>Ga0310690_10000896_pt1 | contig 58020 bp, 96 predicted proteins | sample AusTroGonzalo_MG_2_FD_207661 | JGI IMG/M metagenome (GOLD analysis project Ga0310690, IMG submission 207661) | Bovine rumen microbial communities from tropical cattle in Woodstock, Queensland, Australia - Gonzalo_04 (v2) (version 2) | ecosystem: Host-associated > Mammals > Digestive system >... | reverse complement strand
GGCTTCCATTATCGTAATGGAAGATTTAAGCGGAATTAAACAGAATACATCAAAGTCTAAAGAGGGATTCAGACGGAAATCCCATAATCGTAGGATGTACCAGATTCCATTCTACAAGTTCAAGCAAATCTTGTCATACAAGGCACCGCTGTACGGTAAGACAGTGGAAACAGTTTCTCCGTTCATGACAAGCCAAACAGATTGCACTACTGGCAATAAGGAAGGTACTCGTAAGAACCGTAGGTTCTATTGCAAGAACGGTACTGTCCTGGATGCCGACTGGAATGCTGCAATCAACATAGCTCGGAAGAGCAAACATCCTTCCTCGTTCAAAATACCCCTTGATGGTGCATTGAAAATCTGGAAGGCAGGGTGCAAGTCAGCCACCCAATCGTACATCAGTCTCCCTGCGGTAACAACGGGAGCCGTACAAGCTCACGCCCTTTAGGACGTGAGTAGTTGACGACGTCATATGGTGTAAGCATATCGGAAATGCTATTGGAAGGCAAAGACGGCTACTCGCATAAGTATATGTATGTGCTTTCGAATGGCATGATGCGGGGCCTATTAGGTGTATTCATCTCCGCGCTACTGGAAAAACTTGGTATGGACAGCGAGCATTCCACCTAGTATACCAAATGTTGTCCATGAAAATTCATACCAATCATTACAAGGAGCTAAACCATGAACAACTCGCCTTCAAATGAAAACAATATGGACCATATGCCGGAATTTCAGATTTACTCATTCAACGTCATTACGGACACCATACTATTCTATTATGAGCGTCCTATTTTGTGCTTGTGCAAAACTCCACGAGACCAGTATTACCTCGCATACAGCTACGAACCAGACAACCAGGCATGGATTCTTGCCCAAGTAAGCCGTGCTGAACTTATAGACATGTTCAATAACAAAGTGAGCATGGATTCCGTCATGCGGGGTTCCAGCGAAAAGTGGATTGGTGTAGAAGACAAACTGTTCAAGAAGACTGACACGTTCAGCAAAGATGAGCTCCCGAAGAAGGACGCATTTTACGGCAAAATCAGCAGTCTGGAAATCGGACTATTAAACCGGCTTGCCAGCGAAGATGCAGCAATAAAATCCGGAAAAGTATTTTTCACCAAGGCACAACTCATCGAAGCAATAAAGGACCTGGATGATGGAGACCGTGTGCAAGTGCAGGTAAATTATTCATGCGAAGTTGATTCCATAGCTGACACCGGGCACTTCAAAGAAACCAACTCATGCGAGCGTATTACCGGCGTCGGAATAAGAAAATATCGTGCGGCTTCCGGCGAACTAGTGAAAATTGCCGAAATTAACTGCGAAGTCAGTATTTTCTGAGGCACTTCAGCAAAATCGTATCAGTCATCATCAAGAGGAACATATGGACCAAACACAGCCAGCCTGCCCCGAAGATTTTGTCAAGCTCGAAGCCACGGAAGGAAACAAATACTTTCGCCGTTCCGACATTAAATCCTTTGACTTAAATAATATCAGCCCTATGTCGGTCTCGGTAACATTGATGACAAGCGGAAACACCGCAAAGGATTATATTTATCATATTTCCGGCTATCCGAACTTTGAAAACTTTGTCAAGGACATGGCAAAATCGCCTGTTCACATACCTGCCGTGCATGACAGCAATATCAATCCCCAGTCTCCACAGGATACTAAGTCAGTTCAAAAAAGACGTAACCTTTTGCTCACTGGTGGCGCAGAAGCATTTTACAAGTGGCTGCATGGCAACTTCTTCAACTGCATACAGTGGTGCGGATGGAGCTTCAAGGCAATATCAACCGAAAGGTTCCACTACATAGCATGCCATTATAAGCCAGGCCCCCCGCAGGCTGAAGAATTCGACCTTTTCATATGTTTCAGTCTACACTATGAACGTGCATATGTATCCACTATAACGTCGTCCTGGTACCGAAACGTGGCATCCGATACATACAACGATATCATAGAACACTTCATTACTGATGTGATTTCCGCATATTCCCCGAAGCCGGAAGATTTCAAGTTCGACTGCACTAAATAGCGTCACGGCATGTCATTTTTGCTATATTTGCAGTATGGCCGAACAAGATGAAATCACTAATCTCATATTGCAAAGCGAGCAGTCCTTCAACCTTATAAAGGACCGCGCAGATAAAAATTTCAAACAGCGTGCCGATATAACCAACGAATTTGTGCGCCTCATGCAAGGTGCATGCAAAAAATACTATCGTCTTCTACAGGAACTGCTCAGGCATCCCCGCAGGGACAACATTGCCGGGTGCGACGCGTGCTTCCGTTTAAGCTGGCTGCACAACGTATATCTATCAGCGGAAAAACACTGCGACGGCATGACATTCACCGTATGGTACCGAGATTTGAGCCTTCCCTTTTATCACGACGGATGGGCGTCGTCAACATCATGTACACTACGTCCAGGTGTAGATAATTTTGAACTTTTAACGTTGACCGCGGAGACTGGCAAGCCATTTCCATACGTATCCCACTGCAGCACAAAGGAAATCAGGAAAATGAACTACTTTCTCAAGCATTATTCCGACCGGTGGCTATACAAGGCCGCCACCAAGGAACTGCGCAAGCGAATCACGGAGAAAGAATACAACGCACTGTTGCTGTCAAACGGCTAAACCATGCCAATCCATTAAATCCACCCCCGCTTTTATAAATGATACCAGCATACTTACCAGAAAACAATACATTAAAAGGAAACCTCATCATGAAACTTGTCATACTATCGGCATTCGCCATCGCCATGCTAGCAGCGTGCGACACCGCGCCTAACGGCACCCCGGCTAAGCATACCGGAAAATCCGGTGAATATTTAATCCGCTCAGCCGACGGAAAATCCTATTTTAACTGCAGGCAGTCCAGCATCACCCGAATTTCCGCCAAGTCCTTCCAATGCGACGGCGCACTGTATTTCTGCGCAAAGACGGCAATCCTCGTCAAGTGCAACAACGGGGACACTTACCTCAACCCGACGGACATCAAAATCGAATGAGGAGGCATCGGAATGACCCGCGACATGTTCATCAAGACACTCCAAGACAACATGGTACAATTTAAAGCCGATATTGACGGTGACGTTTATATAGATAACGCGTATATCCTGATAGGCTCTACCGCATATATATTCCCGAATTTCCTATGTAACACGAAATTTCAAACATTGCGAGACAGCTGCAGACTCGAAAAACTCAATCCTTCCGACCTAGAGCCGTTGATGTTGCACTATCGCAATTTACATCCTCAAAAATCGACGGAAGAATGCCTCAAAAAAGTATTCGCTGACCCTGCAAAACCCGAAAAATCTATTGAGGGCAGCCTGAAGGAGATATTCGACGGGCATATTCCTCCAGGCGCAAAGATACGCTACGCGTCCACCAAGGAAGAAATACAGAAAGCCATGGACGACGGATACCACCTGTTCTACATCGACACTGACGGAGGAAACTGACTTATGACAATGGCAGAAAAGACCGACATATGGTCGCAATTCCTCAACGGGACAATTCCCACCGGTATCCGCCCGGCAACCCCTTCAGGTACAGGACTCTCCGTCGCTTGCGGATATGACAATTTGGCATACGGCCAGCTGTCACTTGGAATCTCCCAGGAAACCCCCAGCATCTTTCCCGGGGACTCCGGGTGCTACACCGTGAAGCAGGTTGACGAATACCTGGAATCGTCCGGACTTTCCGGGTTCGCCCTGGAATCCGAGAGGAACAGGCTAATCGGGCGCCTGAGAAGCAGGCTGGCGGCAATGTCCGGGCAGGGAACCTTGCCGTTCGACGAAAGACATGCCATGCTCATGGAACTCGGATATGCCAGGTACGAGAAAGTTGCCGACATGCTCGAACTCGGCGCAGTACCACCTCCCATTGGCCTTCCCGGGAAATTCGTCGGGCTCGCGAACGCACTGCACGAAAAAGGCATAGCCATGGAAGGCCTAAATTTCTTGTTTACCCACGACGAGCTCGAGATGATGTTCCGCACGCGTCCTGGCATGGAATTTTCCGTCATCGCCGAATACGACCACCCTGGCGAAAGTCATGCCACGTGTACGTTCACCCGCGGCATCGACCCGGTATCCGGATTTCCCGACGTCGAAGTGCTTTCCGCTTCAATCTCCCCGTTCAGCGCCGACGACATGGTAAAATTCATCGGGGCGGTGACCGCAAGGCTCTCCGGACTGTACTAACTCCACCATTACTAGCGAGGCAAACCCATCCATGCATTCCATACAAGCCGCCGCCTATGCGCTCATAGCAATCCACTCACTGCGGAAGATATTCGCCAAGATACGGTTTCAGGTATCCCGCGAATCTCCCGTTGAACTACGCGTCATACTATTCGATTCTAAATCATGTAAACCCAGCCACATCCCGGTAGCCATATGTATCGACTGGGATACCGCGCAGACGCTCGCGTCGAAAGCCAGCCAGTTCTCCGAAGTATCTATTTACCCCGTGCCGCAGGACACGTATTCAAGCCGCACATTAACGTCGCTGAAAAGTTTAAAGATTATCATGCTGCCGGTAGACCTCGACGGCGGCCTGGAGAGCATCTACATGAACATCCTGGAAGCCGCCAACAGGCTCAGAGTGCGCGTTCCGGGAAAAGGAAAATGAACCCATGCTCCCAACCACGACACCAGACTACGACTACGAAAAGAACGCCGGCAGGAAGGTAATTATTCGGTTCGTGCAATCCAGCCTGCACTCCAGCCGGCAAACTTACTACCTGCAATTCCGAACCGAAGGGTGCATGCTGCTTAACCACTGGCACTTCGTCCGAGAATACATACCGACCGCATCTGCGAGCGTCCGTCCAGGAATTCCCGGGAATATGTACGGTAACTGGTATCCCCGCGGGTTTTTAATAGATTCAGAAAAGGCAGGAAACGAGATGCTCGCCGAACTGAAAGAAAAGGCTATGTTTACCCAAAGTGTTGCTATTGGCAAATCGGCATGAATTTGCTATATTTGAGCTTAGGCTAAATCCCGTTCATTTAGTAGCGTAAAGTGCTCGAGCAACAACTTGGGTGGACAAAGCCAAAGAAAACATGTTGACGACCGAAGACATATTCAAGTGTTTCATCATGCCCGGAATAGCACTAATGAATAAAGACATGAAAACCTATGAAAGGACCCAGAACGTCAACAAATCGTTACCAAAGATGTTCATATAAGGAGTACACAGTCATGAATCCAAAGTTTGTAAAGCTAGACGCCCTGGTTGGCGAGAAATACATCCTCAAGTCCTCAATAAGGACTTTCGGGTACAGCAAGAGAGAATCCACCACGGCAAATACGTCCCACAACGTAACCGTACTGCTGCAGACCAGCGGCGGCACGTCGGCGACCCTTTCATACGACATCGCGTCATACGACCAGTTCAAGACGTTCCGCGACGCCATGCTGGAACCGGGCACCGGCGACGCCAATATGAAAGCAACAAAGAATACCCTGAAAATCACCGGGAACGCACAGGACTTCTACTACTATCTCAACGGAATGAGCGAAATCATACAGCCCGATGACGTTTCTTGGCGAATCAACAAATACGATAACAAATTTCTAGTCGAGCGATACATGAACGGCTCCAAGCAGTGTTCCGTCCACCTGAACTTCAACCTTGACTCGACTTTTGCCATTGTAACACAAATTTACACGCCCGAATTTACTCGTACAGTAGACTCAACCTTATTATACAACTCGCAGCTTTCACGATTCGTGGCCGAAGTAATAAGGCCGTACGCCGCCACCCACACACTCAAATACAAATACTCCGGGAGCCAGACAGGATGCTGAAATCGCTGTTCCACGCGGCCTACCTGGCAATCTTCCTGGAATTCGCCATACGGATATCCCGGAAACTGAATGTAGGCCGATGCAAACGGTATCTCGTCCTGGACCTCCCAGGATATCCATTCGTAATCATGGTAGTCGCCCCTGATAAGTTCAACGAGCCCTTTCCGGTAAAATGCAAGCACCGCGGCCAACCCGCCCTGCTGTGGTGCCTGTCCGAACGGTACATTGCCAGACGGGCCGCCGAAGCTAGCCGGGCTGTGTTGTCTATAGCCGAGGCCGAATATGACAACCCGGGCATGTTCGGTATAGAATCATACAGTTCAATCAGGTTACAGTACGCTGATACGACATCGGCCGCCACCCGTGTCAGGAAAGCGATGTCGCGCATGCTGGGCTGAATGTCCATTATGAGCCTGAATTTGCTATATTTGGTTCATAAGCAATAACGCCACATCATAGCACATATTTACCACATAAAGGATACAGCCAATGTCAGCCAAGATAGAAATAACTACCACGGAATCCTTCGAGGAATTCCGTAACACCCTGGCAGACAGGAACTTAATCACCGATTGCGACATCATGCTGAACACCGAGGTACCCCTCGTAATTAACGGGGACGCCCCGGTATACTTCTCGAACTGCCGCATACACATACTGAGAAATGCCGGCACAAAGTTATCGAACCCGGTAATCAGTACCGAAGCCCGCATCAGTTTTGATAAATGTGAATTTCCTGGAGGTGGTATCGTCCTGGACAGTGTCCATTGGGCATCTCAGCTTGACCTAATCAGTCCATTATCCGTCGCAGAAACGAGAGTTATTTGCCGCACCGGCACCTGGTCAGTGAACGTAACCGGAAATGCCGACATGAATAGGTCCTCAATAGTCGGTATACAGAAGGCACACGATGTCACTGTTTTCAACTGGCTACCAGTATTACTGAATATCTATACTGCCGAGTATGTACACATTCATAGCATCGACACCGACGAGACTAGAAAAATAAATCTCGACAACATAGATGCACTTAGAGTCGAACACGTGAGCGGGAAAAAAGTCATATTCAACATTCACCGCTCCATCATCGAGCACATACATTTTACCAACGTCCAGGTCAGATTAGTCCTGTTACGTTCGTGCTGTGTACGTTCGATGAGAATAAACTCATATACTCATATCGGACTAATCGGAGCCTACGACTCTGCATGCCACGAGTACGACAAAGTCCCGACATCCACCGCACCGTCCGCGATGACAAACTCAATCGGCTTCCCGGAACAAGACGCCATCACCCTGTACAAGGCCGTATACCTTGCACCGCTATTCAGAAAGAAGGGCGTAACTCGCGCCATACTAAAAATGACCGTAAAGCCAGACGCCAGGAAACACCTCGGGGAATCACCAGATTACAAAATCCGCGTGGACGAGGCTACCCCTGTACAGCTATATGCCATCGACCCAGAACTCAAGCCAATCAGGAAGCCGCTGTTATCGTCCATCAGGTCCATATTCGACAACCGCTTCAAGTACCGTATGAACCGGCCGGCTGTACCGGCAAAACCTTTCTGCACGGACGACCGCGCATGCGCATCAGGAATCCACGGCTTCCTGACCATCGAAAAGGCCAAGGAATACACCTTCAGATAGCAAGGAGACATACATGGCATCGCAAACCCCTGGCTATGACTACGAAAACAGGATGGACACTCCCGTAAAACTCCGTCTCGAGCTCGACTACGGCCACGACTACAAGCTTTTGTTCCATGCGGAATCCAAGGACGAATTCCCGGGAATCCTGCCCTTCGCGTGGCATACCGTAAGGAAGTACGTCCGGACCCCGTCCAGGAGATACAAGCCCGGGGACGGATGCCCGGACCGCGAATTCGGTAACTGGATACACCGGTCCTTCCATGTCGACACCGAAGACGACGGAAGGAATCTTCTCGAAAGCCTGCGCGGAAAAATCCGGACGGCAGGCGACATCTACAGGATGTTCATCGAGGACGGCGTGAAGCAGCAGTACGACGACATGCAGCGCTACCGGGAATACCAGGAAAAACTCAAGGACCTCCCTAGGAAAATCGACTGACGCACGGGCAGCCAGGCATGAAGTCAATCAGGATATCGGCATACATCCTAATAGCTCTCCACTTCCTCCGTAAAACGTACAGGAAGCTGTCGCAGGACACCCGGAAATTCCCCGTGATGCACCACGGAAATCCCATGCGGCCGTGCAACGTGTGCATGTACCAGACCAACAAGCTCACCGAACCAACTTGCATCGCATTGTGCAGGGACTACGAGACCGCCTGCCGCCTGGTCAGCTATCTTGACACCACCGGGATGGACAACAGGACGTTTTCGGTTGACGCGAATACGGCAATTCCCCGTGGCGAGCTATACAAGCTTCTCGACACGTACCTCGCCATGCCGTTCCTGCACACCCTGAACAGAATAGACTCGGCGGACGCCGCCGCGGGAAACCGGCCGTGCCTTCAAGAGAACGTCATGTGGGCTGTCGGGCTCGTCCGGAAGGACCGCCGGTAAACCCGGCCGCCAATGTGTCGACTGACACCCGCGTTTTTTTTGCTATATTTGGTACATACTGAACTTCCACCAAGGATTGAACGGATGGACCTAACCAAAGGAATAAAGAAGCTTTTCGAAGCCATGCCACGCATCGAGCTAACCGGGAAACGCCCGGCATACACGGGACGCGCCATGACAAAAGACATCCGGATTGCCGCATACTCCCTCATCGTGATGCACTTCCTGCGCTCCACCGCGAGGAAGCTCCGCCCGGACGCCCGACACCGTCACGTCCCGAAGGACTTCATGCCCACGGACGTATGCATCTTCACCTACGGCACGCCCATCGTCGCCACGTGCCCGACAGGCAAAGCCGCCCAGGACCTCGTCAAGCTCGCGTCCACCAAGGACTTCCCGCTACGAAGCGAGTATCCCCTCCGCAACCTGTCCCGGGACGAGCTCGACATCCTGGCCGAAGGCAAAATCATCATCTACCGCCCGGAACCGTTCGCCGACACGTCGCCGTCATGGCCGGATATACTCGCATACACCATACTAACCGCACGCGACCTCACCGGCAGTCATCCTGTCTTCGGGCATTTGCCGGGCAATCCCCGCAAGTTACCGGAAACCCCCGCGGGAACCCACTCGGAAATCCCCGGGGTGCACTTCCACTAGGACATCTACATAAAAGGAACCCGCCGCATGAAAAAGAAAACCGACTCCAGGAAACGCCTGGACGAAATCTGCACCGAAATCGACCGCATCTTCGACCTCTACGGGAAACCCGGGGACAACTGCATCGTCCTTGGGGCCTACTACGACTCCCCGGACCATGACTGCAACAAGTGGATGAAAGGACACTCGTACGTGTGCGAGGACCCGCTAGCCCTCTCCGCCGCCGGAAAGTTCCGGTACTTCAGCCAGTACTACGACTGGGACTACAAGTACAACCCGCACGTGAGGCCGGTAATGCACGATGTGTCCGCCTTCACCCACCTGCTGTACGACGACGGCGAACCGTGCGAAACCGCGGGCGAGTTCCTTGTCCGCGAGGGAATACTGGTCGCCCCGGTATCAAGGAACAGCATCATGTACAAGCATGTCGACATGATACCCATGCCGCACCGCGTGGAACAGCTGCGCGACTACTACAGGGACGCCGAGAAGCTCGTATCCATGATTAAGCCTGTCATGCACGCCGCGTGCGGCTCCGCGTCGTCCCTTTGCGACGATTCCACCAACGAATACTGGCGCAACTACGTCGCCGTCCTCAGGGACTACAGGTTCATCTCGTTCACGATGCGCTACGACGCCATGATGGCGGACGAGCAGTCCACCATAGAACACATGGCGGTCGACTCCCCACTGGCCTCGTGCGGCCACCTGAAACGCTCCTTCCAGAAAACCAAGGACTACGGGCCGGACTGCAATCCCAGGGTCCGCGAGCCGGTCCCCTTCATCGAATGGAAGGAATGGGAAAGCCACATTGCACGACAGGATGACAGTACATACTACCACCGCCCGCCGGTCCGGGCAGACTCCCCGGAAAGCGTCCCGTTCAACCGCATGAAGCTGAAGGAACTCCCCATCTCCCTTATCACCGACATCTTCCTGCAGCACTACTCCAAGGGCTCGGACCCGGTCCTCTCCAACATGTTCTTCTACGAACCAAATAACCGGGACGAGGACATCTACGGCCTGTGCCAGAACAGCGTGTACAAGTACGACTACTTCGGAACACACCAGGTGGCGTTCAACTGGAACACCCTCTGCTGCCTCCACGGGGACGTCATCAACGCCACCGGGACGAAGTCGACACGCGTAGCCGAGACCTACATCGGGGACATGACCCCGGGCGAATTCATCGAATTCATCCGCACCGCCCTGTGGAGGGACAGCATGGAATACACCGGCGACGAGGACCTCCTCCACTACGGCCTCAGAATCAGGAAGTTCCACCCCGACCGCAGAATGCTCGGCCGAACAGCAGGATATCCCGAATTCTCCCTCTACCGGAACCAACGCAAACCGTGGTACCTCACCATAGACCAGTTCGAACGCGCGAAGAATATCCTCAAGCTGGACTTCTAGTATACAGCCGGGATGCACTTGCACCAGTACGCCAATACAAAAGGACACATTGTCATGGACGAATTCATCACACTCGAAACCCCTGCCGGCGAACGACTCTTCCGCAAGGACTCGCTGCTCTCGTTGGGCATATCCGAATACACCGGGGACCCGCATTCCATGGCGACCCGCGCCGGATGCGTGACCGTATCGTACGCCAACCCCGGCGGAGGCCCGCCTATCCAGGAGTCCTTCCCCGGAACCACCGTCGAAGCCTACGAAACCTTCAAGAGAAACTTCACGAATGCCAGGCCCAGTCCCAAGGAACCGCGGGAACAGCCGGTGCAACCCAAGGAAAACACCGGGAAATCCGCGGAAGACCCAATACAGCCGGCACGGACGCTCCCGGAAATCCCAAAAACCGTGAAAATAGGCGACCAGGTATGGACCGCCGAAAACCTGCCCGCGGAACATGACCCGGAACACGGCATCTACGTATGGGACGGCGAGACGTACTTCACGTTCGACGCGGCCGTCAAGGCGGCGGAAAAGTACCGGGAACTCGGATTCAGGCTCCCGTCCAGGGAAGACTGGCAGAAACTGGTCGATTTCTGCGGTGGCGCAGACAATGCAGGGGAAATCCTCAAGTCCTCTTCCGAGTGGCCTTACGGTGCCAACGGACGGAACACATACGGGTTCTCCGGGAAACCGTACGGATGGTATTCAGCCAGGGATTTCAGGCCATTCGGAACCGGCAGCCTGGCCGTCTTCTGGTCGTCCACCCCCGTCTTAGGTATCGACGAAGCATACTACCGGCTTCTCGCCGCCCGAAAATGCAGGTTCAACGAGGGCCACGGCAGCAGGCACGACTGCCTGTCCGTGCGCCTGATAAAGGCGAATGCATGAAATCCATCCGAATAGCGGCATACCTCCTCATAGCGCTCCACTTCCTACGGAAAACCGCCGCGAGAACCCTATCACCCGTACCCCGGGGCACCCCGCGCTTCCCGGACCCGAAACCGTACGCCGTCACCTTTCTCCAGGCCCGGCATTCCATGGAAAACCCGGTAGCCACCTGCGCGAACCTGGAACTCGCCGAGGAATTCCTCGGGCTGGTCCAGGACAGGCTCGGCTATTCCGAGAAGAACCAGCTCTGCATCCCCGTCATGGATAGCCCCAGGTGCACCGATAGCACCCTCGAACGCCTCAGGACCGACGGCGTGGTACTCCACCCGGCCGCCATGGAAAACGGCCCGGAGCTCGCCTGCGCCGCGGCATACGCCCTCTCCAGGATAGCCAACTCCATAAGGTAGCCCCATGAAATCCCTCCGAATGCCCATCTACATACTCATCGTCATCCACTTCCTGCGGAAAATATCCGCCAGGACAATCTCCCCCGCCGCCCTCCCGGCGATACCCCCGGCCGTACCCGGGGAGGCCATGCTCACGTTCACCCTCGCCTTCTCCGTCACATATCCCAGCAGCAACCACTTCACGTTCCTGCTGGAACCCGCGTGGACCGCCGCCCTCACCGTCGACCAGGCCAACGCCCTGCTGCATTCCCTGAAACCAGTGTCCGAAAGACTCTCGAAACTCCTCGGCAAGGAAATACTTAACGCCCGCCTCTGCCCGTGGCACATCCCGGCCAGCACCTCGCCGCCCGTATCCTCCCCGCAGGAAGTCGCATCCGCCCTCGGGGCATCCCGGGAATTCTCCCGGGAACTCGAGTCCGCCGTCCGTCTCTACAACCGAGCCGTATCCGCATGAAATCCCTCCGCATATCCATCTATATACTAATCCTCCTCCACTTCCTGCGGAAAATATCCGCCAGGACAATCTCCCCGTCCCCAGTCCCGGCCATGCCACCGCCGGAACCAGGAGCGACCACGTCGCACGTCACACTCGCCGCCATCGCAAGGTACCCCGACGGCTCCCTGCACCCGTTCGTCTTCGAAATGGCACGGACCGCGGACCTCACCCCGCTCCAGACCGAATGGCTCCACCGCGAAATGTTCTTCCGCTCCATCTCCCTGAACCGGTTCCTCACGCCGGCGAACCGGGAGCTCCAACTGGTCATCCGGGGGGCCGCGGGAAACAAAACCCCGGCAATATCCACGGCCCGCCTGGCCGCCCTCCTCGACGCGCCAAAGGAATTCACCCGGGAACTCGATTCCCTGCTCGACCTCTACAACCGAACCGTATCCCGATGAAGTCCGTCCGAACCGCATTATACGCCCTCATCGTAATCCACTTCCTCCGAGCCACCGCCAGGAAACTCCTCCGCCCCACCCCGAAACTGGCCATGCCGCCGTCAGCCCCGGGGGACACCCCGGAAAGAGTCACCCTCGGAGCCATGGTCAGGACGAGCGGCAAATGGGCAGCCTTCATGGTCTCCGGTGCCGCAACAACCACCATATCCGCCTCACAGGCCTCCTGGCTACACCGCGCCATGTTCCAGGCATCCGACGGCTTCCGCCCGGAACTCACCGGGACGTACTGCGAAATAAGGCTCTGCATCTGGTGCCCGGAAAACAAGAAGCCCCACATAACGGCCCCGACAATCGCCCGGATGTTCGGACTCTCCGGTACCCAGGAAGCCAGGTTCATCGCCATGTTCGATTCCCTGGTCCACCAGTTCAACGAGGCGGTGTTCCGGTGAAATCCGTCCGCATAGCCATATACGCCTCCATCGTAATACACTTCCTCCGAGCCACCGCCAGGAAACTCTGCCCAGCCGCAAAAAAGACCGAAAACGTCATCTTCGTCAGGAGGACTCCCGGGAATCCCCCGGGATTGCACTCCATGGTCTACGTCTGCCTAGTCAGGCCCACACCGCCCGGGCCGATACCCATCGTCGCTTGCGCCGACTACGCGACAGCATCCGCCGTACGCGACTTCCTCAACTCCAGGCTCGTACACTACACTACATGCACCCAGTACCCCAAGTACTACGAAGCCGACCTGGCCGCCAGGGCACTGTCCCGGAAGGCCGTCCCGCTCCCCCTCAACATACGCCTAGGATTCATGAACGACCAAGACGAATTCGACAACGCCTTCTCCTTCGTCCGGATACTGGACATCCAGGGATGAACATCGCCCCAGCACGGGAAATACCGGGCATGCCCCCAAAAAATTTTTCCCGGGCCACCCCCAGGGCATTTTTTCCGAAAATGCCACCCCCGGCACCCCCCGGAAATTACCCGGGGTACCCCGGACCCCCCTCCCCCAAATTTTTGTCATAAAAAACTTATATTGATATTATAAAAATATTATTTTACGTTCCGCGATAAATTATTTGATTTTTTCCGCGGGCGTTCCACCGGCGGGGTGCCACCCACTGGATGTACAGGGATGTACAGGGATTGCACAAGCATTCCCCGGGATTCACCGGGAATATACCGGGATTCCCCGGGAGGGGCGGGCGCTAAGCCCTTGCAAATATACGTGCACATATATGCCCTAAGGTCACTCCAGGTTTACCCGGTCATATCCCGGGCGGCCCCGGGCCCGCCGACTGTGCGCCTTCAGAGTCCCTCCTGCCAGTGTCATCGTCACCACCGTGTCCCAGCAGGCGTGACATCCCGACTGCCCGACATGGAGCTTCGACGTATCCGCCGACCCCGGGCACCCCGCGGCCCGTCCCGGGGGGAATCCGTGCCTACCACCGTGTCCGTCCGTGCGGGACATCCCGTATCCATCCCGGACTCGCCCGGGGGAACCGCAGACGTTCTGGAGTACGTACGGCGCCTGGACCCGTCCAAGGTCACTGCCGCTTCCTTCCCGTGGGGTCCCGCGGCAGTCACCGGATGCCACCGTGTCCGTGCAGGGAGGACGCCAGTGCGGCCTAAGGCTCGTTCCCTGGGCATCATGATGCGGGACCGGGTCATCGTCGGAGACCGGGGGGAACCCCGGGATGTCACCGTGTCCGTACAGGGTGGACAGGCCGCCAGTCGCGTGCCGACCCCGTGGATGACCCGTCGAGCCGTCGCGGCAGTAGCACGGGATTCACCGCCAGTGTCGGGCGACAGTATCCGCCAGCTTCAGACGACAGAGGACCGGCGGGCCGGGCGGGGTATCACCGTGGCCGTGCAGGGGGGATTCGGGAAGTGGCGAAATCAGCCCGAAAAGGGCAATATTGACGATGACAGCGCGCTCGTGGCGGCCCGGGGCTGCCAGTCAGGGTGTCATCGGCACCACCGTGGCCGTGAAGGGGGGATTCGGGAAATGGCGAAAATGGCGAGAAAAGGGCAATCCGGCATCCTGACCGACGGTCTGGCGGGCTGCCTCGCCACAGGAGGGGGACATCGGTACCACCGTGTCCGTGCAGGGTGGAGGGAGGGCGATGATAGGTGCCAATATGTTCACCTACCCACCCAATCACGGGGCACTCCCGGTCAAGTCCGTGGATACTGCCCGTTGCCTCCCGGTACCGGTCGCGGCCGGCGGCGGACGACAGCGGCGTCAGGGGTCAGGGCGGGGTATCACCGTGGCCGTGCAGGGGGAATTCGGGAATTGGCGAAAATGGCGAGAAAAGGGCAATTCTGCCGTTTCCGGTTACTCGTGAGTGGCCCTGGGCTGCCAGTCAGTGGGACATCGGTTCCACCGTGCGTCAGCGGGCGGGAAGGCGGAAATGGCGAAAACGGGGCGGAAACGGCAATTTTGCCGCAGGACTGCCCGCCGTCCCTTCCAGCGTCGGACAGGCGGGGGACATCGGCTCCACCGTGCCCGAGCAGGGGGGAGAGGGGGAATTTACCGAGGGATACCGATTAGACGCTGGGCGGGTGTCCGTCCGAGAGCAGGCAGGTAGAAAAATGAAAAGACATATTCCCATAGTCGCCGGTCTTGCGGTTGCCATCGGGGCTGCCGCGGCCGACTTCCCGATTTGCGAGGAGTTCGCCGGGGAGAGCAACATCAGCTGCGTGTCCGCGGGCAACCTCGCGGTAATAACCAGCATGACCGAGGGCGGCCGGACATACGAGTTCTTCAACGGGAGAAAGAAGGCGTACATGGAGGTATCGGCCGACGGGTCGATACTGGCGAGCTCCGGCACGAGGACATTGTCCCTGCCGGAGATTCCCGCGGATTCTTCCGAGGCGTACATCACGGAAGTCCTGTACGGGATACTGGACGACATATCCTGGAAGTAGAGGCTTTTACCCCTGCAATCGCGAATCCCCGCCGGACGGCGGGGGTTCCTTTTTTCCGTACTGCCCGCGGGCGTCCCTGGAAGGGCATCCGGATGGCCGGGAAAATATTTTTTACCCACCGTGGCCGTGCAGGGGGGAGAGGCGGGCATTCCCCGGGGATACCGATGGAATGAAGGGCGGGCGTCCGCCCGATAGAAAGCAGGGTGAAATCATGTCAAGACTTGAAAATTTCAATTATGGCGGCGGTGACCGCATGGGCGTGGGATACCTCAAGTACGACGAAGCAACCGACTACGGCGTCTATTTGGATAACCTCGAGAACCCGAAAGTCCCGTCGTTCGAATATGTGTGCCGACTCGGGCACAAAAACGCATGGGTGGTTCGCGATACCGCCAACGGCACGGTATGCCTCCAGAGCTATTCGACCATAGTGTCCATGCAGCTTCCTGACGGCGGGAGCGTGGACTTCGGCCGCTGGAGCAACACGACTACACGGCATCAGGGCGACTTCCGCGACTGGTGCCGGGAACACTCCCCGGAGACATCCGGGTAGGGCCCGTCCCGAATCCCGGGAGGGAATCCCGGGAAACCCATCCACAAACAACAAGAGGAGAACAGCATGAGAGGAATCGAGCTCGGATTCGTGAGAATCGGCGGCTACCACGGGTAGTGCCGGGGAAGTCCGCAGGGAGGGGCGGATTTTTTATTTTTTTGCCGGATTCCCCGGGGATATCCCCGGGAACCGTGTACCACCGTGTACCGGGAGGCGGGAAGCCGTCCCGTGAATTTTTATTGTCCTGCGGGTATCCCGCCCCGGGACATCCCCTGGAGCGTCCCGGGGTTTTCTGTCGTCACCACCGTGCGCGTGCATGGGGGAGCCGGGGGAGTATCCGGGGGATACCGTGTACATTGCGATAGATAAACTGCTATGAAACGGAGAAAAAATTTTATGTCGAGACACAAGTGGAGCAAGCCGTACCATTACAGCGAGTACCTGTCTGAACTGGAGAACCCGGAGATTCCCGAATGGGAGCCCGTGGAGGAGCTGAACGTCGGGAAGGGGAGCTTCTCGGGAGCGGGGCAGGCGTGGGTGGTGAGGGACACCGCGAACGGGATGCTGTGCCTTCAAAGCTACGCCACCATCGTGTCCATGTACGTCGGCGGCGGCGAGGTCAGGGAGCTGGGAAAGTGGACGCGGACGACGAGCAGGCACCAGGCGGCGTTCAGGTACTGGGCGTCCCAGCAGGCCGGATAGGATTGGCGGGCCCCGGGTCATCCCGGGGCTTTTCCATGGGTGCCGCCTTCGAATTTTCCCGGCACCACCGTGCAGTTACAGGCGGGATTCGGGGGGATGCCCGGTGGATACCGGGTTAATGCGGGGCGGGCGTCCGTCCAATAGAACGGAGAAATAAAAATGAAGAAGCTTATGAACATACGCATACCTGTCGCGGTCGCTTCGTGCATCGCGTTCTGTGCCTGCACTTCGGAAACTACGGCGGTGTCCGCGCCGACCACCATGTGCTGGGACGAGGAGATGAACTACGAGGCGCTGACGGAGCTTCCTACGGAGCAGTCGGCTTACTACGAGGCGAAGATGGTGGAACAGCACGGGTGTCCCGAGGCGAGGCTCTGTGACAACAATACGGTGACCGTGCGCGTCTGCGTGGACAATGTAGAGTTCAAGTAGGTTATCCGTTCCCTGCGCGAAGCCCCCGCAACTCCAGCGGGGGCTTCCTTCGTATCCGGGCGAAGGAAGTCCCGGGGAAGGCCGCGGGCGTTCCGCGGGGGGTTCCCGGTTCCACCGTGTTCCGACAGGGGGGATACCGGGAAATGCCCGGGGAATACCACATTAACGCAGGGCGGGCGTCCGTTCGAAAAAAAGAAAAATTTTATGACTAAACCGCAGGTGAAAAAGATTGAATTTCTAGGAATCAACCGCAAGGCGAGCAGAAAGCTCAAGGTGACCCTGACGAACGGCACGAAGATTACCATCGAACCCTGCCATGAAAGCTGGGAGCAGTACGGCGGCACGACGGACGAACTCTACGTGACCCTCCCGCTCGCCGAGCAATACAACGGCTGGCTCCACGGGGAAGAGTTTCCCGGATAGACCATTGTTTTCCCCCTGCCGAACCCCCGCCGACTCCGGCGGGGGTTTTCCGTATCCTGGAGACCGGGACTGGCCCGGCGGGCGCCGCGGGACTGTCCCCGGTTCCACCGTGCCACGGCAGGGGGGATACCGGGAAATGCCCGGGGGATACCGAGTCAATGCAGGGCGGGTGTCCGCCCGAACAAAAAAGGGGCATGACATGAAAGGATTTTTGATAGACACGGTAAACAAGACTGCTGCGGAAGTCGAATTCGAGAGCAAGCTCGAAACCTACTACAAGCTTCTGCATTGCAGCACCATAGACATAGCCATGAGGAGGGTCGGCGACAGGACTTTCGACGTCGTCTGTGACGACGAGGGGCTCATGCTCGATAAGCCCGTCATCAGCGCCATCTCCAAGAACTGCGAACCGATGCTGGTCGGGAGCCTGCTGTTCGTCCACCACGACGCCGAGGGCAACACTACTGGGCTGAGCGACGACGACGTGAGCTATCTCCGGTGGCACGTGCGCCACGTGCGCACCGTGAACGACCCCGATGGCCACCCGTGCATGACCGGAGTGGATTACTGAGTTTCAGCTTGATTCGCCAAGGGCCCAGCCAGCAGGCTGGGCCCTTTCCTTTTCCCGGGACATCCTGGTCGGTCCGCGGCGGGCGCCCGGTACCACCGTGGACTGGCAGGAGGGAGAGGGGAAGATACCCCGGGAATACCACGGGAATGCAGGGGCGGGTGTCCGTCCAAAAACACGGAGAAAAAATTTTTATGTGCCACAAAGCAATCATCAACGGCCTGGCTGAAGAGCTCAAGGCGAAAGAGCCCGATAAGCTGACCGCCACGGAACGCGACTTCCTCGACAAGTGGGAGGAATGGAGCAGGCGCAGGGGGAACTGCTGAGTTATTCATATGTCATGTCACCAAGGGGGGCGCCTAAGGCGCCCCCCTTTCCGTAGGTCCTTCCGGGGCGGACCGGGTCGGTCCCGGGGGCAGTCTCCCGTCACCACCGTGGGCGAGCAGGGGGGAATCGGGGAACTGCCCGGGGGATACCGGGTGAATGCAGGACGGGTGTCCGTCCGAAAGGCAAGGAGTCAGGCATGGCATTGCAGGTTGGTCAGAAGATAAGGATAATCGAAATGGTCGGGGAACCGCAATATACGGGAAAGACCGGTACGGTAACCAAAGTGGACGGCATTGGCCAGGTTCGCGGGACATGGGGCGGCTGCGCAATCCGCCCTATGGACGGCGACAGGTACGAGGTTCTCCCGTAGAATTTTTTTAGAACCTGCTCGAATCGTGGCGGGGCGGACTTGTGTCCGTCCCGTCCTTGCTTTTGCGGGCATCCGGCTGTCTTCCGTCGGCTGGAGGTCCTGCGCGTGAGCGGGTCGGCTCCACCGTGGCTGTGCAGGGGGGAGAGGCCGGTGTTCCCGGGGGATACCACGTCAATGCAGGGCGGGCGTCCGCTCGATAAAAAAGCAGGTATAAAATGAAACCACTTATCGTAATCGTCACAGTCGCTTTCAGCGTGGGTCTAGTCGCTGAAACCATCGCCGCCGTTGTCGCCCTTACGGGCGGCCAGCCTGTCGAAATCAGCACGGCGATAGAGCTGATAGTCGCATGGCTCGCCGTGCTGGCGATGGCAATCGTCGGGGCGGTCAGCTGGTTCCGCGGTTCACGCACGCTCCTCGGCATCTGGGTATTCCATCGCGCCGAAGAGGACGAAACCCCGGAAACCCCGCAGGAAACCCCGGAAACCCCGCAGGAAACCCCGCAGGAGACTCCGGAAACCCCGTTCTCGGGAACTCCGAACTACTCAGCAGAATCTTCTTCAGATAGCGAAACCAAGTAATTTTTCACTGAAGCTCTATGGAGCCCCCGCCGATGGCGGGGGCTCTTCCGTTTTCCTGCTGGCGCCTCCGCCGGGACATCCCGGTTCCGCCTTCAGGATTTCCGGTGCCCACCACCGTGTCGGGACAGGGGAGACGTCATCGATGCGGACAAGGTAAGCGGAGGGAAATATTTTTTTCTTACAGGATTAATATTTTTGCCGAAATCTTGCAGAATTCCGACAGGCGGGATGGAAGCGCCGTCCACTCGGGAGACAATGGGGAATGCGGGTGCGAACGACTCGTCCCGACGTCATCAACAACAAAAGGAGACAATGAATATGGCCAACACTAAAATGTTCTATCGCAGCCCGCTCAGCTTCAGCCGAATCGGCGGTTACCACGGATAGTGGCGAGTTCCTCGATGCGCCGACAGCAGCCCCTCGTGCAGGCACCCGGATGCCGGAAGGCCGACCTGGCCACCGGTGCCCGCGGCAATCAGGGTCGCCACCACCGTGTGCCGACAGGGGGGACCGCCGGAAGTTACCGGGGGATACCAAGGGAATGCAGGGCGGGCGTCCGCCTTAAACGGCAGGAGATATTTATGGGCAATCAGCTTTTACTCAAGGGAGCAACAAAAGACTTTAGCGTATCGTACATGTCACCCCGAGACCAACGGGTTGAATTTGAATCCGATGTAAAGGCCTTTATCGACTATTTGTACGCTAATTACAGCGGAAACAAATATTTTTCCGTGCAGCAGCACCTGCTTGACGTAATAGACAAGCATTATAACGAACAATATTTGGCTGATTTAAACAAGCGGCCGCCAATACCGGAGATGCTGGCATATATTGCCTCGCACGCGTCCTGCTTTGCCAGTAAGCCCGGGGTTTCCCTCGAATATGACGGGGAGTGGACATTGATTGTGCGCTCGTCCGACGACGACGATTTCTACATGCATATTTCAATGAATGGTGACGGATATACGGTTGAAGGATTGGACATTGACATCCATGCAATCCACTACGATGCCGATTATGCCATTTCAACACTCAATGCATATTTCGGCACACGGGATTTGGGGCAGGTAAACAAAATCCCAAACATGTTCTATGTAGGCGCCTGCGTCCATCTATCGGAGGGTGTGTTTAGCCATAGCGAGACATCATCCGTCGATGCCATAATCTCGGTTCCGTTCGCTACCCGTGCTGAAGCGGAAAGCTACGGCAAGACAATTCTCTTGCTGGGACGCTATTCCGACGAATTGAAGCAAAAGATACGTCCTTTTTTCCACAATTCCGAGGGACATTTTGTGTATGCTGACGAATTAAAGGTTATAAATCCTACAAAATCCGAATAAAAATTTTATCTTCCCCCTGCAACGACCCCCGGCTTCGGCCGGGGGTTTTCCTTTTGTCTCCAGGGTTCGACGACTCGTGCCCGTGGCAGTCCGCCTTCCCCCGTTCACTACCACCGTGTTCCTACAGGGGGGACAGCCGGGAGTTACCGGGGGATACCACTGGAATGCAGAGGAAGCGCCATGAGAAAATTTACATCCGAAGAACTCGACCTAATACGAGATTGCAAATGGAACGTCAGGAAGTCCGACGGGGAGACATGGTCTCTCGACTGCCACCGTTACCGTCGAACCAGCATAGGCCACCTGCCGGGAACCTGGTTCAAGACCGACGCCAGCATCAAGTTCGAGATGGAAATCATCCCCGGCAAGAAAGGGGAACTCCGTTTCATAGTATCCGGGATGACCCCCTCGTTCGAAGCCGGGAAAGCCCCGTCCATCTCGCTGACCACCATGCTGGACACCACTGTCAACTACACGGAAGGGAAGCACATGCGCAGGGACGACGACGGGCAGCTGTTCCGCGAAGCCACCGACGCCGAGGAGCTCCGCGCCGTATTGGATAAATTCTTCAATCTCGCCGAGGACATGAACTCCGGGTATTCCTATCTTATCCTAGGGATGAAGCAGGGTTACAGGTTCAGCGGAGTAAAGGAGTGGAGTTGGTACTCCGCATACGACGAGGAAATACCGGAGCATCTTTTTAAATAATAGTGAAGCACGGCAGTCATAATTTTTCTTCCCCCTGCAACGACCCCCGGCTTCGTCCGGGGGTTTTCCTTTTGTCTCCAGGGTTAGGCGACTCGTGCCCGGGACAGCCCGCCTTCACCGTTCACTACCACCGTGGCCGCGCAGGGGGGATATCCCGGCAAGCCCCGGGAATACCCTTTCCGTGCCAAAGGGCTGTCGCCGTCTTGCCCAAGAAAGACGGCAATGCGAATCATGGAGTGACCTATGCTCAAGAGTGTTATCGTAATCGTACTTACCGCTTTCACAGTCGGACTTCTCGCCGAGACCGCCGTGGCAATCGTTCAGGGCGTTCAGGGAATCGCCCCAGACCTGCACGGGGCTATCGAACTCGGAGTGAGCTGGCTCGTTGTCGTCGCCGTGTTCTACGTCTCCGTCATCAAGGCGGTGTTCCGACGGTGGTGACGCTGAGCCACTCGGCACTAGGAAGCCCCACGGCATAGCCGTGGGGCTTTCCCGTATCCGGCGGAGGAGCATCCTGCTGCCGGCTCGCCTTCAGAGTCCCGCCGGCCGCCACGGTCGCCACCACCGTGTCCGGACAGGCGGGATATCCCGGCGAACCCCGGGGATACCATTTCAATGCAGGGCGGGCGTCCGCTCGATATAGAGAGGTAAAACATGGGCGAAGAAAATTTCAACCTTTTCCACGGCGACGATATTACCAGTGACAGTCTTTACAAGCAGCTCAGCGAATCGTACGATACGTGCCGCGAGGTCTATTGCCGCGCAACCACGAAAGACGACATCAAGAGACAGCTGGCGCAAATCGACGAGACCAAGGCCGTGTTCAAGCGTGTGCTTGCGGAACACCGTGCCGACGGCGACATGGCGGCGTTCGTGCTCGGTACTGTCGCGCTCAAGACACTCAGCGTCAACATGCTCGCATCGCTTGTCGCCGACGGGCCGCACAAGTTCATCGGGATGCTCGGGAGGGGCGTGGTAATCCCGATGGTATCCGCGTGGCAAGCGGAGCTCGAACGGGAGACGATGGACAACGCGATAGCCGAACTCGAAAAATAGGATTTACCCCCTGCAAACGAAAGGAACCCGCCGGATTGCTCCGGCGGGTTTCCTGTTTTTCCAGGGTTGTCCCCTGGGTCTCCTGCTGGCTCCGGCGCATACCACCGTGCCGCCGCTGGCGGGATATCATGTAAATTTATTTTTAATCAAAACTGCTTGACAATTCAATTATTTTTATATATAATTTATTTTAGAGGGCACCAGCCCCCTTCCCGGAGGAGCCGTCGTGCCCGGGACACCCGCGGGCTTTCCCGTACATACCACCGTGGCCATGCAGGGGGGAATCCCGGAATTTCCCGGGGGATACCCGGGGAATGCAGATTCATCAAGACAAAGGAGAAACAAGATGAAGAAGATTATGTTCAAGTACGTTTCCGTAATCGCGGTCGCGTTCGCCCTTTCGGCGTGCGGGGAAGAGACCAAGGCGGCGGCCAAGGACGCAGCCCGCAGTGCAGGCAAGCTGGCGGTAACCGCCGTGTCCGAGGCAGCATCCGGGGCGGCCGACGTTGCCGCCGAGGCCGCCAAGGGAACCGCGGCCGTTGCCGGGGAGGAACTCGCCAAGGCGAAGGACAGCGTGGTGAAGGCCGCGAAGGAGGGCATCGACTCGGTGAAGGTCAAGGTGGACACCGTGAAGTCCAAGGTGAGCGGCGCGGTCAAGAAGGCAAAGGGAGGCAAGTGATGGCTTCCGGAGACACCCGCACGGGCGGATACCACGGGTTGTTAGCAGTTAATTAAAATGCTAACAAAATTTAACTAAATATGCTTAAATCTGCTAATGGAAATAATGTATATTTAGTAATGCCTAGTTTGACATGCCGACAGTGTTAAGGCTCTTCAGAAATGGAGTAGGACTAGGCAAGTCAGCCGTATTGCTTGATGCATATTAGGAATATCGCGTAGATGCGGTTGATTCGATGCCGTTACGGCCTACCCAGCGATGGGCAAGGTAGGAAATCACATAAGTCTGCCCAGTGGTAGATTTAGGTAGGTTTCAGTTAACGGTAGTGCGTCCAAAGAAAATTTTTACCGGATTCCGACTGGAGTCCGGTTTTTATTTTTCCAGCGGTTTCCTGACGACTGCCGGTATCCCGGGCTCGCCTTCAGAGAGTCTCCCGGCATATCCGGTCACCTCCACCGTGGCCTTGCAGGCGGGAGTCCCGGGCGAACCCGGGGGATACCACGGTAACGTGCGGAGGGATGTTCCCCCGCGAATGCAAAGGTGGTGAAACATGGAAAATAACGAAACTGCTGTCCGCGAAAAAGTGGACTTGAGCAAGAACGACGGCAAGATGCTCATTTTTGAATCGGAACGCGACGTGGACAATGACGAAATAGCCGAACACTGCGAAGCGAACGAGATGGAAGTGCCCGAGGAAGGAAGCGAAGGCTACTGGGATATCGTGAACTTCCTCCGAGAAAGCGACTGGGATAGCTTTATTGGCAACCTCAGCTGCTCCAGGAAACTGCCGGAAAAGGCCGTGATAACCGGGGCGCTGGGACTTTGGGACGGCCCGCGCAGAATCGTGCCGAAGATAGCCGACCTTGCTGGCGACCCCAAGGGGTTCTTCCAGAAATTCGCCCTCAATGGGGATTTTTCCATGGAGGTCGGATACGACAAGGACGGTCTGTTCGTCCGCGTGCACCACCACGACGGGACGAACTGTTTCCGCGTGCTCGAAGTCACCGGGGCGGGCGAACGCTACCTGAAACGCTGCGAACGCCACGGGGAGGAACCGGAACTGCTCATGGACGAGGCGCTGGGATACACCGCGAAGATAGACTACTGGCTTTATTAAATTTTTTAATTGCCCTGCAAAGAGCCCGTACCCGAAAGGGTGCGGGTTTTTTGATGACACGAGCAACCTGCTGCCGGTCAGGACGACAGGAATTCCAGGGGATATACCGTATGCACCACCGTGCCCCCGCAGGCGGGATGCCCGGACGAACCCGGGGAATACCCGGCAAGTGCAAAGGAGAGCGAGACCATGATGACCGTAGAAGAAATAATGCAGAACCAGTTCAAGCTAGGACAGTCGAGGGTTCCCCAGCCGGAGCTCAAGGCACGCGTACGCGCGGCCTGCCTCAACTGGGCCGAGAAGGCAAGGAAGGACGGCATCATCCCGCTGTCAAGGAACTTCAACAAGGGGAAGTAGCATGTTGGCACTTTACAAACTGCATATCGACATCAAGATTGTCGCCGGGAAGAACCCTGCCAAGGAACTGCGCGGGCTCAACGACAAGTGGCACCGGTGCCTCACCGTAGTACCCGGGAAGAACGGGGAGACCATGTTCGACGGGTTCGACCTATCGGACGAGCGCGCCATCATCGAGTTCGAGGAAGTGGCGAAGAAGTACGCCGGGATGGAGAATCCCGGGAAAGACGACGGCATTTCCTACATCCGCAAGGGTTCGGAAGTGCTCGACCCCGTAATGGAACTGACCAACGGGCAGACCGAGGGCAACGTTCATCTCGTGCTGGACGCGGTAGGGTTCGAGCCGATGCGCGAGGAAAAATTTTTTATCCTTTCCGGCGTCCACTACCATCCCGACGAGGACGGCAACGACAGTTCCGCCGACATAATCACCGAGAGGTGCGCCAGCCGCAGGGAAGCCGCGAGACAGGCAGCGGTAATCTTCCGCGAGACGTTCACCGACGACGAGTTCACCGTCGAGGGGTGCATGTACGGCAACTACTTCTGCGACGTGAACGGCGAATGGGTCAAGCTCGAGATTGCCGAGCTCAAGAAATAATTTTTTATTCACCTACCTGCAAGGAACCTCCCGGAGACCCCGGGGGGTTCTCTTTTTGCACCGGAGCTCCTCCTGCCGGCCTGACGGCGCCTTCAGGGAATTCCGCCGCGTTTCTGCTGCACACCACCGTGCCCGTACAGGAGGGATTCCCGGGCGAACCCGGGGGATACCCGGTAGATGCAAAGGAAGAAGCAGAGGTAACGAACATGGCAAACACCATAATGAACGAGATACGCGTTGAAGGAACCCGGGCCGACATACGCCGAATCCGGGAAAGGCTGTTCACGGGGGAGGGCAAGTTCAGCTTTTCCGCGCTGGTTCCCGAGGAAAGGGGCAACGAGGAATGGTTCATAGACCCCGCCACCCTCAACCTAGAGGACGAGAGCACCCGCCCGGACGGCAAGGTGTTCAACTGGTACGGCTTCCGCGAGAAGCACTGGGGCCCGCACTGGGACGCCACCGACTGCGACGTGGTAAACGACGAGCCCACGTACATAGAGCTCCGCTTCGACACGGCATGGTCGTGCGCCGGGCCGTGGTACGACAGGCTCGTTGCCGAGTTCCCGGGAGTCACCATAGACTACCGCGCCTGTGACGAGGCGATGGACTGGTACTACGAGAACGGGAATACCCGCCGTATTTCCGAGATGGTTGACAAGACCGCCCTCAAACGTGCGTTCATAGAGGAAAACCTTCCCGGATACGACACGGACAGGCTGCTGGAAAGCGATGCAATCGACTGGTACTGCGTCACGGTGCCCGACCTGTTCGACCAGAGCTCATGGTACATGGAGGGCGAGTATGACGAGGAAAACCTCTCCGAATACAAGAAAAAATAACGTTTTCCCAGAAACCTCCCAGAAAGACCCCGGAATTTCCGGGGTTTATTTTTTATTTTTTCCGACTGCACGAGGATAATCCTGACTGCGCCTTCAGAGAGTCTCCCGGGAAACGTCATCCCCACCACCGTGCCCGTGCAGGCGAGATTCCCGGGCGAACCCGGGGGATACCCGGTAGATGCAAAGGAGATTACAATATGCAAGCACTGCTTTACGCCAATACCGAAATAGACGACTACACCGGGCAGCTCCCGGACATTCTCGCCACCGGAAGCTCCATGGACGACCTCGCCATGGTCGAGAGCTTCTCGGACAGCCTGTCCTCCCTCATGGGGGAGAAATGGAACCACTGCAAGTTCCACATTTGGAACGGCGACGGGTCTAGCCGGACGGCGGACGGCTCGGAAATCTCGTTCTCCGAGGTCGTCGAGGCGTTCTGCTCCGGCGACTGCCACGAGCTCTCCGTGGACGTTCCCAACGGCAGCACGCCGGGATACCGTACCGAGAACTGGTCGGTCAGGGACATCCCGGGGATGGCGCGCGCCCACCTGGTCAAGACTGCCAAGACCCCCGCTGGCACCATGGAAACCCCGGTGATTGTCGCGAGCGGAACCGAGTCCGACTGCTCGCAGGCGATGGAGAAGGTCAAGGATGAATCCTGCGAGTTCTTCGACGGGGGAAACGGGCACTGGGAATACATGGATAGCGACGGCGGGTTCGTCTGCTACGACATAGTGGAAGAATAATTTTTTGAAAAGGAGACATACCATGGCAAAGAAAAAATTCGAAATCGACCTGTACTACCAGGCTATTGTCACGGAAGAGGTCGAGGCGGACACCGAAGAGGAGGCCATCCGTATCGCAATGGCACGGAACGGCACTTACATAGACGACGTGAAGCTGGCGTACACAAAGACCACACGGAAATAATCGAAATAATCCAATGACTCCCGGGAAACTCCCGGGAGTTTTTCTTATTTTGCACCGACGCTCCTCCTGCTGCCCCGACGGCGCCTTCAGAGAGTCTCCCGGCATATCCGGTCTCCACCACCGTGGCCGGGCAGGCGGGATTCCCGGGCGAACCCGGGGGATACCCGGTAGATGCACCGGGGATTCCCGGTAAATACAAAGGAGACATGACAAATGGGCAAGATATATTTCGTAACGTGCAGGACATTCGACGAGAACGGGGAGTTCATGAACTCCAACGAAATCGCCGTCAGTGTCCCGGAAAAGGTCTGGTCAGACCCGGACGAGTCCAAGCTATCCGCATACCTTCTGTCGGAAGTCACTGACGAGATGTCCGAGCGCTGTTCCGAGGAGGACGGCGAGTATTCGTGGGACATGACCGACTGGGACGAAGCGGATAAGCTTAAGGAGTAAACAATGCAATATACATCGGTAAAAGCTATCGACCCCGAACAGGCCTCGTTCATCATGAAGGCACTCACCGTGCCCGGGTTCCTTCCCGAAGGCGAGACATACACCGAAAGCGCCTACGTCAGCGGAAATCACCTCGACTTCTGCTACGCCTGCGACAAGCGGGCGATAGGGCGAGGCAAAGGCAAGACCTCATGGGTACAGACCGTGTTCCGCAAGATGAACCCGGACGGCTCCTACTCGGCAATCGTCAAAACCGACCCGGTGGACGCGGACAGCTACTGTTCCCCCGAGGCGTTCTTCTGCGAGGAGGAATACGAGGCACCGGACAGTGACGACATATTCAAATTTATTTTTAGGACGGAGGCCGCATGACGGGACAGCGCGAAACCGGGCAAATCAAGGTCGGAAGCCGTGTCCTGTACCGGGGAAGCTGGGGCTCCAAGGTTCCGAAGGAAGCTACCGTTACCGCCATCGAGGAAACCGAGGAGCCGGGCGAAAAGTCCGGCTGCCCGAGGGAACGGATAGATTTCTTCCGCAGGGAATGTTCCTGTATCGACCTCGACGACGGGCACTGGTGCTACGGAGACCAGATTGACGCGGTTCTGGACTAGAATTCTTTATTCTGCGAGAAGCTCCCGGGATTTCCCGGGAGTTTTCCCGTTTTCGCCCGACTCGTGCGTCGTCATCCTGCTGCCGGCCGGGACACCGGAGTCCCCGGGAAATACCATGCCCACCACCGTGGCCGGGCAGGCGGGAAACTCCCGTATTCCCCGGGGATACCCGGTAGATGTAAAGGAAACCAACCGAGGTAATCATGTCAAACAACCCGAAGAAGAAACCGTTAAAGACGTTCAGGATTACGTTCCGTGCCGAAATCTTCCTCCGAGCCGAATCGAAGGAATCCGCCGAGGAAATATTCGGCGGTATCGACCTGTTCAGCAAGGACGCATACGACTGCGGCGCAAGCTATGTCGAAACCAACTCTGTTGAGGAACGATAAGGAGGACAACATGCAATCCACAGTAAAGTCCACACTCGACAACCCGAGAATCCAGGTAACCACCTACATGCGCTGCCTGCTGGAACGTCTCGCAAAGGCGGGACACATGGACTGGTTCCTCACGGAGACCCAGCGACGCAGCACGCTGACCGGCGCGCAGGTGACCAGGCTCGCGCAGGCGTTCAAGAAGGAGAACCTCGCCGATTTCGACGACCAGGAGATTGTCGAAATCTACACCTGGTACTCTAGGCTGTTCTTCGACACCACCCACATGTCCTTCGAGATGATTAACTATTTCCGCAACGACGAGGGATAACCATGAAATACACAGTAATCAAGTCCTATCAGGACAAGCCAGCCGAAATATTTTTCACTTCCAAAAAGACAAACGATATTGCCGCGCTGATTTATTGCAATACGCTCGAAATTGCCAAGAAGCTTTGCAAGCGCGGGCATCGAATCGACATTATGGCTTCCTACCGAGGAAAGAAGCCACGGCTGGTCGGCAGTATTTATACCGGGTCAAGAACGGGCACGGCCTTCAAGGAAGCCTTCAGCAGCCAGTTTGAAAAAATCGGGACTGTACTCACCAAAAGGACATTCGACGGAGAACTCTCGGCGGTATTCCTGCAACCCGGGGGCGTAATGTTCGGCAGCCTTATTGCCGCGTTCACAATCATCCAAAATTAAATTTCTAATTTCCATAGGTAACCATCAAGGCTTCCCCGGTAATCCCGGGGAGGCCTTTCTGTTTGCACCGACCCTCCTCCTGCCCCGACAGGCGCCTTCAGAGAGTCTCCAGGGAAACGTCATCCCCACCACCGTGCTCCCGCAGGCGGGATTCCCGGAGGAACCCCGGGGATACCCGGGTAATGCAAAGGAGGCACCAGCATGGAAACGAACATGAAACCACAGTACGATACCGGGAGAGTCGGGATGTCCGACCCGGAGATAGCTGCCGAGATGGAGGGCATCCGCCAGGCCGTCATTTCCCGCGAGCCTACCGCGTCGCACGCCCTTGCCGCCCCGTTCTACCTGCACACCCCGCAGGAGATTCACCGGGTATCCGTCCTGAACGCGATGCGCCTCGCGAGCTCCTGCCTTGTCTATCGGGACTACATCGGCTGGAAGCAGGGAAGCGCCCGCTACGCCCACCCGTACATATCCCCCTGCGGGCGCACCGACCCCAAGTACCTCGGCACGGCGGAACAGCGCGACGCCTACATGCTGTCGGACGCCGAGCTGTCGAGCGTGTGGGAGGCACAGTCGGAGAGGCTCAAGTCAGCCACTGTCGTAGAAAACGCGGTTCCTGCAAGCGCTGGCGGCCCCATCAGCGGAGTGATATGGTAAGCGTTTCCCGGAGAAATCCGGGATTTTTTGTTTTGCCCACTTGACATTCCAAGGGATTTTTGCTATATTTATAACAGCAAACATAATACCTCCTTTTATTTGTTTGTTATTTTAGGTTCCTCCCGGAGAAATCCGGGAGGTTTTTTAGTCGGACGACCGCTGCGTCGGATGACCGTCGTCTGAGCCGCCGCCATGTTCAGGCAAATCAGGGACGACAGGAAACTTCCGCCGGCCATTGCCTTTCCACCACCGTGCCCGGGCAGGCGGGAAACTCCCGGATTCCCCGGGGATACCCGGCAAATGCAAAGGAAACCAATAAAAAGGGGCTTAATATGGAAGAAAAGAAATCAGACCAGTACGACTTGACCGAACACGGGAAACTCGCCGTCGAACGTTTCGACGAGGCGACCTCGCGTGACGAACAGGAAGGAGACAACATCTGTATCCTCCACGGACTCGAAAAGGCGATGATTGGGACGGCAGTCCGCAACGGACACGCCGTCGCAGTGTACGAACGCGGGCTCTGCATCCGCTGTATCGCCGACGGGATGGACAGCGCCGATGTCGCCGAGCTCCACAAGGACGAATACTCCGAGGAGGAGCTCAGCAATCCCGAGCTTATCGACCAGCTGAAGCTCCAGGACGCCGAGGAGTTCTACGAGGCCAACACGGTACGGACCCTCCCGTACATCGGCGAGGCCGAACCGATAATCGTCGAAGGATTCACCCCGGACACCCACAGGTGGCACGCCTTCCTGAACCAGGACAACGACGAGGTCACCGTCACCTGCTACGGGCAGACCAGCAAGTACCGTACCCGGAAAGAAGCCATCGACTTCTACAAGGACTGCGTACGCCATTCCGAAGGAGCCGAACAGGCGCGCTACATAAGGATAGTCACCATGCTGGAGGACGGCGAGATGCACGCCACCGACACGGAATAATTTTTTAAATACTCCCGGCTTCCCTCCGGGAGCCCCCGGGAAACCCAGTTTACCACAACAGTAATCACACTGGAGTTTCCCGGGGGATTTTTATTTTCCGGAACATGGCTGCGGCTCAGGATACCGGCCAGGTCCTCCAGGCGGCCCCGGAAATGCCCGTACTTACCACCGTGCCCGGACAGGCGGGATTCCCGGGAGTTCCCGGGGGATACCCGGGAGATGCAAAGGAGACCTATATGACGAAGCCCAAGATAACCTATTATTTCTGCCCGACGTTCGACAGTTTCATCGAGACGGTCGCCACCCACGTAAAGAAAGTGGACACCGGGATGGAGAAGGAGTTCGGCCTGCTCACCTTCAAGGTCGATGACACGCCGGATGCCCCCGACGGCAGCAGGATGTCCCAGAAGGAACTGGCGGAAGCTTACGACAGCGCGACAGGAACATACGGGATGCGCTCGGTGAACCAGCTGTTCGACCAGGAAGAGCTGACCGTCATCGCCGGGTACTACGGCGGGCATGGAATGGAGACGTTCACCGTGGACGGTGACCTCACAATGGCCCAGTACAACGCCAGCATACGTACAGGGCTGTGCGCCATGCTGTTCAACGTCCTGCTCGCGAACTGCGACGAAGGAAATGCCAAGAACATCATAGTAAAGATACAGAGGTAGTATATGGGCAAAGGATGTCTTTTCGGGATAGGCTTCGTGATAGGCCTGATAATCGCCGGGGCGCTAATCGCCGTCCTCGGGCCGACCATAATAAAATTTTTGCTTTTCGTGCTGACTTCCCTGGGAGTCACCGTGTAGGAGGAACCCATGGCAATGTCAACATACACATGCGGCGTATGCAGGCGCCCGCTCGGCAACTCCGTGTCGAACCTGTCGCTGGACACCGAGACTTGGCGCATCTGCCGCGACTGCCGGAACAGCTTCCTCCAGTGGAGACGCACGGAGGAGGAAGTCGGGCTCGAAGAACGCGAAAAAGGAATTTAAAACTCAATATTCTCTTCCATAAGCCCAAGTCCCGCCGAGAAATCGGCGGGGCTTTCCGTTTTCTGGCAACGACAATCCTCCTCCTGCCGGCCGGCGCCTTCAGAGAATTCCGCCAGAAATCGGTTACCCACCACCGTGCCCCCGCAGGCGGGATATCCCGGAGTTCCCCGGGAATACCACGTGAAATGCAAAGGAGACCTATAATATTATGAAAATCACCTACCTTACCACAATGCAAGACCAGTTTGTCACCCGGACTAAGTCCGGCGACATGAAATACACCCACACGGACGTTACCTGTCCGCTGTGCCGCAACATCTTCAGCCTCCGCTCGTTCGAGGGGCACGTGTACGAGAAGCACCCGCAGCGCGTTGACGAATGCTTCGCCAAGCTCTACGGGGCGCCGTGGCCCGCCAGGTGCTCGTGCGGCAAGGAACTGCACTACTCGCCGTCACGCAAGGGCTTCCCGACCCAGTGCGGTAGCTGCGTCACCGGCACGGTCGGCGGGGGCGTCAAGTACAAGAACGCCGCCGAGGCCGAACAGCACGTCGCCCAGCTCACGGCCTATCTCGAACAGGCCAAGGCCGAGGCAAAGCGTCTCGCCAAGGAAGCCGAGCTCTCCCGTACTCCCCTGAACGAACTCCCGTTCCCGACAAGGAAAGACCCCAGGCTCCTCAAGCGAATCGCCAACGACATGAGGACGTACGCCATCAACGGAGACAAGGACAACCTCATCCAGCTCGCCAACTTCATCGACGGACAGCTCGAAAGAATTTAATTATTTTCCATAGGTCCCCAAGCCTCTCCCGGGTAACTCCGGGAGGGGCTTTCTGCGTTAATCAACATTTACAATATGCACTGTTGACACATGGAATATTTTTTAATATATTTATATAGTAAACCTCCTTTGTTTACGTTTTTTGACAATGCTTTTCCTCCCGTGTTCCCCCGGGAGGTTTTTCTCTTCCGACGGCCTGTCTCCAGCTCGCCGACGACGCCTTCAGAGCTCCTCCGCCGGAAACGTCATCCCCATCACCGTGCCCTTGCAGGCGGGAACTCCCGGGATTCCCCGGGGATACCACGGGAACAGCGAAAAGGAGAACTGATATGGCCTGTGTCATCACCGCATCTTTTGTCGATTACCGCCATCCCGTCAACGCGAAATTGCGCGCGTTCGAACCGTACACGAAAGTCCGCCACACGGAATACCGCAAAAGCTTGGCCGCAGCCAAGGTGGAGGTGTTCAAGTACCTGTTGTCCCGCGCGGAAAGGATGTGCGGCAGCATTGCGCCCGACGGCGAATCCCATATCATCCCCGATTTTCGCGTAGAAGGGGTCGGCAGCAGGTTCCTGCTCTCCAGCAGGTATTACGGCAAAAACTCCTGCACGCCCTCGACAAACGTGACCTACTCGGTGGAAATCGAGGAGACCGACTCCATTCCCGAGGGGCAGACCTTCGCCAAGGGAGCATTCACGTTCGACGACTCGTACGACAGCATCCCCGTGCCGAGAAGCACGGACACCATTACCGACTGGGCCGTGGGGAAGATAACCCGCCTGCCCTTCAAGAACGACTGGGACATGGTCAAGGTCGAACTCTCGACACCCAGCGGAACGGAAACTGCCTACGTCAACTGCGAGCTGAAGCACGGCAAGTTCAGCCTCCGCGAGCTCCAGGACTGCAAGGTTACCGTCAGCGAGGAACTCTGGGACAGTATCCAGAAAGCATTCGCAAAGGCGGCATAATATTTTTTATTTCTCCTGAGCGGCCTCCCGGGTTCCCCCGGGAGGCTTTCCGTTTCCGGCACCGTCGCTCCTCCTGCCAGCCGGCCAGCCTTCAGAGAATTCCGTCGAGACTTTCCTCCCCACCACCGTGCCTGTACAGGAGGGATGTCCCGGGATTCCCCGGGGATACCAAGTAGCCAGCAGAAAGGAGACCTATAATGCCAAACTTAAAATTTTCTTACATGCACAGTTTTTCTTCCATGCTCAGTAACGTACTCGGCAAGGTGACAGTGAAGGGCGAACTCGCCAAGCTGCTCGCCGATTTCGAGGCAGAGACCGGACACCTCCCGGCCGACGACACCGTGCTGCTCTCCGCGGAACTCGACGGTACCGACCTGTTCGCGAACATGCTTCCCCCGGGACACCGCACGCTCTGCTGCCTCATGCAGCTCGCCAGGCTCTACCGGGACTTCCCCCCGGAAACCCTGAAGCGCGCCACCGACGAAGGGTACGTGTTCACCGTGGACGCAGGGAAGCTCGACTACCTGGCCAACGCCGGGTACGTCCGTGCCACAATCGCCCCGGAAGACCGCTCCATCGAAATCTCCGACGAGTCCACCGGGGAAGTCATCCTCGACGGATACGGGTACAAGAAGGGGGACGACCCGGGAGACATCCTGCGGGCGGTCGCCAACGCCGCAGGCCGAATTGACCTGGCTTTCGAGGAAGCGCAGGAACTTCTCGAAAAATACAACACCGAAAAATAATTTCCCTTTTTCAGCCCCCGGTACGCAGATTTTTACTATATTTGTATCAAATCCTTTGTTTTATTTTTTGAGTCATTTCTCCCTCCCGGTTCCCCCGGGAGGGTTTCCGTTTTCCGGCACCGACTCTCCTCCGCCCGCCGCAGGACCGGGTCCCGGCGGAGCTCCGCCTTCGCCCGCTCCCCACCACCGTGCCCCCGCAGGCGGGACACCCCGCCACGCCCCGGGGATACCACGGGAACGGCAGGCGGTCCCCGGGAAGAAGTCGTAGCGTAGATACCGGGCACGGGCCGTGCTGGCCGAGAAAGCCGAGCTACGGGCGAGTATCCTAAGCCGGGAAAGCTTACGCAGCCCCGGACCTGCCGCTTTTTTTCTTAAAAAAGGAGACCTACATGGGACAGTTTTCTTGGATATGCTCCGACACGGGGCACGCCCTGCTCGAAGGGAGAATCGACGCAACCCAGTGCAAGCCGGACACCTGGACGAAGAAGGCGTACCTTCTCATACCAGGACAGTTCGGCGGCGGATACTTCGCGACCGACGACTACGACGGCTACGGCACCTTCTACGACAAGGACGGGAACCCCCACGACGCCTACGAGGAACTCGCCAGGTGGAACGGGGTCACCGGGAGATTCTCCCAGGCTTCCCGCGAAAACGCCATCGACCTCTACTACACCCCGGAAAACCCGGAAATATCCCGGTACGCCCCCGGGAACTACAATACCGAAAAGACCATGAAGTTCCCCCTCAAGATTACCGAGAACCCCATGAAGTACGAGGACGCGAAACCTTCGACATCCGACCCTAACCAGGGATGGGGCGAATACCCGGACGAGGACGGGGACCAGGAGTAACCCCCGGTATCCTCCCGTACGTACCACCGTGCCCCCGCAGGCGGGACACCGGACCCTTCCCCGGGAATACCACGGGAAGCAGCAAAGGAGATTCACCATGCCAATAGTCGCAATCCGGAAAAACCCGATGGCCTCGGCCACCAACGCCCCCCTCTACGTGAACATCGTCGGGGCGGCCGGCCCGGTGAGCTCCATCGTGACGGTCGCGCTGAACCCCAAGGAATACCCCGGGGACATCCTGGTCGAATCCGGCCGCGACATCAGGCTCTCCAGGGGGAAGCTCGTCTACCGGAACATCGACCTATCCCCGCTGTTCGAGTACGTCGACACAGTATCCTACGTCACCGACGGGGAGACGCACGACGAACGGGTGACCGCGTACCGCGTCCGCATCCTCCCGGAACCGGGACTGTACTCCCTCTCCAGGAAAGGACTGGTGGCGCTCCCGGGCGTCAACGGGTGATTCCCCCGGAAAATATTTTTTTATTACAAGGAGACCTACAGATGGCAACCAAGAAACCTTCACCGAAACTTTCCGGGAAAGCCCGGAAGAAGAAATCCGAAGAACTCTTCGCCAACATCGGCGAATACGTGGCCCTCGGCTTCAAGGTCGGCAACGGCCTGCAACGCATCCTCGATACCCTCGTCCACGCCTTCTCCGACAAGAAGGCGCACGTCACGTCATACTCCTACTCGGTAGTGACCGGACAGCCCGCCAGGACCGCCACCTATACCGCACGCGTCGAGACAGCCTCCGGCCGGAAATTCCAGGTCGACGCCGTCGTCTCCAGGGACGCCCCGGACTTCGACTCGTTCGTCCTCAGGACACCCCGGAAGAAACCGGCGGCTTTCAAGTTCGACGAACAGGGACTCCGTGACCTCGTCGACACGGCCATGGGCAGGAAATAATTTTTTTATCGAAGGAGACTTACTTATGGACGACAGGTCAAAGAAACAGCTCATGTACCTGCTGGACCGCGCCCGCTCCATACTGGCGGAAAACGGAGCGCACCTCGTACAGACCAGGGACGGCCTCGCCATCCGCGAAGGCACCCCGGTAATCCTCCGTATCGACGAGCAGCCCCCGGAAATCCCGCCGGGCCGCGACTCGCTTCCCCCGCACGGGGCCACGGCGTTACCGGTACCCCCCGGACCCGAGACTGCTTTCTAGTGCGCACCACCGTGCCCACGCAGGCGGGACACCGGAACCTTCCCCGGGAATACCCCGGGAAACACACAGGAAAAATTTTTTAACAATCAAAGGAGCACAACCATGCACAAATTCCTAATCTACATCGTCGCAGCAGCCATCGTCGCCGTGCTCGGCGCCGACATCTACCTCGCCATAGCCGGGAAGGCGACCCCGACAGCCATCGTCGAACTCGCCGTAGGCTCGCTCGCCATCCTCGCCTGGGCCGCCGTCGCCTTCGTCAAGACAGTCGGAGGATTCTCCTGGCCGTCATTCCGCCGGGACGAACCCGAAGACGACCCCCTGACCGACAAGGTGGACGGGCTCGACTCCGACCTGGGAACCCTGTCCGGCAAGGTCGACGACATCGACTCCAAGGTGGACGACATCAACACCACCCTCGACTCCAGGCTCGGGCCAGAACCGTCCGGCTTCGTCCCCACCATCAACTCCACGGACGAAAACGGGAAACTCGTCAAGGTATACGACCTCCCCGTGCAGGACACGTACGAGGACGCCGTGCAGGCAGCCAAGGATTCCATCCAGGCAAGGGAAGACGAAGGCAACCCCGTCAACGAACCGAAAATCACCGTGGTACCCGCGTTCGACCCGTAAACCCCTTTCTCTCCTGACCGTGGCCCCGACATAGGGCCTTCCCCGTCCCCGGCCGGACGGGGATTTTTTTTGTTTTATCCGCCGGATTCCCCCGGGTATTCCCCCGGATTCTCCCGGGTGTTCCTCATACATTTTCCCGGGTATTCCCCCGGATTCTCCCGGGTGTTCCCCATGCATTTTCCAGGGTATTCCCCCGGATTCTCCCGGGTGTTCCCCATGCATTTTCCCGGGGATTCCCCCGTATTCCCCCGTAAAGGAAGTGCGCTTCCCCGGGACACGGACGGCCGGTTCCGGGACAGGATTCCGCCGGCCATCCATGTATGCACCACCGTGCCCCCGCAGGCGGGATACTCCCCGGGAACCTCCCGGATTCCCCCGGATTCCCCCAAGGTCATTCCCGGGGTCTCCCGGGGTGGGAAAAGGGAGCCTACGGCATCCATGTAAGATTCTTGTAAGAAACCGGGATAACCCCGGGGTAACCCCTGCTGACATCCGGGAAATCCCCGGGAAGTACCTGGGAAATACCCTGGAAGTACATGGGAGAATCCGGGAAATTTTTCAAAAAACGCCAAAAATGCCTCGTTGAACGCGGGTTTGACCCCCCAGGAACCCCGGTATCTCCCGTAACCTCCCGTATCCTCCCGCGTCCATCCCGTTGCATCCGTGGGGTGTCCGGGAGAGGGGGAGGAGTCCCGGGGGTTCCCGCAGTGGGGCTCGGTGGGGGGAAGTGGGTCCCGGGGAGGGGGCGCCGTACGAGGGCCTTCGGTGTCCGGCGTTCCCGGTGTAACCACCGTGCCCGTGCAGGCGGGACGTTTGGGAAGTCCCGGGGGATACCCGGGGGAATGCGGGGGAAATTTTTTTTGAAAAGGAGAGCTATATGTCGAAGGTAACGTGCGGTCTGGGGCGGGACGCCCTTCTTGAGATGGTGGCTGCGGCCGGGTCTTCCGGCGGTAAGGCGGTGCTGAAGTACGAGGGGGAGGGCGGCGTGCGCGGGGTGAAGCTGTACCTCGGGACGTACCCCGTGGAGGACAGGCGGGAAGGGCAGCTGCTCGACTGCGCCCTGCGCTCGTGCGGCAAGTCCCGGGAGGACTTCCTGGACACGGTGGACGTGCGGGACGGGTACCTGGCGGTCAGGCTGAATCACCTGTGGAGGATGTCTCCCGGGTGCGGCTACGGGACGGAGCCGTGCGTGGACGAGACTTTCCCGGACCCGGACGGGGGTTCGACGGCGGCGAGGGCCATGTACGGCCGGGCGACGTTCCCGGACGGGGGCTCGACGGCGCTGCTGCCGTTCGGCCGGGTGGTGGGGATATTCTTCTAGGGGTTTCCCGGGGAATCCGTTTTTTGGCTATGTCCACCCAAAGTGTTGCTAGGAAAATGGCCGACCGTGTTTAACGAGGCTTCTATAACGAGAGGTTACATCAGTTGATGCGTACTGAACAAATAACAGTTACACCGAACAAGGATGCTCCAATATATACGGCGCATTTCCATGCTTGGCTGTATAATGGACTAAAAGAATATATAGATAAAAAGATTATATCTATATTTTACAGTTCAGCGTACGGTTGCGTAGTTACTCTGCGAGACACGCCATCGGAAGAATTGCGACTGTTGGAAATGTCTCCACTAATGTCCAGGGACGATTTATTATCCAGCATCAAACTATGGATTAGACTGAAAACTTCGGATGCAGAACACCATGACCGACCGTAAGGATTTTTAGGTTTAACGGGACTTACACCACGAGAGGCTACATCAAAAACAACACGTTGGGTGGGCATAGTTTTTTGTTTTCATTAAAAGGAGGCATACGATGGGTATCACGAAGGAGAGCATTGCGTTCAGGGACGCCTGCGGGTCGCGTGTTGCCGGGAGGACGTTCCCGGGGTTCGGGGCGCTGTTCGACGAGCTGAACGCGATAGCGAGGGAGACCGTGTCCCCGGGTACGATAGTGAGGCTCGACGGGGTCCGCGACCGTATCGGGAACCGCACCCGGTTCATCTACCTTACGATGCGCGGGCCGTGCGGGAAGGTCACGGTGACGGAGACCCGACGCGGGGGGAGGGTCTCGGTTTCCGGGGTCACCGTCCGCGAGGTCAGCGCCTGCGGGGAGCCGGGGAAGCTCGGCATCTAGCGGCCGCACCACCGTGCCCGCGCAGGCGGGAAGCGGGGGATGTCCCGGGGGATACCCTGGGGAATGCGGGGGAAAGACGAAACTTTTTTTGAAAGGAGCAAGCCATGCAAGGTACAGTTGAAACGGAAGCGAAGGAATACGCGCCGCTCGAGGTGAGCAGGGTGCAGGCGTACCCGTTCAAGGAAGGGAACGCTGTCGGCCACGTCGTGGGTATCGCCACGGTCGAGCTGAACGGCCAGTTCCTCGTGAGGGGCATCAGGGTGATGTCCGGGGACAACGGGAGGTTCGTCGCCTTCCCGGCCGACCCGTTCTGGCACGGTACCGACGACGAGCCCCACCGTTCGGTGTGCTGCCCCACTTCGGTCGGCCTCCGTGAAAGAATCGAGGCGGCGGTGCTGGCCGAGTTCGACCGCGAAGGGAAGGAGGGCTAGGCCATGGGAAAGCGAGCGAATGGAAATGCCGGCTGGACGGAGTCATATTCCCGGGAGGACATGCTCGGCGGGGGGACCTGCCGCCTGTTCGCCGTCGCCGGGACGCTGTACGTCCGCATAGTCCCGTGCGGCCGGGACCAGCCCATCGACGTGGGGATGGGCGTCTCCCCGTGCAAGGGGGGCGGGGCGTGGGCGGAGCGCCTGGAGGCCGGGGGCGCGAGCGAGGTGTTCGATTTCATCGGCGAGAGGTACTGCGTGTCGGTATCCCGGTCCTCCCCGGGAAAGGCCGCGGTGGAGCTGAGGAAGACCTTCACGGAGAACGTCTGCTCGGGCATAGGGGTCGTGAAGGAGCCTTTCGCGAGGTTCGACGTGGAGCTCTCCGGCAAGCCGGGGAAGGGCTCCGCCGTGAGGGCTTCCGGCAAGGCGGTATACGCGGTGAGCGTGGCGTCGTTCTACGAGGACAGCGGGGAGCTCACCAGCTACTGCGACGCGTTCGCCAGCCCGGAGGAGGCGGCGGACTGGTTCGAGACGGACTGGAACGCGCAGGCCGAACAGCTCGGCGGGAAGAAGCTCACGAAGAAGGCGAAGAAGGCGTTCCTCGGCGAACTGAAGGGCGCGGCGGGCATCGCCGACGCGGAAAGTCCCGACAAGTGGGGGCCGTGGTTCAAGTGGCACGGGGTCAGGAAGTCACTGTAAAAAATTTTTTAACAAAAGGAGACGACATGGCAAGTAGAATCAAGAAATTGCCGGCAAGGGAATGCTCGCCAAGGGACATGCTTGTCGGGGGCTCGGTAGACCTCTGCGGAAGGAAGTCCGGCGGGAAGGAGACAGCCGAGCTGGTTCTCGTCCCGCAGGGATGGAGCCACGCAATCCATGTCGGCTTCGGCGTGGAGTTCCCGGGGACCCCCGGCCCGGCCGAGTGGGAAAGAATCTTGGAATGCCCGGCAGAAAGCGGGTTCACGTTCCTCGGCGTGGATTTCACCGCCAGGCTGAGCTACGAGCGCTACCCTTCGGGCGACCTCGGCGTGGAGGCGTCGCTCCTGTTCGCGGGGGCCAAGGAGGTTTTCGCGAGATTCGTCATGAAGGCATGGCCGTCGAAGGCCCTCGCGGGCCTTCCGGGCATGGACGGCCTTCCCGGAGGCAAGTGCATAGGGCTCGTCCTGGGCGGGAGCCCGATGACTCTCGGGCGCAGGAACTTCTTCGACGTGGCGAGGCTCCCGGAGAATCCCGGCAGCCGGGCGGAGGTCGCGGGCGAGCTGTGGGGGAACCTGTACGACGCCCTGGTGAACTGCGACGAGGAATGGGTCGAGGTGACTGCCTACAGCGCCGACACGGCGCACTGCGTCCGCTTCCGCATCGACGACGACAACGAGCATGAGGAGGAGCTGGGCGAGGTGAAGGCCATGCTCGCGGACGGGAAGGTGGACGTGGTGAACATCAGGCCGAAGGGCTGCATCGAGACGAACTACGTCGTAGTCCCGGTGGAAGGAAAATAATTTTTTACAGGAGAATCCCATGGAAATTTTCAACAAGAACAGGGTGGAACTCCCGGAGCTCCCGGCGGTGGCCGGGAAGAAGCTGAGGCTTGCCCACGAGGTCGCCGGGAGGATAGTGGAGACGATGAACCGGAACCGGCCCTCGTACTGTGACAACGCGTGGCTCGAGGTGACCCACCACGGGACGGCACGCACGGACGTCCATCTCTACCTGACGGACGGGCCGGACAGCTACAAGAGCGGTTCCAAGATAGTGGAGGCCGTCGCGCAGGCGCTTTCGGGCATATCCTGCATACGCAGCGTCTCGATATTCGGCCTGTCCGTGACAAGTATCGGCAGGTTCGCCCCGTAAACATTTTTTGGCAAGGAGACATCAGCACCATGAAATACCTGGTAGTCAGCGCATCGGAGAAGGTCCTCACGTACGTGGAGGAGACTTGCCGCGCAATCGGGCATCTCCCGGGAGGGGTACTTGTCGAGACGGTCGACTCGCACTCGGTGACCGACATCATATTCAGGAAGACCCTGGATGCGAACAAGGGGGAGAAGTTCTCCGTCTTCCGCGTAGCGGACATCAGGCCGTTCGGGCGCCTCCAGGAGACGGTCGACGCCTGCTCGACCGAGTGGCTCGAGAAGGATTAGGGGAAGCCACGTCAGATGGCGGGCACCACCGTGTCCGCGCAGGCGGGACGGGATGCGCGTCCCCGGGGATACCCCGGGAATTGCAAAGGAAATCCAAAGGAGGCAACGATATGTACATGATGAGACGAATCCACGCGGAGGACAACGGCGAGCTGCGCAACGTGTGGGTGTACCAATGGCAGGCGGCCGACCTTTCCGGGCTCATAGCCACGGCCAGGTTCAACCTCAGGCCGCTCGACGAGTCCCGGGAAGTCAACTACTGGGAAGACCACCGCCCGGACCAGAAGGCCCTCCCGGGTTGCGTATGGCAGGGCAAGTGCTCGCACGTGTTCACCGACGAGTGGAACGCGTCCCCCAAGAAGGTGGAAATCCGCTCGGTGACGATGTGCATGATTTTCAACATATCGAAGTGCTGGTACAGCCACCTGCTTTCCCGGGAGACCATGACGAGCGACCGGGAGGTTTCCGCGTTCTACGACCCTGTAAAGGGCATAGAGTCGTACGTCCAGCTGCTGTCGTCCAACAGGGGACTCGGCGTATGCAGCCGGGCGGAACTCAGAAAACTTTTAAACACAGAGGAGAACTAGCCATGAATAAAATCTTGATTGCTGCCGCATTCGCCGTCCTCGCCGGGTGCGGGAACCCCACGCCGGAAAACCACTGCTGCAAGGAGGGCGACTGCGGCGGGGTGTCGACCTACCGGGAGAACTCGCTCTGCCTCTACACCATGGTCAAGGACCTGGAGAAGGAGCTCGAGGTGCTCAAGCTGAAGCACGAATACGAGTGCAAGGGGGCGAAGTGATGGGGATGGCCATGGAAGAACGCGACCTGAAGGTCAAGAAAATTTTTGACGGGAACGGCCTCCGTTTCGGATGGGGGTGGGACTCCGACGGCAACCTCGAGGTGGAGGTGCTCGACGGGGACTGGAGGCACGACCACGTCGCCCTCGACATCGCCATGAAGAAAAACGGATACGAGAAGGTCAAGGAGCTCCACAGCGGCGTATACACCGGCGGAGACTGGTACACTTCCGTTCACGTATTCAAGATACCGGAGGCAAAATGCTGAAACGGAGCACATACAGCGCGCCGATGCTGGTCATCGACGGAGGAAGGCTGGTGGTCTCCCGCAGAGTCCCGGTGAGCCCGGGCGGGGACCACCGTGTCCCGGCAGGCGGGACGGGAAGGTAGTCCCGGGGGATACCCAGGGAACGCAAAGAGCAAACAACAGGAGACGGCATCATGGCGAAAATCACAGTCAAGGTAATCGGCACGAAGAACAACAAGAATTTTCCTGACGACACGGCGATAATCAACTACTTCGTTGCCCAGGGGGCAATACAGGCATACTACGAGGAACTGTCGTGGCTGTACCATGAAAACAGCCCCGATTACGTGGTAGGCAGGCTCAGCGACTTCCTCGGCCGCCGTTGCGTCGCCCACTTCCTCCCGCAAGAGTACAGGGAACAGATGAAGTACGTGCATGACGCGGATGTCGCCTGCTGGTCGTTCCTCGACACCAAGCGTTCCACCGTGACGGTCATCGCGCAGTGCGACCAGGAGGACGAGGGCGTGGTTGCGGTATGGTTCCGCAAGACGCTGGTCAAGAAATCCGGCTACGCGGACGAGGACATAACGGTACTTTTCTCCGACATGGAGAACCCGGGGGATTCCGTGGACGCCATCGCCGGCCTGCTCTCGTCGATACCGACGGCAAAGGCCGCCGGGAATGCGCTCGACTCGTACCTCAGGGAATATCTCGATGTCAATTTTATCTTCGAACATTCGGCATCGCTCGACAGCGACCATTCCACCGCCGTGTCGGCAAAGTTCTTTTTCATGGGAAAACGATTCAAGGTTGACGCCTGCAACGACGACGGCAATCTAGGCCTTTACGTGACGCTCGACGAGCCGGACCACTGTTACAAAACGTCGATAGGAAAGCCTGGCAAGATAATGGACGAGATGCTCGCCCGGTTCTTCGACTACTCCGAAAGGATTAAAAAAATATTCGACCCGCTCGACGCCGGAATTTCACTGGAAAAGGTCGACATCCCGGAAAAGCGCATGGTCTACAAGGCCCGACTGGAACAGCTTCCGGGCGCCACGTTCGACGTGGTGTTCACCGTCGCCACCGAGACCGACGCCTGCAAGGCCGAGGTGTCGGCTAACGGGAACAGTTTCGGCACAACCGGCAGGCGCACCATCGAGGAAAGCAAAACCGAGGCGTTCAGAAGGGATGTGTACGAAATCATCCAAGGCGCATGTCACGAGCTTTTCAAGGCGGAAATCGGTAGGATTCTCAAGAACCGCGCCGAGTTCGACGAGGGCAAGCCCACGAAAGACAACAATACCGTCGTGTTCTCCGGCAAGTACAACGGCTGCCCGGCCCGGTTCAGTGTCAAGCCCGAACTGCTGAAGACCGGGACGGTCGGCGTGTCAATCATCGGGAAGGACGGGGTGACCACCGATGCGGTAATCACCCCGGACTCTGGCGAAGACCAGTGGAACATCATCGACAACGCAGTTATCCTGCTGAAGCAGGATTCCGCCGGCACGGGCGAGCCATTGTCCAAGTTCGGTTTCGCCTCAAAGATAATCACCGGAATTTTCGGGAACACAGTAATCTTGGACGACACCGACACCAAATACTTCCCTTTAGCCGGGGAGATAACGTGCCGTGGCACCTACCTGGGCATCCCGGCATTTTTCCACGTATTCGTCAACGACGACGGGGATGTCCGCGTGGAAATTGGCGGTGCCGACAAGGAAGCGTTCGTCACGGACGTAATCGCCACTCAGGAAGAACTCTCCCGGTTGAACAAGAAAATCTACAATGCACAGCACCGGAAACGCCCGGCGAAGGACTATTCCGCCGACATCAGGTGCATCCTCAAGAACGACGTGAGCCGACTGGAGGAACCGCCCGCATGGATTCCCGAGAAGAACCAGCTGGTCTATACCGGGGAATACTGCCGATGCCCCGCGAAGTTCACGGTGAACCCGGACGTGCCGTACACGGTGAACGTGAAGATATTCGACCCGGACGACAAGCAACTGTGCGACGTCGACGTGTCCGTGCCGAGGAACGAGCATACCGTGGACAACATGCGAACTCTCGGCCGGGCAGTGGATGCGTGCCGGAACTGGAAGCGGCCGCTCGACCCGGAGAACCCGGTGGATAGGCTGGCCGCCCTGGAGGACAAGCTGTCCGGCTTCCTCGACGAAGTGAAGGCGCTGAAGGCATCCATCGCACGGGTATAGCTTCCACCACCGTGTCCGTACAGGCGGGATACCCGGGGCCTCCCCGGGGATACCCGGGAAATGCAACAAGGAGACAGCATGAAATCCAGCAAAAAGACATACTACATTGTATCCGGCAACATCAACGGCAACGAGCAGGAGCCTATTCTTGCCAAATCGCCCAAGGAGGCCGACATCGGAATCGCCGGTACCGTACTGGGGGCTCTCGGGAAGATGGGGTACGTCAAGCCCGACGGGGAACTCAAGGACTCCATCTGTGTGGAGCTCTACGGCACCTCCGACACGGGCAGCTACCACAGTTCTCCGTGGACGGCGTCCGACTTCGACGAGATAGCCGTGCAGGAAGACGCCAGCAGGCACGTCAGCATGATTGCGCTGCGCCACCGCCGTTCGTGCCGCACGTTCGCCGAATGGAAAGTAACCAAGATAAGCAGATAAGGAGACACGGCATGGCAGCATATACCGAGGAAGCAAACAAGTTCATCGAGACGCTCGTCAATGACGGCTACTCGAAGGCAGACATCTTCACCAAGTTCGTGAAGGGCGGGAAGGAAGTGGTCTATCCCGTAATCGGGGAGGACGGCCGCCCGCACCTCGCCAAGAAGACATTCAAGTAGGAGGATGGAATGTTCAAGGAAATTTTCCAGAAACTTTTCGCCTGGTCGATATGCCAGTTCTACATGCACTACAACCGTACCGACAAGCTGCCCGAGGACAAGGAAGAGTTCCGTTCCTTCATGAAGGAGCACGAAGGCGACTGGTACAAGTCCGACGAGTTCGCTATGATATTCACCAGATGTCCCGCCGTGGCGCTGAACGCCGTGGCCAAGGCGTACTACGGTGACGGCCATCGTACGGAGGCGGGTGTCGACCTGTCCGCTCGGGTTGTCGAGTGCCTCAAGCGGGCATACGGGCAGTTCAAGCAGGAACAGCACACGTTCGCAAACGCGCTTGTCGCCGGTGCGGTACTCAAGTCGCTCGGCGTGGACATAGAAAACGAAAATCAACAGGAGGCAGCATCATGCTGAACAAAATCATAAAAACACCTACTTTTAAGTTTTTTGCCGGGTTCGTCCTGGCGCTTACCGGGATGTACTTCCTGAGCATGGGCCTGGCCCGTACGCTATCGGTAGGGGAATTTCTGATTGGCATATTTGCCGTGTTGTTTGGAGGGATATTTTATGGGGGCTTGCCTTACAGCGGAAAACTGCTTACCGAAGCGACGAGCGAATCCATGAAGGCCATGCTCGACCGCATCGTCGAAAAGTTCAATTCGACCAACGCACTGGTAATCGAGATGACGTTCGTCAACTGGCTGTTCAAGAGGGCAGTGGAGAAACGCCTGACCAGGGAACTGTTCGAGCGCATCTACCAGGAGGCCGCCGAGGAACTCGGCATGGATAACAAGCCGGTCTCCCTCGATTACGAGGAAAAGAGGATAGAATGCGCCGTCAACGCGGAAATAGGGCCGGATTCGGACAATCCCTCCGTCTGCAAGGACATCCAGGTATGCGGAAGGTGCTAGATATTTTGTGTTGTCTCCCAGCGCTCCCGGGAAATCCCCGGGGGCGCCCTTTTTTGTCCAGGCGCAGCCTACTGGAGGCGAGGCCGTCGCCGGGCACACGGACGGCCACCACCGTGCCCTTGCAGGCGGGATGGAGGACACCTCCCGGGGGATACCCGGGAACAGTACATAAGGAGAACCGTCATGATATATCATTTTACCGTTGACGACGAAACGCTGGAAAAAATCATCCCGTCGATGAAGTTTTCCGAAATAATCAGCATGCCGGAAGCGGCGATTGCCGCGTGGCAATTCCGCGAGCATGTCGCCGCCGCACTTTCGAATGAACTCGGCACGGAAGTCGTGCCGGACAAAAACCAGGTATCCGTCTCGTACATGTGCGAGCATGTCTATTCCACTTTCCTGGTAAAGGACAAGAGAACGCAGACTCGCGGCATCAACGCCTATGTCCGCATATTCAGATGCAAAAGCGGCGATGGCACGTGCATACGCATGTTCGCCCAGGAGGACGGTTACAGAGACAAATATGACGCCAGCCCTCTTATTACAAACGTCGAGTACAAGTACGAAGCGCTGAAGCAATTCGACATAAAGACCGAGTACGAGCTCTGGTTCGTCATGCCCTACACCAAGGAAATCGCCAAATGGGAAAAGGAACGCATCAAGGAGCTGTCTGCCAAACTAATCGAGTTCTGCGACAAGAGGAACATCGTGTTCCCGGAAGACGGTTTCGTGCGCAAGGCCGAACCCGACGCAAGTGAGGCCGTATGAAGAAGTTCTATTTCACTTTCGGCGTAGGGCATCCCATGTACGCCAGCACGGCGGCGACCGTGACGGTCCCGGACACCCCGGACGCCTTCGAGGTCGCCCGGGAGCTTTTCATGGAAAGGTTCGGGAAGAGCTGGTCGATGCAGTACGGCGAGGACGAGTACCTCTCCACGGAGGAATTTTCCGGCTACGGGACAGCCGACTACATGGAGCTCGTCCCTGTCGAGTACGACCTCCTGTCCTGACCTAGCCGTACCACCGTGTCCGCGCAGGCGGGAAGCGGGGGATGTCCCGGGGGATACCATGGGAACGCGGGGGCGAACGAACTTAGAGGAGACACGATATGAGACTTGAAAAAATCAGAGGAAGGATGCCCTTGCAGAAGGCAACCGGGTCGAAATACAGGATTCGCGTGAAGCTGGCTTTCGAGAGCGACGGCGAGAAGGCTACCGTATACCGCAAGGCCGGACTTAACGCCAGCACATCCGCCGAGGTGCACAGCGCCGTCTACCTCGACCTGGACGACAAGATTATGCAGGAACCGTTCGTCACCCTAATAGGAAAGGAGTCCGGGAAGCGCTTCGAGATAAACGTGCCGACCTCCCGCCGTTGGAAAGGGGCCGTGCCTGCCGTCAGGGAATACCTGGAACACCACAAGACCATCTTCGGATACTGAGGATACCGCCATGAACACCGTACGTAAAGCATTCATCGGGGCCGCGCTTTCGGCCAGCCTGGTAGCCGGGGCGAAGGTTCCCGGGCTCCCTGCGAAGTTCACGTTCAGCGTGAACCCGCTGCGCGGGGGTACCGCGTGGTACCTCGACGCATCGAATTCCCGCCTGTACATGGAGGACGGGAAGGCAATGTGCTCCTACCTGGGAGACCTGTCTTTCCCGGCGTACTACGACTCCCGCATGGACGCCCACTACTGCCCCGGGGTCACCGTGAGGCACCTGTACAGCACGATGATTGACCGGCTGGACGGGGAATGTCTCGGTTTCGTCTGCGGGTACGACATAGCGGTGCCCGGCGGAGGGCCCATGCTGACCACCGACCACGTGGAATACTGCCCGGACATCATCGTCACCGTAGCGAAGAACGGGCGCATGGACGTGGTAGCCGCCAAGACTTTCAGGTCGACGGAGGACGCCACCCCCTACTTCAGGAACGGTGCGCTCATCGACTTCAGCCTGGTCAAGGAGAAGTTCCTGGTCGACAGGTGCGGCGGGGAGCGTTACAGGAAGCAGCTGGCGTACTGGATTGGTACAGCCGACCAGCCCGGCTCCAGGCACCACACGGTGGTAGAGGAGCACCCGGGATGGGACGGGTTCTAACTTATTTTTTATTTTTTAAATTGGAGATTTGCACATGTTCACCTACAAGCCTCACCCGAGCAAGTTTTTTTCCGGCCTCGACGCCAAGGGGATGCCGTCGTTCGACAACGGGACGCTCGGCCCCCGCATCGAGGACTTCTTCCGCGTCAACGGGATTTCCCTGCACGTGGACGGCGTGGAACACGGCCCGGTCGTCACCAAGTACATAGTGTCCTTCCAGAAGGACACCGACCATGTCGGGAAGGTCGAGGCGCTCCGCCGCGACCTCGGTCTCCGCCTCGGCGTCGGGGCGAGCAAGGTGTTCATCGGGGAGACCATGTGGAACGGCGCGGTGTCGCTGGCCATCGAAATCCCGAACGCCACCCGCATCGCCGTGCCGGCGACCTCGGTCATCCCGGTAGCCCCGGGAGACTCCGCGAGAAACGGCCTCCGCGTATGCCTCGGAGTGGACACTTCGGGGGTGCCGTTCAGCGTAGACCTGTCCACGGCCCCGCACGTGCTCGTAGCTGGCCAATCGGGAAGCGGGAAGACCGTTTTCCTGAACAGCCTCATCTGCGGTCTCCTTGACAACTACGACGAGAACGAATGTGTCGTGTCAATCATCGACCCGAAAGGAACCGAGTTCAACGGTTTCAACGGCCACCCGAACGTGGTGGTCGGCTCCGATACGGCAGGCGGTATGGAATCCCGCGTAGGGAAGTCCGAGGACGCCATCCCTCTGCTCAACGCGCTCGTCGAGGAGATGAACTACAGGATGGGCGTGTTCGGCCACTACGGGGTGTCCAACCTCAGGCAGTACGCCAACGGTTTTGCCGAATACGGCCATATGCCCTACCGTGTGGCTGTTGTCGACGAGTTCTACGACCTTCTCATGAACTACCCCGAAGCCGAGAAGCCCATGTCGATACTCGCGGCCAAGGCGAGGAGCACGGGAATCCACCTCGTCCTCGCCACCCAGCGCCCGTCCGTCGACGTGATACGCGGTGCGCTCAAGGCCAATTTGTCTACGCGAATCGCTCTGAAGGTGTCATCCCGCACCGACTCCCAGGTCATCATAGACCAGCCGGGCGCGGAATCGCTGTGCGGACGCGGGGACATGCTCTATGTGGGTCCCGACGGCGACGTGCCGACCAGGCTCCACGGATGCATGGTCACCCCGGAACAGATTGCCGAGTTCGTGAAACAGGCAAAATAATTTTTGAAAATTTCAACCACGGAGATTCAACCATGAACAACGAAGCAACAGTAAAAGCATTCAGCACCCTGCTCGGCTCCAAGTCGGTCGCGGAGTGTGCCGTGGCATACCTGTCCCGCTGCCGCGAAATTCCCCTCGTGGACGACGTGATGTCGGCGCTCCGCGTGCCATTCAGGACTGCCGAGAAGATTGTCGCGGCCGCGGGGCTGTCCTTCCAGTTCCTTCTCGACACGATGCCAATCAAGGTCGGAAACCCCGGCCTCGTTGCAGCGTACCTCAGCGACCTCAAGAACGCGACCGTGGAACACCTGGTTGCGCTTACCGTATCGGCCGACAATACCCTCATATGCCGCCACGAGTGTGCAACCGGCTCGGGCGCCAGGGTATCAATCGACCCGTCCACCCTGTTCAAGTTCGCTCTCGAGGACAACGCGCGCGGAATCATCGTCGCGCACAACCACCCGAGCGGAAGCCCCAAGTTCAGCCAGGGCGACTACGATTTCACCCGCCACCTTGTCGAGGCGGGCAAGGTGCTCGGCATAAGCCTTCTCGACAGCGTGGTAATCAGCAACCGTGGCGTGGCGTCCATGCGAAACGAGCGTCCGGAAATGTTCAACGGGGGAATGCTCTAACAAATTATATGGGTAAAAAACTTTTTACCGGATTTTTTACAAAATCAGGTTTTCATGAACGAAAAATAAGTTATATTTAATGTGCCCGACCGGCATTTACTTACAAACGATACAACCAATCGAGACAACATAACGGAGACCAACCAATGGAACTGACCACTGACGTGTTCAAGAATGAAGTCCGTGCGGCCTACGAACGGGCCCGCGAAATCATCAAGACCCCGGAAATAGAACTGGCATACATCAGCCTCGCCAAGAAAGGTAACAAGAGGGCCCGCAACCTGCTGTTCGAGAAGCAGCTACCCGCCCTCATCGACATGGCGAGCAAGAACAAGTACAACATATTCAAGGGCAACTGCGCCGAGCTCGTCGCCTCCGTGCTCAAAATCATGGACCGCGCAATCGAGCTCTACGAGCCCTCCAGGGGCATCCGCTTCTGGTCTTTCCTCAGCTACCATGCGATGAGCGCGATGAACAAGGAAATGTACGGCGACAACCTCGTGCACATTCCGGAAAACTTCGAGAAGGAAGGCCGCCGCTCGGAATTCGCCGCGGTGGAATCGGGATACGCACCAATCCAGGACGGCGAGTCCAAGACATGCCTCTTCGACATGCTGAAGGACGAGGACAGCGAGTCCGCCATCTACGACACCGCCATCCAGGGCGAGTACAGGGACATCACGTCCCGCCTACTTTCCGTGCTCGACAACGAAGAGGCGTACGTGGTGAACAAGTGCTTCCTGGAATGCGAGCCCGACGCCGACGGGAATCCCGGCAGCAAGCCGTGGAGCAGCAGCTCTCTCGCCCGCCATATCGGGACGAGCAAGGAAATCATCTCCCGCCGCAGGAAGCGCGCGCTCGACAAGCTCCGTGCCGCGGCAGTCGCAGACAGCGACTGGTGTCTCGACACGTCATTGTAGGAGGCAGACGGATGTCAAACGAAATATTCTTATTTTTCCTTTTGGTAATTATGGTATGCGTTGCCGTCATGTTTGCTACCGGCATATTCGGCCGTCCGAACAAGGCAGGTTCATTTCCACCCCAAGACAACTTCGAATCCCAGTTCCGCATAGTGGAACTGCAAAACGGAAAATACCGAATCGAACAAACCGATGGATTGGAATGGGGCATGCCAGAGTTCTTGGGCCCGCATATAGCGGATTCACTGGATGAAGCCAAATCCATAAAAGCCTCGTATGTCCGGGAAAAGGCCCTCCGTGCAGGCTACCGGATGAAACGAGTGGTTGATTAGAAGAGGATACGTATCATGCTCAACCCAAAGACCATCAGAAAATTTTCAATTTTGCTATCAGCAATCTCCACGCACGAAGCCTCAAAAGGCTCATACCGTATAAGTCTTTCCCCCGAAGTCACCGCCCAGATGGACGCCATAGAGAACTGCCTGTACGGACTGCTTGACAGGCTGGCCTATTCCCATCTTGACCGGGACGGTAAGCCTATCCACATCGACGCGAAAACCGCCAGGGCTTTCCAGGACACAGTCAACTCCGTGCACGAGAACGAGGGCAAGCACGGCAATTCCGACGAGCACTGGTTCAATATACTCACCAGGAACCCCGAGGGTACCATGGACGGCGTGCTGAAGGTGGAACGGGAAGTCGCGGGCAAGGTCGACAAGGCTAGGGAGGCCGACCCGAATTCCGTACTCTGCCTGTACCCGTAGCCCAAATGCCGGAAATACATATTGGACACGGAAAAGGCCGGACACTCGTCCGGCCTTTACTTTATTGTGTTAGACAGTGTATTGTTATTTCTTGCGGGACCTGCGGTAGCAGGATTCGCAAATCGTGCGGATTTCGTTGTCGGAAAAATCCTTCGAGTCGCCGTACACGCTCTCGAACGTGGCGCGGAGCCCCTTGATGTTCACCGCGGCGACGTCCGGCATTCCCCAGTCGTCGAAGTTGAACGAGTCGGCGAAGTCGGCCATGCGCTTGCGCTCGGCCTGGTCCTTGGCGACTTCCTCGTCGCTCATCGGCGTACCGAACTCGGCTGTTTCCCCGTTATCGGACCAGTACTTCTCGGCCTCGCGGGCCTGGCGGTCGGCTTCCTCGCCCTTGGCGAGGTCCTCGCTCCTGGCGGTAGCGACGTTGCGGTTGATGTCGGCGTCGGTCGAGTTGAGCGGCATGTCCGGGGTGAACTTGTAGTCCCTGTTCGTGCCGAGCGATTCGCGCTTCTTCTCGGCATCGGCCATGCGGTCCTCGTCGGCCTTGCGGGCTTCCTCAGCCTTCTGTGTCTCTTCCATCTCGCGGGCGCGGGCAAGGGCGTCTTCCCGTTCACGCTTCTCGTTCTCACGGGCCTCGGCGTCTTCCGACTTGTACTGGGCCTTGGCGGCCTTGTATTCGGACTTGTACTTTGCCTTGGAACCCTCTACCCCACCAAGACCGTCTTCCTTCCTTGCACGGTTGATGACCGGGCGAAGACGATAGTCCACCCATGCATCCACCTTGCCCGGCGTGACCTCGGCAGCCTTGGTGACGGTGTCGGCGGCAACCGGGAACGTCTCCTCGGCATTGCGGAGCGCGGCTGCCCGCTTCTCGTCGGCGGCGACCATTTCCGGGGTACGCTTGGCGTTCCCGAGTCCCTGGCCGTGGCTCTGGAAAGTGTTCAGGGAAGGGCTCTTCCCGAGCTGGCTGTAGTTGCGCCCGTACATCGGAAGTTCGGCTTCCATCCTGGGCTTTGCCGCATTGGCACGGTACAGCTCAAGGGCATTGCGGTAGTCGGCTTTCTGGGATTCCGGCGCGCGGCTCTTGAGCAGCATGAGGTAACGTTCGAATTTTTCGTTCATTGGAGACTCCAAAATTTAATCATGATTGTACGCAGTTTATCATTTTCGGCAATAAACTACGTCTGAACGTCCATTCATACGAGGATACATAGCATGTCCGGCCTTTTCAGCGCATTCAAGTTTGTCGACGGGGAACTCGTCCAGTTCGATGAAATCATCAACTCCATAAAGCCGGCCCCTGGACCGGAACCCGGACCAGGACCTGGCCCGGAACCCCCGGTAGACCCCCTGAATCCGCTGGGATTGCCCCCGTTTACAATACGAGTGAAATATAAGGCGGGCACCGAGCCTGGCTCCGGTGGCTCTAGCAGCAAATTGGAAAGCGCGACAAAGATACCGGTAAGCGCTGCCGACAACACCTGGGATGTGACATACGAAGACCAGGACTGGTCGTCTCTCTTTTATAAGGAAAATAATTTAGTGGAAATTCTCGGCGCGAATACGAGTAGGGTATCAGTGTTTGGCGGCGGGGTAACTCTCGACACCCATGGATGCTTCGAATCGTGCGAATCATTGACGACCGTGGCACTGTTTGATACATCCATGTCAGTAACAATGGCCAGCATGTTTGCTTCCGACAGCTCACTGAGGGCATTGCCTCTATTTAGCATGAAAAACGCACTGACACTGGACTACATGTGCCAGCTCTGCGAATCTCTACAAGAAGTACCTCCATTTTCGCTACATTACGTTAGGAGCATGGTCGGCACATTCAACAAAAGTGGAATCACTAGCCTGCCGGCATTCGACATGCAGAATGTATTCGATATCGATTGGATGTGTAATCAATGTCATCGTTTAACGGCTATACCCAGTTTCACCAATACCGGCAACATAATTTCTGCAGTAAATGTGTTTGCTTACTGTGAGTATGTACAGCACGGTGCGCTGGCATTGTACCAGCAGCTATCCGCCAATCCATCATTAAACTCCATGGGAACATTTTCATTCTGCGGTATGGAGACCGAAACCGGTTACGCCGAACTTATGCAGATACCTGAATCATGGGGCGGCGAATACCAGCCGGATAACCCGCTGCACCTCCCCGATTACACTATCCGTTGTAAATACAGTAGCGGCGAGAGCCCGCATCCGCAAGACCAATCCGGTAATCCCATTGCGGACGCTGAATGTACACTAGTCGATGCCGGCGAAAACATATGGGACATTACGTATGAGGATTCCAACTGGTCGTATCTGCTTAGCAAAGAACCCGTTGTTTCCATACTGGGAGGAAATATGTTCCATGTGTCAGATACCGGAGGTATGTTCTACTCGTGTGATTCGCTGGAAACAATCAACGTAGTTCGAAGAGGCCCTGTATACAGTGTATCACACATGTTTGACGGATGTACTAACGTGACTTCTGGTGCATTGGCCATGTATAATTACCTCATCGCACGCCCAGACCTGCCAAACTACTACGGCGATGCATTTTCTGGATGCGGCAAACATACCGTATCAGGCGCGGCCGAACTGGCCCAGATTCCCACGAGCTGGGGCGGCACGATGCAAGAATAGCGATGCCGATATGACAATTAACAAAGGGACACCTTACAGGTGTCCCTTCTTGCATACTCACTTATCGGGCCTCGTTGAATTCCTTTGCCAGCTGTTCCAGGCGAGCGTCGCTCTTTTCCTTCGCCTTGATGTACCGTGCGGTTTCCCGGTACTTGTTCACCATGTCCGCCACGTACTGCCGCGAAACTCCGACTTTCCTGGCTATCTGCGCATACGATAACCCTTCGTCGCGCATCCTGGACAGGATTTCCGCCCTGGCAAGCATGCGGCGGTGGGCAGGTGTGTCGTCCTGCATCGACTCGACATGCAGCTTGCCGTTTTCCAGAGGCGTGACACGGAGCCCGAGATAGTATCCCCGTGTGACACAGGCAGTTACCGTGCGTCCCTCGGGAACGTCTCCCCCCTTCATCGTGACAATCTCTTCCGGTTTCCACTTGTGGCGCCCTGTGGGGGATTCCGGCTTGGGCAGACCCAGAGACAGCGCCTTTGTGCAGCACTGCGCGTACGTCCTTCCCGCGGGAAGCTTCCCGTGGCGCAATTTGTCAATTTCCGGGTCACTCCAGTGCCGGTATTCCCGTTTCTTGAAAATTCTTGCCATAAGTAATCTCCTTACTTGTAATCCGGAAACGCCTTGCGGAGTTCCTCGGGGGAAATCAATAATTTACTTCCAGAGGTCATAGTAACTTCATGATATGGCTGAATACTATACCGTCGGGAGATACTTTCTATATGCTCCGACATGATTGTGATGCCGTAGCGGGTTTTTAACATCATCTTTCAATTCTCCTTAAGTTTCGTACTTGGCCTTCAGGCGTGCGAGCTCGGCACGTTCTTTCGCCTCGATGTCCTTTGCGTCTGGCGAGGATTTCTTCTTTGACGTTGCAACTTTCGCCGGCTGTTTTGTTCTGTCTTCCTTCAAAATCCACTTATCGAAGTCCCAGCTAGGACGGGTTTTAATTATAAGCATGATACTGTCCGATTCGATTGGTTTCGGCACAGGCAATCCATTCACAACGGAGCCGTAAAACCAGTTTCCACCGGCAACACTATCGTCGACCAGTTCGCCAAACAGCATATGCAGTATGCCAACTTTTTTATGCTGCTCGCTCGGTTTAATAATAAGGTCATAACAGCCCGGTGTAGCCTCTCCGGGTAACATAACGTCCGCAAGAGATATGTCGTTGGTAATATATCGCTTTCCCTCGCCGCCTTGGGTATTTAATTCACGGTCGATAAATTGCTTGAGATATTCAAGCTGCGCCGGAGTTATGTAATTTAGAATTTCTGCTTCAGTCATAATGTTCATTCACTTAATTGCCGTAGTCGGCGGAATCCCCTTTAGCGAAATCGCACGATTCCGCGATGTTGAGCACTTCCGCGATGTCCCCGAATTCCATCTCGGTGTCGAGACGGGTAAGCTGGTCGATTGTGCTGCGTTCGAAATGGACGGTGACGAATGTCTGTATTCCGTCCATGTCCAGCGTGCCGAGGAAGCGCAGGAGGTTCTTCCTGGCGTCTTCGTTGAAGCAGTTCACCGGGACACGGAGCATGCCGCTCCCGTCCGTCCTGTCGTCGATTCCGTTCATGTGGAGGAAGTTGACAAACTTCGCCCGGACTTCGCGGCGGATTGCCACGATGTCCTTCACCGGCTCGTTCCTCGTCTGCGGGAACAACTGGCGGTTCTTGCTCCTGTTCCAGAAATAGGTCTTTGGGTTGCTGTCGCCGACCGTGCTGTTCAGGTCGAACCAGGACACCGGTCCGTGCACGTGCCAGCGGAACGGTTCCGGGTCGCGGCGGCCCGTGCCGTCCTTGTAGTAAATCATGATGGAGTCGACACTGGTCTCCTTTCCGGTGCAGTCCTTCAGAAGCATGTCGGACTTGCCGTCGGCGAAAGCCACTTCGACGCTGTAGTCCGACTCCGGGAATTCCCTGATTATCCTGGCGCGGTCGTATTCGCCAATCCAGCGGTGTCCGAATCTTCCCAAGATATTCCTGTATGCCATGGTGTTCTCCTTTTTTGGTTGCATTGGTTTTTCTATACCAAATATACATCCGCGCGGCGGATGATGCAACATTTTTATTGTAAAAAATAGTTTACTTATCCAAGCGTAACGACGGTTTCCAGTTTCATCCGCATGGGCACCAGGTCCTGCCCCGGGAAATTCCTCTTCAGGAACGCTATCTGCCGCCTTGCCGCATCACCGGATTCGAACTTCAGCGCCCACTCCGGCGAGCTGCAGTACATGACGTGCCTCTTCCACGCGAAAGTCCAGCTCTGCACGGGCTTCCCGGTAGTCCGGTTCAGTATGATGAATTTGTCCATGATATACTGTCCCTCAGTTCACGACCATGTCGAATCCTTCGTAGTCGATGTCGACCTTGCCGTCGACTTCCTGTTCCGGCAGGTTGACTTCCGGTATAGTAACCTCGTCGTGCTCCGTGTAGCAATGGTAGTTGTCACCGCTTCCGTTGCACTCCTGCCACGTAAAATGCACGATTACCGCCGGAGTGCCGAAACTCTCCGTCCGGTGTACGTTGCGCACGTTCGGAAGCGACAGGAAATTGCTGAAGCTGCGGAAGCTATTCCTGAACTGGCCGGCGAACCTGGACCTGCTGCCGACCACCGCATCGTATACGGTGATGCCGTTTTCCTTGGCTATCGCCGTGTATGTGGCGTACACGGCCTTCTTCATGCGGTTTCCGCCCTTCACCTTCTGCTCGAACCATGTTTCGGTGTTGTATTCCTTGTAGTCGGCCTTCGCCGTCGGCGACACCTTCTTGAGGTCGGCGTCGGCCAGTGCGTTCTCACACCGGCTAATTCCGAGCGCCAGCACGACAACCACGATGAGCAGGAAGATGTCCAGGCCTATGTTTGTATCGTTATTGTACATCATATCTCCTTTATTTCATGATACAAATATAGCAAAAATGCCTGACCGTTGTCAGGCATTTTTTGCAAAACATATATTTTCTACTTGGGGTAGTACCGGAGGCCCTCGTAGTTGAACCTGGTAGTCGAGTAGTTCATGTTACCCATTTCGACCAGACGGTCAATCCATTCGTCGAGGGGTACGTTGTTCTTCAGCAGCACGTTCGCGTCCTTCCAGAACTTGACCGTCTCGGAGACGATGGTTTCCTGCGGGACGTCGTCATACCCGCAGTAGCGGGCCTCCCCGCTGTTGGAGATGAACATGGAGGACCAGAACCCGTAC
>Ga0310690_10000895_pt1 | contig 58058 bp, 51 predicted proteins | sample AusTroGonzalo_MG_2_FD_207661 | JGI IMG/M metagenome (GOLD analysis project Ga0310690, IMG submission 207661) | Bovine rumen microbial communities from tropical cattle in Woodstock, Queensland, Australia - Gonzalo_04 (v2) (version 2) | ecosystem: Host-associated > Mammals > Digestive system >... | reverse complement strand
TTTGCAGCAGGTTCTTTGAGGGTCATGGTCAGGACGAAAATTGACAGAAATGAACATGTTTTGATTCAATTTTGTACCACAACTTAACAACTTATTGGTTATCAATATCTGTTATATTCGAGGAGGTGAAGTAAAAAACCTAAGTATTTGATTAGCGAAAGCGCGTGGCATGGTTGCTGCGCGCTTTTTTTTGTTTTTACAAATTGCTTTCATCTCGTTGGAAATTTGTATCTTTGTACAAATTTTACCTGATGTCGAAAAAAACAAAAATATCGCTCTCAAGACTTGAATCTTTTTTGAAAGCCCAGTGCGACCGCCTGCGTACCAGCATGGATGCCGCAGAATATAAGAACTATATCATTGCACTGCTTTTTCTGAAACGCATCAACGACCAGTTTGAAATCGACAGGTTGGCATTGAAAGACGACTTGAAAAAGCAATATCCAGATGCTGATGAGGCAACCATCGAAGAAGAACTGGACATTCCTGAAAAATACAACTGCTATGTGCCAGAATTGGCCCGATGGAAATATCTGCTTCACCCATTGAACGAACATGATGAGGAACTTAGTTACGGTGATGCCATCACCACGGCATTGGCTGAGGTAGAGAAATCCAATGCTGCCCTTTTGTCGGGCGTATTGAGCAAGACCAAATTCAATGAGCTGAACACAAAAGGCGAACGAGTCCTTGACGAAGAAACACTCAGCGCATTGCTGAAAGATTTCAACGACTTCCCGAAGCTGCAAGATGAGAATTTCGAGTTCCCTGACCTTTTGGGTGCCGCATACGAATATCTGATTAAGTTTTTCGCTGAAAGTGCAGGCAAGAAAGCGGGCGAATTCTATACCCCCTCGGAGGTGGTGTATCTGATGGGACAGATTCTACAGCCCAAGGAAACCGACGAGATTTGTGACCCTACTGTGGGTTCAGGCGGTCTGCTGATTACCATGTACAACTATGTGGAAAACCGCTACGGAAGTGCTGCGAAACTCACGCTTCATGGTCAGGAGAAGTTTGACAGCCCTTACCAGATGTGCAAGATGAACATGATTTTCCACAACATCCGTAATGCGCGCATAGAGCAGGGCGACACACTTCTTGATCCGAAATTAGTCACGGGCGGCACGCTCAACCAATACGACATTGTAGTGGCCAATCCGCCGTTTTCGCAGAACTACACCACTGCCAACATGAAGTTCAAGGAACGTTTTCAGAATTGGATGAGCAAAAAGAAACAAGCCGATTTCATGTTTGTGCAACACATGATTGCCGTGCTGAAAAACTCCGGTCGCATGGCCGTGGTGATGCCTCATGGCGTGCTTTTCCGTGGTGGCGAGGAACAGAAGATGCGCCAACGTCTCATCATGGGCAGCGACATCAACCCTGCTTGCATCCTTGAGTGCGTCATCGGACTGCCGCAAGGACTGTTTTACGGCACGGGCATTCCTGCCTCGTTGCTGATTATCAACAAAGCGGATGCCACCGACCGCAAAGGTGTCTTCTTCATCAATGCCGACCGCGAGTATAAAGAAGGTAAAAACCAAAACTCGTTGCGTCCCGAAGACATTGAAAAGATTAGCTTTGTCTATCACAACAAGAAAGAGATTCCAGGCTACAGCCGTTTGGTGAGTAAGGAGACCTTGGCCGCCGAGGATTTCAACTGCAACATTCGCCGCTATGTGGACAATTCCGAAGCGCCCACGCCGCAGGATGTGAAAGCACATATCAATGGTGGCATTCCCGAAAAAGAAATTGAAGAGTTGAAGCCTGTTTTCGATTGTTACGAAGGCTTGCAGGATAAATTGTTTACTAAGGCAAAAGACGGTTACGCCGATTTCACGGATGCCGTTGCCGAAAAGACTGACATCAAGAATATCATCGCTGAAAGTGAAGGTAAAAAGAAAGTGACTGAGGCCTACAGCAAGGCGATTGATAGTTTTTGGAGCGCTTCGGATGCCGATTTAAATGCCTTACATGGCGGCAGTTTGTTCGATTTCAATCATAACCTCACCGACCGTTTTGTGAGCGAACTCGCCAAACTTTCGGTGCTTGACGAATATCAGATTCGCGGCTCGTTCGCCCACTTCTCCGATTCGCTCAAAAGCGATTTTCGCAGTGTGCAGTCGAGCGGCTGGACGGCGGAACTCATCCCTGATGACGAGCTGATTGCCAACGAGTTTCCAGAAGTGCTGGCCGACCTCAAGCGTCTGGAAAGCCGACGTGATGAATTGGAAGGCAAGTTTGCCGAAATCGCCGACCTCGACTCCGAGGAATGGGATGCCGAACAATATGAGGTGATGCCGAAGGCCATCATAAATGAATTCAAGGAAGAGCGGAAAAATTTGAACAGTCAGATCAAGGAATTGAAGAAGGAACTGAAAGCCCAAGAAAGAATGGCCAAAATCGAGTTCCAGATTGAGCAAAAGCGATTAAAAGGACTCCGTAAAGAGGCTCTACAAGCAAAGAATGATGAAACAGTAAAGAAAGTAGACGACAAGCTTGCAGCACTTGTGTTACCTGTTATTGACGATGCTGAAATCCAAGAGCTTAACCAACAGGTAACGAGTATTGATGCGCAGATAGCACACCACATTGAACTTGAGAACGAGTTGAAGGACTGTCGCAAGAAGATACGCGAGATAGAAGTCAGCAAGGAAGCCTTGGCCGACAAGGCCCGCGAGCAGATTTCCGATGATGATGCCCGCCGATTGATTATTGCCCGTTGGCTCAACAGCTTGCACGACAACATCAACGTATATCTCGAAGCCCATGCGCGTGGTTTGCAGCAGCGTGTCGAACTCATCCACGACAAATATTCCGTCACGCTCAGCGCCTTGATTGACAGCCGTGACGAGGCCACGAAGGAATTGAATTCGTACCTTAAAGAGTTGGGCTATATTGACGAACCTGATACAATGGACAATCAATAACCATGGCAAAGGTGGACGAATATATTAAATAATGAGAAAAGACAACTAACCCTAAATTACTATGACAGCAATTGTAGGAATATTAAACAAGCATGGCATTGCAGTTGCGGCTGATAGTGCTGAAACAATTGGCAACGGAAACAAGATTTACAATAAGGCAAATAAAATATTCAATTTGTCAAAATTTCATCCCGTGGGTGCCGCTGTATTTGGAAATGCAAGTTTTGGCAATTTAATACCATGGGATATAATTTTTAAATTATATCGGGAAAAAATAGGTAAATTAAATTTGCCAAAGATAGAAGATTATGTTAGCAACTTTATTTCATTTATAGAAGAAAAGTCTTTTTTTGCTGAAACAAAAGAATTTGAGAACGTTTTATGTAACAATATTCTTTCTTATTTTAACGACTACATTATTATCAACCGATTAGGACATGGGCAACGCATTGGTATTGATTTGAAAAACCTGCCTATAGTATTAAGTGAAATCAAAAAAGAGGCAGAAAACGCACCTGTTATTGATTCAATTAAAGAAGTAACCAAAGAAAATTTTGTGGCAAGTATTGGTAGCGCTTTGAAACAAATAAAGCATATTCTTGCTCAAAATAAATATGATTATAAAACAATAGAAAGTGTATTATTGGATGTTCTTTATTTGTCTTTTACTCGAAAAGAAAATATGCATGGTTATTCGGGCGTTGCGATTTTTGGCTATGGGAAAGACGAAATATATCCAAGTCTATATCGACTAAAAATTTATGGCGTTGTTTGTGGAAAATTGAAATGGTACGTTGAAGAAGCATGTAATGTAACAAACAAAAATAATGGTTTTGTTCGTCCTATGGCTCAATCTGATGTGATGGTGACATTGTTAAGTGGTATTGAACCTAAACTACAGCAACTAGTCGTACAATTAACTTCTCAGGTTATCAAAGAGAATATCAAACAAATGGCGTCAATTGTAGGTAAAACAAATAAGACACTGGCTAAGGATATTATGGCGATTGATATTCGACCTACATTGAATTTGTTCAATTCTGAATTGAATGTCATGATTCAAAACAATCATGTCGCCCCTCTCATAAATACAATTGCTATTCTACAAAAAGAAGATTTAGCGGAGGTGGCCGAAAATTTAATTTATCTTACTTCGCTTATTAGGCGAATTACTCCAGACCAAGAAAGTGTTGGTGGCCCGATAGATGTTGCTTTACTTTCTAAAGGTGATGGCTTTATATGGATAAAACGTAAACACTATTTTGAAGAAACATTGAACAAGAATTACTTCGGCAAATATTATATTGATGCTGATGGTGGAAAGGAGGAAAACAATGAATAATTATCTAAGTAACACCTCTTTTGCGAAAGAAACATCCAAATCTGGGTCAAGGTATTTATCGTGTGAAGAAAAACGTCAAAGGCAATGGATAAATCAGGTCGCAAAGCAAGCGGTAAAGTTAATCTCTGAACAAATTAAGGAATCAGGTAATCAAATTAAGGAATCCAAATAATGTATAAAAGGATTCGACCATTCGTACTGATATGAGAGATAAAGAACAATGGGTGCGTAAAAAGTTAGGAGACAGCGATGTCTCGAAAATAATAATGGGACAATCTCCTTCTTCCGCAGCGTATAATGAAGAAGAAGTTGGACTACCGTTTTTACAAGGATGCGCGGAGTTTGGCTATGTATACCCTAATACCTCTATCTTTTGTTCGGATATATTAAAAATTGCGCCTGAAAACTCCATACTTATGAGTGTCAGAGCTCCTGTCGGAGCAATTAATAAAGCTGACCAAAAATATGTTATTGGGCGTGGATTATGTTCAATTGTTCCCATGATAGATGGTGGGTATTTGTATTACTATTTGCTTCAAAATACTCACGAATTAGAGCTAAAAGCTCAAGGTTCTACATTTTTGGCAATTAATTCTACGGACCTGAATGAAATGCCAATCTGTTACCCTGATTCCCCTCCCGCCCAGCGCCGCATTGCCGCCATCCTTTCCTCCGCCGACAAGGTGATCGAACAAACGCGGCAACTCATCGGCAAATACAAGAGCATCAAGCAGGGCATGATGGAGGACTTGCTGAGACCAAAAGAGGGGTGGAAGAAGGTTAGGTTGGGAGATTGTTTAAAGCAAAAGCCAGACTATGGAATAAATGCACCTGCTGTTCCATATGACAATCTTCTTCCGACATATTTGAGGATTACAGATATTACCGAAGACGGATATTATTCAAAAAAAGACATTGTTTCAGTTGCAAGTCCAGAGGCTTGGAAGTATATTATGGAAGAAGGAGATTTGGTATTTGCCAGAACTGGTGCAAGTGTTGGAAAAACATATTTATACAATCCAAATGATGGTGTGTTGGTGTTTGCTGGATTCCTAATCAGAGTAAGAACAAACAAAGATTTGTTACTTCCTGAATTTTTCAAATATCAAACTCAAACACCACAATATAAAAACTGGATTGCTGCAAATTCGATGCGAACAGGACAGCCAGGCATAAATGGGAATGAATATGAAGAGTTCTCATTTTATATGCCATACAACAATGGAGCCCCTGATCTTCACGAGCAGCGTCGCATAGCGAAGATATTGTCGGGGATAGACAGGAAGATAGAGGCGGAGGAGAAGGTTTTGGAGAAATATGAGAATATGAAGAAGGGGCTAATGGAGAGGTTGTTGAATGGTTAAATATAAATTAATATATCATGATAATTAATTACAAAAAAACACCAGATGGAACCAGTTTTATGGATATAACAGAACTAAAAAATCTGGATGCCAGTTTTGACTATTTCAGTAAAAACAGATTGGATTCTTCTGCACAACAAATTTATTATAACGACATATTAGCTTTTCTGGATTTTTGCATCAATTATGCTAATGATGTGTTCCAACAAACGACATATTCTTTTGACCATGTTATACCACAATTGTTTATTACCAGGATAAAATCACCAAACCAATATAAACAATATATCCGATATGCATTATATGCAGGTATGCTTTATGCAAAAAAACTAAGAAACGAATTAAAAATAACCGATGTTGATAATCTGGACGAATTGACGATGACTCTTTGTGCAGATTACGAGTGGCTTATAGGGCAATATGAGTTTACGGTAAAAGGAGTAAATGCTTTTGTAGTAAGGCATGGCTCTAGAAATAGCTTAAATGTAATGGATATCAAATGGGGAGCAAACCAACTGATGTTTGCTGAATTAACAAGAAGTTTGAAAGATTTTGACTATAGGAATACTAAACCATATGTTATGTTTATGGTTCGACAATGTCTTGAAATGTTGGGTAAAAACATGATAGGTTTTGTTAGCATTGAAGATAAGAATGGAAGTCCTATACATCAATTCACTCAAATTGCATGGACATTTCTACACGATATGGAAAAGCAGAAAAAGAATTTAATAACCTTACCATTTAAAGCATCTGCAGTTCATCAGTTAAACTCATGGGCTAATTCATTTGTACATACCTCGTACATTTATAATTGTTACACACAATATTATGCGCTTGAAGCTTTGTATTATTTTAGTAAACCAGTACAGCATCCGATACAAACATACAATGGTTTGAGGCAAAGTTGCCTATATGGTGATTATAGAATAAATGATTTGTCATTATTAAAAGCGGAATTTGAAGCCTATGTGACAAAACAACATAATGGATACCCCGTAGTTGTTAAATGGATGGAACCAAAAGATGTAGGAGCATATATTATTAGCCTCGGCAACGCGGTTACAGATGAAAAAAAAGGTTGTTTGGCTGCTTTGATAAAATGCATAAAGGAGTTTTTAATAAATAAACATTGATTTATTATGTCCGAATACATCAACGTAGAACATCCTCTTTCTCAAAAAGCTTCGTGAAACTGATTGGAAAGTGATAGGCAAAAGCAATGTTTGAATTGTTTTTGTTCCATTAAACAATGTAATTCATTGAAAAATTGTATCTTTGCAAAAATAAAACAAACTCGATATGAGCAGGATTAAGATAAAGAATTTCGGCCCAATTCGTGAAGGATTTCTTGAAAATGACGGATGGTTGGATATCAATAAAGTGACCGTTTTTATAGGAAATCAAGGCTCGGGCAAAAGCACCGTGGCAAAACTGATTTCCACACTGTCGTGGATTGAGAAAGACCTCTTTAGAAGTGTTGGTTCAACACTCCGATTCCGCAAGCAGGAGAGGATTTTCAAGAAATATCTAGAATATCACCGAATTGACAGCTATTTGAGGGATGACACGGAAATCCAATACGAAGGTGAGGCCTACAAAATAACCTATAAACCAGGAGGATCTCTTGTTATTCAGGAGTTGAGTGCTGATTATACACTTCCCAAAATCACTTATTTTCCAGCGGAAAGAAATTTTGTGTCGTCAGTGAAAAAATCAAGAGTTGAACAAAATCTGAAGCTTTGGTCACAATCACTGCAAGAGTTTAAAGAGACTTTCCAAGAAGCCAAAGAAAGCTTTAAGGAAAGGGAATCATTCCACCTGCCAATTGGCAATGTTGACCTTGAATACAACAAACTGAATGATATTCTGTATGTGAAAGGTTCTGATTATAAGATTCAGTTGTCCGATTCAGCAAGCGGTTTCCAGTCGTTTGTTCCTTTGTTTGTTGTGGCAAATTACGTTTCTGATTTATTGAAAAAAGAACAAGAAATGGACGAGCAACAACGAGAGACTTTCAAAAAGGAATCGGCCAGGATCATCAACGACAAGACATACACCGAAGAGCAAAAACGCATTCTTCTGTCAAATCTTGCCAGCCAGTTCAACATCAAACGCACGTTGAACATCATTGAAGAACCCGAACAAAACCTCTTCCCGATCTCGCAACAAGCTATGCTTAATAGTTTGCTTGGGTTTAACAATATTGTTGACGATAACAAACTGATAATTACGACCCATAGCCCATATATAATCAACTATCTGATGTTGGCAATAAAAGCGGCTGAAATAGATGAAAAAACCAACAAAGATGAATTTGTCGCATCAAAACTTTATAAAATAGTTCCAAAAAAGGCAATAACTCCAATGCAAAACGTTGCCATATATGAGCTTGACGAAAAAACCGGCTCAATATCAATGTTGGAGCAGTCTTATGGACTTCCTTCAAATGAGAATTATCTGAACAATTTACTCGGAGAAACCAATATGCTTTTCTCTGAATTGATGGAAATTGAAGATTTATGCGACCTACTATAAATTTTTTCATCGAGGAGCGCAAAACACATTCCAACAAGAATGTTTTTGGATTGTGCGATGATGACAATGATCAACCCGCCTATATTGACGAAGATATAGCCAATAAAAATAGCAAATGGATTGCCCAAGTTAATAATGATTCACTCAAAGAGATAGATTTTTACCCGGTTGACCATTGTGTAGAAATCAAGAGAGCTGACAATACTGGAGCACAGAGATGTGAAGGTATATTGAGTTATATGGATAACAATGTTATTTTCACAGAACTCAAAGACAGAAGAGCAGATTGGTTGACAAAAGCGATGGAACAAATCATAGAAACGATGTCATTTTTCTTTGAAAACTATGATTCACAGGCTTATAAAACAAAAGCTTGGATTTGCAACAAACAATTAACCAATCAAAACTATTTTCAACATATACAAGATTTTAAAGAAAGAACAAAGGTTTTTTGCGATAAAAAAAGAGGCTTTGTGTTATATGTATGCAAATCTTTACAGGTTTGATTTCAATATTCATTGTTAATTGTAAATATCCATGTCCGAATACACCAACGTAGAGCACCCCTTTCTCGAAAAGCTTCGTGAAATCGGTTGGAAAGTGATAGACAAAGGCAATGGCGGCATCCCGCAAGACCCTGCCGATTCCATGCGCACCTCGTTCAGTGAGATTGTCTTGAAAGAGGAGTTCTACAAAAAACTGAAAGACCTGAATGATTGGATCACCGAGGAACAGAAAGCCTATTGCTATCGCAGAATTACGGAAATTGACAAGCCCCTCATTGATGCCAACCACGAAATCCACAATATGCTGTTGGAAGGCATTCACTTGCCCACCAAAAACGAGGTGACAGGAGAGGACAACCCCACGGCAAAAATCATCAACTTCGACAACTATAAGAAAAACTCCTTCATCGCCATTAACCAGTTCCGCGTTGATACCAACAACACCAAGCCGTTTATTATCCCCGACATCGTTTGCTTTGTGAACGGTTTGCCGCTTGTGGTGGTGGAGTGCAAGGATGAGGATGTGTCCGAGCCGATGAGCGAGGCCTACGACCAAATCAAGCGCTACGCCAACCAGCGCGTCATCGATGACCCCTTTGCCGAAGGCATCGAGGAGGGTTGCCAACGGCTATTCCACACCAACTTGTTCAGTGTCATCACCCGAGGCGTGGAGGCGCGTTGCGGCACCATCTCTGCCGATTTCGATTTCTACCTCAACTGGAAGGATATCTTTCCCGAAGAATACGCTGAAGGCATCAACATCGACCCTGCTGAGCGTCAGGAAATCCTCATCAAAGGCATGTTCAATCATGAGATTCTGATCGACATTTTCCGTAATTTCACCCTGTTTATGCACAGGGACGACACCATCATCAAAATCATCTGCCGTTATCAGCAATATCGTGCTGTGGGCAAGATGTTACGCAAACTCGAGAGCGGCACCGATTGGAAGAGCCGCAGCGGCGTGATATGGCATACGCAGGGCAGCGGCAAGTCGCTGACGATGGTTTTCCTTGTTCGCAAGATGCGTCACATTCGCGAACTACACGACTACCGCATCCTCATGGTCGTCGACCGCCACGACCTTGAGGAACAACTGGCCGAAACCGCAGAATATACGGGCGAATTGCGCCATGACCCCAAGTCGAAAAAGGTGCAGAACGTCGTGGAAAACCGTCAACAACTGGTAAAACTCGAAGGCGACACCGCCGACCTCAATTTGGTGATGATTCACAAGTTTGGCGAAAACAAGGAGTATTCGCTCGAATCGTTGATTAAGGCAGGCATTGTGCCTCAATATGAGACTTTCCCAGTCATCAACGAAAGTTCAAAGATATTGGTGCTCATCGACGAGGCGCACCGCTCGCAAGGCGGGGAGATGGGCGATAACCTCTTCCAGGCTTTCCCCAATGCGGCGCGTATCGGATTCACGGGCACACCACTTATCACTCCGCGCCACAAGGCCACCACTTGCGAGCGTTTCGGGCAAAAGGCTGGCGACTTCATCGATACTTATAAGATGAACGATGCCGTGAAAGACCATGCTACGGTTGACATCAAGTACATCGGTCGCAAAAGCGACGACAGCATCCCCTTCAAAGAAGAATTCGACTACGCTTTTGAAGAGACCTTCAAAAACCGCACGCAAGAGGAACGCATTGAGATAATGAGGCGTTACGGCACTATGGTTGCCTATTTGGAAAATGCCGACCGCGTGATGAAGAATGCCCGTGACATGTTGGAACATTATGTTTCGGAGGTTCTTCCCAACGGTTTCAAGGCGCAAGTGGTGGGCGCTTCCATTATGGCGGCTGTCCGTTACAAAAGAGCATTTGAGATACTTATCCCTGAGTTCATTCGGAAAGAAGAACAGAAACCGGACGAGGAGTGCGATGAGGTCACATTGCAACGTCTGAGGATGCTGAAAGCGCGTGCTGTGGTTTCAAGCCAAGGCAACAACGAGGCGGCCATTATCAGAACTGCAAGGATCGAAGCCGCTAGCGACGATGCCGTTGTCAATTTCAAGAAGGGATTTGATGTCGATGATCCGCTTTCGGGCATTGGCATTCTCTGCGTCTGTGACCGTCTGCTGACGGGTTTCGACGCTCCCATTGAACAGGTGATGTATCTCGACAAAAACCTGTCGGAGCACAACCTGATGCAGGCCATTGCCCGTGTGAACCGCACCAAGAAAAACAAGACACACGGCCTGGTGGTGGATTATTTCGGTGTCACCAAAAACTTGCATAAGGCATTGGGCATCTATAGCACAGAGGAAGAAAAGGCTGCGGCAGAGGACTTGAAAGATTTTGAGACCTATTTCTCTGCCATCGAAAAGGAGATACCTGAACTGGAAATGCGTTACAACAAAATCATCCAGCGCTTTGTGGATGAAGGCATTGCCGACATTAAGGATTTCCTCGAGCAGCGCACAGACAAGGAACAGGAAAAGGCGATTTGCGAAAAGATTGTAACCGCCGCGAAAAGCATCAAGTTCCGCTCGGAGTTGGATGCCTTGTTCCGCCTGTTCTTCGACATTTTCGACTTGCTTTTCAACGAGCCGAGCACACGCAGCAACTATTATGTTCCGGCCAAACGCATGGCTTATATCGTTTCCCTCATCCGTTGGCATTACAAGGATGACACGCTCGACCTTAGATGGGCGAGCGAGAAGGTGCGCCGACTTTTGGACAAATACTTAAAATCGGATGGAGTAAGAGAAACAGTGCCAGAAGTGGACATCTTGTCGGACGATTTTCCGAAGACTGTCAACGACATGTACAACAATCCGCAGACGAAAGCCTCTGCCATGGAGCACCAAATTCGCGAACGCATCATCATTAAGTTGGGTGAAGGCAAGAACACCGCCCTTTATCAGAAGTTCAAAGATCGCATGGACAATATCCTTACTGTTTATGCGGGTAATTGGGAGGAGATGATTAGCGAATTGGAACGCCTGCGCCAGGAAATGGCGAATCCGCATCCAGCGGTGGTTTCTGAGGAAAAAGAACCTTTCTATGACAAGCTTTGCCAATGTGCAGATCTTGATTTTGAGGAGAAACACGAAAAGATTATTGTCATCACAGATAAGGTCATGGATATGATCTTTGAAGCCATGTCGATACCTAACATTTGGACCAAACCCACCAATGTGGAAAAACTGCGCGGCGATATGGGGACTGTCCTTCGATTCTCTGGAATTCCGGAACTGAGGCAAAGCAGCGAATCGGTTGTTACTGAACTAATAAAACTTGCGAAAAGCAACGAAAGCGTTTTGAGGAAATGGATGGTGGACCATGCACAATGAAAGTCGGAGACCTTGACATAGAAATCAAACGCTCAAAGCGCAAGAAAACCATCACGGTCAACATCGAGCGTGACGGCAGTGTGAACGCTGTCGCGCCTTATGATTGTCCTGAGGAAACCATCCGTAAAGAGTTGGAGGCGCGAGAATATCTGATATACAAGCGTATAGCCAACCGAAAAGCCGTTACAAAAGCGCACATCAACCGCGAGTTTGTCAATGGGCAGTCGTTTTTGTTCATGGGGCAGTCGTACAATCTGATGATTTCTGAAGCAGCAAAAAAAGCATTGGAAATTGTTGACGACAAGTTTGTGCTGAGCGAAAAACAACTACCAAAAGCAAGGGAAGCATTTATCAAGTTCTACAAAAAGCAAGGTTTGCCTTACATCAAAGAGCGTGTTGCCTATTTCTCGGAAAAGGTTGGACGGGAGCCTGCATCAGTCAAAATCATGGAATTAGGTTCGCATTGGGCATCTTGTACACCCAGCCGCAATGTCAATTTCCATTGGAAATGCATCATGGCCAAACCGATGATCATTGACTATTTGATTGTTCACGAACTGACACATCTGAAATATCCCCAACACACGCGCCAGTTTTGGGATGCCGTTTTTTCCGTTATGCCCAACTACAAGGAATGTGAGGATTGGTTGCATGACTATGGGGTGACGTTGAGTTTGGAGTAACTTGATTCGCTTTATACTTCTAAAAGTTCCTTATTCAGCCACAACACCACAAACACACCCTGTTTTGGCTGAATAAAACCACCTCAACACTCTCGCCAAAGCAAAAACCGTCCGCGCCTCCGCTTTCATAATGTCTTGATCGCCTTGCGCGTATTTGCAACATATTTGCAACACGACTTAATGAGCGACAAGGTGCGACTTATCAGTACTTATCACGGAATCCTTTCTTCAAGAACTCGGCAAGTGGAATGTGAATAATGCCCTCATATTTGCTGGAATCCATGAATGGAGTCATCGAAATCACGTATTTTGGGTAGTTGTCGTTAATCTTCTGTAGATTTCCAAATTCTCTCTCGAAGGTGGACTCTTCGGTGATGAGATAAGAGGCCTGAACGTAGATGGTATCGTCTCCTTTCGTCCCTACGAAGTCAATCTCTGTTGCATACATCTGCCCGACATTGACTTTATACCCCAACCGTATGAGATGCTGATAGACAAGGTTTTCAACGATTTTCTCAATGTCATCGGCTCGTCTGCCGCCTGCAACGTAATTGCGAAGGCCCACGTCGCCAAAATAGTATTTGTCATTGCTCTCCAGCAACTTCTTTCCATGAAGGTTGTAGCGAGTGACATTTTGTATGAGATATGCCTCGGCAGTTGCCTTCAAGTACTTAATGATGAGGTTTTTGGAGACCTCATTCTTGTTTGAAGTCATATAGTTCTGGATATTGGTTGCCGACAGCAGCTTGCCGATATTGTCGCCGACATATTTTATCAGATTCTCCAGAAAAGGTACATTCCGCACTTTCTTGCGGCGAACGATATCCTTCACCAAAATGGTGTTATAAACACCTTGCAGATACTGCCGCACGACCTCGGGGTCATCCAGTCCCATAGGCCGAAGTCCAGGCAGTCCTCCATAGTTGATATATTTTCGGAGAGCATCATCATTGTCTTCTAGATTATGGAAAATCAGGAACTCTCCATAGCTGAGACCTTGAACAAAGATTTCAATATACCTTCCTGAAAGCAGCGTCGCCAAGTCGCTTGAAAGCGTATCTGAATTGCTGCCAGTAAGGATGATGTCAATATCTGGACTATCATAATAATTCCTAAGCCCTCGTTCAAATTCATCTATTTCTTGAACCTCGTCGATAAGGATATATGTATGCTTTCCTGGTTCCTTGTGCTCCTCAATATAAGCCACCAAATCCTTGTAATTCTCGATGAAATCGAAGGCAGTCTTTTCCTTGTCAACATAGATGACACACGCATCTTCTTGCTGCTTCCTCTGAACGAGTTCCCTCATAACATAACTTTTGCCGACGCGTCGTTGGCCTGTCAGAACAATCAGGATGCCTGTCCCGAGCAACTTTTCCACTTTTGAGTAGTAATTGGGTCTTGAAATCAGTTCCATATTACATTATAATTACAGCGCAAAAATAGTAAAATTTTGTTGACTACAATGAACAAAATGAAAAATTTTCAAAATTTGTTCATTATAATGAACGATTTTATGACACCTCGCTTTAATTACTTATCCACAAATCACCTCAGCACCACACCCCAGCACCCTTGCCAAAGCAAAAACCGTTCGTGCTTCCGCTTTCATAATGTCTTGATCCCCTTGCTCGTATGCCTGAATCATGCGAAGGGTAACGCCAGAAAGGTCAGCCAGTTCTTTTTGGGTGAAATGGGATTGTTTCCGAATGGTTTTCAACATGTTTTTGCGCGTGTTTAGATGCGTTTGGATAAGTGTGTTGGCGGTTTGGACAAACTTGGAAAGGTCGGCTTCGTGCAAAGTGGGATAAAGCGAGAGGACGGTGCTGATACTCAAACCGTTCCTTTGGAGAAAGGAAAACGAATAAGCACTATACCATTGGTAATAAGCCAAAGCCCAACCTGCCCAATATTCTGGTGTGCGGTCAAACGGAACATAATTCACAACAGGCACGGCTTTGTCCGAGGACTTTTTCAACACTAACTGCATCAATTCCATTCCCGACATCCCAGAGAGATAACGTGGATTTCCTGCTTCCATCTGTGAGGCGACACCACTCGAAAGGAACATCTCGTAAAAGACAAACAGGTCGCACTGGGCAGCATGGACGGCACAGTCGAGCATGGTGCCGAGGTTATTCATGGCATCCTCAAGGTATAATCTATTGTAGGCGTGGGTCTTCATTGGTCCATTGTTGTCTGAGTATGTCAATCATATAAATGGAATCGACTGGTGGAACAATCAGCTTTTCATTTTGGAAGTCTTCACGGGCTTGGTGGTCGCGGGCCTGTCGCTTCGGATAATATTGGCTGCTGTCGACAGGGATGCTTTCCTTGAAGGTAAGACGGGAAAATGCCTTTTCGCTTTTCAGCACCACTTGTTCTCCCAACTTTCCCAAAAACATCGCCTTGCGCAACTGCTCCAACGAAATCGTGTTGTTCAGAAAAGCATTGGCGAAGGAAAAATAAGAGTCGTCAGCACGATAGCCAATGATTAAATCGTATAGTTCGTAGTCAGGCAAGAAGTTGTCCAAAAGATACGCTTTTGCTTCAGTGGGTAAGCCTTGTGAAAGGACAAAAGTCCTGTTTTGCAGCAAAATCGAAAGCCAGTTCAGAATATGATAAGGCTTTTTGTTCAAAAGAAGGATGTTCAATCCCTCAATGTCAATTTCGTATTGGTTGGCAAAACCATCGCTTCTTTCAGTACTCACCCATTCTTTTGCAAGTTCCAGGTTTTCAGTGCAATAAAAGCCTAATCCGTAATCGTTTTTCGGATTTCCCAAGCCCAGTATAGGCCTTTCTATGACTTTTGTCGAGCCGTGATATAATGTAATGATCTCCATAAAACTATCGTTATAACGAGACTTTGCAAAAGTACACATTTTTTAAATATGCAAGCTATATGCTGCTTTTTTTCCAAAAAATATGCACTAAAAATGTATCTTTGCCCCGACAAACCAAATCTCATCAAACTATGAATCAACATCCCATCCAAGAAGGATACATGCCCTATCTGGGCTATCAGACCTACTACCGCATTGTCGGTGAACCCTCAGACAAACCCACACTGTTGCTGCTGCATGGCGGACCGGGTAGCACGCACAACTATTTCGAGGTGCTGGACTGCATCGCCGACACGGGCCGCCAAGTGATTTCCTACGACCAAATCGGCTGCGGTAACTCCTACCTCGATGGTCATCCCGAGCTATGGACCCAGGAAACATGGATCAACGAGCTCATCGCCTTGCGCGAGCATCTGCATCTTGACCAAATCCATCTCCTCGGTCAGTCGTGGGGTGCCATGCAGGCCATCGCCTATATCATTGACTGCCAGCCAAAAGGCATCAAGTCGGTGATTCTCTCTTCAGGCCATGCCTCCAGCTCGCTTTGGGCCAGCGAGCAGCACCGCCTCATCAAGTACATGTCTAAAGAAGACCAAGAAGCCATCCGTCGCGCCGAAGCCACCGGCAACTGGAACGACCCCGATTATCTCCGGGCCAACGAGCATTATTATGAGCGTTATGTCATCAGCGTCGATGAGCACTCGCCCGAATGCCTCCGCCGTCCCAAACGCGCAGGCAACGAAGCCTACCTCTATGGCTGGGGACCCAACGAATATCAACCCTTGGGCGACTTGGCCGATTTCGAATACACCGACCGCCTTGGTGAAATCAAGCAACCTTGCCTGATCTGCAGTGGCACCCGCGATATCTGTACCCCTGTGGTGGCTGCCTCGCTCTTTGAGAACATCCCCAACAGCCGCTGGGAAGTCTTCAAAGGCGCGCGCCACACCTGCTTCGTGGAACAGACGGACAAATACTGCGCCATCCTCGGGCCTTGGTTGGAGGAACACGACTGAGGGAGCGGTTGTGCATCTGAAAAAACTTCCGTTTCTTGTTTTCCATTAACTACTTTTCTATAATTTTGCGCCCAATTAACTAAAGCAACCACCGTATGACACGTTATATTTTTGTGACAGGAGGTGTGGTCTCCTCCTTAGGGAAAGGTATTATTTCCGCTAGCATCGGCAAGCTTTTGCAGGCACGAGGTTTCTCCATCACCATACAGAAAATCGACCCCTACATCAACATCGACCCGGGAACGTTGAATCCTTACGAACACGGCGAGTGCTATGTGACCGTGGACGGCACGGAGACCGACCTCGACCTTGGCCACTACGAGCGTTTCACGGGCATCCGCACCACTCAGGCCAACTCGGTGACCACAGGCAAAATCTACAAGACCGTCATCGACAAGGAACGGCACGGCGATTATTTGGGCAAGACCATTCAAGTGGTGCCTCACATCACCGATGAAATCAAACACCGCATCATGCAAAATGATGGCAAAGTTGACTTCGTCATCCAAGAGATTGGTGGCACCATCGGCGACATCGAGGCGGCACCTTTCTTGGAAGCCATCCGTCAGCTGAAGTGGGAACTCGGCAACCGCGCTGTCAGCGTGCATTTGACCTATATTCCTTACCTCAAAGCCGCCGATGAATTGAAGACCAAGCCCACACAACACTCGGTGAAAGAATTGCAAGCTGCTGGTATTCAGCCCGATGTGCTCGTACTCCGCACTGAGAAACACCTCTCCGACGGCGTCCGCCAAAAGGTGGCCTCCTTCTGCAACGTTGACCTCGAATGCGTGGTGCAGAGCGAGGATCTGCCGAGTATCTACGAGGTGCCGGTCAACATGCAGAATCAAGGACTTGATGCCGCCCTGTTGCGCAAGTTTGGCGTACCCGTGGGCGAGATGCCCAAGATGGAAGGCTGGCATCGTTTCTTGGAGCTTCAACGCACCGCCACCAAGGAAGTGCGCGTGGGTCTGGTGGGCAAATACGACCTCCAAGATGCCTACAAGAGCATCCGCGAGAGCCTGATTCTGGCGGGCATTTACAACCACGTGAAGGTGAAAATCGTGTTCATCAACAGCGAAAACATCACCAAAGAGAATGTCGCGGAAAAGCTCTCGGATGTGGCAGGCATTTTGGTTTGTCCCGGATTCGGGCAACGTGGCATCGAAGGGAAAATCATCGCTGTGGAATATGCGCGTGTCCACAACCTGCCGGCCTTCGGCGTGTGTCTGGGTATGCAGATGATGGTCATTGAGTTCGCGCGTAACGTGTTGGGTTACAAAGACGCCAACTCCAGCGAAATGGACACCGAAACGCCTCACAATGTCATTGACATGATGGAGGAGCAAAAGAGCATCACCAACTTGGGCGGCACCATGCGCTTGGGCGCATACAATTGCGAGCTTCGCAAAGGCAGTAAGGTGGCAGAGATTTACGGCACGCTCCAAATCAGCGAACGCCACCGCCACAGATACGAGTTCAACAACCGATATAAAGCGGAATATGAAAAGAACGGTATGCAGTGCGTCGGCGTGAATCCCGAGAGCGATTTGGTCGAAATCGTCGAACTGCCCGCGCATCGTTGGTTTATTGGGACGCAGTTCCATCCTGAATATTCCAGCACCGTCCTTCACCCGCATCCCTTGTTCATGAGTTTCATCAAGGAAATCGCCCAATGAAAAAATCCCGCTTCGTTTGAAGCGGGATTTTCATTTTCCGAAATAGCTCTGGATTACTCCTTCACATTCCGTTCCTTCACAATTTCCTCCTGCTTGTCCCTCGGTGTCGGCATGTACTGATGGAACTCCATTGAGTAGTTGGCGCGACCCGAGGTGAGGTTGCGCAAGGCGGTGGCATAGCCAAACATCTCCATCAGCGGGACAAAGGCATCCAGCTTCTGCGAACCCTTACGGAAACGACGCATGGCCTCGATGCGGCCACGGCGTTTGTTGACGTCGCCAGTCACATTGCCGATGTAGTCGTCGGGCGTGTTGATTTCCACCTTCATCACGGGCTCAAGCAGCACGGGGCTGGCTTTCATGAAGGCCTGCTTGAAGCACATCTGGGCGCAGAGCTGGAAGGCCATGTCGCTCGAGTCGACGGGATGCGAGCTGCCATCCACAAGGACGCACTTCACATCCACCACGGGGTAACCCGCGAAAGGACCTTTGTTCATGGCCGCGGCCAATCCTTTCTGCACCGAGGGGATGTATTCCTTCGGAATGACGCCGCCCTTGGTGATGTCCACGAACTCGAAGCCGCCGCCTGGATTGGGTTCGAAGCGGATGACGGTGTGGGCAAACTGGCCCTTGCCGCCGGTCTGTTTCACATAGCGATAGTTGCACTCGAACGGCGCGGTGATGGTCTCGCGGAACGACACCGAAGGCGCGCCCACCGTGACCGGCACCTTAAATTCTTCCTTCAAGCGGTCGACAATGATTTCCAAATGCAACTCGCCCATGCCCGCGATGATGGTCTCTTCCGTTTCCTCGTCGAAATGGGCGTGGAACGACGGGTCCTCGTTGCAGAGCTTGGCGAGGGCCTCGCTCAGCTTGCTGCGGTTCTTCTTGTCGTCCAAGTTCACTTTCATCTCGATGACCGCAGGCGGTATATTGATGGATTCCAGCAAGATAGGCTGCTTGTCCTCCTGACAGAGGGTGTCGCCCGTCTTGGTGTACTTCATGCCCACAAGGGCAACAATCTCGCCTGCACCAGCCTCGGTGATTTCCTCGCGTTCCTTCGCCTTGATGCGGAAGATACGACCCACACGTTCGCTCTTCATCTTATTGGTGTTGTAGACACTCATTCCGTTCACCAGTTTGCCGCTGAAAATGCGGATGAAGGTCTGCTGACCTACATACGGATCGTTGATGAGCTTGAAGGCCAAGGCAGCGAAAGGCTCATTTTCAGAGGGATTGCGCTGGTAGGTTTTCTCCTCATTGGCGGGGTCGTGTGCGATGACGGCACCCAAGTCGTTGGGCGAAGGCAGATAATCCACGATGGCATCCAAAAGGAGTTGTATACCTTTGTTCTTATAGGCAGCACCGCAGAGCACCGGCACCATCATCAATTTGATGGTGGCCTTGCGGATGGCAGCCATCAGTTTGTCAGTGGGGATTTCTTGGTCGTCAAGGTAGAGTTCAGCGATTTCGTCGTCAAGGTCGGCGACCTTCTCGATGAGGTTGCGGCGGGCTTCCTGTGCCTGCTCCATCATGTGTTCCGGAATCGGGCCAACGATGCGTTCCTTCTCGATAAAACGCACCGAATTCATCTGCACCAAGTCCACCATGCCCTCAAACGTTGCCTCGGCTCCGATGGGTAAGTGCAGCGGCACAGCATTGGCACCCAGATATTTATGCATTTGGTTGACAACCTCTTGAAAGTCGGCGCCCGTGCGGTCCATCTTGTTGACGAAGGCGATGCGGGGCACGCGGTATTTGTCGGCTTGGTTCCACACCGTCTCCGACTGCGGCTCCACGCCACCCACGGCGCAGAACACCGCCACCATGCCGTCGATGACACGCAGCGAGCGTTCCACCTCAACGGTAAAGTCGACGTGACCAGGAGTATCGATAAGATTGATTTGATAGCCGTTCCAATGTGCAGTGATGGCCGCCGAAGCGATGGTGATGCCGCGCTCCTGTTCCTGTTTCATAAAGTCCATGGTGGCCTGTCCGTCATGCGTCTCACCCACCTTACGGTTCACGCCCGTGAAGAACAGAATGCGTTCTGAAACCGTAGTTTTTCCAGCATCGATATGCGCCGCGATACCGATGTTTCTCAATTTTGAAATACTTTGACTCATTATTTTATACTGATTTTCAATTATTTACAAAAACAAACCAAAGTTTTGATTCGGGCGGCAAAAGTACGGAAAAGTTTTGAAAAGACAACCTACCGCTTCAGCATATTGAAATACGCATCTAACAATTTTTGTGCGCCAATATACGCGCTCATGCGTTGGTTTCGGACATCGTTTTCGACTAAGGGAAGCAAGTCGGAAACGAGTTGGTTCTGATAGAAATCGTTCTTCAAGGCAGCATCCATCGAGTCGTACATCATCTGGACGTCTTGTTGGGCGCGTTTTTTATAAAGGTAGCCGTTGTCGCGGATGGCCTGAACGTGGTCGGCGACCATCTGCCACACCTCGTCAATTTGGAATCCCGTCAGAGCGGAGCAGGTCAGCACCTTGGTTTCCTGTCCCGATTCGGGCAAGGGGAACAAATGTAAAGCGTTTCTGCATTCCGCTGCGGCGCGATTGGCGCGCATCACATTGTCGCCGTCGGCCTTGTTCACGGCAATGCCATCGGCCATCTCCATAATGCCGCGCTTGATGCCTTGCAGCTCGTCACCAGCGCCGCTGATTAATATAAGGAGGAAAAAATCGACCATGGAATGTACCGCTGTCTCGGACTGGCCCACGCCCACTGTTTCTACAAAAATCGTATCATAACCCGCTGCTTCACAAAGGATTATCGTTTCCCTTGTCTTGCGCGCCACGCCACCCAAAGTGCCTGCTGAAGCCGAAGGACGGATGTAGGCATTGGGATGCACCGATAAACTCTCCATGCGGGTCTTGTCGCCCAAAATGCTGCCCTTGGAGCGTTGGCTCGATGGGTCGATAGCAAGAACGGCCAGTTTTTGTCCTTTGTTGCAGAGATGCACGCCCAAAGCCTCGATGAAGGTGCTTTTGCCTGCGCCCGGAACGCCCGTGATGCCTAAACGCAAGGCTTTGCCTGCATGGGGTAGACATGCCGCGATAATCTTTTGGGCCAAGTCCTGATGCTTTGGCAAGGCACTCTCTACCAAGGTGATGGCTTTGCTAAGTGCGACGCGGTCGCCTTTGAGGATGCCGTCGACATACCATTCCAAAGGCATGAGTTGCTGCTGGTTGCGCTTCAAACGGGCCAATGCCTCGGGGTTGACCTGAACGGGGCCTTCCACGCCTTCCGTGACCTTAAGATTCGAGTCCCAATCGTGCTCCTGATTTTCAAAGTGTTCGTGTTCCATAGTCGGTTAATCTCGGCTGCAAAGGTAATGATTATTTCGTTCACCTCACTATGGTTTTTGTGGCCACGCCGTCTACTTTCACCACATAAAGACCTGATTTGAGGTAAAACTCGCCATGTGTGGCTTGTCGTTTTTGTGCCACCGCGCGACCAAGCATGTCATAGACTACAATATCGGCAGGCTCGTCGCTTTCTACAGCCAAACCGCCTACGATGTTGAAAACACGGGCGGGGAACTCAGGCGCTTCGGAAAGGCTGTAAGGATGATTGGAATAGTACAATGCCACATTTGCATTAACAGGCGAGATGATGTCGGGCAAATCGGGGTCGCTGAACTTCCATGTTCCTGATTCCCATTTGTGATGGATCGGAAAATGGTCGTTTTTCCAATAATAAGGTTCGTATTCGAGTATCATACGGAATTCGTGGTTTGTCATGAAACCAATGAAATCGTTCCAAGCCCTGTTCAATCCTAAAATGTTGTCGGATGGTGTGTTATAGTCAAAACTCTGCTTAAAATAGAATTCCAAATAGTTCTGAAAATAATAGTCCTGAAGATATTCCCATTCTGAAACCAAGTTTCCATGGTCATCAAACTCATATTCCACATGGGAATCGCTCAACAATGCTCCATCAATCATGCTATAATTCATGTGACGTTTCATGATGATGCGACCCTGTTCGTCATAAGTGTTTTCGTTCCTGAAGCGAGGCTGTTGTCCATTGGCCCAATTGTCGAAACAGGTTTCTGCAACGATGCGGTCTTGCTCGTCGCGCTCGTATTCGTATAGCACGGGATGGTCTATCGCCCCATTGTGATGGGTGAAGTTCTCCAATTTCCAGACGAGGCTATCGTGTTCATTATAAGCAAATTCGATAGTATCTTGTTCCCAAACGAAATCAGGAAGCGTGGTTTGGCAGAAATAATACCAAATCGGGTTGTTGCGCTCATCATAAATATACTTTGTCTCCTTTTCTATGTTGTTGCTTGAAATGTAATATTCTCTCAACAGGAAGCCATCCGAGTTGTACTCGTATTCGGTGGTGGTCCCTTCCGAATCCCATGTGCCTGTGTTGGCGTTCCAAAGGAAGTATTCCTCGAAAACCAGTTGATGCAGACCGTTGTAGGTGTAAACCAGTTTGCTATAGGGCTTCCAGTCGTTGCCCTCGGGAAGATAATCAATTTGTTGCAGGCAGTTGCCCAAAGCGTCATATTCCCAAGTGAGGCGGTTGTATGGTTCCCAAAGCGTGTCGGCAGAGTGTGCGTCGTAAATCCTTCGTTCCGTGCAGTTCCCGTTTTCGTAGATGTATTCCCTTTTTTCGTAGTTGGAAAAGTAACTGCTATATGAATAGTTCCTAAGGAAAACGCACTCTCCCATAGCGTTGAAAGTGCTGTCTGTTTTTCGGTCGACAATCCATCCGTTCTCCCAAAAGGAATGGGTATATGAAAGGCAATGTCCGTCATCATCATAAGCATAATTCTGTTTTTCGTAATACTTCAATTCCATCATGGCGGCTTCCGTTTTTGATATTACCACTTGATTTAAGCGGTTATGGTTATCATAACTATAGTTGAATTTGACTCTTACAAAACCTTCGTCAATATCAGTAATGACGAGGCTATCCAAGGCTTCTGTAAGTTCGTCTGTTTGTTGGGCCATCAATGTGATTGTCGCGAAAACCATGATAAAAATAAAAGCGATTTTCTTCATAATTGCTGGTTGTTTTAGGTGATTAGGCGGCAAAATTAATAAAAATTCTATTGTATTCCAGAAATAGTTATTACCTTTGCAACCGAAAAACAGTTGCATTATGACTAAAAAGGAAAAACTGATAGAAAGGATGCGCCGTTTGCCCAAGGATTTTACTTTCGCTGAATTGGAAACCGTTCTTCTGCAACTTGGCTTTGAAAAGGACGACAAAGGAAAGACATCAGGTTCGAGAGTAAGGTTTTACAACAAAGACAAGCAAATGCAATATTTGGCACACAAACCACATCCCACAAACATCGTCAAAGAAAAAGCTTTGAAAGACATCGTGGATTATTTGACAAACAATAAACTTATATAAAATGGATACACTGAAATACAAAGGATTCATCGGAAGCATAGAGGCTGAACTTGACAGCAATACGCTCTATGGAAAAGTGCTCGGCTTGGATAAAGGAACCTTGGTGACTTACGAAGGAAATACCCTTGCAGAACTGAAAGAAGATTTCATCAACGCCGTGGAAGACTATATCACTTTCTGCAAGGAGAAGGGACTTCCTTTACATAAGTCATACACAGGCAGTTTCAACATCCGCATTCCCATCGAACTTCACGCGAAGGCGGCAGCAAAAGCCCAAGAAGAAGGCATTTCACTCAACGCTTTTGTGAAAGAAAGTCTTATGCAGGCTGTAGTTTGAACATTTGGAATGTTTTTTTACTACTTTTGCAATTTCGTTCAACAGACAAATCTTAAATCTTGAATTTTAAATCTTAAATCTCGAAAATATGTACAGAACACATACTTGTGGCGAACTTCGTCTTGCCGATGCTGGCAAGGAAGTGACATTGGCCGGCTGGGTGCAGCGCACCCGCGACAAAGGCTCCCTCGTTTGGATTGACCTCCGCGACCGTTATGGCATCACCCAACTCTTTTTGGATGGCAGCAGCGACCCGAAACTCTTGGAACAAGCCCGCTCGTTTGGGCGTGAATTTGTGATTCAGGCCAAGGGCACGGTCATTGAGCGGGAGTCGAAGAACCCGAACATGCCTACGGGCGACATCGAGTTGAAGGTAAGCTCTTTCCAACTGCTCAATGGTAGTAAGGTTCCGCCCTTCACCATCGAGGATGTCAGCGACGGTGGCGACGACCTCCGCATGAAATATCGTTACCTGGACATCCGTCGCAACCCCGTGCGCCAAAACCTCGAACTGCGCCACCGCATGGCCATGCTCGTGCGCAACTATTTGAGCAACCTCGACTTCTTGGAGATTGAGACGCCAATGCTCATCAAGAGCACGCCCGAAGGTGCTCGCGACTTCGTGGTGCCTTCGCGCATGAATCCAGGCGAGTTCTACGCCTTGCCGCAGAGCCCGCAACAATACAAGCAACTGCTGATGGTGGCTGGTATGGATCGCTACTTCCAAATTGTGCGCTGCTTCCGCGATGAAGACCTTCGCGCCGACCGTCAACCGGAATTCACCCAAATCGACTGCGAGATGTCGTTTGTGGAGCAAGAGGACGTGCTAAACACCTTCGAAGGCTTGGCCAAGCACCTCTTCAAGGAAATGAAAGGCCTTGTATTCGACAAGTTCCCGCGCATGACTTGGCAAGACGCCATGAAATACTACGGATCCGATAAGCCCGACATCCGTTTTGGAATGAGGTTCGTGGAACTCAACGATGTGGTGAAAGGCAAGGGCTTCGGCCTCTTCGATAATGCTGACTTGGTTGTTGGCATCTGCGCCGAGGGCTGCTCAGAATATACCCGCAAGCAACTTGACGCGCTCACCGAGTTCGTGAAGCGTCCGCAAGTGGGTGCTGGCGGCATGGTCTACATCAAATACAACACCGATGGCACGTTCAAGTCGTCCGTGGATAAGTTCTACACCCCAGAAGATCTGAAAGTCATCGCCAACAAGTTCGGCGCCAAGCCTGGCGACTTGATGCTCATCCTCTGCGGCGAGGCCATGAAGACCCGCACGCAACTCAACGCTTTGCGTCTGGAGATGGGCAACCAACTCGGCCTGCGCAAGCCCGACGAATACGCACCTTTGTGGGTTATCGACTTCCCGCTCTTGGAATGGGACGAGGAGACGCAACGTTACTACGCCATGCACCATCCTTTCACTGCACCGAAGCCCGAAGATGAGGCCTTGTTAGACGACCCAACGAAGTGGGGCGACATCCGTGCCAACGCCTACGACATCGTGATGAACGGTGTAGAGGTCGGTGGCGGCTCCATCCGTATCCACGACCGCACCTTGCAGAACAAAATGTTCCACACGCTCGGCTTCACCGACGAGAAGGCTCAGGAGCAGTTCGGTTTCCTGATGGGGGCCTTCGAGTATGGCGCACCGCCTCACGCTGGTCTGGCTTTCGGTTTCGACCGTCTCTGCTCGCTCTTCGGTGGTGCCGACAGCATCCGCGACTTCATCGCCTTCCCGAAGAACAACTCCGGTCGAGATGTGATGAGCGGCTCGCCCGCCCCGATTGCCCAAGAGCAACTTGATGAACTGCAGATTGCTTTGAATTTGAGATGATTCTGTAACCGCTTGTAGAGACGCGATTAATCGCGTCTCTACTTGCATCAAACAGAATTTGTTTCTATTTTTGCACCATAAATACAACAAATCATGCCTATAGACAGAGTTCCTTATTGGATTGACCTTGCCGATTACGACATAGAAACTGCTGAGACCCTATACAACGGTGGACGATGGCTTTATGTCGCTTTCATGTGTCACCAAGCCATTGAAAAAACCTTGAAGGCATATTGGTGTGACACTTTGCATACCGACCCACCTTTTATTCACAACTTGAATCGGCTTGTGGAAGACACTGGACTTGACAAGGAAATGACAGAAGCACAATTGGATACAATAGAAACCCTTGTGCCAATGAACATCCAAGCCCGCTATCCTGACTATAAAGAGCAGTTGGCACGAATGTTGTCAAAGGAAAAATGCAGAACGATTATTGATGAAACCAAACAATTACAACAATGGATAAAGAACAAGTTATCGAACTCGTCAGCCGATACAAGCAAATCATAGCACCTCGTTTCGATGGGAAGTTTAAACTGTATTTGTTTGGCTCTCATAGCAAAGGCTGTGCTCGGCCAGAAAGCGACATTGATGTGGCTGTCATTGTGCCGTCTTTTGGCGACAACTGGTGGGTATGGACGAAAGGGCTGTGGCACGATGTCCGCCAAGTGAGTTCTCTAATTGAACCTGTTTTAATGGAAGAAAACTGCCATTCTCCGCTTTATGACGATGTAATGCGAACAGGAGTTTTGGTGTAAATTATTGTTATCGAATAATAAACTTCACAGTGTTCATATTTGATTCCATGAGAAAATTACTGTTAATAAGTGTTGTATTGCTATCGTGTCTTTGTAGTTTTGCACAAAGTACTGAAGGGAAGTACAACTTTGTTGATTATCCAATATCAACCATTGATATTCAGTCAAATGAATTTTATAGTATTGATGTAATTAAACGTTCTTATATAAATACTTTTGTAAGAAAAGTTGATAAGCGAGATACAGTACAATATTACTATGTTTTAAAGGTCTATCAAGTCACATCAAATAATATTAATACTTTTACCAGACCAACATTTGTCGCCATGTTTTCATACGAGAATCTTGAAATGATTAATAATTAATAGCTGAAGAAAATAACTTATGGCAATTAGGAATCTCGAAAATTGATTATATTGAGAACAAGTTTGTTTCAGAAAATGGGGTCGGAATAGGTTTTTGTGTAGACAATGGGAAAATAGAATGGTTTATTGAGTCCGATTATTATGGAGCAATAAATGGTTGGAATTTGAACGATCGTGTTTTCAACAACAAGGCTTTCAGCATTAATAATGGAGTTGTTTTAGAAACAAGTTTTAGCAAAGCACAAATAAAGATTGAATCGCTTATGCAACGAAAAGAAGAATAGCTGCCATTATACATATAATTAGACCTCAACAATAATTGCGGCGGATTTGAATAAATCCGCCGCAATTGTGTTTTTCAGAAATAAACCTGCTTTTAAGCCAGTTCAAACTGCTCCAAGAAACGGAGGTCGTTCTCGAAGAACAGCCTCAGGTCGTTGATGCCATATTTCAGCATGGCGATGCGTTCCACACCCATGCCGAAGGCAAAGCCAGTATATTTTTCCGGGTCGATGCCGCTGGCAATGAGGATGTTGGGGTCGCACATGCCACAGCCGAGGATTTCAACCCAACCCGTATGCTTGCAGATGTTGCAGCCCTTGCCGCCACAGATGTTGCACGAGATATCCATCTCCGCCGAGGTCTCGGTGAAGGGGAAATACGAGGGGCGAAAACGCACCTTGGTGCCCTCGCCGAAGAACTCCTGCACGAAGTGGTAAAGCGTCTGCTTCAAGTCGGCAAACGACACATTCTCATCGATATACAAGCCTTCAATCTGGTGGAAGATGCAGTGTGCGCGGGCCGAGATGGCTTCATTGCGGAACACACGGCCCGGCGCGATGACGCGGATGGGCGGCTGTTGCTTCTCCATGGCTCGCACTTGCACGCTTGAAGTGTGGGTGCGCAGCAGAATGTCGCTGACCTTGTTCACGTTCGGCTCCTTATTAATAAAGAAGGTGTCCTGCATGTCGCGGGCAGGGTGGTCCAAGGGGAAGTTCAAGGCCGAAAACACATGGTAATCGTCCTCGATTTCAGGACCTTCCACGATGGTAAAGCCAAGATGGGCAAAAATCTCGTTGATGTCGCGGCGCACGATGGAGAGCGGATGACGGCTGCCACGCATCTCGTTGGCGGGCATGGTCATGTCGAAACCAGCATCGTTGGTGTGCTGATTCTCAAACTTTTGCAGTTGTTCCTCCACCTTGTCCTGAACGAGGTTCTTCAGCTCATTCAGCTTCATGCCCATCTCCTTGCGGAGCTCAGGCGCAACGGTCTTGAAGTCGGCAAACAAGGCGGGGATGACACCTTTCTTGCTCAAATAAGTGATGCGGAAGTTCTCCAAAGCCTCTTTGCTATCGGCCTGAAAACCTTTTACTTGGCTTAGTATCTCTTCAACTGTTTCTTTCATGGGAATAAGGGTTATTGGCAGCAACTTTTGGTTTTTGCGTCGCTTTTCTTCTCGCAGTCTTTCTGGCAGCCTTTCTCGATGGTGACAGAAATGATGGTGACGGGGTCCGTGGGCACGTCCATGTAGCCGGTCTTCACGGCAGCAATCTTGTCGACCACCTCAAGACCTTCGGTCACTTCACCAAAAACGGTGTAGTCGCCATCCAAATGCGGGGTGCCGCCCACGGTCTTGTAAGCCTGACGTTGCGTGGCCGAAAGTACCTTGCCAGAACGGTCCTCGAACATGTCTAACCACTTGTCGTCATACACCTTGCCTTGCACGATGTAGAACTGCGAGCCGCTGGAGGCCTTCTTGGGGTTCACTTGGTCGCCTTGGCGTGCGGCGGCGAGGGCACCTTTCTTGTGGAAGTGGTTGCTCTTGAACTCGGCGGGGACGGTGTAACCTGGGTCTAAGCGACCGTCGGCGTTCTGTCCGCCTTGAATCATAAAGTCCTTAATGACGCGATGGAAAGGCGAGCCGTTGTACCAGCCTTCGTTCACGAGTTTGATGAAGTTGTCACGATGCAAGGGTGTGTCGTTATAAAGCTTGGCTTTTATGGTTCCCATGCTGGTCTTGATGACAACGACGGTTTCCTTGTCTGCTGCGCAAGTCGAAGCATTCTTCTGTTGTGCCGTGCAGGTCAAACCTGCAACGATCAAAGCGGCTAAAATCATTTTCTTCATAGTTGTTTGGTTGTTTTAAGGATTAAAATTCAAAGATTAATTTATTCATTGACAATGGAATAGGTTACGTCAAGTCGCATACGGCTGCCTTGGTCTGCCTCTGGCCCGTTGATAATCCAGCGGTAGGCGTTGTAAGAAGCACCCTCGATGCCGAGGCTGAGGCCGTAATTTTCCCGTTTGTTGAGAATCAGCTGCTCGACGTATTCCGAAATGCGGAAAGTGACGCTTTTCGAAGCGGCGTTGTAGCTTCCGCCGAAGTAGTTTTCGCCTTCGTAGTTGTCGGGTAGGATGTAGGTCGTGTTGTCAGCGTTGAATCCGATGAGCACCAGCCTCGACGGCGCCTTGAAGAGCACACTGTCGATGCCGGGTGGAGCCGGCAGGATGAGCTTGGCCTCATTGATGAGAATGTGGCCTTCGTCAAGCGAGTCGGCCCAATGCGTCAACATCGGGAAGCAGATCCGCGTCCTGATGCCGCCCATCGATTGCACATAGGTCTTTTCCTGCCCGAGTTGCGTCTGGCCTTGAAGAAGCTGCTGCTCCAGTTCGGGACTGCCTTGCGTGTAGTCGTGGTCGAAATGGTTGAAGAAGTTGTCGTCGGAGGTCACGTAATAATAGTAACGCAGGGCGTTTTGCGGCATGGCGGCATCATGGTAATAGAGTTGGAGCAAGGTCACGGTGTTGTTGGTGATTTCAATCGAGCTGACCGAACCGTTCGTGCCCACGGCTTCGCAAATGACATAGAGGCCTTTGAAATAGCTCTTGAAGGTGTCAGGATTGGTGTAAGCCGTGCTGTCGATTTGCAAAAGGAAGTTGCCGAAATCCGCGCTCAGTGGAATGCGGATGACGGGCTGGGTAATCGTATCGGTGCCAATGACAAGGTTGGAATTTTGCATACGCGGCTTGAAGGTATGTCCGTTGGCTAGGTCAATGGGACTATAGGACAGCGTAGAATAGCTGTAATAAGGATCCGAAGAGGTGATGCTGTCGGTGAGTTGGTACACATGCACGGTTTGCAGCGTCGTAGTATCGCCATAGATACTGGCAAGCGACAACTGAAGCACGACAGAGTCGAGGATGGGCGCCGAGCCGAAGTTCTGTCCCGCCGAGGTGAAGCGGAATTGCGTGTAGAATCCAGCCTGGGTAAGGCCGAAAACGGGGTCGTTCATGCTGCCGAGCAAGGCATAGCGCACGTTTTTCGTCCCGATGGAGTCGAGATACGAGTGGCAAACCACTTGCACGGTGTCGGTATGAAACACGTTGATGTAGTTGTTGTCGTCAATCAAGTCGTTGCCGATGGAGTCGGGCGTTTTCCTGCAAGCTGAAAAGGCCAACATCAATACGCCGATGACCAACGCAATGCAGGCTGAAACTGTCTTATGAAATGCTTTCATTTGATGCGGATGTTCAGATATTCGGTAGTGATAACTCAAAACGGCGGCGCTTATTGTTTCTTGATGAAGGTTTCGTAGAAGTCGTTGCAGTCTTGAGGGAGGCGCTCGATGCCTTGGAAGGGCATGACGGGTTTGTCGCAGCTTTTTAGGTATTCCTCAATTTCGGGATGGATTTTCTCGCTGCAAATAGTGATGCCGTCGGAATAGTCGATAGCGGCCTTGGTGAGGCTGACATAATCTGTTTCCTTGAAATACTTGAGGTCCTTGGCGTTCATTCCCGGCAACTTCATCTTCTTTTCGAAACCGGCCTTGAAGGTCTCGGTGAAAGCATCGTCGTAAATGGAATAGATGATTTTCGACTCGTTGTAGAGCGGGTTGTCCCTGACGGTCATGGCACGCTTGAGGTAGACAGGCATCAGGGCCGACATCCAACCATGGCAATGGATGATGTCGGGCGACCAGTTCAGCTTCTTCACCGTCTCGATGACGCCACGGGTGAAAAAGACGCAGCGACTGTCGTTGTCGGGACAAAAGACACCATTTTCGTCGTATGCCAAGCCCTTCCGCCTCGAGAAGAAGTCTTCGTTGTCGATGAAGTAAATCTGCATCCTCGCCTTCTGGATGGAGGCCACCTTGATGATGAGCGGGTGGTCGGTGTCGTTGATGATGAGGTTCATGCCCGAAAGCCGAATCACTTCATGGAGCTGGTTGCGGCGCTCGTTGATGATGCCGTAGCGAGGCATGAAAATCCTGATTTCCTTACCGCTCTCTTGTGTGGCTTGGGGCAAGTAACGCCCAACGAGGCTCAAGGGCGTCTCCGGAAGATAAGGGGTGATTTCTTGGTGAACGAAAAGTACTCTTGTCTTGTTTTCCATTGTCTCAGATGCTGTTGGGTTTTAAAAGGGCAAAGTTACGATTTTTTTCTGAAATAATGGTGAAAAATTTTTTCCATCAAAAAAGTGGATTTGTTTAATTTGTTGAAATACAACAATAAATCCGACAGCAAACGTTTACAGTCGACTACAAACGTTTAATCAACGGCTTAGTCTTGACAAGTGTTGTTACTTTGCACCGTCAAACCGACAGTCCGACAAACGCACTAGTCGGTAGACGACAAAACAAACTTATTACTAATTCATTAAACACACACAATTATGAGTACTATGAGAAATTCGGTCATGCTGATGGGCCGCCCGGGTGCAGACCCAGAGATGAGAAACCTGAACAACAACCAAAAAATCGCACGCTTCCGCCTCGCCGTGACGGAAGGCCGCAAAAACGCCAACCAGGAGTGGGTGAACGACACGCAGTGGTTCAACATCGTGGCTTGGGGCAAGACCGCCGACCGCGTTGAGCGCAACGTGAAGAAAGGCCTGCAAATCGCCATCGAAGGCAGCCTCCGCAACAACGAGTGGACCGACGACAAGGGCAAGCGTCATTCCTCCACCGAAATTTGGATGAACGACTTGCTGCTGATGGATAAAGCCAAGGATTGATGCTTAGTGATAAAGGAAACGGGCAGATTTGCCCGTTTCCTTTATCCTGACACCATAAACACCCTTGAATCTTTCCATTTAGAGTGCCGCAACATCTCATTGGTGAAATGAGTACGGCTGCCCACCTCGTCTAAAAGCTCCTTGGTTTTGTCGAACTGGCGCAGCTCGCGGTAAATCTCAGGCACCTCGAGGTCGATTTGCTCCTCGGGGTGCTTTTCAAGCAAGGCCAAAAGTCGCTTCAGGTTGCCCGTAAAGCCCTTCAAATTCTTGAGAAACAGCTTCTCCCCTTCCAGAATCATCTTGCGGTTGTTGTGCCAAACGCCGAAACTCATCATTCCGTTGAGGAGATACTTCAGGCGCACATGCTGGTGGTTACGGTGCAGGTCGTTGTATGCCCACCAAAGCAACCGTCTCAGATAGATCTCGTTTTTCGCCTCGTAATGGCTCTTTTTCAGGAAAGTCAGGTAGTGGTTGATGAGGGCGAGTTTGCCCTTGTTGTCTGAAAAGCGGATGCCGTAAAAGCGCCAAGTGTTCCAAGAATAGGCTTCAACATCGGGCTTCTCGTAAGTGATGAAAGGCTCCGTCGGCTTTTCCACCCAAAACACGTGGGCGCAAGAAGGACACATGATCATCTTTTGTGGCGTGGTGATGAGGTTGTCGTTCAACACCTTACCATCGGAATACAAGATGGCCTCGTTGACCAATTCGGCCTTCAGGTTGCGGCCTTCCAACCAAGCTTGGCAATGGGGGCATTGGAAATAATATGAGTCGAACTTCAGCATATTATATCATCTTGTTTGCGGCGGTAAAAGTAAGATTTTTTTTATTTCCGCCCATAATCAACGGAATTATTAATTCATTTCCGCCCATAGTCGGCGGGAATTTCGCCCCAAATTTCCGTTTTCCACTTCAAAATCGGCACTTCGACGGCGTTTTCAGCGAGCCATTTCTCGGCGCGGGCAATGAGTTGGAAAAGGTATTCGTTCTTGGCATTGGGCTGCAGTTTCGTTTTGCATTTTTTCTGCCGAATCCAAATCTGCGCGTTCACTGAATCGCTGTAAATCGGGTATTTCCAACCGTTTTGCTTCTCCAAAGCCAATGCATGGACGAGGGCCAAAAACTCCCCGATGTTGTTGGTAGCATTGGGAAAAACCGGACTTTTGAACAGCGTCGATGTCGTTGCCGGTTGGGTGCCAAAATCCACAAACACACCTTGGTATTCCATCTTGCCCGGGTTGCCCGAACAAGCTGCATCCACCGCAATACACGGACTGACAGGTCGCTCCGCCACTTTTGAGAGGTCCGTCACGGGGGCCACATCTTTGCCCCAATAGGCATCTGGTCCCTGCTTGAAAGCTGTTTCCGCGCTCAGGCGGTCGGGAAAGCCCTTATATTTGGCTCCCTTGCAGCCCATGATTTCCTTCTTGCAGGTTTCCCAATCGCTGTAAATGCCCGGGTTTCGGCCTTGCCAAACAACATAAAACTTGTTCTTCGCCATGGGTTAGAGGGTCACTTCGTCAGGATTTCCAAGCCGGTCTCGGTCATGAGGAAGGTGTGTTCCCATTGCGCGGAGGGCAGCTCATCCTCGGTGATGACGGTCCAGCCGTCGGCGCTGTCGATGAAGACCTTCCACGTGCCCGTATTAATCATCGGCTCGATGGTGAACACCATGCCTGGCACGAGCAACATTCCCGTGCCTTTCTTGCCGTAGTGCAGCACTTCGGGGTCGTCGTGGAACTTGACTCCCACGCCGTGACCGCAAAGGTCGCGCACCACGCTGAAGCCGTTCTTGTGGGCGTGTTGCTGGATGGCGTTGCCGATGTCGCCGACAAAGCCAAATGGCTTGGCGGCCTCCATGCCAATGTAAAGGCATTCCTTGGCCACGTCGACCAATTTTTGTTTCCTTTTCGAGGTCTCGCCGATGACGTACATGCGCGAGGCGTCGGAATAGAAACCGTTCAAAATAGTGGTGACGTCCACGTTGATGATGTCGCCTTCCTTCAGGATCTCCTTTGCCGACGGGATGCCGTGGCAGACCACCTCGTTGATGGAGGTGCAGACGCTTTTCGGGAAGCCTTCATAGCCCAAGGGTGCCGGAATCGCCCCATGCTCGATGGTGTAATTATGAACCAACTCGTTGATTTCCAATGTACTCATTCCCGCGTGGATTTGCTCGCCCACGAGGTCAAGGATGGCCGTGGTGATGACACCGCTCTTTTTGATGCCTTCAATTTCCTCGGGAGTGCGGATGAGGGTGCGTTTGGGCACCATCGCGCCCTTGCTCTCCAAATACATCACCTTTTTGTCCAATGCTGTCGGTTCTTGTCCGGCCGGCACACGCCATTTTTTTCGCCTGTTAAACATGCTACTTGAATTTTGAGTTGCAAAAATAGTGTTTTTTTAAATACGGTCCTCCGACAGGCTCAGGGACCTGAGTTTTTTCATGAATTGAGGATGCCCGAGCTTGTCGAGGCCCCGACTATTTGGCAATCACTATCCCCAACTCCTTATTAATCTGCTTGCGGATTTCGTCGAGGTCTTTCTTGCGTTTCAACAGGATGAGCTGGTCGTCGCTTTCAGTGGTGTTCTTCAACTCTTCTTCAATGGCCTTGCGGCGTTTTTCAATGATAAGATCCTTATAGCGGTAAATCGAAGATAACACCGTGGCTTTCAGCACATTCTCCTCTCGCTTGACGAAAATGCCGTACTTTTCCCATTGGTCGAGTTTATAGGGTGAGGAAAGCAAGTCGGCGGCCAATTGGGCAATGGCTTCGTCCTCGTGCGAGACAAAAAACTGGTCGTCGGGGATGCGGCCCTCGTCGATAGCTTGGTCGAAGAGGTCGAAAATTTTCTTGTTGACAGGGTCGAGGAAGAGGCAGCCGTCGGCTTTCAGATCATCGATGATGAACTGCGCCACGCTGACCTGCTCATAAACTTTTTCTCCGTCCTCGTCAATGCACTCATCCACAAAGGTTTCCCGTCCGTACATGAGCAACAATTTCACCAATTCGCGCTCTTGATAGTAACCCGTAGGAAGCTGTTCTTCAAGGGTTTCCTCCTGCTTGGGTTGCGTCGTTGTCGTGGTTTCTGTCTCGGGAAGCACCTCGCCTTCTACGCCTAATGATTTCTTGAACTTCGCCCGCAGAATTTTGTTCAGTTCGTTGGTCAAAGTCTGCTCGGGCATGTCCAAGAGGCGGCTGCATTCCTTCACGTAGGTGATGCGGAAAATGCTGTCAGGAATCACCGAAATGGTCTCCACAATCTCGCGGATGACTTGCCCGCGCTTGATGGGATCGTTTTGCGCATCTTTCAGCAATAGTTCCGTCTTGAAACGGACAAAATCCTTGGCGTTGTCTTTCAGGTAGTTGCTGACATATTCCGTCGAGAACTCCTTGCCGAAAGTGTCAGGGTCGTGCTCGGGTGGCAGAACCACGACGCGCACGTTCATGCCCTCGGAAAGAATCATGTCTGTGCCACGCAAAGCGGCATGGACGCCCGCTGCGTCGCCGTCGTAAAGCATGGTGATGTTCTTCGTGTAGCGCTTGACAAGGCGAATCTGTTCCATCGTGAGCGAGGTACCGCTGCTGGCCACCACGTTCTCGATGCCGATTTGGTGCATCCGCAGCACGTCGAAATAACCTTCTACGAGGATGCACTCGTCAGCCTTGGCAATGGCGTTTTTGGCGAAATAGATGCCGTAAAGCGTCTGCTTCTTATCGTAAATCTCCGACTCAGGCGAGTTCTGGTATTTCGGGCTTTTCTTGTCGTTGACGAGAATGCGCCCGCCGAAGCCGATGACGCGCCCCGTGAGGTTGTGAATGGGGAACATCACGCGACCGTGATAGCGGTCGTAAAGGCCTTTGTTGCCCCTGATGGACAGCCCGATTTGTTCCAAAAGCTCATCGCTGTAACCGTTCTTTTTGGCATGTTCGGTGAAAGCGTCCCATTTTTCTGGACTATAGCCCAAATGGAACTTCTCGATGATGGGATTGAGGTAGCCGCGTTCGCGGAAATATTCAAGTCCAATTGTCTTGCCTTCCTCGGTGTTCCAAAGCGTATCGATGAAATACTTGTCCGCGAACTCGTTGATATTGAACATCTTCTCGCGGAGGCTCTGCTGCATGATTTCTTCAGCAGTCCGCTCTTTCTCCTCGATTTTGATGTTGTATTTCTTGGCCAAATATCGTAGCGCCTCGGGATAAGTGTAATGCTCATGTTCCATGAGGAACTTGGCCGAATCGCCGGCCTTGCCGCAGCCGAAGCATTTAAAGATGTTTCGTGCAGGATTCACGCTGAATGACGGGGTCTTTTCGTTGTGGAACGGACAATTTCCCCATAGGTTCGACCCGCGCTTTTTCAGCGTGACGAACTCTCCCACAACCTCCTCAATGCGAGCAGCTTGCAGTATTTGTTCAACCGTTTCCCTCGGAATGGCCATGGCGCGGAGAGTTTATCCCACGTTGCAGCCGGGTGTCACCAAATCGCTGGGCGTGAGGAGCACAAGGCGACCGTCCTTGTCCTCGGCGGAAAGGATCATGCCCTCGCTGACCACACCCTTCAGCTTGCGCGGCTCGAAGTTGGCGACGAAGCATACCTGCTTGCCTACAAGTTTCTCAGGTTCAGTGTAATACTTGGCGATGCCGCTCACGATAGTGCGCTGGTTCATGCCGTCGTCGATGAGGAACTGGAGCAGCTTGTCGGCCTTCGGCACCTTTTGGCATTCGAGGATGGTGCCTACACGGATGTCGACTTTCATGAAATCGTCGAAGCTGACGTTGGGCTTCACCTCAGCGGGTTTCCAGGCGTTCAGTTGGTTGGCCTTCTTGGTCTCTTCTAACTTTTGCAGTTGCGCCGCGACCACGCTGTCCTCGACCTTCTCGAACAACAGTTCCGGCTGACCGATGATATGGCCCTCGGTGAGCAGGACGGTGTTTTCGGCATCGTCCCAACCATTGAACTTCAAACCTATCATTTGCTGCAACTTCTTCGCGCTGAAAGGCAGGAAGGGTTCGCTTAAAATGGCCAAATGCGCCACAATTTGCAAACTCACCGCCATCACAGTCTTCACACGCTCGGGGTCGGCCTTGAATTGCTTCCACGGCTCATTATCAGTGAGATACTTGTTGCCTAGACGGGCCAGATTCATCAACTCAGACAAGGCCTCGCGGAACTTGTAGTTCTGGATGAGGGCACCAATCTTGTCAGGATAGCTGTTCATCTCGGCGATGGTGGCCAAATCGATATCATTGAGGTTGTCCATGGCAGGCACCACACCTTCATAATACTTATGCGTCAAAACCAAGGTGCGGTTCACGAAATTGCCGAAGATGGCCAATAGCTCGTTGTTGTTGCGGTCTTGGTAGTCCTTCCAAGTGAAGTTGTTGTCCTTGGTCTCGGGCGCGTTGGCGGTCAAAACATAACGCAGAACATCCTGTTTTCCAGGAAATTCCTCAAGGTATTCATGCAGCCACACGGCCCAGTTGCGCGACGTGGAAATCTTGTCGTTTTCGAGGTTGAGGAACTCGTTGGCGGGCACGTTTTCGGGCATGATGTAGTCGCCGTAGGCCTTCAACATGCAGGGGAAAATGATGCAGTGGAAGACAATATTGTCCTTGCCGATGAAATGCACCAGCTTGGTCTCGGGGTCTTTCCACCATTTCTCCCAGTTCTCGCCGCGAGCCTCGCAAATCTCCTTGGTGTTGCTGATATAGCCAATGGGGGCATCAAACCACACATACAGCACCTTGCCTTCCGTGCCTTCAATCGGGACGGGAACGCCCCAGTCGAGGTCGCGGGTGACCGCGCGGGGTTGCAGGCCACCGTCCAACCAGCTCTTCACTTGACCGTAGACGTTGGGTTTCCACTCCTTGTGGCCTTCGAGAATCCACTCGCGGAGCCAGGTTTCATATTGGTCGAGGGGCAGATACCAGTGTTTGGTCGGCTTTTTCACCAAGGCCGCGCCGCTGAGTTGGGAGTGCGGGTTGATGAGTTCGTCTGGGCTCAAAGACGAACCGCATTTCTCGCATTGGTCGCCGTATGCACCGTCGGCTCCGCATTTCGGGCAGGTGCCCACGATGTATCTGTCGCTCAAGAACTTCTGTCGCTCAGGGTCGAAGTATTGCTCCGTCTCCTTCTCGATGAACTTCCCTTCGTCGTAAAGCTTCTTGAAGAACTCCTGAGCCGTGACACGGTGCATCTTGGAAGATGTTCTCGAGTAGATGTCATAGCTGATGCCCAACTCCTCGAACGACTTCTTGATGATTTCGTGGTAGCGGTCCACAATATCCTGAGGCGTAACACCCTCTTTCTCAGCCTTAATCGTAATCGGCACGCCGTGTTCGTCGGAACCACCGACAAACAAAACTTCCTCGCCGCGCATTCGCAGATAGCGGACGTAGGTGTCGGCGGGGATGTAGACGCCGGCAAGGTGACCAATGTGGACGGGGCCGTTGGCGTATGGCAAGGCCGTGGTTACGGTGTAACGCTTGAAGTGTTTGTTCGTTGATTCCATTTTGTTAGATATTATTTATTCAGTAGTTCAGTTGACGGCTGCAAAAATAAGGATATTTGTTGAAACGGAAAGGCTGGGCATAAAAAAAGCCGACAAAAGCATAGCCCAAACCAATGAAACACAAAAGCAATCCGCCGAGGACGTCAACCATGGCCCTCGGCGGAAAACAATTCTAACACTAAGAGAAGTCAATTAAGCCTGCGGGCTTGCTTGACTTGATTCTCGAAGCTTTTGAAGGTATTTTAAACTTCCTTCTCGATGCGGTTCACGCCCATCACGGCGAGGATGTGGGCCAAGCCGAAGAGGATGACCGCGATGCCGATGAGAGATGAGAGCGTGGCGGCAGTGAGGCCGAGGTTCTTAAGGCCGAAGAAGCCGAGAACGGCACCCACAATGCCCAAAAGCATGAGAGCCCACCAATAGGGGAAGCCAGACTTCTTGTAGTCGAAGCTCGTGACGAAAACGCTGATGCCCTCGATAATCACCCAGATGGCGAATACAAATGGCAGCGACACGGCAGTGCCTAAGATGTGGTACAGGAAGAACAAGCCGAAGAAGATATCGACCAACGCAATCAGCATACGGGAGCCGCTGTTGGGCATAAAGGCCTGTGTCCTAAAGGTAAACACCAGTTTGGAGATACCCGTGAAGAGGGTCAAAAAGCCCAAAACCCATGCTGCGGTCACAAGGGTGATGTTGGGGTTGGCGATGCAATATATGCCAAGGGCAATGAGAAGGATGCCTGCGATGCACAGCCAGATTTTTTTACTTGTTTTCATGATTGGGTTTTAATTTATTAAAAAGTTAGATTGGCCGGTTTAATTTTTTCCAAAGATGCTGCTCAAGCCGCCGAGGATGTTGCCAAGGCCACCCAAGGGGTTGGAATTACCCGTGTTGCCCGAGTTGGCCGCGCCGCCCAGAATCATGCCAAGCATACCAGCGAGACCGGCCGCATTGGTGCCGCTACCTTGCTGTTTCTTGCCGAGGAGGGCGAGAAGGCTCGGGGCGAGAAGGGCGAGGATATTGGTCACGTTGCTCGTGCTGGCACCGCTCTTTTGGGAGATGCCACCAATGACGTTGCCAAGGCTTCCGCCGAAGATGTGGCTCAAAATCTTATTGCCATCGGTGAGGTCCGTGGCCTTCAGGTTGTTGATGATGTTGCCTGCATTGCTAGCATGGTCGCCGAGGGCCTTGGCCAACGAAGCCGCACCGCCTTCGGTGGAGGCATTCTTTTGCATGGCGCTGAGGAGGGTCGGCAGAGCACTGGTGATGACCGAAGAAACTTGCTTCGAGTCGATTTTGAGGTTTTCTGAAATCGCGCCGACGGCATCGTTGCCCATCAAAGCGCCTAAAACGTTAGTCAAATCCATAAGTGTAGTGTTTAAATTGATTATTAAATCTGTTAGGTTGTCGAACGGCAAATGTAGGAATTTTTTCTCAAAACAGAGAAAAAAAATCCTATTTTGGTGAATATTACGCCTAAAACTATCGAAAAAGCCGCCGAAACAGCCCAACGTGTTTATCTCTCCAAGGGCAAATCAACCCAAATCGTCTCCAAGGTCCGGCCGGCCACGATACCGTAGCCGTTGGTGACGTTGGAATACACCTGGACAGGCTCGGCCCAAAGCTGGAGGGCCAATTCGCCTTGGTCGCGGGTGTTCAGGTAGTTGTAATACTCCTTCGAGAGGTGCTGCAACCCAAACGGAGCGCGGAAAAACGCCGGGTCAAACTCCTCGGCTACGTCCATCTCGAAAAAGATCTTCATCTTGAGCGGATACGTCTTCCCATCGAAGAGCGCATCGGTGAACACCCCTTCGGGGCGCGTGTCCAATTCGCTGACATCAATGAGTTCGTTTTCCGAAAGGGTGGCTCCAAAAACGGGGTCGTCATAGTCAAAACTCACATAACGCATGTTCTCCTCGTCGTAAGCTCCGTAGTCTCCAACCAAACGTAACCTGAAATAATCCGTCTGCCCAGGGTTGGGGTCGGTGATGTTGATGGTCAGCTCCAAATTGCCGGTAATCCTCAAGAGGCTGTCCTCTTCGTACACGTCACCATCGAAATAGGGATGATAATAGTAGGAACTCCAGTCCAATATTTCCGTATTACATTGAAAATCAATCAGTTTTGGCAATGGACTAGTCAAACCTTCCACCTCGTCGAAGCCGTTGGCCGTGGCCATGATTTTGACGATGTCGCCTTCTAACGGGCAGTAGTCGTTCTTGTAGACGGTGACGAGCCGATAGGAAACATGCGGATGCCCTTCGTCGTCAAACTCAATCAAGTTTTGGTCCCAAACCGTGTCAAGGCTTGGCGTCATCTCGCCGACGAGGTTGTCGTTGACATAAAGCGAAGCCACAAGGTCGGCGGGCGGCGTGGTGTTGGGCGTATCCAAGAAGAAATAGCTCTTGCCGATGTTAGCCTTGACGGGTTCATTGGGCTGCACTAAACTATTGATGACCAACCTGGGGTCGGACTGCTCGCCTTTAAATTCAATTTCCTTTTCGCAGGAAGTGAGGAATATTGCAGCTACGATAGTGATTAGCTTGCCGATGGAAAGCAGGCTGGTTGGCCGCATTCCCACCCGATATGGGTTTTGTATGTTTTGCAGGTTTTGTGACATAAACGTTGACTTAGAATTTATAACTATAACTGAGTGAAGGGATTATGGGGAAGATGCTCACTTGCATCAGCTTTTGCTTTTCTTGCTGGGTGGCTTCGTCCCAAGTGTAGTCGGTGTAAACGATGAAGGGGTTGTTGTGGTTGTATACGTTGTAGACGCTGAAGTTGAGGGTGCCTTCACCGCGTTTGAAGAGCTTGTGGTGGTAGTTGAAGCCCAAATCGAGGCGGTGGTAGTTGCCCATGCGGTAATTGTTGCGTTCAAAGGCTTGGATGGAGGTACTGCCCCAATCGTCGGGCAGGCCCTCGTAAACCTGTGTGCCGAGGGTGCCGCAGTTGCCGCTACTGAAGACCCAAGTGCCGCTCAAATCGAACTTCTCGTTGAACTTGTGCTGCACGGTGATGCTCAGGTCGTGGCGACGGTCGTATTTGGCGGGAAACACGTTGCCGTTGTTGATCATCTGCCCTTCGCGGTCAAACAGACGGTTGGAATGCGCCCAAGTGTAGCCAATCCAACCCGTCGTCTTGCCGAAGCTACGTTGCACCAGAACTTCCACGCCGTAGGCCCAGCCTCGACCCATGCAGACCTTGCTCTCCCAGTTTTCCGACGAGCCGAAAAATGAGGCACCGTCCTTATATTCCAAGAGGTTGTCCATGGTCTTGTAGTAGCCCTCGACGGAGACGTCGAAGAGGCGCGGCAGCTCCCAAAACACGCCCATTGACCATTGGTGGGCGTTCATCGGGAGGATGTTCTTAGTGACGGGCACCCAAAGGTCGGTGGGCAGACTCAAGCTGCTGTTGGAGAGCAGATGGACGTATTGGGTCATGTAGGCATAGCCCGCTTTGAGCGAGAAGTTGGAGGCCAGCATGATGCTGGTGCTGAGGCGCGGCTGAAGGCTTTGGTAGGTCTTGCCCTCAACGGTGAAGGTCGAATAATGCAGGCCCGCATTAATGCGGAAGATGTCGCCAAAGGTCATGTTGTCCTCGGCGTAAAGGGCCGTCTCGTGGGCATAGACGTTGGACGAGCCCATGACCGTATCGATGTCCATCATGTTGCCTGCCACAATCTTCATCGACTGCACCTCGGGCCTGAACTGGTGATAGGTGTAGTTGCCGCCAAAACGGATTTCATGGTTCGGCAGGGGCGTGTAGTCGAAGTCGACCTTGGCTGTCCCGTCGTTGATGCCCGAATTGTAGGACATGTTGAAGGCGTTCTTGGCGGCCATATCGCCGGGGTAAATATATTCCTGTTCGATGTCCATGCCAAGTTTGTGGCGGTATTGCGTATAGTTGACTGAGGCGTCCATGAACAGCTTCTGCGACAGCACATGGTTCCAGCGCAGCACGGCCACCTTGTTGCCCCATTTCCAGTTGAGGCCCATATAGCTGGTGTATTGTATGTCATCGACTTCGTAGTCCTTGTATTTCACGCCGAACTTGATGACATCGTCGCCGGAATAGAAGCTTAGATAGAGACGGTCTTTGTCAGAGATTTTCCAGTTGAGCTTGCCGTTGAAGTCGTAAAAATGGTAACCCACGTTGAAACGCCCGATGTTGGGATTCGTCCACTGGGCAATCCATAGGGCGGGTTTGATGAGCAGGTCGCCGTAGGTGCGGCGGTAGGAAAGGATGAACGACAGCTTGTCTTTCACAATGGGGCCTTCAAGGCTGATTTTCGATGAGATAAGGCCGAGGCTCACGTTGCCGTGGTATTGCTGCATGTCACCTTCCTTCATGCGCACGTCGACCACCGAGGAGAGGCGCCCCCCGAAATGCGCGGGGAAGCTACTTTTATATAAAGTGACGTTCTTCAGTGCGTCAGGGTTGAAGACCGAGAAGAGGCCGAGCATGTGGTTGACGTTGTAAACCGGCACGCCATCAAGCAGTAAGAGGTTCTCGTCAGGACCGCCGCCGCGCACATACATGCCCGCCGAGCCTTCTGAGCCGTTTTGCACGCCAGGGAGTAACTGCAGGGCCTTCAAGACATCCGTCTCGCCAAACAGCGTCGGAATGCTTTTGATTTGCTGCACTGGCAGCTCCACCACGCTCATCTGCGGGCTGCGCGCGCTCACCGTGGCGCGGGTGCCTTCCACGACCACCTCGTCCAAGGTGGTGTTGGTCTCAAGCATGAAATTGAGGCTGAGGTTTTCTTTCAGTTCGAGGGTTTTGTTTTGCTGCGCATAGCCCACGTAGGAGATTTGCAGGTCGACTTGGCCTTGGTTCAAGGTTAAGGTATAGAAGCCGTAAGTGTTTGTGGCGCAGCCTTTCCCGGAGTTCTTGTCGTAGACGGTCGCCCCGATGAGGGTTTCCTTGCTGGCGGCATCCATCACATAGCCGCTGATGGTGCGCTTCTGGGCGAAACCCGACAAACAGGCCAACACAAGGCCTATGGCGAGAAGGCATCGGTAAAAGTAATGCTGTTTCATTTCCAACAATGATATTAAAACTGCCGTTTTAACGGATGAATCTCGGTTTTTATTGTTTGTTCCAGCGGATTCTTCGTTCAGACAGAAATGCAGATTCATCCCAACCATGGCGTTTTTATGCATAATTTTTTTTCTGCTGAAAAAAATTTTATCTTTGCACCATCAAAATCAAAAAAGAAAACATTATGGAAAACCAAAGTAAAGTTGAAAAACTGGCGGGATACCTGATTTTTCTCGGAATCGTGGCTATTGTGTGTGTGGCATGTTGGTACTTCAGCAACGTACTGATTTATATCATTCTGGCTTTTTTAATATCGCTTCTCAGCCAGCCGCTGATGCATCTGCTGCAAAAAATCCGCATCAAAGGGAAAAGCGGCCCTAACTGGCTATTGGCCATTTTATCCATCTTTTTGGTGATTGTCGGCCTGGCACTGATCATTGTCCTAATGATTCCTGTGGTGGTCAATATCATCAACGAAGCTTCCCTCTTTAATGATACGCACAGTTTGGACGGCACCATTGCCGATACCGTCAATGGTTGGGTCGTGAGCCTGATACCCAGTTTGGGACCGGATTACGATGCCATCGGCGTGATACTTAACTACTTGAAGGAAAGCTTGTCAGGCTTCTCCGTCACGGGTCTTCTTGGCTCGGTGGCTTCTGTCATCATCGACTTGGCAGTGGGCATTTTCGCGGTGGTGTTCATCTCCTTCTTCTTCGTCAAGGACGAGACGCTGTTCTCCAAGATTGTGGCTGCCTTGGTTCCCGACAACATAGAAGCCTCTGTGACGGATGCCATTAATGACATCGAGCATCTGCTGTCGCGCTATTTTGTGGGTCTTCTTTTGGAAATGCTGGGCGTCGCCGTTCTCAATTTCTTGGGGTTGAGCCTCATTGCCCGTATCGGCGTCACTTATGCCGTAGGCATTGGGTTCATCGCCGGAATACTCAATATTATCCCGTATGTGGGACCTATCATCGGCGAAGTGATAGGTGTGCTGCTGTGCGTGGTGCTCAAATATGGTGCTGGTGTCGGTTTGGACGTCAACATCTGGGTGTTCGCCTTCATCGTGCTGGCTATCATGCTGACGGTACAACTTGTCGACAATTTTGTCCTGCAGCCCATCATCTACTCCACCAGCATCCAAGCGACGCCGCTTGAGATTTTCATTGTCATGCTCATTGCGGGACATATCGGAGGCATCTTGGGCATGTTGGCCGCCATTCCGTCCTACACCGTGATCCGTGTCATAGCAGGCCGTTTCTTCTATCACAAGAAATTCGTCAGGCGATTGATGCCCGATTTAGAAAAGGAAGTTAACACTTAATCTTAAAATATTACGCTTATGAAATCAAACTCAATTTTTGCACTATTGGCTGGCGTAGCCGCCGGTCTCACCGTAGGTATCCTTTTGGCTCCTGAAAAAGGAGAAGAAACCCGCAGAAAGATAAAGAAGACTGCGGAAGACTGCGTTGACAAAGTCAAGGAAAAGATTTCCGACATCAAAGCCTCCAGAGAAGCCGACGACGTTGTTGACGAAGAACCCAATCCTGCCTAAGATGAGAAAGCTCTCAGCTCCTGCCGACAAATTGGTCCACGAAACCACCGGCTACATCAACGCGCAGATTGACGATGTAAAATTGCGCTCCATCAAAGGGCTTTCAGAAGGCACTTCCGCTGTTGCGAGGCTCTTGCTTATCCTGATGATGGTTGGTGCCGTAATCACGGCCTTGTCTTTTGCGGTTGTCTTATGGATTGGGGAACTGCTGCACAGCTATGCGAAGGCTGCCTTCATCATGACAGGCGTGCTGCTGCTTGGCCTTGTGGTGCTTTTCTTGCTGCGCAAGTACATCTTCAAAAACACCTTCGTTGCCATGTATACCGATGTCTTCTACCAGAAAGAAAACAAACCGGAAGGCTTGAAATCCCAGGATGGTGTAGACGCAGCTATCTGGAACATGGAAACCCGTATCAAGGAAAAAGAAGCGAATATTTCCTATGCGTTCGCCCAATGCAAGGAATTTTACTCGCTCAGGTATCTCTTGGGCAATGGGATTTCCTCGGCCATTCGTTCTCTTTTCGGAAAGACGAAAACGAAGACGAAGGGAAAATAAGCCTCCTGCGCCGTGAAATTTCATCAACAAAATGTAGAGCTGTCACAATGTGGCAGCCCTACATTTCTTAACTCCTAACTATTCAAGAAGGATCCAATCCGCCGCCGCCTCAATCACGTTGTCGATGCCTTGGGCGGTGCAGGCGGGGTCGAGGAGAACGCGCACATCGGGCGGCACGCCGTTTTCGTAGTTCTGCCCATCCATGGTGAGTGTCCGCGTGATGCTGAAACGGTAGGTCCAGCCGTTGGGCAAGGCGCCGCCATTGGGCAAGCCAAGACCGCCGCCGCTGTAGTCGCCGAACAGCTTGATGTTGTCGTAAGCCAACGTGCAAACCGAGAAGAACGAAGTCGCGCTGTACGACCCACGGTCAATGAGCACGGCCACCGGCTTGGTATAGGGACTGATACTGAGGGTGTCGGCATACACCGTAGTCAAAGCCGAAAAATCATTATGCCCGGGTCCCGACTTGATTTGGGTCTGATAGAGCGGCTGCCCGTGGTTGTCGAAGATACTCAGCAACCGCCTGATGTTGTCGACGTTGCCGCCGCCGTTCTGCCGCAAGTCGATAATCAGGCCCTTGCAATCCTTGTAGCGGTCGAGCAAATAATCCAAATACGTGTCGGAGATGTCGTCGGCAAACGAGCTGTAGCGGATGTAGGCCACCTCGCCGCCACGGATGGCGTTGTGGCTAAAGCATCCCGTGGTGTGATAATTGATAGTCAGATAGTTCAGCGTCACCACAGTAGGGTCGATGTTCTTCTCGGCATACATCTTATAATATACCGAATCATTGCGCGACACGTCGAATCCCGAAATCAAGTTGGTGTGGCCGTCGCGCAGGGTGTTGAGCATGGCGGCGCACACGTTGAACAGGCTGTCGTTGTCCATCTCGTCGTACACTTTCGGGCGGTAAACTTCGTAAACCGAGTCCCAATCCACGCCTTTGATGTCGAAGAAGGCGTATTGCTGGTCTACCTTGTTCCAAAGGTAATCAAAGACACTGACAGGTTTGTTGGGTTCGTTGGCGTTCATGAATGCGCGTTCGCAGGAAGCGAAAACCAACATCGTGAGACAAAGGAAAAACAGCTTTAACTTATTCATATCCAATTCGTTTTTTTCTTAGTTGAGCTTGATTTGAGGCGTATTTAGAACAGCCTGAACATAAAGTCGAGGTTGATGGTGTGGAAGGCGTTGTCGAAACGATAGGCGCCTTTCTTTCCCGTGGAGAGATAGTCCCAACGATAGGAAATCCCGATGCGGTTGCCATTGGGCAGGTTGAGGCGAATCCCTATGTCGGTGCTGACGCCTGGGAAGGCTTTGCCAAACCATTCGTAATCGCTCAGTATCGTGTTGATTGTGTTGATGTTGCTGGTGTAGTTGTCGATATAGGCGAATCCAGGCCGACCGACCATTCCGCCCAAGGGCAGCGTCAGTTTGCCATAGACCGTCCAAAGGTTGTGCGAGCCACCATTGAGGTATTCGAAATCGTATTGCACCATGCCCACGGCACCGAAGTTGCCAAAAATGGACCCGCATGTCGAGGCGTTCATCAGGCTCGGCAGCATCTTGATGTTGACGTCCATCAGGGCCGCACCGCCCGCCCAAAGATGCAGTTGGTTACGTTCGCCGTCATAGACGCGATAGAGGAACTCCAACCGCTGCTGGATGCCGACGTCATAGCCCTCGAGCGGCAAGAGCAGCAGACCTCCCAAGGTCCGCGACTCCTGCTGGATGTGAAAGCGTTGCCACTCGACGGTGACACCCGCTTGAAGCCCCAAGCCAAGGCCGAACAGCGACATGGGGGCCGCACCGTTGTCGTAGGTCTCGGCCAAGCCGATGCCCGCTCCGGCGTTGAGCCACATCGCCACTTTCGACTTACGCACGGGTTGTGGTAGCTCCCCAATTTGGTCCTCGATGGCAGCCTTCCAAACCTTGTAACCCTCACCGTTGAGGTGGAGGCCGTCGTTGGAATAGTCGGTGTTTAACTTGCCTTCCTCATTGGCCATGAGGCGGTACAGGTCGAGGTAGGTGACGCCTTCTTCTTCCGCCATGGTTTTCAGCATGTCATTGATGACAGCCACGTCCTTCCAGCGTTTGGTGTGCCCAGAAAACTTGCCGTAGTAGTCGTTGGTGGGCAGGATGCTTTGCACGATGATTTTGGTGCGTGGCGACTCGCTCTTGATGCGTTGCACAATCTCGTGCACACCGAGGGCGACACTGTCGTTGCTAATGCCCCAGTTCATGTCGTTGGTGCCAATCATGAGGAAAACCATGGCAGGCTGACCCTTGGTGATGGTCTCAAGGCGGTTGAGCACTCCAGCGGTGATGTCGCCGCTGATGCCACGGTTCTTGCAATTGGCGTTTTGGAACAGCTCACACCATTCGCCGCCGTCGGTGATGCTGTTGCCGAGGAAGATGATGTCATTTTCCGAAGTCGGCAAAGACTCAAAAAGTAGTTCGCGTTGGTCATAATAGGTGCCGTACTTCCCCGTAATCTGTGATTTGGCGCAAAGCGACAGCATGAGGAGAAGCAACAGAACAAACAAATTCTTTGATAAATGATTCCGATTCATAGGTTGAGAATTTATAGTGCAAAAATAAGAAAAAAATGTCACTTTGTCACTCTGACTGACAAAAACTTGTCATTTTTCAGTTTGGCACGAAATATGACAGACAAAGGCCGTCCGTGAAAAGCGGCTCCTGAGTCTGTCGAAGGACCGCCTATTAATCGATTAATTAACAATCATAAATACAACACATTATGGCAAAATTAGCAATCAAACCTTTGGCCGACCGCGTGGTCATCGAGCCCGCCGCCGCCGAACAGAAAACCGCCAGCGGTATCATCATCCCTGACACCGCCAAAGAGAAACCCCAACAAGGCACTGTCGTGGCCGTGGGTCCTGGCACAAAAGACAACAAAATGACCCTGAAAGAGGGCGACAAAGTCATCTACGGCAAATACGCCGGCACCGAGTTCCATCTCGATGGCAAAGACTATATGATTATGCGCGAATCTGACGTTATCGCCATCATTTAACCCCGTAGGGGCAGACCCATGTGTCTGCCCGTCAAAAAAACCGTAAAATTGTAAACAATAAAAACATAAATAAAATGGCAAAAGACATTCTTTTCAATATCGAATCGCGCGACGGCCTGAAGAAAGGCGTCGATGCATTGTCAAACGCAGTGAAGGTGACCCTCGGTCCTAAAGGCCGTAACGTGGTCATCGAAAAGTCGTATGGCGCTCCCCAAATCACCAAGGACGGTGTGACGGTCGCCAAGGAAATCGAACTCATCGACCCCGTCGAAAACATGGGTGCACAACTCGTGAAGGAAGTTGCTTCCAAGACCAATGACCTCGCCGGTGATGGTACTACCACCGCCACCGTGTTGGCCCAAAGCATCGTGGCCACGGGTCTGAAAAACGTCACTGCTGGCGCCAACCCGCTCGACTTGAAACGTGGTATCGACAAGGCTGTGGCCGAAGTCGTGAAATCGCTGAAGAAGATGTCGGTGAAGGTCGACGGCGACAACGAGAAGATCAAGCAAGTGGCCACCATCTCCGCCAACAACGACAGCGAAATCGGCGGCCTCATCGCCGAGGCTATGAGCAAGGTGAAGCAGGAAGGCGTCATCACCGTTGAGGACGCCAAGGGCATCAACACCTATGTCGACGTCGTCGAAGGTATGCAGTTCGACCGTGGCTACATCTCGCCTTACTTCGTCACCAACACCGAGAAGATGGAAGCCGTCTATGAGAATCCTTACATCCTCATCTACGACAAGAAGATCTCCGTGATGAAGGACCTGCTGCCCGTGCTTGAAAAGACCTTGCAGACTGGTCGCGCCCTCGTCATCATCGCCGAGGACATCGACGGTGAAGCTTTGGCTACCTTGGTGGTCAACCGTCTGCGTGGCTCGCTGAAAGTCGCTGCTGTCAAGGCTCCTGGCTTCGGTGATCGTCGTAAGGAAATGCTGGAAGACATCGCCATCCTGACTGGTGGCACCGTCATCAGCGAAGAGAAGGGCTACAAGCTCGAAGATGCCAACCTGCAAATGCTCGGTCAAGCCGACAAGGTCAGCATCAACAAGGACAACACCACCATCGTGAACGGTCACGGTGCCAAGAAGGACATCGAAGGCCGCACCAACCAAATCAAGGCCCAAATCAAGACCACCACGAGCGACTACGACCGCGAGAAGCTGCAAGAGCGCTTGGCCAAGTTGGCCGGTGGCGTGGCTGTCATCTATGTCGGTGCCGCCTCTGAGGTCGAGATGAAGGAAAAGAAAGACCGCGTGGAAGACGCTTTGAACGCCACCCGCGCCGCCATCGAAGAGGGTATCATCCCTGGCGGTGGTGTCGGCTTCATCCGCGCCATCAAGGCCATCGAGAAGATGAAAGGCGAGAACGAGGACGAGACCACGGGTATCGCCATCATCAAGCGCGCCTTGGAAGAGCCGCTGCGCCAGATTGTTGAGAACGCCGGCCTCGAAGGCTCGGTCGTCGTCAACAAGGTCATGGAAGGCAAGGGTGACTTCGGCTTCAACGCCCGCACTGAGGTCTATGAGAACTTACTCAAGACCGGTGTCATCGACCCTGTGAAGGTGTCGAGAGTCGCCTTGGAGAACGCCGCTTCCATCGCCGGCATGTTGCTGACTACCGAATGCGTCATCAGCAACCACAAAGAGCCCACGCCTCCCACACCTCCGATGCCCATGGGCGGCGGAATGGACGGCATGATGTAATTTGATTAAATCAACGAAAACGAGCAAAAGGCTGACTGCTTCCGCAGTCAGCCTTTTTTGGTGTCCTTTGCCCAATAAACCTACTGGAGCAAATAATAAATTCCGATGCAAGCGGCGATGCCTAACAAAACGGCCAGAATGACCCTGAAGGCCGAAACCGGCGCCTTGCCGCCCACCTTGCCCGTCTGCCCGTTCACGGCAAACTGATAGACCTTGTCCTTGAACTTGAAGGACGAAATCCAGACGGGAACGAGAATATATTTATAAGTGATGTTGTCGTATACGGTGGAGAACTTGATGTTGCTCGTGCGGTCGCAGCGCCATTTCGACTTGATGTAGCGATCTATATTTGAACGCAGTTTTGAACGAATGGAATCTTGGGCTAAACCCCATCCTTCCTTCAGCCCGATAGAATAGCGCTCGGCGGCGAATCCGGCCAACACTTGCGGTGAATAAGGCACAACTTTGCTAAGATTGAAAGGCTCGCAATCCCTCACGCCCGAGTTTTCCTGCCGCTTCGAGGCCATAACGGTCTCATCGTCGAAAAACTTTTGATACACGCCGCTCACGCTGTTCCAGTTGGTAACGGTTTCGAAGCTGCCGTCCTTTTTCCTTACCTTTTTGTCGTAGCCCGCCCTGGCCGTGAAGTTGGAGGTGGTTTGGGTGTCGTAGGTCCAATATGGCAGATACACGCCTTGGAAGGCATCGGGAAGGGCGCTTTTCTTGGCTTTTCTTGGCGTGAACCATTTCTTTTTCAGCCAAAGGGTGAAGTTCATGCCTGCCAGATTCTTGGGTATGGAGAAGGGACACACACCGCCCGGAACGATGGAGTTTTCGGTGGCGGCCGGCATCACGTTAGTGGACCCGCAGAAGGGGCAAACGGCGGCTGTTTCCAGTACGTCGTAGATGGTGACGGCGCCACATTGCTTGCACTGCACCGATTTTTTCTGCTCGCCCCACTCAAAACTACCTTTGTTCATGGCGGCCTCAAAATCCATCTCGCAGACCTCGTTTTCAGACTCGGGTTTCGGCAGCTCACATTCGTAGCCGCAGTACTCGCAGTGCAGTTTTCCCAAGGCGGGGTCGAAGGTTACGGTGGCTCCGCAATTGGGGCATTTCTTATCGGTTTCCTTTTCCGTTCTCTCCGAAAAGATTTGTTCTTCTGGGTTGTCAAAACTATATGACATCTGATTTATTTCTTTTTCACACCACAGGTATTATTGTGCACAAGAATCCGTTCCCTCTAAAGCAACCAGTTCTTTCACATATTGTTCAATTTGTTGCTTTAACGGTTCAAGGTCGTCTTGAATCACCGACCATACTTCGTTTTTATCCACAACATTATATCCATGAACAATGAAATTCCTCATATTAATAATTTCGCGCCACGGGGTCTGTGGACGGACCTCACGTAACTCCTTTGTAAGCATATTAGCCGCCTCTCCGATGATAACCAACTGATATACAATGGCAAAATAGCACATCTTATCTGCCTCGATTTGTGCAAAGGTTTTGCCGTTAGCAAACTCGTTGATATTTGAAACACATTCAAGAATATGTTCAAGTTTCCCTTTATCTCTAATTGGCTCTCTCATAAATCAAAACTTTATCTTTTTCTGCGGTTTTCTGAGCATAAGGCAACAATGTGCCTTCTGTGATTAAATCTACTTTCTTACCAAGCAAATCTTCTAAACCTAATGCGATGCCTATATGTTTCAGAAGACTAACCCTCTTGCCGTCTTTTTGGTCGAAAACAACCAAAATATCAACATCGCTCTCTGGTGTCTGTTCCCCTCTGGCATACGAGCCAAACAGCCATGCTTTTAAAACTGGTTGTGTGGAAAAATAACTTTGTATCGTATGTATCAGTTGAGTATCCATCTCTTACATTTTATATTTTTCGCAAAAATACAACATTGTTGCTTAGTAAAACGCAATTGCAACATTTTTATTTTTGGAAGTGAAAACAAATCATATTCTCAAAAACATTGTATATTTGCCGCGTCGTTCATCCGAAGCCCATTCGGGTTGGCGGGTGGGCGATGACATATTGAGAAGACGTTAGACTGACGTTTTATCTGCGGCTTGTTCGAATCTCGCAAATTCAATCCGCCATACGGTAAAGCAATAGTCGACGTCCATGGTTTTGGTGTACCTAATTAAAATATAACCTTTACTTAGGTGTATCATCAAGCGTGGGCTTCGGTATTGCTTATTCTTGGCGGAGAGGCAATGCGAGAGCCTGAACAAGCGGGATAAGCAAGGACAGGATTCCCGCGCTTTTTTCTTTATGTTGTAGCAAAACACGGTAATCAATCTCGGCATCGGGGAGTCTGCCGAACAAGTAAAGCGGATAGCAGACCATGAGCGATATCCATTTCGGTAAGATGATTCACGAAGAATTGCGCAGACAGCGCTACAGCGTGGATTGGTTTGCTAAACAAATGGGCAGCGACCGCAGCAATATGTACAAACTGCTTGCTCGTCCGCATCTCAACTCTGAATTTATCCTTCGCGCTAGTAAACTTCTCAACTATGATTTTTTTGGCGAAGCATCACGTCTGTTTCATATAGAAAAGGAAGAAAGCCGTTAGTGTGTTCTGTGGTAAAAACAACAACAAATTGTGGTAAAACTAACAACAACAAAAGGTCTGGTTTTTAGCGGATTAATTGTTTCTTTGCAAAAATCTAATACTAAAAAGCAACAATTGTATCACATTAAAATTCAAGACTATGAAGCACATTTACAGAAACCTCATGCTACTCATTATGATGGGAGTGGCTCTTGTTGGATGCAACAAAAAAGTTGAAAATCCCAAACCCAGTGTTGCCATCATGACAGAAGAAGGCTACACCACAGGCGAAAAACATTTAATTACAGGTGACACTTTGAAATTTGGCTTTGATGCTACCGCCAATGCTGAAACCAAGGAAAAGCTCGTCAAATTTCGGATGTATGTTTCCGACGGAAAAACAACCATTTACGACAAAGTATTTGATCTCAACGGAGACAACTTCCATTGTGAAGGTGAATTCTGTTTTGTGGAATTGGGCGATTGGCAGATTGTAGGTCGTGCTTATGACGCTGCCAACGAAGAAAGTGCCGCCTACATTGATATCCATGTGCAGGAAGCTATGGAATCCGAATTCGTTTGGCAACAGATTGGACTAGACTCTGTGACAGGTTTCGGTGATTATGGTCTGTTGTGGATGGACAACAAGGTTATAGACAGTGTAATTGTAGCCCTCGATACCATTAGTTTGGTGCCTGTTGATGATTCGATTTCGCTTTACGTCTTTGACCATTCAAAGTGGGACGAGATTGATACCTACGAGGGCAAAGATGCTTTGTTCAAAGACATTAAAAAGAACCCCAAGAACTATAAAGACAACAAGACAAACGCATATAACATCTTGGCTGCCGAAGAAGCAGTTACTTATGATGAGGTGATTGCTGTGATGAATGAAAAAGAAAATGGAGAGAACCTGTTGCTCCTTATCAACAATTCCTTCTCAGAAGACTATCACGGGGAAAGACACCTGACAGTAAACGGAAAACTGAAATGACGGCATTATTTCACCTGAAATATAATGATAGCAACACATTAAGTTAGTGATTAGGAAGAGGTCACCCCTTCAAGAGTGACCTCTTTTGTTCTATACCAATCAAAACCGACGAACCTAATGAGTATATAACCAGGTAGCGTAATCCATGAAAAACAGCAGAATAATATTATTAGTCATAATTCAAATCTGTCTAACAGGAACTGTTTTATCGCAAGATGTAATATTGAAAAAAGACAACACCACAGTTTTGAGCAAGGTGATTGAAGTAACAAGCACTGAAATCAAATACAAGAAGTGGTCGAACCAAGAGGGGCCAACTTATTCTATCAGCCGCTCTGAAGTGGTGAGTATCAACTACCAAAACGGAGAGGTGGACAGGATTAACAACAATAGTATGATTACGCCCGCCCCTCAGCAAACTGTCACCCATGCTCCCGTTCAACCAATAAATACTCAGCCTCAATCCACATCTGAGAAGCCAAAATCACCTTATGGAAGAGGTCGAGTGCAGTTCTCGTTGAATGGTGGAGTGGCTATCCCCATGGGGAGGTTCGGGGCGACCACTGAAAGATATTCCAGTGTTTATGATTTTTGTGTGCCTTTTCAAATATTTGCAGAAGCGCTTGGAAATGCTAATCAAGTTGGAGTAGGAGCGGCAAAAACAGGGTTCAACGGCTCTTTGAAGCTTCATTTTCCTTTATACGTAAACGGGAACAGTATTATTGGTATGCCGCTGAAAATTGGTGTATTATATAATGGAATTACAGATTCTGAAAAACAAACATTCAAATCAATCCTTGAACCTGCTATTTCACAAACAATGAATGAGGGATATGGTGTTTATGGTTTTGATTTCAGTGTTACCGAATTTCCCAGTTATTATAACTTTTCTTTCATGACGGGCATTGATTATACTTATTACTTCAACAAGAGTATCGGACTGATAGCTGAAGCCAACTTGGGCTTGAATGTCAACCATGTAACATCGATTCAGATGAACAATCGCTTGGGAGGAACCTATCTTGGCACATACAGTTCAACCCCTGTTTATGCAATGAAAGAGTTTAATTTCATATACAAAACAAAAGCGAACTTTACATATGAAATAGGGGGAGGATTACTATTGTTTGACCACCTCAGTATCGGTTTGTTCTATGCAGGCTATAGTCCAGTTCAACTATCGTATGATGTGGATGCGGCAAATATTTCAGGTGGAGAAAGTGTACTTGCCCAAAAACTAAAAGTCTCCGCATTAAGTATCCAATTAGGTGTTCATTTCTAATCTATTAAATAGCAAGAAAATGAAAGCGTCAAAAAGATGGTTTGCAACACTGTTTTTGCTTTGCATAACTGGAGCGGTAATGGCACAGGACGTGATTGTAAAAAAAGACCAATCCACCGTAATGAGCAAAGTGCTTGAAATCACAAGTACAGAAATCAAGTACAAAAAGTGGTCGAACCAAGATGGCCCGACCTATTCCATTAGCCGCACAGATGTAGTGAGCATCAATTATGAAAACGGAGAGGTGGAAGTATTTTCGGACAATCCAAATAGCCAACAAAACATCTATTCGCAGCTAAATCAAAAAAATAACTTAGGCTATTTGGAATCGTATAATACTTTTCCTGCGGGGTTGAAAATGAATGGTCGCAGATTAACCAATGAAGAAATAAAGGGCCTATTGGACGAACAGACTTATCTACTCTTTAATAAAGCAAAAAACCAAATCAATTTTGGTGAAATAATCGGAGTTGTTGGTTTGGGGTCATTATTTATGTCCTATCTTTTTGCGCCTACCTACCACAACGACTATAGCCTTGAATACATAAAGCCATGCATTGCAACTTTAGTTTTTGGAATTGCCGCCATAACTCCTGGTGTTGTCTTCAGTATTGTTGGTTCAAACAATATGAATAACGTCGTTGATACATATAATCAAAACAAGTCCTACTCTCTCAACATTTCTCCCTCTTTAATGAGATGCGAACTACCTCAATCGCAAGGCAACTGCGGCTTGGGGCTAACACTTAGTATGAACTTCTAAAAACCGATGAGTCCAATGGGATAAAACCGGGCAAATATATATATGAAAAAGAGTCTTTACCTTATTGCAATTCTTGCATTGACAAGCATCCTGTTCTCTGGTTGCAAAAAGTGGTTTGACAAACCAGATACAAAGGAGGATTTGTCGTATTTAATCAAGACTTATGAGTTTTTCGTATCAAACAATAATACATACAAATCCATATGGACTTATGACGGTTATAGAGCAACGAGTTATAAGTATTATAAAAATGGTCAATTATACTCGGAATACAAAAACTATTCATACGATGGTTTAAATGCCAGTTGGGACTATTATTCGTACAATAATGACAATGTTAATGACATAAGTGTTCGCAAGCATATTGAATGTGAATATCTTGACGACACATATCGAAGAATAAAGTATCAAAAAACAGAGTGTTATTATCCAGACCCTCAGGATAATTGTATCTACGAAACTTATCGTGAATATGAGGGGAAAAAATGTGTAAGCTATAAATACTATATGAATGGCATTCTTCTTCGAGAAGGTTATAATTACAACTATGACGGTTTGCATTGTACCTATAAAATGACATATTATACTTCTTCTAATCCAACTATTGTGAGTGAGGAACGAAGTTATAATATTGTGTATCTTGACGACACATATTTGCGGCCAAAATCCTCGTCATGTACGATAGAGCGAGTATATGAGGATGGACATACATATACATCAACTGACTATACAATCACTGACTATGAAGGCAAGAAGATAATCGGACGCCAACGTTTTGTGAACGGAAATTTGAGTTATGTTTATAGGGATTACAGATACGATGGTTTGACCTGTTATTATTTTTATGATTCCTATCGGGAGGGAGAAGTGTATTCTACTGAAGTATACGAGACGGAATATTTGGAATGATTAACTCTCACGTTGTAAAACATATCTTAAAATTATCGTTTAGTATGAATAATTAAAACCGATGCGCCCGATGGGATAGAACCGGGCAAAAACTACTAATGAAAAAAGCAACATTAACTTTACTTGCGTTCATTATCATTTTCTTTGGATGTTCGAAAATAGATGATGAAAAAAGGAACTATGTTAAACTAGATAACGTTTCCTATACAATAAACTCGGCAGAGTATTTTGTCGAAAAAGGCAATCTTACCATTCAATTTGAAACTTCTGAGCCCAATGTGTTCCTATATTTCAAAGGAGAAAGTACGATACCAATGGGTGAAACTAATGTTTCTTATGAAAGTTTAGAAGATAATTGCGTTATCGTCTATTGCTTTGAGACAGAAAACTATTTTTCGATAGACGGAACTGTAAAATTATCCTTGGCAGGAGGCAATTATACAGTGGAAACGGAAGGACATACAATATCTTTGTCAAGCGGGGATAGAGACTTTAAGATTCACTATAAAGGAAGTATAACGATGATGAATCAAGGTGGTTCAGGCAGCGGTGGTTCAGGAGGAGGATCCTATACTCACAATAGATTTTGGGTAAGCCCAGCCTTTTCCTATTTTGAAAAGGGAGATGGCGAAGGACGCATTGATATTTATTGCAATAATGATGATATGTCCTGGTCAGCCGAGAGTGACTCCGACTGGTGCCGAATAATTAACAATGCTAGTGGCGTAGGTGATGGATCTATAATGATCACCGTAAACGAAAATTTGTCCATTGTAGACAGGTCCGCAAGAATCACATTCACTTCAGGAGACGGGAAAACAACGCAAAGTGTATATGTAATGCAACATTCAGGGGGATACGACATGGTTGTAAAACCTGAGAGATTGGAATTTGGTGCCTTTGGCAACACAGATGGTAGTGCACAAATAATCCATGTTTATATTTATACTGGCAATCAACATTATCCTCTAAATTGGACTGCCACAGGCTGTCCTTCATGGGCACATCTGTCAGCAACCAGCGGAACCGCCAGCACCGATATTCGTGTTGTGGTCAACAAAAACAACACGTCAAAAGAAAGGGTAGCCACTATTCGATTCGAGTCAGAGAACCATACGGTAAGATATGTAACTTTATACCAAAAAGGAGGAACAGGTGGAAACGATAACTTCAAGGTCGCTGT
>Ga0310690_10000894_pt1 | contig 58060 bp, 54 predicted proteins | sample AusTroGonzalo_MG_2_FD_207661 | JGI IMG/M metagenome (GOLD analysis project Ga0310690, IMG submission 207661) | Bovine rumen microbial communities from tropical cattle in Woodstock, Queensland, Australia - Gonzalo_04 (v2) (version 2) | ecosystem: Host-associated > Mammals > Digestive system >... | reverse complement strand
ATCAGACCCCTCACCATAATTTTCAATATTTAATGATATTTCGGCATTATTTTTAACCATAACCCGTGCCGACAGATAAATTTTCTGATTTTTAATATTTTTATTTATAATTATATCCAAATTATTTTTACCACTTAATTCCCCAACATATATAAAATGAACCGGCAAATCATAGTTATTTGAAATAATTGGTGATTCCAATGTGGAAAGTTCGGGACAAAACACCCCATCGCGGAAAACAACAGTTTCCGCAGGAAAAGGTTTTATATTGAAATCTTGCCAGATGTATGACATATTACTACTATTATAAAGGATTTTATTATGGGATTCAATTGTGGAATTGTAGGTTTGCCAAATGTAGGAAAATCTACCTTGTTTAATGCTTTGACGCAAAGTGCCGCGGCCGACGCGCAAAATTACCCTTTTTGTACCATTGAACCGAACACCGGTCGCGTGGTTGTTCCGGACGAAATTCTGCTGAAATTGGCGGCTGTGGACAATTCTGCGAAAATAATTCCGACCCAACTAGAAATCGTTGATATCGCGGGTTTGGTCCGTGGCGCATCCACCGGCGAAGGACTGGGAAATAAATTTTTGGGCAACATTTTGGAAACAGACGCGATTATTCATGTTGTTCGTTGTTTCGAAAATGACGATATCGTGCATGTGAACGGTAAAATCGACCCAATTGCCGATATTGATACAATTGAAACAGAATTAATGTTGGCGGACTTGGAAAGCCTTGAAAAACAAATAAAAAACCTGGAAAAAAAGGCACGCGGATTGGATAAAGAAGCCGCAAAAATGTTAACTGCGGCCGAAACGATTCGCACAAATTTGACGGCCGGTACGCCTGCGCGCGCGGTCACCGGGGTGGACGCCAAACCATTTAATTTATTGACGGCAAAACCGGTTATTTATGTATGTAATGTGGACGAAGGTTCGGCCGCCACCGGAAATAAATTTTCTGATATGGTTATGGAAAAATATGGCGCAACCGCACCAGTATTGATTATTTCATCAAAAATAGAAATGGAAATTGCACAAATTGTGGACGCGGACGAAAGGAAAATGTTCCTGGACGATTTGGGATTAAAACAATCAGGACTGGACCAGGTTATAAAAACCGGATACGAAACATTGGGATTGCAAACTTTTTATACCGTCGGGCCAAAGGAAGCACACGCATGGACGATAAAAAGTGGTATGACCGCACCAATGGCCGCCGGCAAAATTCATACAGATTTCGAAAAAGGATTCATACGTGCCGAAGTTATAACCCCCGACGATTATATAAATTATGGTGGCGAAGTTGCCGTGCGCGAGGCCGGCAAAATGCGTACCGTCGGTCGTGATTATATTATGCAACCCGGCGATATTTGCCATTTCTTGTTCAACACATAAAAATAAAACTGTTGATATTTTTATCGCGACAAAGCAAAGCGCAAACATATTTTTCCCGGCTTTTTTGTATATTTTTATCAAAAATGCCGGTATTTTTATTTTTGTTGGAATTTCCCGGTGTTTTTAATCAAAATGTTAAAAAAAGCCGGGAATTTTTGTTATTGTGCGTGATGCGCACAATTAAAAAAAATTGACCGTCTCGCCGTAGCATTACTCGTATTTATAACAAATATTTTGTTTTTATCAGCGAAGGCGGACAAGCAATAGCGTATATAAACTTTATTCCATATAAAGTAATTTTTCTAACTTTTCATTAACTTCGGTGATTTTTTTCTTTATATCGGCGATATCTTCATTTGTGTAATTTTCGCCGTGTATCATACCTTGCATTTTATCACGCAGTTCCTGTTCCAATGTTGTGCGATAACGTTGCAATTTTGCCGACACAATAAACTTTTCCGCCGCGGTTGCCGTCCATCCCAAATCAGGCGCCGTATCATCAAAACTTATATTTAATGTTGATAAAAAGTCGGCATATTGACTGGCCACATCTGGGAATTTATTCACAATATAAACCAATGTATTTTTGGTCACCAAATCAACATCGGGCAATTTAATTTTTGGCGCGTCTGTTTTTTTCCAAGACCGCCACTCATTAAATTCACGTTTTTTATATTCTTGTTCGATTTCGTATTGTAATTTTTTATCGGTAATTTTTTTTATTTCTGTATCTAAAAATTTTTCTGCCTGGACACGACCACCGGGCGTTTTAACCAAATAATTTGCATTAACCGTTTTCCATAAAAAGTCAATTAATGGCACCGCACCATCAATAATTTTCCGCATACCATCCGCGCCAGATTTCAATACTTCGTCCGGGTCTTTGCCACCGGTCACAAATGCAAATCGCACATCTGAATTATCGCGAATAAATGGCAATACAATTGAACACGCACGCGCCGCCGCCTTTTGTCCGGCCGCATCCCCATCAAAACAAAAGATTATATTCCTGTTTGATTTACAAAGCAAAGCGATATGATCTTCGGTTAATGCGGTTCCCAATGGCGCGACGGTTTCGCCAAAACCATGCACTTGCATTTGGATTGCGTCGATTTGTCCTTCGACAACAATACTGCGATTTTTTTTATAAATTTCGTCACGTGCAAAATTAAATCCAAATATAGTTTGGCGTTTATGAAATAATTCCGTATCAGATGTGTTCATATATTTTGGTTCAGACCCGTCCAAACTGCGCCCGGAAAACGCGATAATTTTGCCTTTTGCATTGAAAATTGGAAACATTAATTTATTGCGAAAAAAATCATACAACCCATATTCGCCACGGCGCACCAATCCCGTTGCCAATAAATTATTTTGTTTCGTGTCCACAAACTTGCTGGCGATTAAATTATTTTTAGGCGCATAACCCAAACGGTATTTTTTAATCATATCATCGGTAAATCCACGCCCACGAATATATTTCAATGCATCCGCACCTTCGGCTGAAAACAATAATTTTTGATAAAGCGCAGTTGCCTTTTCACAAATATCGAAATAAGAATCTTCTTGTTGTTGGCGTTCGGGTGATTTAGGCTTAAACTCTGGCATTTTTAATCCGGCCAAATCCGCCAATTCATGAATTGCATCCCTGTATTCCATATGCTCTGTATTCATTACAAAAGAAATAATATCACCATGTGCACCACATCCAAAACAATGGTAAAACCCCTTGTCTTCGGACACAGAAAACGAAGGTGTTTTTTCATTATGAAATGGGCAACATCCCCAATAATTTTGACCTTTCTTGGTAAGCGGCACACGACGACCAACGATATCGACCAACGACAATCGATTCCGCAATTCATCAACAAAATTATTATCGTACTTGGCCATTTTTCACATGTTTCTTTATATTATTAAATAACATTTTCCCTAAAAATCCACAAAAATTAACGATGTCCCCCGGGTATTCAACAAACGCATTATATTCATTTGTTTCTTTATCATAAGTACAAGAAATATAATACCCATCCCCAGAACAATCTAAAAAACTACCATTTAATGCAACCACACGATTTGGTTTTATTTTTATAATTTTTTTGTATAACTTATATTTTTCCAGAAAATTCATATTATGCCTTTTTTGCCGGTTTTCGTGCATATAGCGCCGGTTTTTTATTATTTATTAATTCGATTGCTTCATCCAAACTGGGTTGTGATTTCACCGAAACATTTACACGGTTTGATGAAATATATGGCCCATAACGTCCCGATGCATAAAATAAAATTCTTTGCTTTGTTTTTGGATTTTCACCCAAATCAATAGCCGTCGCGGCATTTGCTTTTTTATCTAATAAATCTTTGGCGATTTCCAATGTAATTGTATCCGCGGTATATCCACGTGCCGCCGCATTTTTTTTGCCATTTGAAACATATGGCCCAAATTTACCAACCGGATAAAAAGTAATTCCTTCGTCCAAATCAATAGGTTCATTTGATGGTCTATCAGTATTTTCAACCGCCGTCGCATCCGGCACATTTCCATCACCAATTTTAACAGTATAATCGCAATCCGGATATTTACTGCACCCGATAAAGGCACCATATTTTGATAATTTAATTCCCAACGCGCCACCACATTTTGGACATTTGGTATTGCCGTCTGGGAACAAATGATTTGCCATAAATTCATTTATAACATCAATAATATCAGCCGTTTTAATACCACGTGCAGAATCAATAGTCGCACTTGTTGGTGTCCAAAATTCGTTCAACGCAGAAAGTTTTCCTATTTTGCCATTTGACACATCGTCCAACGTATCTTCGGTTTTTGCGGTAAAATTCACATCAACCAAATCCGCAAAATATTTCCCCAAGTACGCAGAAATAATCCACCCGGCGTTCGTCGGATGAAAACGATGTTGTTTGTCTTGTTCGACATAATTACGGTCAACAATGGTCGACATAATTGTCGCATACGTTGACGGACGACCAATCCCCAGTTCTTCCAATTTTTTAACCAACGATGCTTCGGTAAAACGGGCCGGCGGGGTCGTAAAATGTTGTTCAGGCACAAATGCAGTAATGTTAATAACATCGCCAATTTCCAAATGTGGTAATTTTACATTGTCATCCGCATCATCATCTTCGCGGGATTCGTTATAGATTTTCATAAACCCGTCAAAAGTGCATGTTGTTCCAACACTGTGGAAAATTGCATTTGCATTATCGGGCTTTATATCAACCGCAACAGAATCAAATTCAGCGTTTGTCATTTGGCACGCCACCGTGCGTTTCCAAATCAAATCATATAAACGTTGTTCATCTGCCTCTAAACCGGATGCCGGCGAATCAAAATGCGTTGGACGAATAGCCTCGTGCGCTTCTTGTGCATTTTTAGATTTAGTCACATAAACATTTGGTGTTTTCGGCAGAAATTTATTCCCATATGTTTTTTCGATATAATTTCTGATTTCGGCAACCGCATCCACCGACAAATTAGTCGCGTCCGTACGCATATATGTAATCAAACCTTGTTCATACAAATGTTGCGCAACCGACATAGTGCGTTTTGATGAAAAATGTAATTTACGCGATGCTTCCTGTTGCAACGTACTGGTTGTAAATGGCGGAAATGCGCGCCGTGACGTTTTTTTCTTTTCAATATTATAAACAGACGCACCGACAACCACTTTCCCCAAAGATTTCAATATTTCATCAATTTCATCTTTACTTTTAATAGTCTGTTTATCAATTTTTTTATCATTGAATTTTGTTAATGTCGATTTGAATCCAAAATTATTTTTATCAGAAACATCCGCGCCCAATGACCAATATTCCTGGGGACGAAATGCCTCTATTTCGCGTTCGCGGTCAACGACCAATTTTACCGCCACCGATTGCACACGACCGGCCGATTTCCCCAGGTTGCGTCGCCACAACAACGGCGACACACTAAATCCAATTAAATAATCCAACGCACGCCGCACAATATATGCATCAACCAAATTAGAATCAATTTCGCGCGGTTCTTTTATCGCGGCCATCACGGCATTTTTTGTAATTTCATGAAACGCTACACGATAAACAGGCTTGCCCGACAACACGCGTTTAGATTTCAATATATCCAAAATATGCCATGCGATTGCCTCGCCCTCGCGGTCAGGGTCGCTTGCTAAATACACAGCATCAGCCTTTTTAACCAAATCAACAATCAATTTTATTTGTTTTTCTTTACCGGGCATGATTTGCCAACGCATTTGGAAATTGTTTGTGGTATCGACACTGCCGTTTTCAGGCACCAAATCACGCACATGGCCAACAGACGCGACAACGCGCCACGGGGCACCCAAATATTTTTCAATTGTCTTTGCTTTTGACGGAGATTCCACAATCAGTAAATTCATATCTTAACTTCCTTTTGCAGATAATTGTTGATCTTTATTTATATGTGCGTTTTGGCAAAGTCCAAACCCAAACATCAAGGATAACAGACTGCTGCCACCAAATGACATCAATGGCAATGGCACACCAACGGTTGGCAATAATCCCAATACCATAGAGATATTTATAAAATAATAAATGAAAAAGTTCAACATAAAACCAAAACACACCAATTGGCCAAACCTGTTCTTGCACGTTTTGGCGCACCAAAACAGAACCAAAATAATCCATGTATAAATCATCAATAATATAAATGCACCAATAAATCCAAATTCTTCACCCAACATTGTGAATATAAAATCAGTCTGTTTTTCTGGTAAAAAAGATTGTTGTGATTGGGTTCCTTGCATATAACCTTTGCCAAAAATTCCACCCGAACCGAACGCGATTTTCGCCTGGTTTATTTGGTATCCGGTGCCGCGCGCATCATAATCCGGATTAACAAAAGTAATAATTCTGTCGCGTTGATAATCGTGCATTCCGCCAAACCAAACGACCGGTGCCGCCATAACGCCCAAAATTGCAACGATAATAAACCACTTTTTTTGTGCACCAACGATATAAAACATTCCGAACATAATCATCATCAATGATAACGCCGTCCCCAAATCTGGTTGCGCCACAATCAATGCAAATGGCACAAGTGTCAACATCAACGGTGTGATATAATTTTTACTGACTGTTAATTCCACAGAATTCATCCATGCGAAATATCGCGCCAACGCCAACACCAATGCTATTTTGATAAATTCAGAAGGTTGCACATTCATAAAACCTAAATTCAACCAACGTTGTGCCCCCATACCGACATCACCAACAAACGTCACCAACACAATTAAAATAAACGCCACCGCATAAATTAAATATGCAGATTTCAACCAAATCTTTATGTTAGAAAAAGCGACATAGAAAAATACAATAAATCCCAATAATATTTTCAATAATTGTGGTGCGGCATATGGTTGCCAATTGCCCCCGCCCGCCGAATATAACACCATCACAGACATGCCCAAAACAATGCACATAGGCAAAAACAGTCCCCACAAAAACCGCGACAATTTTTCGGGCAACGTCATCATATTTGCATTTGAAACACGTGTTTGATGAATCATCATTTTTCACCCTCCAGCAATGTTTTCATAACGGCGGCGGTTGTGCGTGCGGCGGGGCCACTGCCGCCGGAATGTTCTGTAATTGTGCACACAACATATCGCGGATTGTCGATTGGTGCATATCCAACAAATAAACCGTGATTTCGTTTGTTCCATTCTAATTGTCCGGCCGTCAGCACCCCCGTTGCGCGTTCAGCCTTGGAAATATTTCGCACCTGGGACGTGCCGGTTTTTCCGCCCATTTTTGCACCGTCGACATTTATCGCACTGCCCGCAGCGGTGCCCCCGGGCTGTGTCACCATTTCCAATCCATTTAACACAAACCGAATATTTTTATTTTCCAACCCCAAGTTCTTGAAAACCGGTTTTTTATCATCTAATATCAATCGTGGCACAACAACCTTGTTCGATACAACACGCGCCAACATAACCGCCAATTGCAAACAATTTGTTAAAATAAAGCCCTGACCAATCCCAGAAATCACGGTATCCCCATGCACCCAATTTGCGCCCACATGTTTTTCCTTCCAATATTTATCAGGAATAACGCCGGCCATTTCCTTTGGAAAAATGTCAGATAAATACTTTTGTTGCAAACCTAATTTCAACGCCATTTTGCGTATGGCATCAATTCCTATCTTTAATGCCAACCGATAAAAATAAATATCGCAAGAATGTGCCAATGCCCCGGCCAAATTCACATGCCCATGACCGCGTGGTTCCCAACAATGATACCGCCGGTCGCCATAATCCCAATATCCCGGACAGAAAACTTGTTCATTTGGGGTAATTGCGCCCGATTCCAACGCCGCCAAAGCCACAATAATTTTGAACGTGGACCCCGGTGGAAACAATCCTTCGACCGTTTTATTCACAAATGGTTTCATATAATCAGCACGCAATTTTTCGACATAATCATCGGCATCATCGCCGGTAAATTTCCCAGCATCAAATCCCGGTGCCGATGTCATTGCCAAAATATCACCTGTTTTAACATCCAACGCGATACCACATCCGGCCTGGTGATTTGACAATGCATCATACATAACCTTTTGCGCATCATAACGAATAGTTGTTTTAATGTCATGTCCGGGCTGTGGTTCCACAAATTGTTCTTCGTCTTCGCCGGTAATACGTCCAACCGCATTAGACAGCATAACCGTTTGCCCGGGTTTTCCGGCCATTTCATCATTAAATCTTTTTTCCAATCCCAAAATCCCAGTTGTAAAAAAAGGCGCATTTGGCACCGGCACCCGTGGCGCACCAACATATCCAAATATATGTGCGCCCGATTCCCCCATTTCATACACGCGCGCATACCCGGCCGATATATGTACCCCAGGCAAATTTTTCGCACTGACCCGCGCCAAATTTTTCCAATCAGTATGTTCAGAAATCAGCACCGCTTGGAATTTTTGTTGTTTATGCATTTGCGCATAAATGCGTTTTAATGTTTTTTGCTTTAACCCCAAATCATGCGTCAACGTCACCAACAATTCATCGACATTTTCAGATTCTTCGGGCACGATATAAATACGGTAAATTGGCGTATCGCGGGAAATAGGAATCCCTTCGGTTGATAAAATTTTACCACGTTCCGGCATATTGATTTGAATACGAAAAGAATTATTTTCAGATTTTCGTTTATAATCGCGATAATTAAATACCTGCATCTGCAACATGCGTAAAATCAATACAGACGTCAACACCGCACCGGTTGTTAAAAACAATGCACTGCGCCGGTCAAAAGTATGTCCAACTTCTATATCAATCATCGCCGTGCACCTTTTTCATTAAACCTGTAATTGGAATATAAATCGCGCAAGCCCACAAAAACATGCATATACACCGAAATATCATAACCCAAGAAAGATTTATAATCATCAATATAACAAGTGACAATCCAAAAAATATCATAAATGGAACCAACGCATTTTTATCAGCCCGTTGTACATCAATAAAATATTGAAATCCATTTACTGCATACGCAATAAAATACATCGTCGTCCAAAAAAGTTTAGTATCACACGAATAATCTATTAAAAAACAAAACAAAATTGAAAACGGCGCAAACCACGGCACCGGCCGCACAAACGAATAATAAAATATAGGAATAAGCGCAAGCACCCCCCCCGGATTCCAAAAATGTAATTGCAAACGCCATAAAATAATCACGGCCAAAAACGGACTTGCCTTGCATAAAAAAGAAATAAAGTTTTTTATCATTTATATTCGTTGTTCGTGTTAAATTCTAAAACCTTGACCCGGGATATAGAATCTGTTTGTAAAACTTTAACCTCGTGATTATTTTTCATTGTGCCAACCAAAATACCATTTGGTAAAACACCACTGATATTACTGGTTATAACCGTCATACCGCGTGTCGCCTTGAACTCTGGCCGACTGAAAAATCCAATTTCAGCCGTATTTGACCCATCGCCCGACAAAAATCCATAAACTTCGTCCCCGGCAATTCGCACAGCAATATTACTGTCCGCATCATTTAATGCGCGCACGCGTGAAAATTCGCCACCGACATCCACAACCATACCCGCCATAACACCGTCAACCGACGTCACAACCATACCCCGTTTAATACCGTCAAATACACCCTTGTTAATCAAGAAATTACTGTGGTGTAATGCGACCGTATCATGTACAACATCCGCCATAATAACATTTTGTGGTGTGGCATGAACAATATCCAATTCATTTGACAACCGCTTGTTTTCTTCGATTGCGACCGTGCAAGTGTTTTTATCGGCCCGTGCCGCATCCAATTCCCGTTGCAAACGTTCATTTTCCGCGCGCAAATGCGACAAATCATAAATATTTGTGACCGATTCCCCAACGGCCCGAATTGGCCATGTGACGATATTACCAACCGTATGCGCCACCGGCACCACCACATGCCCCAACGCGTTTAACAAATAAAAATCAGGTTTAGACACCAAAATATAAATAAAAACACACGGCACCGCCGCCGCGGCCGCCGCCGATTTAAGAAGTTTTATTGCCCGCGAAGATAATTTGTTTTGATTCATATTCACGCCCAGTGTAAACACTAAAAAAAGAACATTCAATAAAAACTTGATTTTTTATTTATTTATGCCAAAATAAAGGCCGAAACGTTCCGAAATGGCATAAGGCATTGCCATCAGGACATTAAAAAAGAGGTAGAAAAATGCCAAAATTAAAGACAAAGTCTTATTTGAAAAAACGTGCGTCTATGACTGCAACTGGGAAAATCCGTGTTGCCAGAAATGCTCACAAAAAATTACTGCGTCATAAATCCAAACGCGCCAATAACGCGGGGTCCAAGGCCCAGTATTTAAACGATAACATGATGGGTCAGGCGAAAATCTTGGCTCCATATGGTCTGAAATAATAATAGGGGGCAATTATGGCAAGAGTAAAACGTGGAACAACAGTAAAGCAAAAACACAATAAAATCTTGGCGCGTGCCAAAGGTTTTTTGGGTCGCCATCATTCGACCTATCGTGCTGCACGTGAAAAAACAGAAAAAGCCGGTCAATATGCATATCGCGACCGTCGCGTTAAAAAACGTGAATTTCGTGGTTTGTGGATTGTCCGCATCAACGCCGCTGTGCGTAATAATGGTTTAACATACTCTCAATTTATGAACGGCTTGAAAAAGGCTGGTGTTGCATTAGATCGCAAGGTTTTGGCCGAAATGGCTTTTGCCGGTGATGAAAACTTCACAAAATTGATTGATGTTGCAAAACGATTTATCGCGGGTGAAAAATAACCCTTGGCGGAATTGTTTTGTTTTGTAATAATAAAGCCGTCAAGTCATTGGCGGCTTTATTTAATAAAAGGTTAAAGTTATGCAGGATAAAATAAAAAATATAGATACACTCGAAGAATTACAAAGTTTATATACGGCCACATTTGGTAAAAATGGCACGATGACTGCAAAATTGAAAGAAATGTCAAAAATGGATGCCGATGCGCGTGTGGCATTAAATAAAGAAAATGCCCAATTGCGCGAATTGTTCAAGGTTCGCCAAACAGAATTAGAACAGGCCGCATTAAATCAAAAACTGAAAACAGAATTTGTTGATGTGACATTGGATACCGAACCTGAAAATCGCGGCACATTACATCCGTTGACCGAAACATTATCTCAAATTGGGGGAATTTTGGAATCTTTGGGATACACAATGTGGACCGGCCCCGAGATAGAGGATGATTGGCATAACTTTACCGCATTAAATACACCGTCGTATCACCCGGCCCGTGATATGCAAGACAGTTTCTTTGTCGACAATGGAAATGTTTTGCGCACACAAACATCTGCAATCCAAATCCGTGCCATGGAAGGAAACGGTGTGCCAATTAAAATGTTTGCGGTTGGACGTACATATCGCAAAGAAATGGACGCAACGCATTCACCAATGTTTGGCCAGATAGAGGGTTTGTACGTTGATAAAACAGATGCCCATATCACAATGTCTGATTTGGTGGCGACAATCCGCACAATGTTGGAACGCTTTTTCGAAAAAAAATTGGAAATGCGTATTCGTCCGTCATACTTTCCATTTACCGAACCATCAATTGAAATAGATATTAAATGGAACGGTGATCGTTGGTTGGAAATTGCGGGTGCCGGCATGGTGCATCCAAATGTTTTGCGTAATTGTGGTGTGAACCCAGATGAATACCAAGGCTTTGCATTTGGTTTTGGTTGGGACCGTATTGCAATGTTGAAATTTGGATTGGACGATATCAGAAAATTTTATGACGGCGATATTCGTTGGTTGAAAAACAGTGGATTTTAATTACGGGGGTATAAAATGAAATGGTCTTATGAATGGTTGCGTGAATATCTGGATACAGAACTTTCGCCTGAACAAATATGCGATATGTTAAATCGCACAGGACTAGAGGTCGAAGATTTCCAAAATCCCGTCCCCCCTGTGGCGGCAAAAATTGTTGAATGCCGTCCGCATGAAAACAGCGACCACTTGCACGTTTTAATGGTCGATGACGGTTCTGATACCTTGCGCCAGGTTGTATGTGGTGCACCAAATGTGCGTGTTGGATTGATTTCTGCATTGGCGCGCCCGGGGTGCAAAATTGGTGGTGAAACAATTCAAACTGGGAAATTACGCGGTGTTGTATCCGATGGTATGATGTGCAGTGAACGCGAATTGGGGTTGGGTGATGACCACAGTGGAATTATGGAATTGCCCGATGATACCAAAATTGGTGAACCAATCGCGGGTGTTTGTGCCAGTGCCATTTTCGATACCGGTATTACACCAAATCGCCCAGATTACCTGGCGGTGCGTGGAATTGCGCTGGATTTATCGGCATGTGGTGCGGGTCGTTTTACGGCGCAAACACCGAAAACTTTGGCGGATAAAAAAGGTGCACGTGATGTTAAAATTATGTCTGACCGTTGCCCGACATATCGCATGGCAGAAATTCATGGCATTAAAAACGCGCCATCAAACGCCAAGATTGCAAATCGGTTGATTGCGGCGGGAATAAATCCTAAAAATGCATGTGTGGATGCAACGAACTATATTTGCTATGATATGTCACAACCTCTCCATTGTTTTGATGCTGATAAAGTTAACGGCCCAATCATCGTGCGTACGGCACAAAATGGCGAAAGTTTCCGTGACTTGTTCGGCAACGAATATGAATTAACCGATAAAGATTTGGTTATTGCGGATATGACCGGCATTTTGGCGTTGGCTGGAATTGTTGGTGGCGACCGAGCAATGACAACAGAAGATACAAAAAATATTATCTTGGAATCCGCATATTTCGAGCCTGTTGGAATCCGCAAAACTGCAAAGCGTTTGGGTTTATCGACCGACGCATCATATCGTTATGAACGCGGAATTGACCCAAATGTAAATGCACCGGCATTGGCATTGGCAACGCAAATAATCATGGACACATGTGGTGGCGAATTGGTTGGTGTATGCACGGCGGGGCGTGATGAATTTGTGCCAAATCGCATCGCATATAATCCGGCATTTTGCATGCAAAGAACCGGAATAAATATCGCCCTTGGAACACAACGTGAAATATTAGAATCGTTGCAATTTGTTGTCAGCGAAGGCAAAGGTGGTATTTGGACAATCACCCCACGCAGTGCGCGTGTCGATATGACCGCCCCTGAAAATGTGGTTTCTGATTTAATCCGTATTTACGGTTATGACAAAGTTGGATTATCGGGTGTTGTTGAATCAGGTCACACATATGGTGCTGATAAAATTGCACAAAAAACATGTATGAATACCAAACGTCGTTTGGCAAATTTGGGTTTAAATGAAAACGTGTCTTTTGGTTTTGGTAATTCCAAAGTTGAATCTATGTTGACTGATAAACCAATTATCCGCGTATCAAATCCGATTACGGTTGATTTTGATTGTATGCGTAATTGCTTGCTGGGCAATCAATTGATTGCATTGACACAAAACATCAAACGCGGATATCCAAATGTCGCAATATTCGAACTGGGCACGGTATTCGATGGCGATATGCCCGGCGATGAACATACTCAAATTTGCATAGTGCGCAGTGGTACAACCGGCCCAAAACATTGGATGAAACGTTCTCGCCCGGTTGATGTATTTGATGTAAAATCTGATATATTGGCATTGATTGGAAATCAAAAATACACAATTGAAACAGATAACGCGCCGGCCTGGGCACACCCATATAAATATGGTCGCATTACCCAGGGCAATAAAAAAATCGCAGAGTTCGGCGAATTGCACCCATCGGTCGCGCACGAATTACATATCAAGGTACCAACGGTTATTGCAATAATTGATGATATTGCAAATTTGCCGTCTATACCAAAATATGCGAAAACACCGATTTCGGATTTTCAACCAATCACACGTGATTTTGCATTTGTGACAGAATCCCGATTCCCATCCGAACGCTTTATCGCAACGGTGCGTGGCGCAGACCCACGCATTGGTGATGTTGTGATATTCGACGCGTTTGATATGGGTGGCGGTAATAAATCTGTGGCATTTACAATCACAATTTATCCAGATTCCAATATGTCTGAAAATGATTTAATGGAATTACAAAACAAAGTGATTGCGGCCGTGGAAACCAAATGCCACGCGAAGTTACGCGCATAAACACAAAATAAAAAGATATAAAAAACACCGATTTATTTCGGTGTTTTTTTATCTCTTATCCTTTGCATTGCACCATTTGGAAATGGGGCATGCATCGCATTTTGGGCGCAACGCCGTGCATGTATATCGCCCAAATAATACCAATGCATTATTTGCCATTGCATGATATTTTTTTGGAATTTTATGTATTAATTTTTCTTCGACCTTGTCCGGTGTGTTGTCCGCGTCGGTGGCCCAACCAAACCGATGTGCAATGCGGAAAACATGCGTGTCCACGCCGATGTTTGGCGCGCCCCACAAAACATTTGTTATAACATTTGCAGTTTTTTGCCCCACCCCCGGCAATTGCATTAACGCATCACGATTGTGATATTTTGCCGGAAAGCGCCAATTGTCCCCTTGGTCATCTGCCAATATTGCCGCAAGGCGCATAATGTTGTTCGCTTTGTTATTGAAAAAAGAAATCACGCGAATATGCGATTTTAACCCATCTAATCCCAATTCCAACATCTTTGTCGGCGTTGACGCCACACGAAATAATCCAGGCGTCACTTCATTTACTTTTTTATCAGTTGCCTGGGCCGATAAAATCACCGCCACCGCAAAGGTAAATTCATTGACCCATTTTAATTCTGAATCAATAGCTTTACCAATTGTCGGTGGTACAACTGTAAAGAATTTTTCCGGTGTAATCATATTTTGATTTTCAAGCCTTGGTGATTTCGATTGCAAATTTATGACCATCGATTTCTGTATTGAATTGCGTTGCCGCACCGCGCGACAAATCAACAATCAACGCATTATTCATAATCATATCACGATGAATATCCATAGCATTTGCCAATTCATCATCTGCATCATACACCAAACGGATTCTGTCGGATACATCCAAGCCGGATGCCTTGCGCGAATCTTGGATAAATCGCAAAATGTTATTTGCCAAACCTTCGACAACTAATTCTGGTGTCACGGTTGTATTTAACACAACGACAGCGGTACTGTCTGGCAAAGCCGCACCAGTTATTCCCGGTTTTACGGTTAAACGATTCTCGAACTCATCAGCGTTTAACGTGTAATCACCGACAATCAATTTATCACCATCGATTTTGTATTCGCCGCGTTTGACCATCGGCACAATATCACGCAAAGCCGCCCCCAATCGCGCACCAATCTTTGGTGTGATTAAATACATAAACGAATCCGCAACGGTCGCGATATCATTTACAAAATGCACAGTTTTTACATTTAATTCATCACGAATAATATCGGCATATTTTGACATGTCCGGCCCTGCAATTGTTAATTCAGACAACGGCAAACGATTTGGCAATTTATATTGTTCGCGCAATTGTTTGCCGACCGACACAATTGATTGCACACGACGCATATCAACAACGATATCGGTATCCACATTTTCCGCCACCGGCCAATCGGTCAAATGCACAGATTCTTGGTCGGTTAAATTTTTATAGATATATTCCGCGATGAACGGTGCAAATGGTGCCAACATTTTACAGAACGTGACCAACACATAATACAACGTGTTAAATGCGTCCTTATCTTCGTTCCAAAAACGCGCACGACCACGACGGATGTACCAATTATTCAACACGTCCAAGAATCGCACAAATTCTTTGATTGCGACATCTGGTTTATATTCATCCAAAGCATTTGTTGTTATGCGCACCAATTCGTTTAATTCAGCCAATATATATTTATCCAACACATTGGTTGATGAATTTTTCAATTCTGCGGTGATATTCCCTGCGTTCGCATACAAAGTGAAAAAGTGATATGCGTTCCAAAGCGGTGTCAAAATAGTTTTGATTGTATCGCCGAAAACGCGACCTTCTTTATCGACACCAACTGGTTCGGCCTTCATAAAATTACTGCCCAAGATAAAGAGTCGAATAGCGTCCGCACCATATGTTTCCAACTGTTCTGTTGGGTCAACAAAGTTCTTTAATGATTTAGAAAACTTGCGTTTGTTTTCGTCCAAAATCATACCGTTTGCCGACACAACACGGAAAGCCGGTTTATCAAACAGTGCTGTTGATATAACCATCAACGCATAAAACCAACCACGTGTTTGGTCTTGGCCTTCGATAATATAATCAGCCGGGAAAGTTGCATCAAACTTATCCTTGTTTTCGAACGGATAATGAAATTGTGCAAATGGCATAGAACCTGATTCCACCCAACAATCCAAAACGTCCGGAATACGTTTCCAACCATCTTTCTCCAAAGCATCCAAGGTTGGACGATGTAAATCATCAATTTTAACACCGAAAAATTCTTCCAATTCTGCAACGGAACCAAATATTTTATATTCGCCGTACCGTTCCCAAATCGGTAAAGGCACGCCCCAGAAACGGTTGCGCGAAATACTCCACGGACGTGCGTTTTCAATCCATGACATAAAACGATTGCCCGCCGATGTCCATGTTGTATTATTTTTTGTAATTTCGACCAATCTGTCGCGAATCTTTGGCACATTGATATACCAAGAATCTGTCGCACGATAAATTAATTTTTCTTTACTGCGCGGGCCGAACGGATAACTGTGTTTATGTTGTGATTTTTGGACCAATATTCCGTTTGCACGCATCCAATCTATAATCTTTGGATTTGCATCAAAAATATTCATACCCGCCCATTCGGTGACGGTCGAATCAAAATTACCATAACTATCAACGTTCAGAATCACCGGGAATTCTGGGTCAATCGCCTTGGCCACGATATAGTCATCTTCGCCATACGCGGGTGCGATATGCACGATACCGGTACCGTCAGAATCCGACACATAATCACCCGAAATCACCGTGTATAATCCGTGTCCGTCCTTTGCAATATCTTTGTAGTATGGGAATATCGGTGTATAATGCAAACCAACCAATTGAGCCCCCATAACTGTTCCTAAATTTTCGGATGTTGAAAATATTTTTTCATATGCAGAAAGTCTGGATTCTGCCAACACATACACATGGCCGTCATTGTGGCGCATACGAACATATTTCATATTATTGTTCACCGCCAATGCAGAATTCGCCGGCAACGTCCATGGTGTTGTTGTCCATGCAATTGCCCGGTCACCATTTTCTAATTCGAACCAAACGGTCACGGTGTCGTCGGTGACATCTTGGTATTCAGATGACGCTTCGGAATTAGAAAGCACCGTTCCCAATTTCCAATCAAATGGATTGACCTTGAAATCTTTATACAACAATCCCTTGTCATACAATTGTTTCAATCCCCAAATCACAGATTCCATAAAATTCTTATCCATGGTGCGATAACCATGCGCATCGCCACCATCAACCCAACGACCGATACGTTCCAAATAACGTAACCATTCGTTAGTATATGTCATAACGTCCCGTCGGCATAAATCACAGAACACATCCATACCGTCATTTGCGACAATATCTTTGGCGGTACGACCTTGCTTTTTTTCAACAGACGCTTCGGCTGGCAATCCATGGCAATCCCATCCCAACGCACGTTCAACATATTCCCCACGCATAGTGTGATAACGACAAACCATATCTTTGACCGCCGACACACCCAAATGTCCCCAATGTGGCAAACCATTTCCAAACGGTGGCCCGTCATAGAAAGAAAACGGATGTCCCAACTTTGTTTTATTCAATGATTTATGGAAAGTATCATCCGCCCGCCAAAATTCCATGACCTTGTTTTCCAACGCAGAAAAATCAACTTTTGGTTCTGTTTTTTTGTATGCCATGTGTTTTTACCTTTTTGCTTTTTTATATTAAAAAAAGGCGCCATATGCGCCCCAGCCCCCGCCAAAGCGCAGTGCCAGTTATTTAATAATAATTATTTCTTTTTTGTTCATGATTGGCATTTTAGTATATGTTTATTCTGATTTCCAGTTTTTTTTATAAAAAATTGACAATTCCGTAAAAACTGCTATGTTGAAAATATGATGAAAAATCGTTCGATAATAAAATTAGAAAATTTTCTGTTAATATCTACCAAAACATTGGGTGCATCTGCTTTGGCGTTTTTAGCATCGTGGTTTGTTGTTCCTGTGCGGGCTGTGCGTGATGCGCGTGGCGTGTCGCGTGAATTATCGCGGTCTTTTTTTGATGTTTTTCCTGATATATATAATGAAAACGTATATCATATTACACAAATACCATTGGATGCGTATACGTCTGCCAAAATCCGTGCCGAACAAAGATTGCAAGAATTTGACGCAAAATCTAAATAATATCAAATGGCAAAAGGGGGGTAAAATGGGTCTTAAAAAAATCATCAGAAATATAAAAATATCAATCCAAAAACTTTCACAAAACAGAAAGCGCGGTTTTGACCATATAATATCGTTGGGTTATAATTGCGAGGTTGCATACAGTTTCCTAAAATATTTTTATTTCGAAGAAAGTGGTTTGTTCAATTGGGCGTATTCTAAAAATATCGACGATTTGATAAACGCATTAAAAGATACAGATAATATCGGCAAAAACGGTTTTGTTTTCGTGGTCAGTGGCCTGTGGGAATGTCAAAAAACATTTGTCCAATTTCATGGCAAAGAAGACAATACAAAAAATGGCGCGGCCGAGGTCACGTCCCGCCTGAATTACCTTAAAAACAAATTTGTTAAAATCGCACAAAGCGACGATAAAAAATTGTACATCTATAAAATGAAAACATCACAAATCGACCAAAAAACTCCGAAAAAGTTAGAAATGTTGTGGAATGCTTTGGCGAAAAATGTGGGTGCTAAAAATTTCCAATTGTTGGTTGTTTGTGAACAAAACGCCAAACCGATAAAATCATCTGATAAATACATAACCAGAACTGTAAAATTTTTCGCCCCGGACACCGATGTCACCAACGGCAGTTATATGCGTAATGGTTGGGACGATATATTTTATGAATTTTATCCTAAAAAAATCGGTAAAAAACCAACCAAGAAATATAAGTTTGATAAGAAATAGCAAAGTTTTAACGAAGTGTGGTGCCGGAAATAGGACTTGAACCTACGACCCCCTCATTACGAATGAGATGCTCTACCAACTGAGCTATTCCGGCATACGCCGAGAATATTACCCGACAAAATCCCAAATTTCAAGTGTTTTATATTAAAAATAAAATTTATTAATATTTCTGAATTTCGGAATTTAATTTTGCCTGTTTCACCTGTAATAACAGTATTTGGTTAAGCGTGTTAATTTGGGTGTCGATTTTTTTGATTCGTTCATCCAATTTATTCAGGTTTTCTGTAATATCAAAATGTTTTTTTTCGTCTTCCAACTGTCTTATTTTTTTACGTAATTCATCTTGTTTGGTTCGTAAATTATGTATTTTGGTTTCGTATTGTTGTACGCTTGTTTGTTCCATTTGCAATGATGGGATATTTGTATCCGTAACAATTTTATCCAATTGTTTTTGATTAGATATCATATCGTTTATCTTTTTCATTGTTTCGTCAATGTCATTAATTTCATCGTATGCCAATTTAATTTGCGCATCTTTTTCATCAGAAAATTTTTTGGTTGCGGCATCTGTATCTTGTTTCAATTTACGATATTGGTTTTGTAATTCTGTTTTTTCAGATATTAAATTACGCAACAAATTCCTATTTGATGTCATTTGTGGTGTATCATATTCTGTGCTTGTTATATTTTGCGAATATTGAATTTGTTCTTTAATATATGCCGCTTCTGGGCCATGTGTTGTAAATCGGTTGGCAATAACCACCAATTCACCGTTGCAATAAACAGTCATAGATACATTACCGTTTTGTTTATTGGTATCAAACAAAAATCTGAAACCATCAGTACTTAATATTTCACATGAATCATAATTATCAAATCTTGGGGCCACAGGTGCCAAACCTGTTCCGAACTCCATATTAGCAACACGTACTTTTAATGAAACCCAACTCATATCCATCAATTAACCTCTTATTACAGAGATATGATTGCAGAAACAAATTGTTTGTCAAGTTTTTATTTTGTATAATAATCTTGCAACTTTTGTTTAAAAATTTGTTTCATTTCTGCAATAGTTCGCAAGGCTTGATATTTTGATATATCAGCTGGTAAAAAATCAATAGCAGACCGCATCATTTCTTTACCAAACCGTTTTGTTAAATCCTGTATTTCAATGTCCGCAGGTTTGTCTTTATATGGATCTATATATTCTTTGCCTTTTGATTTATTTCGTGCAGCAGTGGCAATTGCATATACATCATTCTCGGGACAATCATCGTTCCAATCTGCATCGTTCATATGAACAAAAATATCAGGATTATTTTTATGCGATTTAGCCATAATTATATAATCGCAATAATCATTCACCCGATAGTGACCAAAGGTGTAAGTGGTGCAATAATTTTGACCATGCCCAACAATAACATCATGTGTGCGCAATTCGTGATAAATTCTCTTTTTTTCGCCTTCAGTCATTTATCGTTCCTTTATTTTGTTGATTTAATTTTGCGTAATACAACCATAACGCCGGCGGGTGTCATGCCCGGAATGCGCGACAATGCCGCGATATTTTCTGGGCGCGTGCGGGTTAATTTTTCAATCAATTCATTGGTTAATCCCGGCAAATTTTTATAATCCATATCAATTGGTATTTTCATATCATTATCGCGTCGCACAGCCGCCATTTCCCGCGCATTTCGCGCGATATATCCCGCATACATTTTATCGTTTTCGGCAATTTCAGTGCTATGCATATCATACAATTTTTCATAATCAGATTGTGAAATCAACCCGATTTCCACGCCCAATTTCCCCAACCGCGCAACCGCATTGTCCGCACGCAGGTTTAACCGATATTCTGCACGCGACGTGAACATACGATACGGTTCGTCCACACCCAATGTCGTGATATCAGAAATTAAAACCCCAATCATAGAATTTGTTCTGTCTAACTCTAAAAAGTCCAGATTCAATGCATATGCGGCGGCATTTGCGCCGGCAACCAAGCCCTGACTTGCGGCTTCTTCGTACCCAGATGTCCCATTAATTTGGCCGGCAAAAAACAGCCCCGTAATATCTTTGGATTCCAATGTTGTTTTCAATTTACGCGCATCAATCGCATCATATTCAATCGCATATCCATACCGCGCAATTCGTGCATTTTCCAGGCCCGGAATCGTGCGAATCCATGCGTCTTGGACATCTGCGCCAAATGAAGTCGAAATCCCATTTGGATAAATTAAATCGCTGTGCAGGCCTTCGGGTTCCAAAAATACATGATGAGTGTTGTGTTCTGGGAAACGCATAACTTTGTCTTCTAATGATGGGCAATACCGCGGGCCGGTACCGACGATGTCGCCATTATACATTGGTGCCGCCGCTATATTTTTACGAATTATATCGTGTGTTTCCTGGGTCGTATGAGTAATAAAACATTGTTCATCATGGTTGTTTGATGGGTCACCAAACATAAACCAATCATGCGGATTGTCGCCGGGTTGCGCCTCTAAACTTGAAAAATCAATAGAATCCCGGTATATACGCGCGGGTGTTCCGGTTTTTAATCGCATTAAATCAAATCCATTTTCACGCAATACGCCGGAAATATAAGTATCGTTTTCTTGGTAATTTCCATCGTCCATCAATCGCCCTGACGGAATTTTTTCCGCCCCACGTGTCACCAATCCACCCAAAAAAGTCCCGGTGGTTAAAATAATGGCGCGCGCGCTGTATGCATTGTTTACGGTCTTTTTTACCAAATCCAGATTTTCAACTTTCTCAAATAAAACTGTTAAATTTTCGGTGCTATCTAAAATTTTCATAACCGCATTGTGATACAAATCGCGGTCGATTTGCGCACGTAATGCCTGGGTCGCCGCACCATGTGACGCGTTCAATGTCCGAAAATGAATCCCGGCCGCATCCGCCGCGCGCGGCATAACACCGCCCAACGCCGCCATTTCCGCCACCATTTGTGATTTGCCGGGCCCACCAATTGACGGATTGCATGACATCGCACCAATATCAGATTCGCGCATTGTTATCAATAACGTTTGCGCACCACGACGTGCAGATGCCGCCGCGGCATCAACCCCGGCATGTCCCCCACCAATAACAATCACATCGTAATTTTTCATAAACTAAAACCGTCCCATACCACCATTGACATGAATTGTTTGACCATTGATATATGCGGCATCATCAGATGCTAAAAACACGCATGCCGCCGCAACATCGTTTGGTGTTCCAAATCGACCGGCGGGTATTTGTTCCAAATATTTCTTTTTCAATTCATCGGGCAAACCGTCCGTCATCGGTGTTTCAATAAACCCAGGTGCCACCGTATTTGCGGTAATTCCACGGGATGCAACTTCGGCCGCGATTGATTTTGTCATCGCAATAAGTCCACCTTTACTTGCGGCATAGTTCGCCTGGCCTGGGCCACCAACGCAACCAATAATAGACGCCATATTTATAATGCGACCGTATTTTTGCTTCATCATTGGCAAAATTGCCGCACGACAAGTCGTAAATGCCGCACGCAAATTAGTATTTATCACATTATCAAATTGTTCGTCGGTCATACGCATTAACAAAGTATCATTTGTGATTCCAGCATTATTTATCAACACATCAATTCGGCCGCATTTTTCAATAACATTTGCAATCAATTCTTCGCCGGCACCATTTTGTGATAAATCCGCAGGAATTTTAATAAAACTGTCATCAAATTCAGAATTTAATTTTGCAGTATTACGCCCCGACACCACAACGCGTGCCCCCATTGGTTGCATTGCGCGTGCAATTGCGCCACCGATGCCACCGGTCGCGCCAGTTATCAAAACGACTTTGTCATTTAAATTAAACATGATTACACCTCTAATTTTTTTGTTTCAATTTTATCTGTTGTGCGCGAAATCAATCCAGACAACACATTACCCGGCCCAATTTCAACCGCGTGTGTAATGCCCATATCGACCATAGATAAAACGCTTTCGCGCCAACGCACACCGTGCGTCATTTGATAAACCAACGCATCGCGTATTTCGTCCGGGTTTTCAATCACGCCACATGTTTTATTAGAAATCCATTTTGCATTTGGCGCCGCAATTTTAATCTTTGCAAGTTCTGTACGCATCGTGTCCGCGGCCGATTCTTGCACACGACAATGTACCGGTGCCGACAAAGCAAGAGGCATAACACGTCGCGCACCCGCAGATATCAATTTTTCCGATGCGCTTTCCACTGCTTCTTTTAATCCAGAAATCACAACCTGGCCTGGGCAATTATCATTTGCCATATCAACGCCCGCATCTGCGCAAATTTCACGCACCACATCGGCATCCAATCCCAATACCACGGATGTCAGTCCCGCACCCACCGGCACGGATGTTTGCATTGCATTTCCACGCGCGCGCAGCAATTTCGCCGTATCGGCCAAACCAATTGCACCCGCCGCACATAACGCCGTATATTCACCCAAAGAATGTCCCGCAACAAATTCAGGCACCGCGTCCCCGGATGCACGCAACATTGCAATTGATGTTGCCATGATTGCCGGTTGAACATTTTTGGTTAATGTTAATTCATCCATCGGGCCATTGAATATAATGTCCGACAATTTTTCACCCAATGCCGCATCAACCTCGTCAAACACGGCGCGCGCATTGGCGTTTGTTTTATACAATTCCGCACCCATACCAACAACTTGGGCACCTTGCCCTGGGAATACAAATATAGACGACATAGTTTTTTACCTTGAATTAATTTCTTCTTTTGTTTTTGCCAATATCGTAAGCATTTCTTGTGGGAACTTTCCAACCACCGGCCAAATTTGTTTTTCTAATTTTCTATCCACGATAATATCTTTTTTGGTCAATGGACGTGCCGTTAACGGTCTTTCGTTCAAAGGCATGTCAGGCAAGAAAGAACCATTATATTCATACGGACCATTATACAAGATTGGTTGTGTGATATCAAATTGCGCCATGTTTTGGAAATGCACATCTTGACATTCTCGCGCACCATTACGAGAGTTTTGCAATAAATATTGTTGCAAATCGGCAAAGTAAGGAACTTTATTAGCAACAATAAATTTAAAACTATCTGTTGTTATATCTTGACCATTGTTATTTTTTAAAACACCGACGTTTTGTGCCCAAATATATACATTCCGTTTTAAATTAAAAGCACACGGAACCAAATCCAACAGGTGAATACTTCTTAAATGTGACTGTAAAGCCTCCATTGGTGTAGCCTCAGTCGACCCAGTCCAAAAAACTTCGCTACGTTTAAGTTCCCCAGGTTCGACCATTTCAAGAACAAAATTTACATGTGGTTCAATTTTCATTTAATATCCTTTTAATTTGACTAAATTCATTGAAATTATAGAAAAAATACGCCAAAAAGCAAACAAAATTACTTGCGCATAGAAAATTCGCAACCGCAATAATTTTGCCGATAAAAGTCAGATTTTCGATTGATTTGAACGCGCAAGTCTTCGTCCCATTTGACCGGAATATATGCAATTTCACCACAGGCGGATTCCCCCGCCGCATCGACCTGAGTTTGCGATTTGAAACGTGATACACCAAATACAGACGCAATCGCATTATACCCATTTTCCAACGCAAAACGCCGTGCAAAGGCAAACCTAAATGCGAAACATTTACTGCACCGCGCGCCCCGTTCGGGTTCACTTTCCAATCCGCGCACGGCTGTCAACCACGCGTCATGGTCATATTCGCCCACGGCATATTTCACGCCCAAAGATTCACAATATTTAATCTGTTCGGCCAGGCGTTTTTGATATTCAGTATCAGGATAAATATTCGGATTATAAAACAAAACGATAAAATCATCGACCCCCGGAATTTCGCCATTGGCCAATTGACGAATTGCGCCCGCACTGCACGGTGCACAACAAGACATCAAAATCAAACGCAAATTATTTGCCATTTTGTTCGCCAAAAAACGCCAAAACATTTTGTGGAAACACACCATCGCGCATAAAGTTTTCATTAACCTTGGTGCACAATGATCCACTGCCAATTCTATCGACTTTCAACAAAGAACGTTTTTTACCGACAATGCATGAACCGGCATTTTTTCGTATATCAATATTTTGAGTATACTTAAATGCCCTTACCTTTTGCCATTGTTGTTTTGTTTGTGTGTTAATCAGTTCGGTCAAATTTGCAAAAGACCCGTTCCATTTTGATGTGTCGATAATAACAACATCACCATTTTTGGTTTCAACACGAATAGAATAATATTGTTCGACCTTATGTCTGTTGCCCATAATTTACCCTTTATATTCAGAACCAATTTGTGCATTTGCATCCAATTCAATAATTTTTGTTGAATCGTCGCCCACGCCTAATTCTGCGGCACTGCACATCATACCATTTGATTTAACGCCCGCAACATTACGCACCGCCAAAGGCTTTTTCGCACCCGGCAATACCGTTCCAACCGGCGCAAATACACCAATCATGCCATTGTGGACATTTGGTGCGCCACATACAACATGGAACGTATTATTACCGGTATCAACCGTCAATACGTGTAAATCGTCACGTGTGCTATGTGGTTTAACATCCACGACCCGTGCAATCACCGGCACGACGGATTTTTGTATAGAATATTTTTCATTTATTTCGGCAATTTTATCATCGTCAATGCGTTCGAATAAATTTTCAGGTACCACAAATTCTTCACTATTACGAACCCGACGTTCAAACGCGGTTGGCCATGATAAGTCTTTTTTATGCTTGAAAATATTCCTAATTTTTTCAGCCGTATTCGGTATAAACGGTGCCGACACACGCGCATACAAATCAATCAGTTGAAAACATTCGTTCAACACGTCCCCGGCTTCGGCCAATTTTCCTTCTTTGATTAATGCCCATGGCGCCGTTTCAGTCATATATTCATTACCAATCGCATACAGCGACCGCAACGCCCCAATGGATTTACGCAATTCGCATTCTTCCAAAGCATTGGTCAATTCGTCCAGTTTTTCATTTACGCGATTTGCCAAATCAGTATCGTATCTGATATCGATTGGCACATTATTTCCAAAATTTTTCGCAACCAATTTACATACACGTGAAACAAAGTTGCCCAACATACCATTTAAATCTTTGTTCACGATTTCCGCAAAACGTTGCACGGTGAAATCTGTATCATCTGTTTCCGGGGCAGACGCCAACAAAGCATAACGCCAACAATCCGCCGGTGCAATTGATAACGCCTGGTCTAAAAATATACCGTTCCCAGTTGTTTTAGAAATTTTTGCACCATTGAAATTCAGGAAATTTTGTCCCTTTAACACATCAACGGTTTTCCAATTGTCGTCCATCGCCAATTCTTGCGCTGGGAAAAATACAGAATGGAAAGACACATTATCTTTGGCCATAAATTGGGTATAATGGCAATCAGGATTTTTCCACCAATCCGCCCAATCGTCACGTGCCGCCTGGGATATAGAAACATAACCCCATGGCGCATCAAACCAAACATAAAACACCTTGCCTTCGAACCCGGGTTTATTGACCGGAATACCCCATTGTAAATCACGCGTAATGGGGTTATCACGCAATCCTTCGTCCAACCATTTATTGGCAATTGCGGTTGGTGTTTTCGGCCACCCTTGGCGCGAATTTATCCATGTGCGCAGTTTATCTTGGACGGCGCTTAAACGGAAATATAAATGTTTAGTTTCGCGCATTTCAACCGGTGATGTTGGGTCAATCGCACTGTGTGGATTTATCAATTGATCTGGGTCTAATGACGCGCTGCACATATCGCATTCGTTTCCATACGCTTTGTCATAGCCGCATTTCGGACACGTGCCAATAACATACCGGTCCGCCAAGAATTTTTTTTCATGTGTTGAATATGGCTGCATTGATGTTTTTTCATAAACCATACCCAACGAATCCAACCGTTCAAACAATTCATGAATCAATTTTTCATGTAATGCGGTGTGTGTACGCCCATATAAATCAAAAGATAAATTGAAATCACGCACACTGCGCAAATGAGCCTTGCGATATTTATCACAATATTCTTCGACGGGCATATTTTCTTTTAACGCGCCAACCTCGCTTGTGGTGCCGTGTTCATCAGACCCGCCGATATACAACACATCCCGCCCCATGGCACGACAAAACCGGGCATAAACATCCGACGGCAATAAACAGCCAATCAAATGCCCAATGTGCAATTGATTATTCACATACGGTAAAGCAGATGTAATCAAATATTTCTGTGCCATGTGCGTCCCCTTTGGTTGCTGCTGAATTGCCCGTCTTCGCCAGTGCTTAAATTCGATGAATATATACCAAATCGTGTCCAAAGCATTATTTCGATGAACGCAAAAGCGATGCCGAGGCACTGAAAAATTTTAAGCCCACACAATCGTTTGTGTGGGCTAACAATTTTTCGTGGTGGGTGGTATTGGGCTCGAACCAACGACCTCCACGATGTCAACGTGACGCTCTAGCCAACTGAGCTAACCACCCAAAGCGAAAGGTATTATAACAATAAAATCCCTGATTGCAAATAAAAAGTATAAAAAATTGCCCGACGACACCGGGCAATTTACAAACAACCAAACGATGGTGGATGTTAAGGGACTCGAACCCCTGACCCTCTGCGTGTAAAGCAGATGCTCTAGCCAACTGAGCTAAACATCCAACAAAGGTATTTTGATTATAGATTAAAATTTCGCATTGTCTAGTTTTTTGTAAAAAACCGAATTTGCCGGCATTTACCCGCATTTTTCCGATTCATTTTAATGTGGATTTATCCCGCTATATCGAAGCGAAACCGGATTATTCCAAGAAATATTCCACTGTGGCAACGACACGAACGCGTTTATTTATCTGTTGGGCTTCGTTTGCATTGGCATTGTCGCGTGGCAAAATCGAAAACACCCCTTGGTTCGCATAATGGATTTTTCCAACTTTACTATCACTGGATTTTGCAAATTCCAATGCCGCCTGGCGCGCGTTTTTAGTGGCGGTTTCCAACATTTGTGGTTTTATATCGTTCAATTTTGTAAATATATATGTCACCGGTGAATCATAACGATTTTCGAACACCACGCCTGAATTTACCAAATCACCCGCATTAGCATACGTTTCCGCAACATTATGCACCTGGTTTGAACGCACAGTTATTGTTTTTGTTAAAATAAAGCGCGATGTGATTGTTTCGTTCCCGCGATATGGATTTGCCATTAAATCATTAGTTTCCACACCACCAAATTCGATTTCTTTTTCGTTAAATCCGCTGTCTGTTAAAAAGTTCAACACCGCCAAATTTTGTTTTTCCAAATCGGCCTTTGTTTTAACCAAATCATTCCCGGTTGCGACAAATTTAATTTCCCAAATGGCCAAATCAGCCTCGACATCGGTTTCGGCCAAACCCTTTACCGTCACGGCATTAAACTCGAATTTAGATTTGTAATAATAATATCCCGGAAAAAATCCAACAAACAGCAAGCCAATTGCGACAATTACGACATATAAATATGAAATCTTTTTCAATTTATCTCTCCTTTGCCTTTTATTGTATTCAACCGATAAATTTAACACAAGATATTTTTATCTGTGTTTTTGTTCCCATGCAAGTGCGTTTTGGATATATTGTTTTGCACGTGCCGCATCAAATAATTTGATTGGTTTACCATTAGGCTTTTTTTTGCCGGTATCAACTGTCACGCCACCTTCGACATCAATCCATATTGGATCTTTGCCTGCAACTTTTTCAATTTTGCCTAAGTTATCTTTAACATTTTCTGGGTTTAATCCACCGGCATAACCTTGCATATGTTTGCCCGGATATACAGGTTGTTGCCAAGCGTCAGGCGATTTAGAATTTCCACCAGATTCATCAAATAACAAACTAAACCGTGTACCTGTTTTATGTAATTGTTCTGTTGCATCTATGGTCGTTGATTTATATTGAATAATAAATTCTTTATCATTATATGCACCAATAACATTTTTCAATTTTTGTGGATTGAACTTAGCAGGCGTTTGTGGTGGCATATTTAATTGTATGCGCCCAACCAATGGTCTGGATTTCCAATAAGAAGACGCGTTAAACAAAGGCTCCAAAGGTTTTGGTATTACACCATTGCAAATATCATCACACCAATCATTATTCACATGAATTGCCAGGTTATATTCGTTTTTGCAACCATACAATCTATCAACCAATTGACAAATCCATTTATATCTTTCGGTATCGGGTGACACGTTTCCTGGGTGCATTTGCACGGCAATTTCAACCCGTGGGTCAATGTTCCATAAATTAAACATTTCATCAATAGTATTGTGTGCGCGTGGGTCGCTGACAGTGATATAACGAATTTCCATTTTCAATCCTTTTTGTTGTTTAATCGTAATTGCCCACAGGCCGAACCGATATCGGTGCCCCGCTCTCTCCGAATTCTGACATGTATTCCGTTTTCAATTAAAACATCTTGGAAACGGTGCACGGCATTGTTTGATGGCGATGCAAAATCGCGTTCGTCCACCGCATTCCATGGAATTAAATTCACCATTACATTTTTGCCCGCCAATAATTTTGATAATGCTTCGGCATGCGCCGGCGTGCAATTATATAATTCATTTTCCCCAGATTCATTGCATTTAGCCAGCAAAATATATTCAATCATCAATTGGCGATTGTGCAATTTTGTAAAATCATCAGCCGCACGCAATACATCATCAATTTTATATTTATTATTGATTGGCATTATTTGTGAACGTAATTCATCCGTTGGTGCATGCAATGAAATCGCCAAATTTATTGGCCGCCCCCATTTAATTAAATCATAAATTCCCGGCACAATGCCACATGTTGAAACGGTTATCCTGCGCCAACCGATATTCATATCCCGATTTGCGCGTTCTATAAATCCAATAACGTTTTCAGTATTTTGCAACGGTTCGCCTGTTCCCATAACAACGATATGCGACACATCATTATTGTTCGGGTCGCCATTTGCTTTGATTTGCATATTGCCCGCACGTAATTCCCATTGTGCCACCAATATTTGAGAATATATTTCATCAACCGTCAAATTGCGTTTTAATCCCAACAATGTACTGGCACAAAATTTACATCCCATGGCGCATCCGGCCTGACTGCTTACACACACAGAATTACCGTATGTTGTGCGCATCAACACGCATTCGATTTGTTCATGGTCATTTAATTCTAATAAAAATTTAGTTGTCGCCCCATCTGCCGATTGCAATTTTTTTACAATTTTAACCGGTAAAGTTTGCGCCACCGCCGACAATTTTTCACGCAATGCCACCGGAATATTTTTCATCAGGTTAAAATCTGGTGCGCCGCGGTTCATCCAATCACGAATTTGCGCCGCGCGAAACCGGGGTTCGCCCGCATCCATAACGAATTTTTGTAATTCACCGTCCGTCAAAGAAAACAAAACAGTTTTCATAATTTATACCGATTGTCCTTTATAACAACGACCGCTTTGCGACGTAATTGTTTTAATTGTTGTTCCGCCATTGTCATAGCCTGTTTATATTCTGCATTTTGTTTAATGATTTTATCCAATTTACCATATTCTTTTGTGTTTTTCGTATTGCACACCAAAAACACAGATGAATTTACCGGCTTTGACCATGTCAGCATTGGTAAATCCGCAATCGCATCACGCACATCTGCCGACAATTCATATTGCAATGCGGTAAATTTTTGTGGTGCACCGCCAAAGTTTTCTGCCATATGCACGGCGTCATCGCAACTGGACGGTTTTTCTAATTTTTCAATAACAAAATCTGGCACATTTACCAAACGCACCAATGTCATTTCAATTGGCAATCCACGCGACCGCGCCAAATCCGCCTTTTCTGCGGCGATGTCCGCATCCGTCACATCAACCATTGGCAATACAGTTCGCGCCACAACAATTTGCCATGCGATATTTGCACGTACTGCATCACGTGCGATATTTTTTTCATTTTCTGATAAAGCCGGCAATCCCATTTGCTTTAATTCACCATCAATATCTTTGTCAGACGGGCTGATACCGAAATTGGCCGCATAGTTTAATTTCACCACATCATCAACCATATTTTGCAATGCAACACGGCGATTGTCGGTTGAAACCTTGCCTTGGTATGACATCAATTTAGTACGCGCAGTAATATCATCATCGGTAATTGTGCGACCATTTACGGTTGCAACCACCGTTGTTGCCCACGTCGGCAAACAAAACAAACAAAACAAAGCAATAATATATTTTTTCATTTTTCCTCCTTGCCCCACGAAGCCTTGGCGAAGTGGGGTCCTTTTTAATAATCCAAACCGAACCGGAACTGGACCGTGGTATTTCCGGCATAATCCGCGCGTATTGCATAATCACGATGATATCCCAAAGACAAGAAATAACACGGGTGCCGATAATATAATTCCCCAGAATGTCTTTGGAATTGGTGATATGTATTGTTATAAATTTCTGTAAATGTCAAAGACAACCGGTCGGTTAATTGGACACGAAATCCGCCCGATGTTTCATTTATGTCTTGGCCTAAAAAATCTTCTTGTAATTGTTCAGACCAAATATGTCCGACATATATATAATTGCGGTCGGTTCCGATACGTCCATCTGTTTCGATATGTCGCAATGATAACGTGTTGCGGTCCATACGAAAACGAGAATTTAATCCAAACCAAGACCCATTATGATAATCCACACGTCCAACATAGTCAGATGCGCCTTTGTGAAATCCGCTGTTGGGATCGGTTTCATCATGTTGTGTTAAATCATAACTTTGGCCCAAAAATATTTCGGCGGATTGGCCATCATCACTATATGCGGCCCATCGCAATCCGTAATCTGCAAAATCTCCATTTTCCCACAAATCATAACCAGAAAAACGATTATCAGAAAACAAAGTCACATCCGATAACAATGCACTTGCAGAATCATTATTCATTGCGAAAACTTCATCTGTTTCTGTATGTCGCATAATGGTCAATCTGGCGCGCGGTTCCAATACATGCGTCCATTTTTCGCCGGGACGAAACAGTGGCAATCCCCATTCGACATACGCACTGGGCAAAAATCTGTTTTCAATACCGGTAAATTCAGGGTTGTCAATCATTTCATAATTTTGGAAATTATACACATCATAACGGGCATCGGCACTGAAAGTAATTCTGTTTCCCCCCCACAACGTCCATGGCGATACAATTCGTGCATCACCAATTACACGTTGCATAGATGTATTATCACGACCATCAACCGCCAAAATATCACTGCTGAACAATGCGTATGTTTCGCGATATATTGGTGCGGTTTGATACACGCCACGCACATTTGGCAAAATATTTCCGTTTATTGTGGCCTCGGTCCGGCCGGCCTCGCGCAGTTCTTGGAACACGTGGGTATCTGCAACAACATATCCCGATTGTCCAAATAATTCCAGTTTTGCGCCCGAATCCAAATACGGTTGATAATTATAAAATCCATATTTTTGCAAATAAGTTTTATCAGAAACGCGTTCTAATTGCATTGTTGCGCGTGCATATTCGCCCAATTCGATTACATCATCATTGAAAATATGCCAACGATTTTCGCCTTCTTTGTTATGGGTGTATGACCCACGTGTTCTGAACGCAGAATGTTGGGCGTTTAACCGGTGTTCCAATTGCAATAACGGGTTTTCAGCCGTCAAATAAGACAAAGTGACCGTCGCATCATGATATTCGGACAACGATATATAAATCGGTAAATTGATTCGCGTTCCCATATTATTTGTTGAACCGAAATCCGGCATCAACAGTCCACTGCGATACTTAACACCGGGGTCGGGCATTGTATAATATGGAAAATAAAATACAGGCACATTATACATCCATAAAACCGGATTATGAAAATACAGATTTCTTTCCACCAAATCATGTCGAATTGTTGTGGCCGATATTTCCCACGCGTTTCCAAAAGAATCACACCCGTCGCACGCCGTGAATACCGCATCCCGCGCGGTTGTGATATCGCCATCACGCACCACAGATTTTGCACTGATATACACATGGTTTCCCAACCACAATTCGACATCTTTGCCATCAATTTGTGTACCTTTTTCAGAAAAACTGGAATCGGTCAGTTTTAATGTTTGCCCAGATTGATTTGTTATTGTTGTATTGCCATATGTTTCCAATTTAGAATCTTTGACATTATATTCAATTTTATCGGCGGTAATCGTTTTTGGCCCATCCATATCAACAGCACCCGGCAACGCATATGAATATGCGCAATATAACATAGTGAACAATGAAAATATTCCTGTTATTTTCTTCATTTTTTACGCAATACCATCAACGATGCTCCCAACAATACAAATACCCCCGCGGCCAGTATATAAAAATCACCCCATGAATCCAGCATGTTTGCCGAAGTCATATATATTGTCATAATTATCGCCATCGCCAATACAGCCATCGCGGGCGAAAAACTGGCCCGGCGACGCAACAGTGATGTTTTCAATAATACGGTTGTGCACACAATTGCCAATATTAAATTCATAAACGGCATTAATGTCCGATTACTTAATTCATTTAAAACCATGCGTTTGTATTTTGGCAAATTATCTGTTTCATCTACAAATTTGACAAGTTCCACCGACGAAATCCGACGTACACGAAAAGACCCCGAATTTTCCCGTGTTGCGACATTCAAATCCATATCAAATGTATCAAATGTTCCCGTCACCACAGAATCCCCACGCGCCTGTAATGAACCATTGTCCATAACAATCGACAACCCACGTGGTGTTGTCACCAATTTCCCAGTTTCGGCAAAAATCACCATTTCTGTTTTGGGATTACGTGTATCAGACAACATAACCTGGGACATATCGTGGCCGGACACCTTGTCAACATATACAACCAAACCGTCAGATAAATTGGTAAATGCAGATTCTTGTAATTTCAGATGTGCCAATCCATACCGCAAATTCCATTGTGTATCATAAAAACGATTTTGACTGATTGGCACCAACCACAAATTTAATACTAAATTCAGTGCGGTTAAAATTGCTGCAAAACGAATTGCCGGCCGTGCCAATTGCCATGGCGACAGGCCGGATGCCATCATAACGCTGGCCTCGTTATCAGAAATTGTTTTATTATACACAAAAATAATTGCGATAAATGTGACAAACGGAACAATAATAGAAATAATAAACGGAATCAATAAAGCGGTTAAACCAATAAAACTGCCAAAATTGATGCCGTAATTGATTAGGAATTTCATCATAGACATAATTTGCATAGTCCATGCCAATCCTGTTAAAATCAATAACAGCATAACAAATATGGCAACTAACTGCCGTGAAAAATATTTGTTTATAATCCTCATAATTGTTAAGTATAGAGTCCAAAACCCCAACCGTCAAATATATTTATATGTATATGCATTATTTTCTTGCAATTCCAAAAAAGCGTGTCATAATTGACATGTTCTTGAAAAATAAGTTTTTTTAAGGGCGGGGCGTAAAAACCCCGCCCTTTTAATAAAAATAACAAAAACAACAGGAGTTAAAAATGGCGTTCGTGTCTATGCCTCGTCAGGATTTATTAGAAGGTATTAAATCTTTGGCCGAAGAAAAAAACATTGATAAAGAAATTGTATTTGAATCTTTGGAAATTGCGATTGCTAAAATTGCAAAACACAAATACGGCGAAGAATTTAATATTACGGCATCGATTGACCGTAAAAATGGCGCAATCCACACCCAACGCTTGTTCGAGGTTATCGAATCCCCCGAAGCAAAGGGCGATGAATATGACCCAAATACAATGTTGACCGTTGCCCAGGCTAAAAAATACGCCGAAAATCCGGTTGTTGGCGATGTTGTGGCCGACCCATTACCGGAACCTGAATTTGGTCGTGTTGCGTTCCAAACCGCGCGTCAAATTATGATTGGCCGTGTGCGCGATGCTGAAAAAGGTCAACAATACGAAGAATTCAAGGATGAAGTTGGCACAATCGTTAATGGTGTTGTTAAACGTCTTGAATTTGGCAACGTTTATGTTGATATCAATGGCAAGGCCGAAGGTTATATTAAAAATACAGAATTAATTCCGGGCGAACGTTTGGTGGTTGGTGACCGTGTTCGTGCATTGATTATGGACGTTGAACGTTCTAATACCGGCCCACAAATCTTTTTGACACGCACCCATCCAATGTTTATGGAAAAATTGTTTGTCCAAGAAGTGCCTGAAATTTACGAAGGTATCATCAAAATCAAATCTGTATCACGTGCACCGGGTTCACATGCGAAAATTGCGGTTGAAACATCTGACCCATCGGTTGATGCGGTTGGTATGACTGTTGGTATCAAAGGTACGCGTATTCAACCGGTTATCAACGAATGCCATGGTGAAAAAATCGACGTCATTTTGTATTCCGAAGACCCGGCTGTATTTATCGTAAACGCTATGCAACCGGCCAAAGTTGCAAAAATCATTATCGATGAAGATAATCACAAGGCCGCAATCGTTGTAAATCCAGATCAACAATCTTTGGCAATCGGTCGTCGTGGTCAAAATGTTCGTTTGGCTTCTCAATTAACCGGGTGGGAAATCGATGTGTTAAGCGAAGAACAAGAACAAGAACGTCGTGCACGCGAAACCAAAGAAAAAACAGAATTGTTTATCCGCGGATTGGATGTCGATGAAATGATTGCTCAAATCTTAATCAATGAAGGATTCAGAACAATCGAAGAAATCGCGTTTGTCGATATCAATGAATTAGAATCTATCGAAAGTTTCAATGCGGAATTGGCGGCCGAATTACAAAAACGTGCCAAAGATTACCTGAATAAACAAGAACAAGATTATATCGACCAAGGTCACGCAATGGGAATGACGGATGATTTGTTAAACTTTTCATTTGTTCAACGTCCGGTCATTATGAAATTGGGTGCGGCCGGTATTAAAACATTGTCTGATTTGGCGGATTTGGCGTCTGACGAATTGGTTGAAATCTTGGGCGAAGATACAATGTCTTTGCACCTTGCGGGTCGTGTAATTATGAAGGCGCGTGAATTGGCGTACGATATAAAGCAAGAAGATTAATCTTTTAATACATAAGGAATAAATTTAATGGCAACATTAACACTTGGAAAATCTGTAACATTGGGCGCGGTCCAAAGCAAGAAAGGCGATGCGGTTTTCGTTGAACGTCGTCGCCGTATCGTTGCCCCCGGCAGCCAGGAATTACGCGATGAACCGGCAAAACCTGTGGTGACGCACAGTGCCGCTGATGAAAAATTGCGTGCCGTATTAGAGGCTGCGCGTGCCCGTGAAGAAGAACAGAAAAAACGTCAGGCCGCCGAAGCCGCAGCCCGCGCCGCGCGTGAGGCTGAAATCGCGCGTGAGGCCGCCGAATACGAACAGGTTAAAAATCAATTAAATGCGCGTGAAGCGGATGCGGAATCTGAAACGCCGGTTGTTGAAAATGTTGCTACGCCTGAACGCGGAACGAAAAAGCAACAATTTACAAATCATCAAAAACCAACCCGTAATACCAACGATGACGATGATGCGTCCCCACGAAATAATAACAAACATTTCAGAAAAGATTTCAAGAAATCTGGGAAAATTTCTATTCACGACATCATTATGGGTGGCGATGACGATGATGATGACGGTATCGAATTGCGTGGTGCAAACCGTCGCCGATCCGAAGCATCATTAAAACGTTTCCGTGAAAAGGCACGTGCGGTATTTTCTGCACCGCAAAAAGTTGAACATGTTGTCACATTGGGTGAAACAATCACGGTCAAAGATTTGGCAAATGCGCTGGCTGAAAAGGTTGGTAATGTTATTAAAAAATTGATGGAAATGGGAATGATGGTTTCCGTCAATCAATCTATTGATGCCGATACGGCTGAATTGATTGCGGGTGAATTTGGTGCAACGGTGAAACGCGTTGTGGTAAAACCATACGCCGACCAATTGGAACGCGAACCAAATCCAGAAAACCTGACTCCGCGTGCACCAATTGTGACGGTTGTGGGTCACGTTGACCATGGTAAAACATCATTGTTGGACGCTTTCCGTAATGCAAATGTTGCGGCCGGCGAAGCGGGCGGAATCACGCAACACATTTCATCGTACGAGGTAAAAACCAGTTCCGGTCAAATGATAACTTTCTTGGATACACCGGGTCACGAAACATTTACGGCTATGCGTGCGCGTGGTGCACAAATGGCTGATATCGTGGTGTTGGTTGTTGCGGCAAATGATTCAATCATGCCCCAAACGATCGAGGCGATAAACCATATTCGTGCGGCACATGTTCCATTTATCGTTGCAATTAATAAATGCGATTTACCCGAAGCCAACCCAGAAAAAGTTAAAATCGACTTGCTGCAACAAGAGGTCCAGGTTGAATCCATGGGTGGCGATGTCCAATGTGTTGAAATTTCTGCCAAGAAAAAAACTAATTTGGATAAATTAGAAGAGGCTATTTTATTACAGGCCGCCATGATGGATTTAAAGGCTGATGCAGATATGCCGGCCATTGCCAATGTGGTAGAGGCGAAACAAGAACGCGGACTGGGTGCGGTTGCAACAATGATTATTCGCCATGGTACATTGAAAATTGGCGATGTATTTGTTGTTGGTGAAACATTTGGTCGTGTTCGTGGATTGATAAATTCATTTGGTGAACGTGTTAAATCTGTGCGTCCGGGCCAACCGGTTATGGTATTGGGATTGGACGCGGTACCGGCCGCAGGGGACGAATTGCGTGTGATGGAGACAGAAAGCCAAACGCGTGAGGTTGCCGCATATCGTATCCAACAAGCACGTGACAAGGCAAATGCGGTTAAACGTTCGTCACTCCAAGATTTATTTGCGGCGCGTGATGAATCTAAAAAATTGACTTTGCCGGTGATTTTGCGTGCCGATGTCCAAGGCTCGGTAGAGGCTATTACCGATATGTTGCGTGGTATAAATTCAGACAAAGCCGCGGTCGATTTGTTGTCGTCCGGGGTTGGTCAAATTACCGAAGGCGATATCCGTTTGGCCACGGCATCGGGTGCGGTGATTATTGCGTTTAATGTTCGTGCGGACGCAACTGTGCGTGATATGGCGCGCAACAATGGTGTTGATATTCGCTATCACAGTGTTGTGTATCGCATTACCGATGAAATCAAAGAAATATTGTCGGGTAAATTGGCACCTGAAAAGAAAGAAAACTTTATTGGTTATGCCGATGTTATCGCATTGTTCACGGTCGGCAAAGGTGTCCGTGTTGCGGGTTGTCGCATGACCGAAGGTGTAATCAAAAAAGACGCGTTCGTGCGTTTGCTGCGTGATAATGTTGTTATTTACGATGGCAAAATTGGCGAATTACGCCGTGAAAAGAACGAAGTCAAAGAAGTATCCGGTGGCGTTGAATTCGGTATGAGTTTTGATAAGTACAACGACCTGAAAGAAGGCGACCGGGTTGAATGTTATGAAGTTCAAGAGGTTCGCGCAGAACTGTAAAGACCCGTCACATAAATATAAAAAAAGGGGCAAAACAATGCCTCTTTTTTTATTCTGTTTTTTGTGATATAATATACATTATGATGAAAAAGTTTTTTGTATCTTTTTTATTATTGATGTTTTGTGCGCCAACTTTTGCGGCAGAACCATACATCGATGAATATTGGAATATCCCAATGTACACCGACGACAGTGGAATCGATTGGTTCAAGTTTGGAACGGGTTATTACCAATTGGACGGCACTGCACAAAATAATGCGGCGGGATTGAATCCGGGCGATTGGCGCGTTTTTTACGAACAAGAAACCGAAGTGTTGGGGACCAGTACGTGCAACCAATATAATAATGAACAATCTTTTATGGCGGCGGCGGAAACACGTGGACCAAATTGTTGGTGCAAAATATTGACTACAACCGATGATATAAAGAAAAAAACACCAACCAAATGGATTTATCGTGGTGAATTTCGGGATACGGCCGAATGTGCAAACTTGTGCACATATCGTTGTTCATACAACTTTGTTGGCGACCCAGATTTTCGTGGTGAAATTTTCAATAAATAAAACTAACTATTTTTGCGTTTTCTAAATTCATCCAATGAAACCACCCTGCCCTCGTCCGGCACAGAATTTTTATTGCCGTCCAAAGGTAATTCCATATCATTGTCCGCAGATTCAGGTGTGCTTTTTGGATGAAATGTCAAAATAAAATCAACCGACGGGTCCTTGAATTCCACCAATGCAGAAAAAGGAACGCGTATGAAAAACGGCCGACCATCAAAAGTCAATTGAACCCCAAATTCTTTATCAGACACATGCAAATTGTTATAAGAATATTGCAACACAATCGTCATGATATCGGGATATCGCATACGCAAAAAATCCGGTAATTGAACACCCGCATCACGCGTTTTGAACGTTATAAAAAAGTGCGACCCATTGCCCAGTCCGTTTATTTGCGCGTGAATCAGCGCGTCCTTTACAACAGATTTCAACGCATTGTCTAATAACAATTGATAATCAATTTGGGCCATATTAACCTTCTTTTTCATACAGTATAGAACGAATTTCACCGTTATGGCAAGTGACAATTGCGGCACCTGGTACATCGGCAAATGAATTTGCGTCCAATCCGGTTGCCCAAACCTGGGTATGTGTTTTATCTAAATTTCCAAAGATTTTTGCACGCGTGGCGCTGTCCAAATGAGCCGCGGCTTCGTCAAACAAAACGATACAGTCCCGATTTGTTTTTGTATGTAATAAATTTGTGTGTGCCAAAATCAAATCAAATAATGCAGATTTTTGTTGACCGGTACTGGTAAGGCGCACCGGCAAATTCAATTCATTATTAAACATTCCAAAGTCAGATTTATGTGGCCCGTCCAACACCATTTTATCGCCAACCAATTCACGATTTTGGGTTAAATAATTTCTGTATTCACGTTCCGCCGCGGCCGCAGGCATCCCAGAAATCAACATTTTTTCCAATTTACCATCGACCGATACACTAAAATTTTTCAGGAAATAATTCACTTCGCCGGCATATTGCACGCGTGCCGCCGCGACCGCAACCGCAACCGCCGCCAATTGATCGTCCAACGCGTCCAGCCATTTATAATCCGCGCCACTTTTTAATGCAAATGCCCGTTCTGTTAAAATTTTAGATAATTTTGCGGTGCGACCACTGTGTGCGGTATCGAAATTACTGGCCAACCTGTCAAAGAAAGCACGCCTGTCCGCCGATGAATCAACAAACAAACGGTCTTCACGCGGGGAAATCCAAACAATCCGCAATATTCGCCCCAATTCATTTAATGTAGAATTTTCATCGTTTATTTTTGCATGCCGATTATTGTCGCCACGATTGAAATATACACACAAAGAATCCCCGTTGTCTGTTTCGCAAAATGCAGAAAATCCGCCGTTTCCATCAAAACATGCAATATCCGTCATGTCGGCATTACGCATGCCACGGTCGCCGGCCAGCATCGATAAAGCCTCAAGTATTGCGGTTTTACCGGCGCCATTTTCGCCAATTATGATAATATTCCGGGCGCCATGTGTTTCCACACGCGATACTTTGTGATTACGAAAATCTGTTAGTGTAAGGCTTTCAATCATGATGGAATTTTGGAGGCCAGGGTCGGAATCGAACCGGCATACAAGGATTTGCAGTCCTCTGCATAACCACTCTGCCACCTGGCCTTTATGTGTGCTTGCATATTAAACAAAAAAAACATCCTTTGCAACATAAAATTTCTGAAAATATACATGTTGTTTTGGGGTAATTTTTTATTGCGCGCACCGCACGTTTTTTATATAATCAAAAGAACAAGAGAGAGTGTTTTTAATGAAAAAATTATGGATGTTTTTTGCGCTTGTGCCGGGTGTTGCATTTGCAACAGATGATTGTGCAACATTGCGCAATGTGCCGGATACAACGCTTACCCTGCCCCAGGTTGTGAATTTTGGTCTGTGTCGTAATCCACAAACGGCGGCGGCATATGCATCATATCGTTCGGCACATTTTACAAAAAATTCTGCATATTCTGCATATTTACCAAAGGTTGATTTTGGTGGTGGTACCGCCCGCGCCCATCGTGTTCATGATGATTGGAATTACAGTGGGTCGTTATCTGCATCATATTTGATTTTTGATTTTGGTCGTCGTTCGTCTGATTTTGCGACGGCATTGGCGACATATCGTGCGGCGGGATTTGATTATGATGAAACTGTGCAAAACTATATTTATTCTGTGATTGGTGCGTATTACGAATTATTAAACGCAAATGCCGATGTGAATGCGGCGGAATTGGCGTTAAAGGTTGCACAAACCGCCAAAGATACGGCCGATAAAAAGTTCAAGGCCGGCGCCGTAGCCAAGGCTGATGTGTACAAGGCTGAAACAACATTGGCGTCCGCCCAATTGAAATTAGAACGTGCAAAAAACAATCGTGAAATTACCAAGGGAACATTACTGACTAAATTATCTTTCCCGGCAAACCAAGAAATTACAATTGCCGATATGCCCAGTACATTTGGCAGTGACGCTGAAAGCGAAGATATCGAAAAATTGATAGAGGTTGCACGTAAAAAACGTCCCGACCTGTTAAAGGCAACCGCAAACAAAGATGCCGCGTGGCATCGTCGCAATACGGCGTTCTTGAAAAACTTGCCATCAATTTCACTCACAGGCAGTGTTAATATGGAGGCCAAATCCGTTGGTGGTTTATTCGAACATATGTCGGAACGTGCGGGTGGTCGTATTGGGGTTTCTGTATCTATGCCGATATTTGCGGGGTTTGCGAACATGTATAATGCACGTGCGGCGGTTGCGAATTATGACAATGCAACAGAAAACGAACGTGCGGTTAAAAACAATGCAATGATGGACGTATTCACGGCATATCAAAATTATAAAACGGCCAAAACGGTTTTGGAACAAACAGACGCATTGTTGAAATCTGCAACTGAAAACGAACGCGTGACATCTGGTATGTATAAAGTCGGGCGCAGTACAATGTTGGATTGGCAACAGGCACAAAGTGATTTAATAGATGCGCGCAATCAAAACAATGCTGCAAAATATGATTTGTATGTCAAACGCGCGGCGGTGGCTTTGGCGATTGGTGATATACAAAGTGGATTGGACGGAGAGACGGATGTTAAATAAATTAAAACAAATTTTATCATGGCCATTTCGCCATAAATGGTGGTCTTTGCTTATTATCATTATTGTGATATTAGGCGTTGTTTTTTTTGGTGGTACATCGAAAAAGACCGCAAACAAAGGCGCGTTTGTGACGGTAAATATAACCCGTGGTGATTTAGAACAGGTTGTCAGTGCAACCGGCGAAATCAGCCCATTAAACACCGTCAGTGTCGGGTCCCAAGTGTCCGGCACAATCCAAGAAATATACGCCGATTATAATTCCCTGGTTAAACAGGGTGATATATTGTTGGAAATTGAACCGTCTGTATTGCAATCATCTGTGACCGAGGCCAAAGCATCACTGGATTCTGCAATATCACAACGCAATTTGGCAAAAAGTGATTATAACCGTAATAAATCATTATATGCCGATGGTTTTATCGCACGGTCTGAAATGGAACAGTCCCAGGCGCAATATGAACAGGCCGAAGCATCTGTTGTTCGTGCGAAATCTCAATATGACAAAGCCGTAACAAATTTGGGTTATGCGACAATTACGTCCCCGGTTGACGGTACGGTTATATCGCGCAAGGTTGATAAAGGTCAAACGGTGGCCGCATCTTTCCAAACACCTGATTTGTTCGAAATCGCCGAAGATTTAACAAAAATGCAAATTGAAACCGCCGTCAGCGAGGCCGATATCGGTATGATTCAGCAAGGCCAGTCCGTCACATTTACCGTTGATGCATATTCTGGGGATACGTTTAATGGCGTTGTGCGTCAAATCAGACTTTCGCCAACAACGACATCAAATGTGGTTGTGTACACCGTTGTAATTGATGTTGATAACGCTGATTTACGCCTTATGCCGGGTATGACCGCGTTTGTCACAATTATTGTTAATCGTGCCGAAGATGTATGGCGTGCACAAAATTCTGCATTCTTGCTTCGTTCGTTCGAAAATATTGACCCGGCGGCCAAAGATATTTCGACATCGGACCACCTGGCAATATTGCGTGATAAAAAAGTTATAATCGTGCCGTATAAAAAAGGTTTGGTGACGGCAACCGAAACAGAAATTATTTCAGATAATATAAAATCTGGGGATAAAATTATTGTTGGTCGTGTTGGTCAAGAATCGTCAATCAAAAAATCAACACGGCGCAGTGGTGGCCCAATGGGCGGTCCAATGTAATGCGTGGGGTTAAAAATGCCAACACAACCAGACGTTATTTCAATGAATAAAATCTGTAAAAGTTTCCCGTTGGAAATCGGCGGTACTCAACAGGTTTTGTTTGATATAACATTTAATGTTCATGCCGGGGAATTTGTATCAATTATGGGACCGTCGGGGTCTGGGAAATCCACGTGTATGAATATTATTGGTGCGCTGGACAGTGCGACATCGGGCACATATCAATTATACGGCCGTGATATTTCAACCATGACACCAGATGAATTGGCAACAATTCGTAATGAATATATCGGATTTGTATTCCAAAATTTCAATTTGTTATCAAAAAGAAATATATTAGACAACGTAATGTTGCCATTGATGTATCGCGGATTACCAATGGATGAACGTATCAGAAAATCGCGTGATATGTTGAAATTGGTTGGTTTGGAAAATTTCGAGACTTACCTGCCTACGCAATTATCTGGCGGTATGAAGCAACGTGTTGCAATTGCGCGTGCGTTGGCCGGCGATCCAAAAATTATTTTGGCGGACGAACCAACCGGCGCATTGGATTCTAAAATGGGTAATGAAATTTTGCAATTTTTCAAGAAATTAAATAAAGAAATCGGTATAACAATCGTTATGATTACGCACGAATTTGATATTGCAAAATATTCTGACAGATTGATTCACATTTACGACGGTCGCATAACATACGACGGAAAAATACCGCGTTCTGAATCTGATTTAATGCCAAAACACAAAAGGGAAGTAAAATGACCTTTAACGATATTATGAAAGAATCTTGGCTGTCAATCAGTGGTAATAAATTACGTTCTTTTTTAACGGTGTTGGGTATTATTATTGGTGTTATGGCGGTGGTGATAATGGTTGCGGTTGGGGAAACTGTGCAACAATCAATCACGGACCAATTTTCATCACTGGGTACAAATACGGTTGTTATTCGTGCGGGTGCGGCGCGCGTTGGTGGTGTGCGTATGGGTAATCGTCAAACATTAACCATAGATGACGCTGAATACATCGCAAAATTACCGGATGTTGCGGCGGTCAGTCCAATGCAAAATTCATCGGCCCAGGTTGTATTTGGAAATAAAAACTGGTCAACATCTATGATTGGCGTTTATCCTGATTATCAAACTGTGCAAAATGTAGAGGTTGAAAAAGGTGCGTTTTTTGATATGGATGCGGTTAAAAATGCATCTACATACGCGGTAATTGGCCCCGATACTGCAAGTGAATTAGGAATGCCATCAAACCCTGTGGGCCAAATAATCAGAATCCAAAATACCCCGTTCGTTGTTATCGGCGTGACCCGTGCCAAGGGGGATTCCGCCATGGGCAGTGCCGATGATATGGTAATGATTCCTATCACAACATTAAAAAAACGATTGGCAGGCAGCAAGTTTCCAAATGCGGTTCAATCGATTATTCTGAAATTATACCAAGACGCCGATAACAATATCGCAACAGAACAAATAACCGCCCTGCTCCGTTCTCGTCATCGTCTCAAAGATTCAGATGAAGATGATTTCCAAATAACCGATATGAAACAGGTTATGGAAACAATGACGACTGTGACGGGTTATATTAAATTATTATTGGTGGCAATTGCGGCGGTGTCATTGTTGGTTGGTTCAATTGGTATTATGAATATGATGTTGGTGTCGGTCGCCGAAAGAACGCGTGAAATCGGTGTGCGCAAAGCAATCGGTGCGCGTGAGCAAAATATTATCATACAATTCCTATCTGAATCTGTTTTGATTTCATTTATTGGCTCTATGACGGGATTGGTGTTGGGCGAAGGTCTGGCCCAGGGGGTTGGTCGATTTATATTGGGGTATAATGTCCCATTAAGTATTTGGCCGGTTGTGGTATCCGTCACGGTTGCAATTGTTGTTGGATTGGCGTCTGGGGTTTTCCCGGCGATAAAGGCCGCGAAATTAAATCCGATTGACAGTCTGCGCTACGAATAATATAGTTTTACGAAAGCGGATAAAATATCGTTGTACGGTCAAAATAACGCGAATTTGGACTATATAAAATGGCTTACTTACTATTTGTTCTTGGATTGATATTATTGGTTGGCGGTGGTGAACTGTTGGTCCAAAGTGGTATTTCATTGGCGCATAAATTACGTTTATCTCCATTGATTATCGGAATTGTTTTAATGGGCGTTGGCACATCATTACCTGAATTGGCGGCATCACTCAGTGCGATATTATCAAACCCACCAAATCCCGGAATTGCATTTGGTAATGTTATTGGGTCTAATATTTCCAATATTTTATTTATATTAGGGTTGGCCGCATTAATACATCCAATGCATATAAACCGTGAAAATTTCCGCCGGGACGGATTGTTTATATTGGTGTCGGTGATAATGTTGGGTATCATAATGGCATTTGGCCACCTGGATTCAATAATCGGTATGTTTTTATTGCTGTTTATTGCCGGGTATTTCGCGATTTGTTATAACAAGCAACAAGAAATCGAACAAAACACCACCCATCATTTACATATCAGCAAGCATACATGGGTGTTGGCGATTTTATCTGTGATTGGAATTGCAATGATAGTATTTGGTGCAGATTTATTGGTTGATACCGCATCAAAAATTGCGGATACGTTTGGGATATCTAAATCTGTTATGGGATTAACATTGATTGCGTTTGGCACATCCCTGCCCGAAGTCACCGTGTCCACCGTTGCGGCAATTCATAAACAAAGTGCAATTGCGTTTGGTAATGTGATTGGCAGTAATATTGCAAATATATTCCTGATTATTGGTTGTATGGGTATTGTTCGCACGACCGATGTTCCGCAAATGTGGCAAAGTTTTGGAATTATGGCAATTGTCACGGCTTTGTTATTAATGTGTGGAATTATTGGAAAAATTCCACGTTGGGCCGGCGCCCTGTTCTTGATTGGTTATGGTTTTTATATATATTCGTTGTTTTAACTTGAATTTTTTTTGTTTTTTAACTTGACATTTTTTTTTTTGGTAAGTAAAATTCGCTTAACCAAAAGGAATTAATAATGAAAAAATACAGTGTTGAACAACTTGAATTATTATTATTGCAAAATATGGATTATGTTCACATGGACCACAGAAAATGGGACAGTGAATTTGTTGATTATGGTATGAAATGTTCACAATACAATAATGAATCATATGAATTAAATGGGTATCAAATAACAAAAACACCTGGCGGTTTTGTTATGTTGTATTTCCAGGATGGAACAAGATGCCAAGGCGTTTCCCAAGAAATATTAAGAAGTCTATTTGACAGATGTGCGTTGTATTATTTGCAAAAATCGACCAAAAATATTAAAAACTTTTTGGATTCTGAACGTACTTATGTGGCAAAAGCGAAAGCGCCGGCTAAGTATGTTGTGCTGGATCCTACGCATCGCGGGGCATTTGCAGAATGTTTTAAAGTTTCCAAAGAACACGATAAATATAACCTGGTGACTGGTTTTGGAACACATTTTGATGTCGAAATTATACCCCAAGATTACATTCGTGGTGTTTATAATGATGTTGTGGAAATATACGATTTGCAACAGCTGGCCCAAACCCCAATTATTCATGTTGAAGAGGATAAAAATGAAAATGAAATGCATAAAGACGGGTTTGTGGAAACTTGGTGGTCCAATGTATATAATATTAAATTTGCAGGTCAAGGCGAGTATCAACTGTTGGATAACCAAGATAGAAACACTCATATTGCGGTATTACAAACACCAAAAGGCAAGCAGATTCTTGAAAATTGTGGCATGAAAACCAGATTGTTAGATGGTATAAAAAATGCTGCAGAATCTTGGTTGTTTACTCATTCCAGATAATAAAACAAAAACCGCCATTTCGGCGGTTTTTTTATTCAAACAAATCCTGATATTGGGCATTGGTGCGTACAGATTTATGCATTTTTGCGCGCATTTCGTCCAATATCGGTGTGTCACATCCCATTTTGCGCGCCCGCACAATAATGGTTTCATATGCATATATACCTTCAACAGTACCTTTCAATTCATTGTTATTTGCAATTGCCACACCGGCGGAATAATTACGACTGGTTGGGGATGTTGCCGATAAAAACAAATCACCCAATCCGCAAAGACCGATAAATGTTTCTAATTTGGCCCCCATTTTCAACCCGATATTAACAATTTCGTTATAACAACGTGTAAAAATCATGGCACGTTCGTTTTCGCTGGATATTGTTTCGTGAATATATCCCGCAATCAAAGCCATAACATTTTTGCCAACCCCGGAAATCTGAGTGCCAATAATATCATTTGTTGCATCCAAGTGTGATAGGTTTAATACTTGTAATCCGGCCTCCATAACGCGTGGGGTTGTTCCCGCCAATGTTGATCCGGTTGGTTTGCCCATTGCAACCTCGGTCGCGAATTGCGGACCCGATAAAACGCCGAAATCAATGCACATAGGTAGTTCTGATTGTAAAATTTCAGACATAAATTCATGTGTTTTACTGTCCGCGCCCTTGGTGCAAATAATAATCGGTTGATTATTATAATACCCTGCAAATTTTTGTAATGTTTCACGAAAAAAAGACGACGGTGTCACACTTAACCAAACGTCCACATTTGCCAATTCTTTGGGATTGGTCACAACGGTTAAATTTTCAGGCATGTCAACGCCATCAAAACGTTTATATTCGCCATCAAAAGACCACAAAATAACATCCGCCCCACCTTGGGCAATATTTATCGCCAATGCTGTCCCCCATGCTCCCGCTCCGATGATGCCAACGGTTTTATACAACATTACTGAATCCTCTTTAACTTCTTTTCCAGCACAGGTTTAACGGACAATCCGTCATCGGACAATTCAATTGCGCGTAAATAAGCATCGCGTGCTAATTTCGTATCATTGGCCTCCATATACATGTCGCCCAAATGTTCGAATAATGCAGAACAAGAATTAGCAACCTCGCCTACTCGGCTCATTACGTCCAATGCCGCGGTCAATCCTTCGCGTGCACGCATAACATAACCCAATGTATCCCAAGTGCAAGAATCACTTGGTGCAAATCGAACCAAACTTAAACTGTATGCATACGCTTTATCTAAATTTTCGCCACGTGCGGCCCAAATACGCGCCTGGATACTGAATATATCTGGGTCTGGTTTTTGCAACAATATTGATGCGGCGTCCAAATCTTTTTGTGCGGCATCAATATCATTAAAAATGAAATTTACTTCGGCCCGCATTTTATGCAAATAAGCCTTGGCCCCCGTGGAAATATCAGGATTTTCCAGACTGGTATCAATTGTTTTTAATGCGCCCCGTTTATTATTTCCCTGGGTTTGCCATCCAACCAATTGATTTACCGCCGGCATAAATAACGGTTGGGCATCGATTGCGCGACGAACGGCGGCTTCGTCCTTGTTTACCTCGGCCAATCGTAAATTTACAAACGGATAATAAGGGCTGGCTTTATCAATTTGTGCAAAATACTTCTGATAATTTCCCATGTTGGCCAACATATACAGCCCAGAATGATAATTCACCGCATCAATCTGAACCGGGTTTTTATCGGCAACATTGGCCGCAAAATGCAACAATAATAATGATAAATCAGAATGTGACATAGATTGCGTGTGCGCCACCGTTTGCACCAAATTAAACGATAATTGGTTTTTATATCCGGCATACATCGACCAATCCGGCACATCGGTAAAATTCACCATAAACATACTGCCCGGTTTTGTTGTGAATTTAGTCCGCAAATTGTTTGCTTGGGCCATCAAATTATTATGTTTATAGAAAGACATCAAATACAAATAATCGTTTATATTCATAAATTCTGGTCGCACTTGGGCAAATGCATCTACGGCCTTTTGCACCCTGCCCCGTTCGGCATATACCTGGCCACGCAGGAAAGCCTGCCATGATGGGTTTGTTTCCAATTTATCAATGAATTTCAATGTTTCTGTAATATGGTTTATTGCCACCCCGGACCAAATACGAAACGGCGCCATTAAACGCATACTGTCGTTTTTATGTTTGGAATAAACATCGTTCCATTTGTTATTCTGGACCAAATAAGCATCCGCAATAACGCGGGAAATAATCGTTTTTTGTTTTTCCAAAGCCTTTATATCCGTTGGTACGGTTCCGTTCAGAAAATCCGTCAAAATATGCAATTCTGTGACAGATTTATATTCGTGCGCCCCGTCATCAATATGGTCTAAAAATTCACCAGCCCGGTCGAAATTATTGGTGTATAATGCGTGTTGTGCCGCCAAAAATGCGCCATAACTGGTTGTTGGAATTTTTCCACGTGCGTGAACCGTGGCGTCCGGTGTGTGCATAAAATGAATAGCCACCAATCCGGCAAGCAATCCACATGACACAAAAAATAATGTTTTTATTGGTTTCATGACTTTTATATGTTAAAATATTTTTTATGGAAAACAAAGTTAAATTTACAAAATATAAACAATTATTGTGCGAATGGTCCAATCGTATGAATTTGGTGGCCCCCAGCACATTAAATGACATTGATAATCGCCATATTGCTGATTCGGCACAATTGGCAGATTTTTTGCCACGTGATGCAAATATAATTGATTTGGGCAGTGGTGCCGGTTTTCCGGGTGTTGTATTGGCAATATTGGGTTGGCATGTCACATGTGTCGAATCTATTGGTAAAAAAGTATCTTTTTTGACCGAGGTTAAAAACCAATTAAATTTGGATAATTTAACCATTTATCATGGTCGGGTCGAAGATTATATTGCGAAATTACCACGTAATAACAAATATATATTTACCGCACGTGCGTTTGCGTCGTTAACAAAAATTATAAACTATGTTTGTTCAACAAATTACGAACTTTTTTTATTAAAAGGCCGGAATATAATGGATGAAATTGATGTTGCAAAACAAAAATATCATTTTGATTTTCAACTGTTTCCATCAAAAACAGGTGACGGTTTTATAGTAATTGTTAAAAAAGACCGGTAATTTCATATGAAATAATATATAACTGATTGATTTTGCAATAAATACAAATTTTTGCCGGTATTTACCGGTGTTTTTTATAAAAATAGAGGTGTAAATCATATTGTTGAAAATTTTTAGTGTTTTTGCCGGCTTTTTTAATAAAAAATATCAAAAACGCCGGGAATAATAAATTTGTGAAAAAAAGCGATGATTTCATGTGAAATAAAAAATAACATTATGAAAATACGTTGTTTTTGTGTTTGTTTGTTATATTGCTTGACCGAATCGAAAAAAATCGCCTATGATAAAAAACGAAAAAAAAGGAAGTGAATTTTATGACTAAAATAATAGCGTTTGCGAATCAAAAGGGTGGGGTGGGTAAAACCACAACGGCCATCAATATCGGCGCGTCTTTGGCGGCAATTAAAAAGCGTGTTTTGTTGATTGATTTGGATCAACAGGGTAATGCGGGTACGGGATTGGGGTTTGTTCGTGCGGGGCATTCGCAAAGTGTTTATGGTGTGATTATGGGCACCGACACGATATCAAATAATATTTTAACAACCGCGGTGCCGGGATTGCATTTGTTGCCATCGGGCTTGGAATTGGCCGGTGCCGAAGTTGACTTGTTGGACGTTGAAAACCGCGAATACCGTCTGCGTGATGCGTTAAAGCCGGTTTTAGATTATTATGATTTTATATTGTTGGATTGTCCGCCGGCATTGGGTCATTTGACATTAAACGCACTAAATGCCGCCGATAGTGTGATTATTCCATTACAATGTGAATTTTTTGCATTGGAAGGTATTCGCCAATTGGTAAGTACTATCAATGTGGTACGTGAACAATGGAATCCAAAATTACATATATTGGGTGTTTTGCTGACTATGTATGATAAACGTTATTCTATGACGCGCGATGTAGAAAACGATGTTCGCAAAACATTTGGTGATACGGTGTTCCAAACCGTGATTCCGCGTAATGTTCGCGTGTCCGAAGCACCCAGTCACGGCAAACCGGCATTGTTTTACGATTTTAATTCCACCGGGGCACAAAGCTACCTGCGCGTCGCAACAGAAATTGTAAATAAACTAAAACAAGAGGATAAATAAAATGGCATCAAAATTTGGATTGGGGCGTGGACTTGCAGATATCCAGGCGAACATGGGTGAATTGCCCGACATTTCTATACTAACCGGTGGCGAACGCGTCGTGATTAAACAAATTCCATTGGCGCAAATCGGTGCAAATCCAGACCAACCGCGCAAAACTTTTCATGATGCCGAATTAAACGATTTGGCGGCATCAATAAAAGAAAAGGGCGTGTTGCAACCAATTTTATTGCGTGCGGTGACCGGGCGTCCTTATAATTATGAAATTGTGGCGGGCGAACGTCGTTTTCGTGCTTCTAAATTGGCGGGATTAAATGAAATTCCGGCGGTTGTAAAAAAAATGGACGACAATAACGCCATGGAAATCGCATTGATTGAAAATGTGCAACGCGAAAATCTGGACCCAATGGAAGAGGCTGCCGCATACAAAAATTTAATAGACAAATGTAATTACGAAATGGGCGATGTGTCGCGTTTAATTGGTAAATCGGAAAGTTATATTCGTAATTCTATGCGGTTGATGGCTTTGCCGGAATCTGTACGCCGCATGGTGTCGAACGGTGAAATTTCTGCATCCCATGCGCGTACAATTGCGGTTGCCGCAGATCCAGAAAAATTGGCCAATGAAATCGTGAATAAAAAAATGTCTGTGGCCGATACAGAACGTGCGGTAAAAAATGTAAAAAGAACCGGTAAAGGCCGGCAAATTACAAATAAAACAATTGCCGCTGCCGACGTCACAAAAATCGAAATTGCAATCCAAAAATCGTTAAAAGTACCGGCAAAACTAATTGAACGCCGTGGCGGGGCAGGGCAAATCGTGCTGAAATTCAATACGCGGATGGAAATGCAAGAATTGGTCGACAAACTGACCAAATAAAAAAGTTAAAAAACACCGGCAAATGCCGGCAGGATTATACCAACAAAATTCTTTTGGAATTTCGCGTGGACCCAAATAAAAAATGCCGGTAAACACCGGCATTTTTTTAGAATTTTTCAACCAACTATTATTTAACAGTTGTTGTTGCATTACGATTCCATTTCCAAACGGATTCGCCGGTTCCTTTAACCAAAGGACGTTCTTTACCGTATGAAATTGTAGAAATACGTTTTGCATCGATACCGTCATTGACCAACACTGCTTTTGCGGCGTTTGCACGACGTGCACCCAATGCCAAGTTGTATTCTGTGGAACCACGTTCGTCGCAATTACCAGCAATCTGGACTTTTACATCTTCGTGATTTTTCATATACAAAGATTGACCCAACAGGTTTTCTTGGGCTTCTTTGGAAATTTCAGAAGAGTTAAATGCGAAGAACACGCGTTGATTATTCAAGTCAGCCGGTTCAACGACACTGGAACCGCCACAAGCGGCCAAAATGCCAGCAACACCCGCCAACAACACAAAGTTTTTTACTTTCATGAAAATACTCCCTTGAGTTTTTGTTACTCGTGGTATATTTTATACTAAAATAACTGCAAAAGCAAGGGGAATCATAAAAAAATGAATGATTATAGCATAAAAGACCTAAACTTGGCCGGCGTTCAATGGGAAATCGCAGATGTTCCAATGGCTTTGCGTGCCAAATGGGCGGCGGCCACACAATCGACCCAAAATACGCCGCAATCAACTGGTGATGTTTCGCGTCCCGGTGTGACGGTTGTGCCACCAATTGCGCCAACGGTCACAATATCGTTGGAAACGGCAGAATCTATGGCGTCCCGCCCCGCGGATATTGAAAACTTGAATCGTATGATTGGTGAATTTAATCATCCATTACGCAGCGCCGCCACCCAAACTGTTTTCCCAAATATTGCAAAAAATCCAAACGGATTGGTCATCGTGACAGATGTGCCGGGTGCCTATGATGATGCATCGGGCAGGGTGCTTTCCGGCGCAACAGGCGAATTATTTGATAAAATGTTGGCGGCAATCGGAATGAATCGCGATATGGTATCAATTATTCCAATCGTATTTTGGCGCACACCCGGCGGTCGGTCACCAACGGATACGGAATTGTCCCTGGCGCGTCCATTTGTGCGCAGATTATTGGAATTTTTATCACCAAAAATGATATTGACATTGGGTGCAACGCCTGCGGCTGAAATTGCTGATGTAAAATTGTCGTCCGCCCACGGCAAAATCACCCAAACCCCCACAGGCACGCCTGTTATGCCGATTTATCACCCGAATTATTTGTTGTTGAAACCATCGGCCAAACGCGATGCATGGGCGGCATTACAAGAATTGCAAAATTTGTTGAAAAACCAATAAATTTATTCAATAATTCCAATCAGGTAATACAAAGGAGCCTAAAATTAAACCGAATATGAATAACCGGGATACACGGCGCGATACCGGTCCGCGCATGAATAATCGGATTTTTGCAAAATCTGTTCAGGTAATAAACAGCGATGGCCAAAATATGGGTGTTATGGCGACACCTGTGGCATTGGAACTGGCGATGAATGCCGGTATGGATTTGGTCGAAATAAACAGCGCGGGTGATGTGCCAATTGTCAAAATAATGGATTATGGCAAATATAAATACGAACAAAAGAAACGCGCGTCCGAGGCGAAAAAGAATCAAAAAAATGTCGGTATGCGTGATGTATGGGTCAAACCATTTATCGAAGAAAACGACCTGAAAATCAAAATGAAAAAGGTTTTTGAGTTCTTGGGCGACGGCGATAAAGTGAAAATTTCCGTCATGACCAAGGGAAATAAACGTGTCCTGGGCCAGGGACGCGACGCAATCCCTGAATTATTTGCACATATTATGGAAATAATCGGCGATGCGGGGACATTGGAATCCAAATCAAAACCGGACGAACGAACAAAATCAATTATCGTCGCCCCGGCAAAGGCAAAATAAAAACTGGCATTTGCCAGTTTTTTTTATAACGGTAAATTTACGCCTGCGGTGGCGTCATGCATCGCTTTATCGATTATGACATCTGCCTTGGCCTTGGCGTCACAAAACGCGTCACGGACGATTTTTGATAGGTTATCGGCGGTGTTTTTCATTGCGTCCGGTGACAAAGTCACCTTTACAACATCATATTTGCCTGTCATTTCAACAATGCACGCGCCATTACCGGCCAAACCCTTTACAATGACCTTGGCCAAATTTTCCTGGGCCGCGCCGACGCGCGCCTGCAATTCTTTGGCCTGGGCCATCATTTCACTTAAATCCATATCGTTTCCTTTTGTCAAAATAAAAGGGGGACATATACTGTTATTTGTCCCCCCAGATTTTATTTTAGCAAAGATTATTTAATTTCCTTGCCTGTTTTTTGATCGATACCAACCATTGACATACGTGTTTTGCCACGTTTGTCGGCACCCAAATAGCGAACATATACAGTATCGCCTTCTTTGATTTTGGCGTCTTCGATTTTGTTCAAACGTTCGCCTGTGATTTCAGAAATATGAACCATGGCTTCGAACCCGTTTAATATTTTTACAAACAAACCAAAATCTTTCATTCCGGTCACAACGCCTTTGTATATTTCGCCAACTTCGGGTTCTGCAACAATTTCTTTGATACGTGCAATGGCGTTATCCGCATCTTCTTTGGATGTTGCCATGATTTTAATCGTACCATCATCTTCCAAATCAATTGTTGTATTTGTTTCACGAACCAAAGCCTGAATCACGACACCACCTTTACCGATAACATCGCGAACCTTGTCTGGATTGATTTTCATTTGATACATTTGTGGCGCGTATTCAGAAACCTTGGCACGTGGCGCCGCAATTGCACTTTCGATTTTGCCCAAAATGTGCATACGACCAGCGCGCGCTTGTTCCAAAGCGTGTTTCATGATTTCAAATGTAATAGATGTAATTTTAATATCCATTTGCAACGCGGTAATACCATCCTTGGTTCCGGTCACCTTGAAATCCATATCGCCCAAATGGTCTTCGTCGCCCAAAATATCGGTCAAAATGGCGTAATCATCACCTTCTTTGATTAATCCCATTGCGATACCGGCGACCGGGCGTGTTAATGGCACACCACCGTCCATCATGGCCAATGTTGCACCGCATGTTGTCGCCATAGAAGACGAACCATTTGATTCCAAAATATCACTGCATACACGCACGACATAGTCGAATTTTTCGCGACTTGGCATCATTGGGTGCAAAGCACGCCATGCCAAATTACCATGTCCCAATTCGCGACGCCCAGGCGATTTTAATCCTTTGGCTTCGCCCACAGAATAACCCGGGAAATTATAGTTCAAGATGAAATCGCGTTCATCTGCACCGTCCAAACTTTCAATTGGCAACGCATCTTTGCCACCACCCAATGTGAGTGACACCAACGCCTGGGTTTCGCCGCGTGTAAATAACGCAGAACCGTGTGCGCGTGGCAATACACCCAATTCAATTTCAATAGGACGCACCGTTTTTGTATCACGACCGTCAATACGTGGTTTTCCGGCCAAAATATTGCTGCGCATGATATGTGCGGTCAGTTTTTCAATAATTTCATCGGCCCATGATTCCAAAGTTGATGTTGCCGTGATTGATTCTGGGAACAATTCTGGGATACGTGCCTTGGCCGCAGCGTGAATTTCCGCCAAAGTTTCCAAACGATGCAATTTTTCTTTGATTAATAAAGCATCAGTAATTTGCCCATCAAATTGTGCAAAATCTTTTTCCATTGCAACATATTCAGGTGTGTTTTGTGGAATTTCCCAGCGTTCTTTTCCAGCATTTGCAACCAATTCATTGATAGCATCGATAACGGTCTGTTGTGCATCAAAACCGAATTTAACCGCGCCCAATGTGGTTTCTTCGTCCAATTCACCGATTTCAGATTCCACCATCAAAACGCCGTCACGTGTCGCGGCCACAACCAAATCCATTTCAGATTTACCATCGACATCCAATTTTGACGGATTCAGAACGTATTTACCATCGACATATCCAACACGTGCCGCACCAATTGGGCCGGCAAACGGAACACCCGATAATGCCAACGCCGCGCTTGACGCAATCATCGCCAAAATATCAGGTTGATTTTTACGGTCATATGAAAATACCTGGGCAATGATTTGCACTTTGTTCTTGAACGTTTCCGGGAATAGTGGACGAATAGGGCGGTCAATCAAACGCGCAATCAAAGTCTCGCTTGTTGATGGTTTGCCTTCACGTCTGTCGCGTGAGCCCGGAATACGGCCGGCGGACGCAAATTTTTCTTGGTAATCAACGGTCAATGGAAAGAAATCTTGACCTTCGACAGCGGTTTTTTCGGCGCAAACCGTGGCCAAAACCATGGTTCCACCCATTGTTGCCAAAACCGCGCCGTTGGCTTGCTTTGCCATACGGCCTGTTTCCAAACGCAATGTTTCATCACCATATTTAATTTCAACCGCAACAGGGTTGTTCAAAGGATGCGCGGCATCCGGTGTTTTTTTATTTAATAAACCAAATAACATAGTTTTTCTCCATATTTTTAATTGTTATTTTTTTTCTTTTAGCGGAGAAAATCATTCGTTTTTACACTCGTACAACATAAAAAAAGTGTAAGAAAGAATAATTACCCTCCGCAAACTGGTTATATTATAACCACCGTTATGCAGATTGCAAATAATTTTTAGTCTTTATTTTTATAACAAACAAGCAAGTGTAGCACCGGCATTTTTCATCATAAACCAACCGATTCTGTAATCAGTCACATAAACGGTCAGCATAAATACCGCCAATATGCCAATGACTATTAAAACATTTACACGCGCGCCACGCATGCAATATACAGATATGCAATACAATAAATACAAAATCCACGCATCTACAAAAATACTGATAATCCAAAGCGATGTGCAATTAAATGCCAACGCATTTAATACCAATACCACCGGATACATGAAAAATACAGATGCCAATCCCTTTATCGCAATTTCCCAATCGCGTTCGCCACCCGTGATTTCAGAAATCAACATCAATAACCCGCCCATTACAAACAATAATGCCACGGCCAAAACCGGCACAATAATCAATGCGCCAAATACCGAACCAATTGTAATTGTTGCGCCACCAATCAACCTGAATAATAAAACCAAAACGCCGCCAATCAAACCATATATAAATGCGCGAAACATGGATTCTTCTATATCACCATCGGCAACAATTTTCTTGAAAAAACTTTTGGGATTCACGATTGCGTCACGAATGCCGGTCAATAAACGTTTTGTTTTATAATGCATTTTTTTCCCTCTATGTTTGATTATTTATATTTTTGCTTTATAATGATAAAAAATCAACGAGAAAAAACAAATGAAGAAAGTTATAATTGCGGGTCGTCCGAATACTGGAAAATCTACATTATTTAACGCGCTGACTGGGTCGCGCGATGCGTTGGTGCATGACCGTCCGGGCGTGACACGTGATGTTATGGTGGGAACTATGCGCGACCGTGCAATTGAAATTTATGATACAGCCGGTCTGGAAAATGCAAAAAATGGAATTGCATTGGATTCAACAAATATGGCATTA
>Ga0310690_10000891_pt1 | contig 58130 bp, 53 predicted proteins | sample AusTroGonzalo_MG_2_FD_207661 | JGI IMG/M metagenome (GOLD analysis project Ga0310690, IMG submission 207661) | Bovine rumen microbial communities from tropical cattle in Woodstock, Queensland, Australia - Gonzalo_04 (v2) (version 2) | ecosystem: Host-associated > Mammals > Digestive system >... | reverse complement strand
CCAGCTGACTTCCTTGTCCTGCATGATACCACTGTAAGCAAGGATCTTACCCATTGACAAGACACCTTGTCCGCCGAAACCGGCTATAATAATTTCTTCTGTCATTGCTTTGTCGTTTTTAGGTTTTGTTTTGACTTCGGGACTTCGAGACTTCGAGACTTATGGACGCGCGGTCACGCAGTCCCGTAGTCACGCAGTCTCGCAGTCATTTATTTTTTTATCAGCTCGAAATTGTCCTTGAGGTCGCCCAAAGGATAGACGGGCAGCATGTTGTCTTGCAGCCACTTGTTGGCGTCGACGGCGCTCATCTTCCAGTTGGAGTTGCAGTTCGACACGATTTCAACGAAGTTGACACCGTTCTTGTTTTCAATCTGGTTCTGGAAAGCCTTCTTGATGGCCTTTTTGCAGTTGCGCACGGCGGCGGCGCTGAACACAGCCTGACGGGTGACATAGCGCGTGCCGGGCAGCTGGGCCAGCAGTTGGGTGATCTGGAGCGGGAAACCGTTGTTCGGGGTTCCATCGGGCCACTGAGGCATACGGCCGTAAGGCGTGGTGGCGGTCTTCATGCCCACGAGGGTGGTGGGGGCCATCTGACCACCGGTCATGCCGTAGATACCGTTGTTGACGAAGATCATGGTGATGTTCTCACCACGGTTGCAGGTGTGGATGGTCTCGCAGGTGCCGATGGCAGCGAGGTCGCCGTCGCCTTGGTAGGAGAACACGACCTTGTCGGGCCACACGCGCTTGATACCCGTGGCGCACGCTGGAGCGCGGCCGTGGGCGGCTTCAACGAAGTCGACATCGAAGTAGTCGTAGGCCATCACGGCGCAACCCACGGGCGAAACGCCGATGGTACGGTCGTCAACGCCGAGCTCTTCAAGCACTTCGGCGATGATGCGGTGCACGGTGCCGTGACCGCAGCCGGGGCAGTAGTGGAAAGGTTTTTCCGTCAGCAGCTTGGACTTTTCGTAAACCAAGTTTTCAGGCTGAATGATATCTTGTAATGTGATGTCTGCCATTTTCTTATTCTCCTATAATTTGTTTCTTCATAGCTTCGAGAACTTCTTCCGGGGTGTGGATGATGCCACCGACGCGGCCAAAGTGTTCGGCCTTGGCGCGGCCGTTGCAGGCCAGCAACACGTCTTCGATCATCTGACCGCAGCTCAATTCAACAGAGAGGAATCCCTTGACACCCTTGTCGATGAGATTGCGGATGGCTTGGGTCGGGTAGGGCCACAGGGTGATGGGACGGAGCAGACCGACCTTCATGCCAGCGGCGCGACCGAGTTGCACCGACTTCTGGGCGATACGGGCGCTGGAGCCGTAGGCAACGAATACGTATTCGGCATCGTCGCAGTCGATCATTTCGTAGCGTACTTCGTTCTTGGTCACTTCGTCATATTTGCGCTGCAAGGCGCGGTTGTGCTCTTCCATGCGTGCGGAGTCGAGGTCCAAAGAAGTGATCACGCGATGTTGCGTGCCACGCTTGCGGCCTGTCAGAGCCCAAGGATACTTGGCCTTGATTTCTTCTTCAGTCATACGTACCTTCTGCTCGGGCAGGACGACCTTTTCCATCATCTGGCCGATGGCACCGTCGGAGAGGATGCACACAGCCATTCTGTACTTGAAGGCGAGGTCGAAGCCCAGCGGCACGAAATCAGCCATTTCCTGGACGGAAGCGGGGGCGAGGACGATGTTACGATAGTCGCCGTTGCCGCCACCCTTGGTGTTCTGGAAATAGTCGGCTTGCGAAGGCTGGATGGTACCCAGACCCGGGCCGCCACGCACCACGTCGGCAAAGACGCAAGGCACTTCGGCGCCGGCGATGTAGGCCAAACCTTCCTGCTTCAGGCACACGCCTGGGCTGGAGGAGGAGGTCATGACGCGCTTTCCGGCGGCACCGGCGGCATACACCATGTTGATGGCTGCCAATTCACTTTCTGCTTGAAGAACGACCATACCGGTACGTTCGTAAGGGTTCTGTTCCGACAGATACTCAATCACTTCCGACTGGGGAGTGATAGGATATCCGAAATAAGCATCGGCGCCGCAGCGGATGGCGGCCTCGGCCAATGCCTCGTTACCCTTCATCAATTTTAATTCTCCCATTATGTAAGATTTTTTGATTTGTTAGACAATAGGTTTTGATTACAGGGCTTTCTTGTAAACCTTGATGACGCCGTCGGGGCAGGTGATGCCGCAACTTGCGCAGCCTATGCAGGCTTCGGGGTTCGCCATGAAGGCGTAATTGTAACCTTTTCCGTTAACTTCTTTTGCCAGTTCGATGACCTTGCACGGGCAGGCTGTGATGCAAACACCACAACCTTTGCAACGCTCAATGTCAACCACGATGGCTCCTCTGAATTTTGCCATATTGATTAGTTTTTAGAGTTTGTTGTTTCAATTTTTTATTGAGCCACGAAATTAGGGTTTTTCGTTCAAATAGAACTTCTTTTGTGCCTCTTTTTTCTTCCAAACTTGTAATTTAGACTTATTTTAAATTATTTCACCGGATGGTCCTTTGCAAACGCCGCCAAGCGCTCCGCCAAAATCGGGATTTCTTGCCGTTGGATGAGAGAGGTGCAGGCGCGCACACCCTGTTTGGTGCTGCCACAGGTATCTAACGAGATGCCAGAGACACCGTAGTAAAGCATTTCTTCCACCAACTCAGCGCCAGTGAAGCCGGGATAGCAGTAGGTGAAATAGAACCCGTCTGCGATAGGCTCGCCGCAGTCCTCGTCGTAGGTGATGTAGAAGCCATTGTCGGTGAAGGCTTTCTTCATCAACGCGGCCTTGCGACCGTATTCCAAAACATCCTCACGATAGTTATAGGTGCCATCGTTGACGGCTTTCAGCACTGCTGCCAAAGCATGTTGTGCCGAGTGCGAAGTGCCTGAACTCAGCGGGTGCAATGCACCGAAGAGGATGGCGCGCAGGAAGACTTCTTGTCCGCAGAAGGCTTTCAGGTCGGGGAAGTGATGCTGGGCCAACTTGTCGCTGATGCCGAGGATGGCGCAACGTTCGCCAGCGTAGCTGAAGGCTTTCGAGCTGGAAATCATTAGGATGTAGTAGTCGGTGTACTTGCCCACGGTGGGTTGGAACGGGGCTTCGCCAGGATGGCTGTAGTCCTTGCGGAAGTCCATGCCGAAGTAGGCGAGGTCTTCCATGACGATGACGTTGTACTTGTTAGTTAGCTCGCCGATGATGCGGAGTTCCTCGTCGGTGAGGCACACCCATGTCGGGTTGTTGGGGTTGGAGTAGAGCAGGCTGTGGATGTTGCCTTTGCTCAAAACCTCTTCCAGTTTGGCGCGCAGTTTCTCGCCACGGTACTCGTAGATGTCAAAATGCTCCATCGGGATGCCAAGCACCTTGCATTGGAACTTATGCACAGGGAAGCCCGGGTCGATGAAAAGCATGGTGTCTTTCTTCTTGTCGGTGTGGCCGCTGATCATGAAGGAGGCGAAAGCACCCTGCATGGAGCCGACGGTCGGCACACAATTGGCTGGGTTCACGTCGATGTCAAGGAAGTTCTTGATGAAGCGTGAGGCCTCCTTCTTCAGCACAGGGGCGCCGTCGATGGGCGGGTAGTTGGCAGGAACGCCGTTCTGCAAGGCCTTGATTTGGGCCTCAATGCCGACGCGTGCAGCGGGCAGTCCAGGATTGCCTAACTCCATGTGGATGAACTTCTTGCCACAGGCAGCTTCCAAGTCAAATGCCAATTTGTTGATTTCGCGGATACCGGCATTTCCGATACTCGGCAAACCGCTTTCTGCAAAGAGTTTCTTTGCCAAATCTTGGGGTACGATATTGTATTGCATCATATCTATTGAATAAAATTGCTCTTTTCAATCGAACGGCAAAGATAGTGAATTATTTGACATGTGCAAATAAAAAAAGCGAGCAATTTGTTTTTGCTCGCTTTTTGTGGGACGTACTGGACTCGAACCAGTGACCTCTGCCGTGTGAAGGCAGCGCTCTAAACCAACTGGGCTAACGTCCCTCCGTTGATGAAAAAAACGCCATCGGGCGTTTCTCTGTGGGGCGAACAAGGATCGAACTTGTGACCTCATGCCTGTCAAGCATGCGCTCTAAACCAACTGAGCTACCGTCCCATTGCGGCTGCAAAAATACGGCTTTTTCGGAAACTGACAAGTTTTTTTCTTCCTTTTTTCAAAAAAATTCTACCTTTGTGCAATTAAAACCTTTAATCATGAAAGTTAAATACTTATTAGTCAGTCTGTTCCTTGTTTTAGGAGCAATTTCGGCCTCGGCCCAGGAAAAGAAGAATTTCGAATTGGAAGACCTTTACAAGCGCCCGACATTCTATGCAAAGAGCGTGCGAGGCATGAATTCCATGAAGGACGGCAACACCTACGCCTCCTTCGAGAAGGGCCAACTCAACATCTACAACTACAAGACAGGAAAGCTCGAAAAGACCCTGTTCGGTATCGCCGACCTTACCTTGTTTCCCGATTCGCTGCCCATAGGGCTTCAGGATTACGAATTGAGTGCCAACGAGGACAAGATGCTGTGTGTCACCGAGACGGAGAGCATCTATCGCCACTCGTTCCATGCCACCTATTATATATATGACTTCGGGTCCAAGACCTTGCAGCCGCTTTCGAAGAACGGCAAACAACGCCTCGCCACATTCTCGCCTGATGCGACCAAAGTGGCCTTCATGCGCGACAACAATCTGTTCATCAAAGACTTGGCGACAGGGGAGGAGAAGCAGTTCACCGACGATGGCCTTTACAATCATATTATTAATGGTGCGCCCGACTGGGTCTATGAGGAGGAATTCGGCTTCTCACAGGGCTTCTATTGGTCACCCGATAGCAAGAAAATTGCCTACATGAAGTTTGACGAGAGCAATGTGCGCGAGTTCCAGATGGAGGAATTCGAAGGCCTCTATCCTGAATGGTACAGCTTCAAGTACCCCAAGGCGGGCGAGGACAACTCTATCGTCGAAATCTATGTCTATGACCTCGAAAGCGGCAAGACAGTGAAAATGGACACGGGCACCGAAACCGACATTTATCTTCCTCGCATTGCTTGGACAAAGGATGCCAATGTGCTGGCCATTCAGCGCCTCAACCGTCACCAAAACCATCTTGAAATCCTCGCCGCCGATGCTAAAACTGGCAAGAGCCGCGTGTTTTACGATGAGACCAACGACTATTATATTGACATCACCGACGACTGGCACTTCCTTGAGGACGGCAAGCGCTTCCTCATGACCTCTGAGAAGAGTGGCTACAATCACATCTATCTTTACAACCTGGACGGCTCTTTGGTGAAGCAACTCACCGATGGCCCTTGGGATGTGACTTCCGTTTACGGCTTCGACGGCAAGGAAGTGTTTTTCCAAGCCGCCAAGAAATCACCCGTCGAGCGTCAGATTTATGCCGTCAACCTGAAAGGCCAGTTACGTGAGGTGGTTGGTCGCGAAGGCACCAACCAAGCGCGTTTCAGCAACGACTTCAGCTACCTTATTAATATTAATAGCAGCATCACGCAGCCACGCCAGTTTGAACTCTACACCAATAAGGGCAAGTTGGTGCGCGTGTTGGAAGATAACCACGAGTTTGCCGAAAAGCTGAAGACCTTCAACCTCGGCGAGAAGAAGCTCCTGAAAATCAGTGACCCGGCCTTTACTTTGCCCGATGGTACTCAAGTCGATGTGGATGCTTGGCAAATCCTGCCTCCTGATTTCGACCCGAATAAGAAATACCCCGTGTTGATTTACGTCTATGGCGGTCCCGGCCATCAAACCGTGAACAACTCGTGGGCCGACAGCGACTTCTGGTGGATGCAGCTTTTGGCGCAGCACGGCATCATCAGCGTGTCCATCAACAACCGTGGCAGCGGCGCACAGGGTGAAGTGTTCAAGAAGATGACTTACCTGCAACTCGGCAAATATGAGACCGAGGACATGATTACCCTCGCCAAATATATGGCCAAGCAGCCTTACGTGGATGCTGAAAGAATCGGCATCTACGGCTGGAGCTACGGTGGCTTCATGGCAGCCAACGGCATCACCAAGGGCGCTGATGTCATCAGCACGGCCGTTTCGGTGGCCCCCGTGACCAACTGGCGCTACTATGACAATGTCTACACCGAGCGTTTCATGCGCACGCCTCAGGAGAACCCCGACGGCTACGACCTCAACTCGCCTGTGCACAACACGGCGATGATTAAGGGCAACTATCTGCTCTGCCACGGCAGCGGCGATGACAACGTGCATTACCAAAATGCCATGGAACTCATCAAAGCCATGATTTCCAACGGAAAACAATTCGACTTGATGATCTATCCCAACAAGAACCACGGCATTTATGGCGGCTACGAATACGGCGACGGCGAATGCCGTATGCATCTATTTACCAAAATTGACAATTTCCTCTTCAAACACCTTTTGGGAGAATAAATCACATTGACTCTAGGAACTTTAATAACTTAAATATGAAAAACTTGAAAATAATGCTGGTCCTTGCGACCGTGACCTTAGCCGCCGTTTCCTGCGGTCCCAAAAAAGGAACACAAAATGCTGAAGTAAAGCAAGAAACACCCAAAATGCTGGTGCTCTACTATTCCCAAACGTCGAACACCAAAGCCGTGGCCCAAGAAATCGCCACGAAGCTCGATGCCGACATGGAAGAGATTGTCTCTGTGAATCCTTATGACGGCGACTTCCAAGCCACCATTGAGCGTTGCATTCAGGAGCGCGAAGAGGGCGTCATCCCTGAGATTCAACCTGTTAAAGCCGACCTCGCCAAGTATGACGTGATTTTCCTCGGCTATCCGATTTGGTTCGGCACCTACGCGCCGCCTGTCGTTACTTTCCTGAATCAAGTGGATTTGAGCGGAAAGAAAATCGTTCCGTTCTGCACCTTTGGCAGCGGTGGACTCGATTCCAGCGTGAGGGATTTGGCTGAGACACAGCCCAATGCGGAGATTCTCCTTGGCTATGGTGTTCGTGCCGCGCGCTTGGATGCCATGCCCAAGGAAGTCGACCAGTTCTTGAAGGCTGGTGGTTTCATCGAGGGTGAATACACCAAATTGGAGGCTTTTGCTGAGCCGCATGAGGTGAGTGCAGACGAAGCCGCCATCTTCGATGCTGCTGTGGGCGACTATCCGATGATGCACGCACAAGCCAAGACCGTGGCCACACGCGCCCTTCCGAATGGCACGGAGTACCTCTTCACCGCCGTCGACTTGCCTCGCGAGGGCAACCCGAACATGCCGCCTGCGGGTGAGTTGAAAGTCTATGTGACTGTAGTTGAGGGTGAAACGCCCGTGTTCACGCAGGTGATTAGGTAAAGCTTATTCCATCCATGAAGAGACTCATTCTCATAGTGACGCTGTTCGCCGCAATGACCGTACAGGCCCAAGAAAACACCTTCTGGAAGAAGGTCGATCATTTCTTGACCAAGCAGGCCAATGTGGACACAACATTCATTTATCATCCTCGGACGGGTCTTTCGTTGGGCTTGTTCTCTACGGGTCAGAAGGCTGGTTTCCATGTGGATGTCGGTTTCGATTTGAAAGATGATGATGATACCATTTCTGGCGTGACGAAATACAGCCTGTCGGAAAACCTGTGCACGAAAGTCGGCCTTGAGGTGGGTTACGGCAATGTCATCTTGGGCTATGGGGTGGAAGTGGGGCATCGAAGTGCGTATAAGAAACGCGCCTTGGCATTGAACATTTTGGGTCGGTCCTGGGGCGTGCGTTTCAATTACTTCAAAATAAACAACTCGTTCACGAGTAGCATTGAGCTTAGAACTGAAGGCAACGGATACTATTGGTACGATGAATGGAATCCAGTGGAATTGGCCCAACTGAGAAGCTTTTCCATCGACGGATATTATGTGTTCAACAACAAGCGGTTCGCCTATCCTGCGGCCTATAAGGTTGGTCTGGTGCAGCGGCGCACTGCCGGCTCGTGGATGCTGGCGGCACGCTACATGCAAGGCAGCCTGTACAATAGTCCTGAGGCGGCCTTGGATTCCTACAATCTGATAGACTGTTTCTCCACCTTGCAGGCTTCGATAGGCGGTGGCTATTCGGTCAATTTCGTGCTTTGGCACAAAGACCCGACGGGTGAGCGCGACCAAGGATTGCGCAACATCACCCTTAACCTGACGGCAATGCCCGTGATTACTTTGTTCAACTATCTGAAAACCACTGTTTATGAATTTGACGAGGAATACATCTATTACAGTGAAAAAGTCTCCAAAGTGCTCTGCCGTCCCGTGCCTAATTTTGTTGGCTGCGCTGCTCTTGGCTTCACATGGAATAGGTTCTTTTTATCGACCCAATTCTCTTACAACCGCTTCTATTTCCGTAGCCGCGACGCATTTGCCACCAATGTGTTTGACTATTCGGAGTATGATGTAGATAACGTCAGCGTTAATGGCACTTTCCACGACTGGACACTGAAGGGTTTGTTGGTATATAAATTTTAGAATGAAAGACAGAAAGATAATCTTGATTACGGGGGCCAGTAGTGGCATTGGTTTCGACGCAGCCAAGACCTTGGCTCAACAAGGCCATCGCGTATATGCTGCCGCTCGAAGACTGGAGCTAATGGAGCCTCTGAAGGCTTTTGGAGTGCAAGTTCTCAAGATGGATGTGACCGATGAAACGTCTATGATTCAAGGTGTTGATTCGGTCATCAAGACGGAAGGCCGTATTGATGTGTTGGTCAACAATGCGGGATATGGTTTTTTTGGCGCCATCGAGAATGTGCCTTTGGAAGAGGCACGTAAGCAAGTGGAAGTGAACGTCTTCGGTCTGGCCCGCCTGACCCAATGTGTGCTGCCCTATATGCGCCAGCAGGGGAAGGGACGCATCATCAACACTTCGTCCATTGCGGGCAAGATGGTGTTCTATTTTGGAGGTTGGTACAACGTGACCAAATACGCTGTCGAGGCCTTCAGCGATGCCCTGCGCATGGAGGTGAAGCCCTACGGCATTGATGTGGTGATGATTGAGCCAGGTGCCATCAAGACGGATTGGGGCCTCATTGCGGCAAGGCATCTGAAGGAATCGTCGGCGGGAACGGCCTATGAGGAAACGGGTACACGTTGGGCCAACAGCATGGATTGGTTCTACAAAACCAATATGCTTTCGTCGCCTTCGGTTGTCGCGAAGGCTATCAGTCGCGCCGTCAACAGCCGCCATCCCAAGGCGCGCTATTGCCGAGGCCGTTTTTCGTTTGTCGGAAGAGTGGCCCACGCACTCATGCCCGCCCGCTGGTGGGACGCTATGATGCGCGGGTTGGGGCGTGTCAGTGTTTCGTAATTATTCTTTTTCGCGTTTCTTGCCCACAAGATAGGCCGCGCCGAGGCCGACCAACACCGCGATGCCACCACCCAAAGGTGCGTCGGCGTCGCCAGGATTGCCGTGTCCGTTAGGCAGGATTAAGCCGCTTCCGGTGCGGTCGTATTCGTTGTAGTCATCCGGCATGGAGCCGCGTTGGAACAGGCCGCCGCCGTTCTGTGCCGTGGCGCAGAGGGCCAGGGCAAAAAGGATGGCAAGGGTTAATAATGTCTTTTTCATTGTATTGTGTTGTTTGTTTTGTTTATTCATATAATCGTTTTGTTGGTTTGTAGGGGCGGACCCATGTGTCCGCCCGTCTATGCGGTTGTTTGTTGTTTGGGGGCGGACACGCGGGTCCGCCCCTACGGATGTTTTATTGAACGACAATTTTCTGCGTTTTCACATCCTTTCCATCCACGAGACGCAACACATACACGCCAGGCACCATCCCCGCCGTAGAGACGCAATGCTTTGCGTCTCCTGAAACGATGACCCGTCCCATCACATCAACAATTTGCAGCGTGGCATTGGCAATGGCATCCGTGATGATGATTTCCCCATTACAGATGAAGGCAAAGGTCTCTGAGCCTGTCGAAGAGTCGTCGTTGTCGTTGGCACTGAACAAGAGACGGAATCTCGATTCATAATCCGTCGTCTTGGCGGTGAAGGTATAATCGGTCGTTTCGAGCAGGTCAATGTCCGCGCCCGTCAGATTATCAATAAGGTGCAGATAATCCATATCCACGCCTTCGGGAGCGACTGTAATCGTGTATTCTCCGTTTTTCGCGGCCTTGAAGTTGAGCGGCAGTTCGCCTTGGGCGGCGTTGCGCACCACGGCGTAATTCGAGCTACCCTGCGGAACGTAAATTTGGCTGTTGTTCGCATCAAGCATGAACTTGGGCAGTGTGCTACCCTCGCCAAATCGGAGAATGGCACGGTCGATGACAGTGGACGTTGAGCTGCAGAGGTTGACAACAACTTTCTCATCACTTGCAGTGACTCTTGTAGCCTTGGTGAAGGTAATGGTTTCACCATCGCTTGCCGCCAACACGAAGATGCCTTCCATAGCGGCAATGTTGGGGTCTTCAGCGACAATGATTTCAGTACCTCCATTATTCATTCTGTAGAAATCTCTTTCGCCAATGGTGGCTGTCGCGCCGAAGGGGTTGCCGATAAGGTTCCAGCCTTGGCTTCCCGTCTTGCTCAGGGTGACTTGGCCGTTGTCGTCATAAATTGTGCCCGTGAAGAACAGCGTGACATCCTCCTTGCTGGCGTAGAGATAGCCTTTGCCGTTCTCCAATACAAAGCCTTCGGTGTGGGCTTTGTAGTTTTCCCATTCCATTTCAGCGGCTTGGTTGAAGCGGTAAAGGTCGTATTCCGAGGCACTGAAGATGTTGCCGATAGCCGTGGGCGCAATGCTTCCCACAATGGGCGATGAGATGAATTTCCAGCCGCCATTACCCGTATCGTAGCCTGTTATAGTGAGGGTAATGCCCAACACTGCGTTGATGGTGACGCTAGCAGCGGGCATTGTGAAGCTGTATGTGTAATTGCCGTTGTCAATGACGTGGTCTTCTAGATTATTGTTTCCTAAATGATAGTTCACGGTGAATATTGGTACATGTCCAGTTTCCAAACCGCTGAAGCTAAGAGTAATAATTTGCCCCTCTTCGGCAATGTTGTTACAGTCTGCTACAGCCGTCATGCCATCTGGTAATGAGCCGATGTTGACTGCATATAAGTTCAAATTACGGTCGTCGGTCTGGTCTTCCCTGTTTGCATCACCATAATTACTCTTGTCTTGTAACATGCTGTTAACATAAGACTTATAAGTATCTGGAATAGATAAGTTCAGTTCTGCCAATAGCGTTTGCGCATCAGTATTACCATCCTCATTACCTTCTGCATGGTAGACATAGGCACTAGCAAAGTTTGGAGCAATTTGGTTTGCCACGTTTGTCGCCGTATATTCATCCATTCCTTCTTTAAGCAATTGTCTTTTTATACTTTTTGTATAATACAAAATCATGCTATTGGTTAATCGAGTTTTTGCTGTTTCTGCGCTAAAAGCTATGTCTGTAAGTGAATTCCCTGCAGAAGTAATGCTCTGAGTGGCAATTGACATCGAATTCCAAGAATCATCGATTGTCACGATTTGATAATCACACGGATAAGAACATAGACAGCCGGTTGTAATGTCGTAGATTGTCTTGTTTTTATTTTCATTCCAATCCTTGGCAATGTCAGATATGTGAGTATGACCAGTAAAAATAGTATTGATACCTGCATCTGCCATGCGATTACGCACATATGCTGAATTACTAATACTGGTTCCTCCAGCTAATCCTCCAGCAATGTGAGGTATCAAGGGATGATGCATCATGGCAATGACCTTTTTATTATTATCACAAGCCGCTTGAGCCTTTTCGCACACCCAGTCAAGTGTGTTTTCTGACAGAACGCCTCCTGTTCCGGAGTCTATGCCGATGACCACCAATCCGTCAATAGGTTCACAGGCGTATGTCAGTGTAGTAGGTTCACGCTCTGAAGTAGTACCATAACCATAGTCGGCATAAAGAGATGCGAAGCCTTCTGCTGTGATAGTGGGAGCATTGGTCGTCTCATCACCGTAAATTAATGCTTTGGTTGTACCTAGGTCGTGGTTGCCAGGAATGACCAAGGTTGGTGTGTTCAGTACATCGAGCTTGGTTTTGATATAATCGTGGCTGACTAATTCACCATCTTTGGTCAAGTCACCAACAATTAGTATCAGTTCTGGTTGTTCGACCATTCCTGCAATGTCTGCTACCACCTGATCGAAAAGAGTCTGGCTATAGTCAACTAGTTTCCTACTACTATTATTGATATAAGTTATCCAGTCTGAATTATTGGGGTTTGGAAGTAATGTAGCGGGCATCACATGTGGGTCAGAAATAACCACAATCTTGTGATTACCGGTTTGAGCCCTCGCCGTCGAGGTTATGAGCAATGCGAGAAGCGCGACTATTGTAAAGTAATTACCTGATAAGAAATGTGCTCTGGTTTTCATCTTATTTCTTGTATTGTATTTGAATAAGTAGATGGTCATAATTAGTTTACATATTAGACACGAGACTGCGAGACGTTTGGCCTGTCCCGTGTCCCGAAGTCCCGCGTCCCGTGTCAAAACAATAGGCAGTTTATTTTTGAACAGTTACTTACTTTGTAAAAGAAATGCAAAAATACGAAGAATTTAGGATATGCAAGGCTTTTTCCTGAAAAACTGCAAAAAACGATCGCAGGTACATCATCTTCAGCTCCGACGAGGACATTGAGGAGCTGGAGTATTGAAGGGCAAACAACAATAATAAATAGTAATGGCCATTACCGTAATGGATGTTACTAATTTGCTTTTCAAGACCAATAAGCTCCATTTTTTTGCCTAAAATTGAAATTTTTGGGAGTTTTTTGTTGAAAGTCTTTGGAATTATTTACTTTTGCACCGCAAAAAAGTTGCAAAATTCGAGACCATACTCCCGAATTTCTTGTAAAAATCGGGAGTACACTCCATAATTTTAAAGGTATTATGTACAATAGAGTATTTGATATAGAGCGCAAATTGGACGAAGGAATGTTCTTGTTTGGCGCACGTCAGACGGGGAAATCCACCCTTTTGAAAGAGCGGTTCAAAGGGTCGATTTATTACGATTTGCTCAATCCAAGCGTCAGAAGGGCTTTTAAGTTGAATCCGAATTCGCTTTGGGATGCGCTTCAAGACAAACCCGCCGGCACCCTTGTGATAGTGGATGAAATCCAAAAAGTACCGGAATTATTAGATGTGGTGCATTCCCTGATGGTTGAAAGAGGCTTGTCCTTCATTCTCAGTGGCTCCAGTGCAAGGAAGCTCAAGCGTTCGGGAGCTAATACGCTCGGTGGTCGTGCCATTCCTGAAACGCTTTACCCTCTTGTGTGGCCCGAGGTGACTGATTTTCAGATTGACCGTGCTGTCCAAAACGGCATGATTCCCCGACATTACATGGTGGAGGATGCCACCAAGCGACTTTCGGGCTATGTGAAAGTGTACCTCGATGAAGAAATCCGTGAAGAAGGCGAAGTGAGGGAACTCGATGCCTTTGAGCGCTTCATGGAGGTTGCCGCCATTTCCGACGGAGAAATGCTGAATTATGCAAACATCGCTTCCGACTGCGGCGTTTCTGCCAAAACGATCAAGTCATATTTCCAAATCCTTTACGATACGCTTATCGGGTACGAAATCCCTGCGTTCAGGAAAGAAATCAAGCGGAAGGTTGTCCAAGCACCAAGGTTCTACTATTTTGACGTTGGTCTTGCCAACTATCTGATGGGGCGCCATTCCCTGAAACGTGGCACCGATGATTACGGACATGCCTTTGAACATTATGTGATGCAGGAAATCATCGCTTACAAAGGATACAATGACAAAAGGGACACGATATCTTATTGGCGCACCTACGACAAAAAAGAGGTGGATGCCATTATCGGCGACGCAAAAGTGGCCATTGAAATCAAATCCACGGAACGCGTGGAGACCAAACATAAGAAAGGTCTCAAGGCTTTCAAGGAAGAACATCCAGACTGCCGCTTGATTCTTGTGTCTCTTGACCCGATTACCCGAAAATCCGGCGACAAGGAACTGATATACATCCTCGACTTCCTGAAGATGCTATGGGCTGGAGAGGTTTTCTGAAAGCGTCAGCATCTACGACCGCAAGTACATCATTTTCAGCTCCGGCGAGGATGTTGAGGTGCTGGAGTACTGAACAGCACGGCACGAACGTGCAAAGATGAAAAATTGGCTTGTGTGGTATTCGCATGAGAAAAGTCGTACCTTTGCACCTTCAAAACAAATGGTATCATGGTTAGGGAAGAAACCGTTTTTGGGCCGATTTTCAGTCGGCGATTGGGCAGCTCGCTGGGCATCAACCTGCTGCCGGTGAATGGAAAAATCTGTACGTTTGACTGTATCTATTGCGAATGCGGCTGGAACAGGGATGGTCGCGACGACACGCGCCTGCCTCATGCTGCCGAAGTGCGCGAGGCACTTGAAAGCAAACTGAAGCAATTGGTAAAAGACGGCACTCCCGTTGATTCCATCACCTTTTCCGGCGACGGCGAATCGACCATCAACCCCGATTTCCCGCAAATCATCAACGACACCCTCGCTTTGCGAGACAAATACTATCCCTCGGCCAAAGTGTCGGTGCTTTCCAATGCTACGCAGGTTCACCGTCCCGAAATTTTCGCCGCGCTTCGCAAAGTCGACAACCCCATCATGAAAATCGATGCCCCGACCAACGCCTTGGTGGAGAAAATCAACAAGCCTGCGCCAGGCTATGATGTGGATAGGGTAGTGGAGGCCCTGAAGCAGTTCAACGGCGATTTCGTCCTCCAAACCATGTTCTTGAAAAGCAAGGACTTCGACTCGTCATCGCCTGAGGTGCTCAACGGTTGGATGGACATCGTCCGCCTTCTGAAGCCGCGCGAAGTGATGGCCTATACCATCAACCGACCCACCCCCGAGGAAGGTCTTCAGAAGTTCAGTGTCGAGGAAATGACGGCATTTCTCCGTCCGCTCATCGAGGAAGGCTTCAACGTGCAGATAAAAGGCTGATTTTCAATAATAATTTCGGAGAACGCAGTTTTTTTTCGTTTTTTTTGTCATCGAAAAGGAAAAAGTCGTACTTTTGCAGCCTCAAAATCAATCTAAGTATCAACCATTAAAAAGAAGGAAGTGTTTTAAAATGATTATTATTCCTGTAAAAGAAGGCGAAAGCATCGACAGAGCTTTGAAGCGCTACAAGAGAAAGTATGAAAAGACCGGCGTTGTGAGAGAATTGCGCGCCCGTCAACAGTTCACCAAGCCGTCAGTCATCAAGCGTGCACAGCTGATGAAGGCCATTTATGTGCAGAAACTCCGTCAGGCTGAAGAGAATATGTAATCCGCCGGAAGAGGAAAATAATTTTTTTGGATAAACTTCGTTGTAAATGGGATTTTTTTCCTAATTTTACAGCGAAGTTTTTCTTATGCCTATTGACAAATTCATAGCATACGTTGAGAAGGAGAAACGTTACTCCGCGCTGACCGTGGCGGCCTACCGTCGCGACCTGCTGCAGTTCTCTGATTATCTGTTGGCTGACTTCAGCATGGCCGACTTGGAAAAAGCTACTGCCGTCATGGTGAAGTCGTATGTCGCCTATCTCAAGGAAAAAGGAATGGAGAACCGTAGCATCAATAGGAAACTCTCCACACTGCGCACTTTTTATAAGTATTGCCTCAGGGAGGGCGCGATAGAGAAATCCCCCATGACCAACATCAAGGCGCTGAAGCAGCCCAAGCCGCTCGTCAAGTTCGTGACCGAGACAGATATTAATAAGGTGTCGTTTTCTGAGGCTGATGATTTCCCCACCTGCCGCGACAGACTCTTGTTCGAGTTGTTGTATCAGACGGGCATGAGACAGGCCGAGCTGCGCGGCTTGCGCGATGGCAGCGTAGACAAGTTCACGAAGACGCTGAAAGTTCTCGGCAAACGCAATAAAGAGCGCATTATTCCGTTGTCCATGCAGATGGTCAATATGATTAGTCATTATCAATCGTTGCGCGACGCCGCCTTCGAGGTCAAGGCCGACCGCCTCCTCCTCAACGACAAGGGGGAGGAGATGACGCCCTATTATATATATAATAAGGTGCATGTCCTATTGGACGGTATCACCACGTTGAAGCAGAAAAGCCCGCATGTGCTGCGCCACACCTTCGCCACCCATCTGCTGGATGAGGGCGCAAACCTCAGAGCTATTCAGGAATTGCTTGGACACTCGAGTCTGTCATCCACCCAAATCTATGCTCACAATACCATCGAACAACTAAAGCAAATCCATAAACAAGCGCATCCGAAAGGATGACCAAAAGAAAGGAGCTATTATGAAAGTAATGATCAATTCAGTACACTTCAAGGCTGACCAAAAACTTGAAGACTTCATCACCCAAAAGGTGGAAAAACTGTGCAGCAAGTACAGCGAAGTGATTAGTGCCGAAGTGGCGTTGAAACTCGACAACACCGACACACCGGAGAACAAGATTACCGATATCCGCCTCGTTTTGCGCGGCGACGACCTTTTCGCCAGCAAGCAAAGCAAAAGTTTTGAGGAGTCGACCGACCTTGCGATTGACGCTCTGAAGAAGCAATTGGAGAAATACAAAGGGAAAACTGTCAAATAAACACACCGTCTTTTGGCCCTAAAAAACCTTATTTTGACCCAGAAGCCAGTCGCAAAACCGCGATTGGCTTCTTTTTGTTTTGTTTTAACAAGTTGAAAATCAATTATTTATAAAATAATGCAATTTTTTTTCGAAAAAAAAGCAGAAAAAACATTGCCAGTTGGAGAAAAATATCTATTTTTGCACACCTTTTCAGAGACGGAGAGACGGCTAAAAAGGATAAAAATCGTTCTTTCACATCATGCCGGTATAACTCAGTTGGTAGAGTAGCTGATTTGTAATCAGCCTGTCGGCGGTTCGAGTCCGTCTACCGGCTCTGAGTTGTCAAAAAGCCGGGGGAGTCGCATAGTGGCAATTGCAACAGACTGTAAATCTGTCCGGGAATCCGTTCGGTGGTTCGAGTCCACCCTCCCCCACAAGTCAAGCGGAAGTAGCTCATTTGGCAGAGCGAAAGCCTTCCAAGCTTTAGGTGGCGGGTTCGAGCCCCGTCTTCCGCTCAGATGAAGAAACAAGCCGATGTAGCTCAGCGGTAGAGCACTTCCTTGGTAAGGAAGGGGTCGGGAGTTCAATTCTCCCCATCGGCTCACTTTTTATGGGATAAAGTTCATAACCTTAAATAGAAAACAAAATGGCAAAAGAAAAATTCGAAAGAACTAAACCGCACGTCAACATTGGTACTATCGGCCACGTTGACCACGGTAAGACTACTTTGACCGCTGCTATCACCCTGCACCTTGCTAAGAAGGGTCTGTCAGAGGTCAAGACCTTCGATTCCATCGACTCCGCTCCGGAAGAAAAGGAAAGAGGTATTACCATCAATACCGCTCACGTCGAGTATCAGACTGAGAATCGTCACTATGCACACGTTGACTGCCCTGGTCACGCTGACTATGTGAAGAACATGGTTACTGGTGCTGCCCAGATGGACGGTGCTATCATCGTTGTCGCCGCCACGGACGGTCCCATGCCTCAAACCCGTGAGCACATCCTGCTCGCCCGTCAGGTTGGTGTGCCGCGCCTCGTGGTGTTCCTGAACAAGTGCGACCTCGTCGACGATGAGGAGTTGCTCGAATTGGTCGAGATGGAAGTCCGCGACCTCCTTGGCAAGTACGAATTCGATGCCGACAACACGCCTATCATCCGTGGCTCTGCTCTGGGTGCTCTGAACGACGACCCGAAGTGGACTCCCGCCATCGACGAATTGATGGAAGCTTGCGACACTTGGATTCCTGAGCCTCAGCGTGCCGTTGACAAACCGTTCCTGATGCCTATCGAGGACGTGTTCTCCATCACTGGCCGTGGTACCGTTGCTACCGGTCGTATCGAGACTGGCGTCATCCACGTTGGTGACCCCGTCGAAATCCTCGGTATGGGTGCTGAGAAGCTGAAGTCAGTCGTTACCGGTGTGGAAATGTTCCGCAAGATTTTGGACGAAGGTGAAGCTGGCGATAACGCCGGTCTGCTGCTCCGTGGTATCGACAAGGACGAAATCCGCCGTGGTATGGTTATTGCCAAGCCCGGTTCGGTGAAGCCTTACCACCACTTCAAGGGTCAGGTCTATGTCCTGAGCAAGGAAGAAGGTGGCCGTCACACCCCGTTCCGCAACAAGTATCGTCCTCAGTTCTACTTCAGAACCACCGACGTTACCGGTGAAATCACCCTGCCCGAAGGCATGGAGATGGTTATGCCTGGCGACCACGTCACCATCGACGTTAAGTTGATTGCCGACATCGCCATGGACAAGGGTCTCCGCTTCGCTATCCGTGAAGGTGGCCGTACCGTTGGTTCCGGTCAGGTGATCGAAATCATCGACGATTGATCAAATCAAACAAAGTAAGGGTGGGCGTAACACTCACCCTTATTCTACGGGCGTAGCTCAGTTGGTAGAGCATCGGTCTCCAAAACCGAGTGTCGAGAGTTCGAGCCTTTCCGCCCGTGCTTTTTTAAAAGGTTCAATATAAGATGAAACTAGTTAACTACATTAAAGAGTGCTACACCGAGTTAAAGGAAAAGGTAACTTGGCCTACTTGGAAAGAATTGCAAAGTAGCGTGATTGTTGTGTCCATTGCTTCCCTAATAATCGCCTTGGTGGTTTTTTTGATGGACTTTTCGTTTCAGCATCTTTTGGAGGCGTTCTATAGACTCTTCTAAGAGATTTGAATCTTGTGTGCATCTATAGGCAAACTTTATAACTTGATTGGGAGATGAGCGACACGAACGAGAGGAAATGGTATGTGGTCAAGGCCATCAGCGGTAAGGAGAAGAAGGTGAAGGAATACCTCGAATCCGAAATCAAGAGGCTGAACCTGCAGGACCTGATTTCTAATGTCTTGATTCCGACGGAGAAGTACTTCGAAGTAAAGAACGGCAAGAAGGTGTGCAAGGAGCGCAATTACCTGCCGGGCTATGTGCTTGTGGAGGCTGTTCTGGTCGGCGAGGTCGTTCATGTCATCAAGAATGTTCCCAACGTACTCGGTTTCCTGGGTACGAACGGTGAGCCCGACCCGCTGCGTCCCCTTGAGGTGAAGCGTATCCTCGGTAAGATGGATGAGCTTCAGAGCATGGGTGCCGGCAGCGATGTGATGTTCATGGTGGGTCAGTCGGTCGTGGTCAACGACGGACCTTTCAGCACCTTCAACGGCGTCATTGAAGAAGTGAACGAAGAGAAGAAGAAGCTGAAGGTGGCTGTTAAGATTTTCGGTCGTAAGACTCCCTTGGAGTTGAGCTTCTTCCAGGTCAAGTTGGAGAGTTAGTTTGTGGATGGAATTAATTGTTGCCTAATTAACTAAAATCAAGGATTAGAAATGGCAAAAGAAGTAAGCGGATTAATTAAACTGCAGATTAAAGGAGGAGCCGCGAATCCCGCTCCGCCCGTCGGTCCCGCTCTGGGTTCGAAGGGTGTGAATATTATGGAGTTCTGCAAGCAGTTCAACGCCCGTACTCAGGATCAGGCTGGCAAGGTTTTGCCCGTCATTATCACTGTTTACAAGGACAAGTCTTTCGATTTCATCGTGAAGGCTTCTCCGGTGGCGGTGTCCATCGTCGAAATGGCAAAGATCAAGGGTGGTTCGAAGGAGCCTAACCGTACGAAAGTCGGTTCGCTCACTTGGGACCAAGTGCGTGAGATTGCCACGAACAAGATGAAGGACATGAATTGCTTCACCGTCGAATCGGCCATGTCAATGGTGGCTGGTACGGCCCGTAGTATGGGGGTGAGGATAACAGGCGAATCACCTTTAAAGAAAGACTAAGTCTTTTATGCATTTGTAGAACACTTAAAAAAGTAAGTTAGATGTCAAAAGTTACTAAACAGAGGAAAGAAGCTTTGGCTAAGTTCGACAAAAGCAAGAGTTACTCCTTAAGTGAAGCGGTTAATATCGTAAAACAAATCACTTACACCAAATTTGATGCTTCGGTTGACTTGAACATCCGTTTGGGTGTCGACCCCCGCAAGGCCAATCAGATGGTCCGCGGCTCGGTGACGCTGCCCCACGGAACGGGTAAAGTCGTCCGCGTTCTGGTTCTTTGCAACCCGGACAAGGCTCAGGAGGCTTTGGATGCAGGTGCTGACTACGTCGGTTTGGATGAGTACATCCAGAAGATTAAGGACGGTTGGACCGATATTGACATTGTGATCACTACTCCTAACATCATGCCCAAGGTTGGTGCACTCGGCCGCATCCTCGGTCCCCGTGGATTGATGCCGAATCCCAAGACTGGAACTGTGACGATGGAGGTGGGTAAAGCTGTGCAGGAAGTGAAGGCCGGTAAGATCGACTTCAAGGTCGACAAGTACGGCATCATCAATGCTGGTGTCGCAAAGGTCAGTTTCTCTCCCGAGAAGATTTTTGATAACGCCAAGGAGCTGATCCAAGCCGTTATCAAGTTGAAGCCAGCCGCTGCCAAAGGTACGTACATGAAGAGTGTATATATCTCCAGCACGATGAGTCCGGGTGTGCAGATCGATGTCAAATCAGTGTCAAACTAAATTGAAAGGAATTTGTTGAAATGAGAAAAGAAGATAAACAAGTCCTCATCGACTCCATGCTCAGTGAATTGAAGGCTTGCCCCAATTTCTACCTGACTGACGTTTCGGACCTCAACGCCGAGAAGACCAGCCAGCTGAGAAGGCAGTGCTTCAATAGTGGTGTGAAGATGATCGTTGTCAAGAACGCCCTGTTCCACAAGGCTATGCAGCAGATGGAAAAGGACTACGAAAGTCTGTACGACGTTCTGAAAGGATCAACAGCTGTGATGTTTTGCGAGACCGGAAACGCTCCCGCGAAGCTGATAAAGAATTTCCGTAAGACGAATGACCGTCCGATTCTGAAGGGTGCCTACATTGAGGAGTGCTGCTACGTTGGCGACGAGATGCTTGACGCTTTGTGCAACATCAAGTCGAAGAACGACCTCATTGCCGATGTCATCGCCCTGCTGCAGTCGCCGATGAAGAACGTCATCAGCGCCTTGCAATCAAGCGGACACAAGCTGAGCGGAATCCTCGAAACTTTGTCTGAAAGACCAGAATAATCAAATTGAATGTAAAGACATTCGCCAATCATTAAAAGCAAGTTATTAACAATTAAAAATAGAAGTAAAATGGCAGATCTTAAAGCTTTTGCTGAACAATTAGTGAATCTTAGCGTGAAAGAAGTGAACGAACTCGCTACCATTCTGAAGGAAGAATACGGTATTGAACCTGCAGCCGCCGCTGTTGCTGTTGCTGCTCCTGCTGCCGGTGGCGCTGCTGCCGCTGCTGAAGAAAAGACTTCTTTCGATGTCATTCTGAAGTCCGCTGGCGCCCAGAAGCTGGCCGTCGTCAAGTTGGTGAAGGAACTCACCAGCCTCGGTCTGAAGGAAGCCAAGGAACTGGTTGACGCCGCTCCTAAGGCTATCAAGGAAGGTGTGAGCAAAGACGAAGCTAATGCACTGAAGGCTCAACTCGAAGAGGCCGGTGCAGAAGTCGAAGTGAAATAAGAAGGAATTATTTCCCCGTGAACGGCATACAACCTCAGCCCCGAAGCTAAAAAATCGGGACTGAGGTTGGTGTCGATTTTTTCGCTTTAGCGAAACAGCCCTTTTTTGTTTGTTCGTCTTTCCCAACATCAACACCTAAAATCCTAAATACCTTGGCAACAAAATCAACTGAAAGAATCAGCTTTGCGTCCATCAGGAAATCGTTTGACTATCCGGATTTCCTCGACATTCAGCTACAATCGTTCCAGGATTTCTTCCAATTGGAGACCAATCCGGACAACAGGAAAAACGAGGGCCTCTACAAGGTCTTTGCCGAGAATTTCCCCATCACCGACGCAAGAGGCAATTTCACACTCGAATTTCTCGATTATTACATTGATGCGCCGCGTTACAGCATCGCGGAGTGCATCGAACGCGGACTCACCTACAGCGTTCCTCTGAAAGCCAAGCTCAAGCTTTCGTGCAACGATGAGGAGCATGAGGATTTTGAGACCGTCGTCCAAGATGTCTATCTTGGCATGATCCCCTATATGACACCGCGCGGCACCTTCGTCATCAACGGCGCCGAGCGTGTGGTGGTTTCGCAGTTGCACCGCTCGCCGGGCGTCTTCTTCGGTCAAAGCCAACATGCCAACGGCACCATGTTGTACTCGGCCCGTATCATTCCTTTCAAGGGCTCTTGGATGGAGTTCTCCACGGACATCAACAACGTGATGTATGCCTACATCGACCGCAAGAAGAAACTCCCCATCACGACGCTGCTGCGCGCCATCGGTTACGAGACCGACAAGGACATCCTCGACATCTTCAACCTCGCCGAAGAGCTGAAGGTTTCGAAGGCAGGTTTGAAGCGCGTGTTGGGCCGCAGACTGGCCGCACGTGTGCTGCATACCTATTTTGAAGATTTCGTCAACGAAGACACTGGCGAGTGCGTTTCCATCGAGCGTAACGAGGTCATCATTGACCGCGACATCGTCTTGGAAGAGGAACACATCCAGAAGATCGTTGACAGCGGTGTGAAGACCATCTTGCTGCACCGCGAAGCAGAACGTGACGAAAACGACAGAGTGTCAGACTATTCCGTCATTTTCAACACGCTGCAAAAAGATACCTGTAATTCGGAGAAAGAAGCCGTGGAGTACATCTACCGCCAACTTCGCAACGCCGAGCCGCCCGATGAGGAAACGGCTCGCGGCATCATCGAGAAGCTGTTCTTCTCCGACAAGAGATATGATTTGGGCTTGGTGGGTCGCTATCGCATCAACCGCAAGCTCAACCTGTCCATCGACGATAATATCAAGGTGTTGACCAAGGAAGACATTATCGCCATCATCAAGTATTTGGTCGAACTGCTGAGCAGCAAGGCCGAAATCGACGATATCGACCACTTGAGCAACCGTCGTATCCGTACCGTGGGCGAGCAGTTGCAAGCCCAGTTTGGCGTCGGTTTGGCCCGTATGGCCCGCACCATCCGCGAGCGCATGAATGTGCGTGACAATGAGGTGTTTACGCCTATCGACCTGATCAATGCCAAGACGCTTTCGTCGGTCATCAACTCGTTCTTTGGCACCAACCAACTGTCGCAGTTCATGGACCAGACCAACCCGCTTTCGGAAATCACGCACAAGCGCCGTATTTCCGCTTTGGGTCCTGGCGGTCTGTCGCGCGACCGTGCTGGTTTCGAAGTCCGTGACGTGCACTACACGCACTATGGTCGTCTGTGCACCATCGAGACGCCTGAAGGCCCGAACATCGGCTTGATTTCGTCGCTTTGCGTGTTCGCCAAGATCAATGACTTGGGCTTCATCGAGACGCCTTACCGAGAGGTGAAGGACGGCGTGGTGGATTTCGACAACCCGCCCGTTTATCTCACCGCCGAGCTTGAAGAGGACAAGGTCATTGCCCAGGCCACCACGCCTGTGGATGAGAATGGACGTTTCACCGACAAGGAAATCAAGGCGCGCTATATCGCTGATTATCCTATCGTTTCGCCTGAAGATATCAACCTGATGGATGTGGGACCCAACCAGATTGCCTCCATCGCCGCCTCTTTGATTCCGTTCTTGGAGCACGACGACGCCAACCGTGCCTTGATGGGATCGAACATGATGCGTCAGGCTGTTCCTTTGATGAATCCGGAAAGTCCCATCGTCGGCACCGGTATCGAACGCTCTGTTGCCAAGGATTCGCGCGTTCTGATTACCGCAGAAGGCGAGGGTGAAGTCATCTTCGTGGATTCAAAGAAGATCGTGATTCGTTACGAACGTACCGATGAACAGCGTTTGGTGAGCTTTGACGACGACGTGAAGACCTACGAGTTGACCAAGTATGTGCGTACCAACCAAAACACCAGCATCAACATCAAGCCGATTGTGCGCAGGGGCGACCATGTGACCTTCGGCCAGATTTTGACTGAGGGCTACGGTACCCAGAACGGCGACTTGGCTTTGGGCCGCAACTTGAAGGTGGCTTTCATGCCTTGGAAGGGATACAACTACGAGGACGCCATCGTGATTTCGGAGCGCATTGTCAAGGAAGACTTGTTCACCTCTGTGCATATCGAGGAGTTCACGCTTGAGGTTCGCGACACAAAACGCGGCTTGGAAGAGCTGACCAACGACATCCCGAACGTGAGCACCGATGCCACCAAGGATTTGGACGAGCACGGCTTGATTCGCGTGGGTGCCGAGGTGAAGGAAGGCGACATCCTGGTGGGTAAGATTACCCCGAAGGGCGAAACCGACCCGACACCTGAGGAGAAGCTGCTCCGCGCCATCTTCGGCGACAAGGCCGGTGATGTGAAGAACGCCTCCCTGAAGGCCGGTCCTTCGATGAAGGGCGTGGTCATCGGTAAGCGCCTCTTCTCGCGTCTGCAAAAGGACCGCAAGGCCCGCGCCAAGGACAAGGAAGACATCGCCAAGATCGATGCAGCCTGCCAGAAGGAGTTGGCTGCCTTGAAGGGCGTTTTGGTGGAGAAGCTGCTCGCTTTGCTGAACGGCATCTCTTCAACTGGCGTTTCCAACAACTTCAAGGAAGTCATCGTTCCCAAGAAGACGAAGTTCACGTCCAAGATTTTGTCGGAAATCGACTATTTGACGATTAACCCGAACAAGTGGACGTCGGATGAGAGAAAGAACAGACTCATCGGTGCCATCATCGACAACTACACCGTGAAGCACAAGGAAATCGAAGGCCGTTACAACCGCGAGAAGTATGTGGCCAGCGTTGGCGACGAGCTTCCGAACGGCATCGTGCAGATGGCCAAGGTCTATGTGGCCAAGAAGCGCAAGCTGATGATCGGCGACAAGATGGCTGGTCGTCACGGCAACAAGGGTATCGTTTCGAGAATCGTCCGTGCCGAGGACATGCCGTTCCTCGCTGATGGCACTCCGGTCGACATCGTGCTGAACCCCTTGGGCGTGCCTTCGCGTATGAACTTGGGTCAGATTTACGAGACCGTGCTCGGTTGGGCCGGCCACGAACTCGGCCTGAAGTTTGCCACCCCGATTTTCGATGGTGCCACCCTTGAGGAAATCAATGATTACATGGCCAAGGCTGGCTTGCCTGCCAACGGCCGTATGCAACTCTACGACGGCGAAACGGGCGAGCCTTTCGACCAGCCTGCCACCGTGGGTTACATCTACATGCTGAAGTTGCACCACATGGTCGACGACAAGATGCACGCCCGTTCCATCGGACCTTACTCGCTGATTACGCAGCAGCCTCTGGGCGGTAAGGCCCAGTTCGGTGGCCAGCGTTTCGGTGAGATGGAAGTCTGGGCTCTTGAGGCCTTCGGCGCCAGCAACGTGCTTCAGGAAATCTTGACCGTGAAGTCGGACGACGTGAATGGCCGTGCCAAGGCTTACGAGTCCATCGTGAAGGGCGACAACATGCCCATCCCGAGCATCCCCGAGTCCTTCAACGTGCTCATCCACGAGTTGCGCGGCTTGGGTCTGGAGATCACCTTCAAGGACAAAGACGGTAAAGTGTTGAATTGATGTTAAATGCTAGTATAAAAAGAAAGAATTATGGCAACAAACAATATTGTAAATAGCAACTTCGCTAGCATCACGGTGAGTTTGGCTTCGCCTGAATCGATTCTTGCGCGTTCGCACGGAGAGGTTCTGAAACCCGAGACCATCAACTACCGTACTTACAAACCCGAGCGCGACGGCTTGTTCTGCGAGCGCATCTTCGGCCCTGTGAAGGACTGGGAATGCCACTGCGGAAAGTACAAGCGCATCAGGTATAAGAACATCATTTGCGACCACTGCGGCGTCGAGGTGACGGAGAAGAAAGTCAGACGTGAGCGCATGGGACACATCTCTTTGGTGGTTCCCGTGGCCCACATCTGGTATTTCCGCTCGCTGCCTAATAAAATAGGTGCCCTGCTGGGCATCCCGACCAAGAAGCTCGATGCCATCATCTACTATGAACGCTATATCATCATCCAAGGCGGCGCTTTGGAAGGTAGGGACATCCCGAACGACAACGAAGGCCGCAAGGTGGCCAAGATGGAGTTCCTGAGCGAAGAGGAATACCTCGACCTCATGGAGATGCTTCCCGTTGAGAACCAATATCTTCCCGAAGACGACCCGAACAAGTTCATCGCCAAGATGGGTGCCGAGGCCATTTATGACCTGCTGGCACGCCTCAACATCGATGAAGAGGCCAACCGCCTGCGTGCCGAAGCCAATGAGGTGAAGGCACAACAGCGCAAGCAGGACTTGCTGAAGCGCTTGCAGGTGTTTGAGGCATTCCGCGAGGCCAACAACCATATTGAGAACCGTCCCGAGTGGATGATTGTCAAGGTGGTGCCGGTGATTCCGCCGGAGCTGCGCCCGCTCGTCCCGTTGGATGGCGGCCGTTTCGCCACTTCCGACTTGAACGACCTCTACCGTCGTGTCATCATCCGCAACAACCGTTTGAAGCGCTTGATGGAAATCAACGCTCCTGACGTGATTATGCGTAACGAGAAGCGTATGTTGCAGGAGGCCGTCGATTCCTTGTTCGACAACTCCCGCAAGTCAAGCGCTGTGAAGACCGACTCGAACCGTCCGCTCAAGTCGTTGAGCGACAGCCTGAAAGGTAAGCAAGGCCGTTTCCGTCAGAACCTGCTCGGTAAGCGTGTTGACTACTCGGGCCGTTCGGTCATCGTGGTTGGTCCTGACTTGAACATGAACGAGTGCGGTCTGCCTAAGGACATGGCCGCCGAGCTGTTCAAGCCGTTCGTGATCCGCAAGCTCATCGAGCGCGGCATCGTCAAGACCGTGAAATCGGCCAAGAAGATTGTCGACCGTAAGGATCCCGTCGTTTGGGACATCCTCGAAAATATCCTGAAGGGTCACCCGATCCTGCTGAACCGTGCTCCTACGCTGCACCGTCTCGGTATCCAGGCCTTCCAGCCCAAGCTGATAGAAGGTAAAGCCATCCGTCTGCACCCCTTGGTATGTACGGCATTCAACGCCGACTTCGACGGTGACCAGATGGCTGTCCACGTACCGCTGGGCAACGCCGCTGTGCTCGAAGCCCAAATCTTGATGCTGGCTTCGCACAACATCCTGAACCCCTCGAATGGTGCGCCTATCACGCTGCCTTCGCAGGACATGGTTTTGGGTCTGTATTACATCACCAAGCCGCGCAAGAGCACGCCCGAGCATCCCGTGAAGGGCGAGGGCATGTCGTTCTATTCGCCTGAAGAGGTGATTATCGCCCACAACGAAGGTCGTGCCGACATGCACGCCGTCATTAAGGTGAAAGTGAACGTGCGCGAGGAAGACAAGCTCGTCAATAAGCTGGTGGAAACTACCGTTGGCCGCGTCATCTTCAACCAAGTGGTGCCCGATGATTTCGGCTATATCAACGAGCTTTTGACGAAGAAATCACTCCGTTCCATCGTCGGCGACATGGTGCGCATGGAAGGTACTGCCGTGACAACCAAGTTCTTGGACGACATCAAGAACATGGGTTACTATCAGGCTTACAAGGGCGGTTTGTCGTTCAACTTGGGCAACGTCCTTGTGCCTCAGATGAAGAGCAACCTCATTGCTGACGCCAACTCGAAGGCCGCCGAAATCCGTGAGTTCGAGAAGATGGGCTTCATGGGCCCCAATGAGCGTTATAACCAGATCGTTGACCTTTGGACCGACGTCAACGCCAAGCTCACCCAAGAGGTGATGAAGGTGTTGTCGAGCGACGACCAAGGCTTCAACCCTGTGTATATGATGCTTCACTCCGGTGCTCGTGGTTCCGAGGCTCAGGTGTCGCAGTTGTGCGGCATGAGAGGCCTGATGGCCAAGCCTATGAAGGCTGGCTCGGGCGGCTCCGAAATCATTGAGAACCCGATTCTTTCGAACTTCCAAGAAGGTCTGTCCGTGTTGGAGTACTTCATCTCCACGCACGGTGCCCGTAAGGGTTTGGCCGATACCGCTCTGAAGACCGCTGACGCTGGTTACCTGACCCGTCGTCTGGTCGACGTGGCGCACGACGTCATCATCACCGAGAAGGACTGCGGCACGTTGCGTGGTATGACCATCTCGCGCGGTGAAGAAATCAAGGAACCCGGAAAGCACTCCTTATTATATGACCGCATCCTCGGTCGTGTGGCCTTACACGATGTGTTCCATCCGCAGACGGGCGAGCTTATCGTCCCCAGTGGCGAGGAAATCAACGAGGCCATCGCTGAAGCCATCGACGAGTCGCCGTTGGAGAGCGTCGAGATTCGTTCCGTGCTGACTTGCGAGTCGAAGCGCGGCGTGTGCGCCAACTGCTACGGCCGCAACTTGTCGTCGAGCAAGCTGGTGCAAAAGGGTGAGGCTGTGGGCGTTATCGCGGCCCAGTCCATCGGTGAGCCTGGTACCCAGCTGACCCTGCGTACCTTCCACCAAGGTGGTAAGGCTTCGAAGGGTCTGGTGGCCAACAGCACCGATGCCAAGTACGACGGTTATCTTGAAATCGACGAACTTCGTTCCGTCGATGTCAACAAGGAAGGCGATTCCTATCAGGTCGTGATTGGTCGTTCGGCTGAACTGAAGCTGCACGACAACAACACCGACGTCGTGTTGATGACGACCAACATTCCTTACGGCGCCAAGTTGTTCTTCAGGTCTGGCGATCAGGTGAAGAAGGGCGACAAGATTTGCGAATGGGATCCCTACAATGCCACCATCGTTTCCGAGCATAGCGGTAAGGTGCGCTTCCAGAACGTGATCGAAGGCGTGACCTACCGCAGTGAGACCATCGCTGAGACGGGCTTCAAGGAGCGCGTCATCATCGAGGGTAGGAGAGGTGCCAAGAACCCGCTCATCGAAATCGTGGACGAAAACGGCGAGGCCATCATTTCTTACGACTTGCCCGTGGATGCCCACGTCATCGTGGAGGAAGGCGACCAGATTGCCGCTGGCGACCAGTTGGTCCGTATTCCGCGTAACGTTTCGGGCGGCGGCGATATCACCGGCGGTCTGCCGCGTGTGCAAGAGCTGTTTGAGGCCCGTAACTCCATCGACCCGGCCATCGTTTCCGAAATCGACGGTATCGTCCACCTTGAGAAGAAGCTCAAGCGCGGCAACCGTGAGGTTGTGGTCACGGCTAAGACCGGCGAGGAGAAGCGTTACCTCATCCCGACCTCGAAGCAGATTCTGGCTCAGGAGAACGACTTCGTGAAGGCAGGTCAACCGCTTTCGGAAGGTGTCATCACGCCGGCCAGCATTTTGGCCATCATGGGCCCGATGAAGGTGCAGGAATACATCGTCAACGAGGCGCAAAGCGTGTACCGTCAGCAAGGTGTGGTCATCAACGACAAGCACTTTGAGGTCATCGTGCGCCAGATGATGCGTAAGGTCGAAATCATCGACCCGGGCGACACCCGTTTCCTGCAAGGCGAGCTGGTGAACAAGCTGACCTTCCAGGAGGAGAACGACGACATCTACGGCAAGTTCTTCGTGGAGGACAACGGCGCTTCCGACAAGCTGCAGAAGGGCGAAATCGTTTCGGCCATGAAGTTGCGTGAGGAAGAATCCGCATTGAAGCGTAAGGACTTGACGTTGCCTCAGGTGCGTCCGGCTCGTCCGGCAACGGCCACCCAGGTGCTGCAAGGTATCACCCGCGCGGCTTTGGCCACCGACAGCTTTATCTCGGCAGCCTCCTTCCAGGAGACCACTAAGGTGCTGACCAACGCTGCCATCGCCGCCAAGAGCGACTTCCTGCTCGGCATGAAGGAGAATGTGATCGTCGGTCACAAGATTCCTGCCGGCACGGGTCTGCGCGAATACGAAGACCTGATTGTGGGTTCCCGCGACGAATATGAGGAACTGCAACAAAAGGCTGCACTCTAATTAATTAACAAATCGACGGGGACAGCCGAAAGGTTGTCCCCGTTTTTAATAATCAAACATTATGGAAAACAATCAGAAAAACCAATTGAACATTGAAATCTCGGATGAAATTGCCGAGGGCAAATACTCCAATTTGGCCATCATCACCCACTCGCCGAACGAGTTCATCGTCGACTTTGCCCAGATGATGCCAGGCACACCCAAGGCGAAAGTCCGTTCGCGCGTGATCATGAACCCGTTGAATGCCAAGCGTTTGTACAAGGCTTTGGCCGACAACATCGCCAAGTACGAGCAGCAGTTCGGCACCATCAAGGACGCTGGCGGCATTGCTCCGTTCTCGTTGGGCGCGCCAACGGCACAGGCATAACAATCCTTAATTATGTTGAAAAGAAATCGACCGTCTATGTCATTGACTCCGTCGAATGCGGAGCATTTCCCTTGGGAATCTATAGACGGTCGGTTTTTTAAATAACGTTTATATAGCGATGAAACATGTCCTCTGTGTACTTTTGGCATTGATGGTTGGCACTCTTCTGAAGGCTCAGGAAGCCATGACTTCCATGGAACGGTTTCCTGATACATGCCTGTTTGAGGCGCATTGTCATATCGAAGGCAATGATACGCTTCCTTATCGGCTCTATCGCTCGATGAAAGCCGATACAATGACGGAAGCGTTGCCTTTGGTCATCTTTCTGCACGGTGCGGGCGAACGCGGCAACGACAATTGTATGCAGTTGAAGCATTGCGTCCGTTTTTTCCTTAACGACACAGTAACAGGCCGTTATCCCTTCCTGTTGATGGTTCCGCAATGCCCCAATGGAAAACGTTGGGTGAACACCGATTGGAGCCTGCCTGAGCACACGATGGACAGCGTGCCTACAGCCGAACTGCGTGGCGTGATGGCCGTGCTTGACAGCCTCGTCGATGGTGGTGCCGTTGACGCGACGCGGGTTTACATCTGTGGTATCTCGATGGGTGGTTTTGGCACTTGGGATGCCTTGCAGCGTTGGCCGGAGAAGTTTGCGGCGGCCATTCCCATCTGCGGTGGGGGAGACCCTGCATACGCTGATAGAATGAAGGACATTCCTATTTGTATCTTTCACGGCTTGCAAGATGGGATAGTGATGCCTTCGCGGAGCATACAAATGTATGATGCTTTGAAGGTTGCTGGTGATGAGGAAGCTATTCTCGTCACCTATCCAGAGTTGGGGCACGTGTGTTGGGATGAAGCGTTTTCCACGCCAGGGTTGTTTGGATGGTTGTTTGGGAAGAAACTGAGTTTGCCTACTTTACAGGATTGATTCTTAGTTTCTTATCCGTTTAAATCGGAAAATGCACCAAAAAAAGTGCAATTTTTGATTAAAAGTGCACTGGATTTGGTGCATTTTTGGTATTTTTGCAGAAGAGAACTAAAAATCAAGGAGTTATATGGAGTATGAATTAAGTGAAACTTATTGTTTTAACCCATCAGAATTTGACGGAAAAGGTCGGCGTATCAAGGATGGCGTTCGGTTTCGGGATGTGGTAAAAGAGTTTGAGGTCGATTTCCATAGGCTTCATAGTGCGGATTACGCACTGAATCTTTACGCCAATCCAAAGACAATGAGATTGTTGTCAAAGTCTTGCGATGCTGCTCCGTTTTTGATTTATGGAATGGAATTGACGCAGGGAGATTCATTCGATCCGACATTTGATCCTACGAATAACCATCGGATGGAATCGTATGGCAAGAGCATTTATGTGTATGGGATTGATTCGGCATTTATGACTGATTTTGGTGAAAACGGCTATCCGAAATTGGACAAGGAAAAATCGATTTATCCTTTGACTTTGTTGGTTGACAATGAGATGAGAGACGGTGTAGTGCGACTTTCGGTACCCTCGTTGGATGGCGACGAAGATGTGAAAGAAACGGTTAATGTACCTCAATTGGAATTTGTATGAAAGATGAATTGAAAGGAAATGAATGGCATCTCATCCGCAACAATAATGGAGAGTGGATTTGTGATGATTATGTAGTGGAAATGAATAAATTGACTGCTGATGTTTATCGGCTAAAGGCTTTGCGCCTTGGCTTGGACTTGGATGTTCAAAATGGGCCTGAAGGCGAGTTCTGGTGCTATAAGTTTCAAATTGAGGCTATTGATGCGGCTGATGAACAGCCAAAGCGACAAATGAGAAAACTAAAGTTCGTAAAATCAACGAATAGAATCAATCCTATGAATATAAAAGAGTTTACTGAAAAATGTAGAAGGTTGCAAGGCTGTTTTCGCACTGAAATGAATGAACCTATGGGAGTTGGTCCATACCATTCTTCCAAAAAACAGCAAATCAATATGATTGTTGACGGTGAGAACACGGGAAAGAATTTCGTAAATGACTTTGCCTTTCAATATGCAAAGCACCGTGTTGCAGAAAAAAAGAAGAACGAAACATTTGATGTGTACAGGCTTTTTAATAACCTTCTTTCAAGTCAGCCGATGGCATTCAACCTGTTTTGTCCGTTCATAGAGATGCTGGAAAAAGGGAAAGTAAAGGAGGTGAGTTCCATTTTTCGGGCGATTTTCCCTGACAAAGGTATTGATAAAGTGAAAGAAATAGTTTTGGAGTATTTGCATACGGACATCAAGAATTATCTCAATGACAAGACTGCTATGGATGCGATTATTCGTTACATTGACGATGAAGGTAAGGACTCATTTATTGCCATTGAGACCAAATATACCGATGCGTTGGGTACAAATAGCGCAAGCAATACCATACTTCATAAAGAATGGATAAAGCGATTGGGTGAATTTAAGAAGGAGTCAGAAACTGAATTGTTGAATGATAAAAAGCCTATCAGCCAAATCTATAGAAATTTCTTGTTAACAGAGTGTTACGGAGTTTTGGAAGGTGCCAATAGGTATTGTTCTGTTATTCTTGCGCCTGCCCAACATCCAACGACTTTGGACGAGGTTAATTCTCTGAAAGAAGAGTTGAAGCCTGAATTTCAGTACAAAATCACATCAGTCACGTTAGAGGATTTTATTGAGAAGACATTGGAGAAGTGCCCTCAAAGTGAAAAAGCTCCGTTTATCTATTTCAAGAACAGGTATCTTGATTTCTCGAAGATAGGGTAACTGACGCACTGGTTGCCTTGGTGAGCGATCAGACGATTGAGGTATTTGTCTCGTTTTATTTCCATAGTTCGTTTCGAATTTTTGCAAATCTTGCATTTTTGCGAAATGAGATGCAAAAATAGAAAAACTTCTTATTACAACCAACAATAATATGAAAATCGGGCGGAATCCAATGGGTTTCGCCCGATTTGTTTAATAAACGTCTTGTTTAAAACGTTCCAGGTGCCCTTTCAGCCCCAGCATCAGCCTCAAAATAAGGCCGTTTCTCAAAGCCGAACATGTTGGCGATGAGGTTGTTCGGGAAGCGGCGGATGCTTTGGTTGTAAGACTTTGCCGTTTCGTTGAAGCGTTCGCGCTCGGTCTGGATGCGGTTCTCACAGCCGGCCAATTGGGCCTGAAGGGTGAGGTATTCCTCGTTGGCTTTCAGGTCGGGGTAGTTTTCTACCGTAACGATGAGGCGGTTCAAGGAATTGCCCAACTCGTTTTGTGCCGACTCGAAGTTGGCGAACTCGTTCTCGTCAAAATTCTCCGTGTTGACGGTGGCGTTGGCGGCTTTGGCGCGGGCTTCCGTCACGGCAATCAAAGTGCCTTGCTCGTATTCCGTGTAGCTCTTCACCAAGGCGACGAGGTTCGGCACAAGGTCGGCGCGGCGTTGGTAGACGTTCTCCACCTGCCCCCAAGCCGTGGTCATGGCCTCTTGTTTCTTGACAAAGCCATTGTAGGTGCCCACGCCCCAAAGGACGACGACACCCACAATGATGGCAATGATAATCCAAGTTTTCTTCATGAGTAAAGTTTTTATGCTAGACTTCAGGCTGATAGACAGTCTCGCGTCTCGCAGACCCGTAGTTTCGCGTCTTAATCAGATGAATTCAAGCTTGTCTTGGGTGGTGTTCTTTTCGCAGTAGTGGCAGTGTAGCTTGATGTTGCCTTGCGCGTCCTTGATGACGTTGAACTTGGTCGGGACGTCGTGCTCCTTGTTGGTGACACAGTTCGGGTTGAAGCACTTCACGATGTGCTCGATGCGCTCCGGGATGGTCACGGTCTGCTTCCTGATGACTTCAAACTCCTTGATTTCGATGATGGAAGCGGTCGGGGCGACGAGGGCAATCTTGTTCACGTCTTCGGGCTGGAAATACTTGTCGGACACTTTGATGAAGCCTTTCTTGCCGTATTTCTTGCTCTCCACATTGGTGCCGAAATATACGGGGTTGCTGACTTTCTCCAAGCCCAGGATCTTGACGACTTGGAACACTTTGTCGGCGGGGATATGGTCGATGACGGTGCCATTCTCAATGGCGCTTACGGTCAATTCTTTTTTCTTTTCCATTATTTTTTAATTTAAAGATTTAAAATTTAAAGATTTAAAATTCAGTTATTTAGAGCTTTCTTGGGATTTGTATTTTGCTCCTTTGATTTCTGAACCTTGCAGATAATCAATGAAGCTACTTATTGATTTAGAGATTTCTTCGGACTGCGTCCTTAATGCTTCAAATTTTTCTTCTGGCAAGAACCCGTAATCAAAGGCTCGGTATAGTTGGCTGCGAGATTCTCCACAAGATCCTTTAGCAACATATAGAAATTGCTTAAACTCTCCATTGCCATTTCTCTCAAAGCCCTCAGCTATATTGTCCATAATGGAACCTGATGAAGCCCTGATTTGCGAACACAGACGGAACTCTTTTGAAAACGCACCTTCTTTGGAAGCCAAAAACACCTTCTTTGAGAAGTCACGAGCTTCCTGCCAAATAGGTAAATCTTCAAACCTTTTATAACTCGCCATAATTTTGAATTTTAAATTTTGAATTTTGAATTATTTTAATCCGAGTATTGATGCGATTAAGGCTTGACGGGCATAGACGCCGTTTTGTGCCTGTTGGAAGTAGTATGCCTTCGGGTTGGCGTCGACGTCGACGTGGATTTCGTTGACGCGAGGCAGCGGGTGCAGCACGCGGCAGTTGGGTTTGGAGGCGTCCAACATGTAATTGCGCAGCACGTAGGAGTTCTTCACCTTCTCGTATTCCTCGGGATCGGGGAAGCGCTCGCGCTGGATGCGGGTCATGTAGATGATGTCGGAGTGGGGGATGGCCTCCTCCAATTCGGTGTACTGGTGGTATTCGAGGTTGCGGTCCTTGATGTGTTGCTTGACGACGCTCGGCAGCTTCAACTCGACGGGCGAGACGAGGTTGAACTTCGCGTTGAAGTTGCACATGGCCTCGACGAGGCTGTGGACGGTGCGGCCGTATTTCAGGTCGCCGACGAGGGTAATCTCCAGATTTTCAAGCGTTCCCTGCGTCTTGCGGATGCTGTAAAGGTCGAGCATACATTGGGTGGGGTGCTGGTTGGCGCCGTCGCCCGCGTTGATGACCGGCACCTTCGACACCTCGGAGGCAAAACGAGCCGAGCCTTCGATGGGGTTGCGCATGACGATGAGGTCGGCGTAGCTGGCCACCATCGTGATGGTGTCAGCCAAGGATTCGCCCTTCTGGATGCTCGTTCCGGCGGTGCTGCTGAAGCCGATGACGTTGCCGCCCAAGAGTTGGATGGCCGTCTCGAAACTCAGGCGTGTGCGCGTTGATGGCTCAAAGAACAACGAGGCGATGATGCGCCCGTTCAGCAGGTTCTGGTGCGGGTTTTTCTCGAAGTCCTCGGCGATGTCGAGGACATGGCAGATTTCTTCCGGCGTGTAGTCGCTGATGGAAATCAGGCTGCGGTTTTTCAGTGATATTGACATAGGCTTATAGGTTTGATATGTTGATGTTGACAAAAAAAAAGACGGCCAACGCTTTGGCCGCCAATATGGGAAATAGGAAAATTCAAGGTAGTGGAATCAGTTGATTCCCAGCAAACAATCTTGTCCGATGGCTTGATTAAGTATCTCATCGGACTGCAAAGATAGGAAAGTTTTTGATATGATGCGGCGAAAAAATAGTTTTTTTTCCTATCTTTGCCCGTTTTTGTAAAAGTGTATCCGATATGATAGACATCAAGTTTTTAGTCAAAAATCCTGACGTGGTCAGGGAGAACATCAAGAAGAAATTCCAGGACAACAAGTTGCCTCTCGTCGACGAGGCCATCAATTTGTACACGCAATATTGTGATTGTCAGCAGCGTGCGGACGACCTCCGCTCGCAGCGCAACTCCATTTCCAAGGAAATCGGCATCCTGTTCAAGAATGGCGAGCGCGAGAAGGCTAACGAGATGAAGAAACTCGTCGAGGCCAACGCGCAGGAACTGGAAAGCCTTGGAAAACAACAGACTACGCTCATGGAACAGCTCACGAAGGTGATGTATTCCATCCCGAACATCATCGCGCCCGAAGTGCCGATAGGGAAGGACGACACCTTCAACGTGGAGAAGGAACGCTTTGGCGAGCCTGTTGTCCCCGATTTCGAGGTGCCGTATCACGCCGACATCATGGCCAAGTTCAACGGCTTGGATCTGGATTCGGCGCATCGTGTGGCAGGTAATGGCTTCTATTACCTCATGGGCGATATCGCGCGCCTGCATTCCGCCGTCATCACCTACGCCCGCGACTTCATGATTGACAAGGGTTTCACCTACTGCATCCCGCCTTTCATGGTGCGCAGCGAGATTGTCTCTGGCGTGATGAGTTTCGCCGAGATGGACGCCATGATGTACAAGATTGAAGGTGAGGACCTTTATCTTATCGGTACCAGCGAGCACTCCATGATTGGCAAGTTCATCGACCAGATTGTGCCCGAAGAGAGCCTCCCGCTGACCCTGACGAGCTATTCGCCCTGCTTCCGCAAGGAGAAGGGCGCACATGGCATTGAGGAGCGCGGCGTGTATCGCATCCACCAGTTCGAGAAACAGGAGATGGTCGTCCTTTGCAAGCAGGAGGAGGCCGACTATTGGTACGAGCAGATGTGGAAGAACACCGTGGAACTGTTCCGCTCGATGGACATTCCCGTGCGCACGCTGGAATGCTGCTCTGGCGATTTGGCCGACTTGAAGGTGAAATCGCTGGATGTGGAGGCTTGGTCGCCGCGCCAGAAGAAGTACTTTGAGGTGGGTAGTTGCTCCTATCTCGGTGACGCTCAGGCACGTAGGCTGAAAATCAGAATCAAGGGCAAGAACGGTAACTATTTTGCCCACACCTTAAATAATACGGTGGTGGCTCCGCCGCGCATGTTGATTGCCTTCTTGGAGAACAACCTCCGCGCTGACGGTAGCGTGGCCATCCCGAAGGCCTTGCAACCCTATATGGGCGGAAAAACTGAAATTAGATAATTATGACACGAGACTGCGAGACTACGGGACTACGAGTTAGCAAGGCCCCGAAGTCTCGGAGTCTCGAGGTCTCGAAGTCAAAAGAATATGGACATCTCTGTTGTAGTACCGCTGCTGAATGAGGCCGAGTCGCTGCCCGAACTGGAATCTTGGATCCGGCGCGTGATGGACGAGCATGGTTTTTCCTACGAAATCGTGTTTGTTGACGATGGCTCCACCGACAATTCTTGGACTATTATCCAAAGCCTTGCTGAGGCCAATCCTAATGTTAAAGCCTTGCGTTTCAGGAGGAATTACGGTAAGTCGCCTGCACTGAACGAGGGTTTCAAAATCGTGCAGGGCGATGTGGTCATCACTATGGACGCTGACCTTCAGGATAGCCCAGACGAGATCCCCGAGCTTTACAAGATGATCAAGGAAGAAGGCTACGATCTCGTATCAGGTTGGAAGAAAGTGCGTTATGACTCGAAAATCATGAAAAACATCCCCTCGAAGTTCTTCAACTGGACTACGCGCATGATGTCGGGCATCAAGCTGCACGACTTCAACTGCGGCTTGAAGGCCTATCGCAACGAGGTGGTGAAGAGCATCCAGGTGTACGGCGAGATGCACCGCTATATCCCTGTCATCGCTAAGATGAACGGTTTCAGTCACATAGGGGAGAAGGTCGTGCACCATCAGAAGCGGAAATACGGCACAAGCAAGTTCGGCATGAGCCGTTTCATTCGCGGTTATCTCGACCTGGTGACCATCAATTTCATCTCCAAGTTCAGCAACCGCCCGATGCACTTCTTCGGCCTGTTGGGTTCCATCACCTTCCTGATAGGTTTTGTCATCGCTGTGTATTTGGCTTGCACGCGTCTGTTCGGCCATGTCTATGGCATGACGCGCCGCCCGCTGTTCTATTTTGCGTTGTTGGCCATCATCATCGGCGTGCAGCTGTTCAGCACGGGTTTCCTCGCTGAGATGATCACTTCGACGCAGCGCGAGAAACGGGTGTACTCCATCGCTGAGAGGGTGAACGTAGAGTAGGGAAGTTGACGCGTTTGTTATGAACTTCAAACTCGTTTCCGATTTTCAGCCCACCGGCGACCAGCCTGAGGCCATCCAGCAGTTGGTGGACGGACTGCAGCGCGGCGACCGTGCCCAAACGTTGCTCGGCGTGACGGGCTCGGGAAAGACGTTCACCATCGCCAATGTTCTGGCCCAACTGAACCGTCCGGCCCTGGTGCTGAGCCACAACAAGACCCTCGCGGCACAGCTTTATGGCGAATTCAAGCAGTTCTTTCCTGAGAACGAGGTGGAGTATTTTGTTTCCTATTACGATTACTACCAACCTGAGGCCTTCATCCCAGCCACTAATACCTATATTGAGAAAGACTTGGCCATCAACGCCGAAATCGACAGGATGCGCTTGGCGACGACTTCGGCCCTGCTTTCGGGGCGACGCGATATCATCGTAGTTTCCTCAGTGTCATGTCTTTACGGTATCGGTAACCCAGAGGATTTCGGCAAAAATGTCATCTATTTGGAGCGCGGCGCCAAGAAGGAGCGTGATGAGGTGGCCAAGGCCTTGGTGAGTTCTTTGTACGTTAGGAATGAAATCGAGTTCACACAAGGTAAGTTCCGCATGAAGGGTGAGACGATGGACGTGTTTCCAGCCTACGCTGACTATGCCTATCGTATCGTGTTTTGGGATGATGAAATTGACAGCCTCGAGATGTTCAACCCCGTGACAGGCAGGAAGATAGAGGACCTTTCAGAGCTGACCATCTTTCCCGCCAACATCTTCGTCACTTCGCAGAGCAAGTTGCAGTCGGCTGTGCGGGAGATTCAGGACGACATGTTCAAACAGGCCGAGTATTTCCGCGAAATCGGGAAAAACATCGAGGCGAAACGCTTGGAGGACCGCGTGAACTACGACATGGAGATGATGAAAGAACTGGGCTATTGCTCTGGCATTGAGAACTATTCGCGCTATTTCGACGGCCGCAGTCCTGGCACACGACCTTTCTGCCTGCTTGACTATTTCCCCGATGACTTCATCACGATTATTGACGAGAGCCATGTCACCGTGCCGCAGATTCGCGGAATGCACGGCGGCGACCGCTCGCGCAAACAAACTTTGGTAGAATACGGTTTCCGACTGCCTTCGGCTTTGGACAACAGACCTTTGCAATTTGATGAGTTTGAAGCCCTTACAGGACAAACTATCTATGTCAGCGCCACGCCTGCCGACTTTGAACTGCAACAGAGCGAGGGCGTATACGTGGAACAGGTGATCCGTCCCACGGGCTTGCTTGACCCGCTCATTGAGGTGCGACCGAGCTTGAACCAAGTGGATGATCTCATCGATGAAATTCACAAGGTGGTGGAGAAAAACCAGCGTGTGCTCGTCACGACGCTGACCAAACGCATGGCCGAGGAACTGAACACTTACCTTAATGGGTTGAAAATCAAGACGCGATATATCCACTCCGATGTGGACACCATGGAGCGTGTGGAGATTCTACAAGGCCTTCGCATGGGCGATTTTGATGTCTTGGTCGGCGTAAACCTTTTGCGAGAGGGCTTGGACTTGCCCGAAGTCAGCCTTGTGGCCATCCTCGATGCCGATAAGGAAGGCTTCTTGCGCTCCGAACGTTCCCTGACCCAAACCGCAGGCCGTGCCGCTCGCAACGCCGAGAGCAAGGTCATCATGTACGCTGACACAATAACGGATTCCATGCGTAGGACCATCGATGAAACTGCCCGTCGTCGCGCCAAGCAAATGGCTTACAATGAGGCGCATGGTATCGTCCCGAAGACCATTGTCAAGGCCATTGACAATTCCTTGGGCACGTTGAAGGGCACCCAGCCCGTGGCCTATTCACAGGATGCGGTGCCAGCTTCCATTGCTGCCGAATCTGCCTCGTTTTACGGCTCACCGGAACAGCTTCAGAAAGCTATCCAACAGGCCAAGAAAAACATGGAGCGGGCCGTCAAGGAGATGGACTTCTTGGCTGCGGCGAAATTTAGGGACGAGATGCTGGAGTTGCAGGAACGAGTCGGGAAAAACTCATAGTTTTGCACCATGTCAACTGCCACAAAAGCCATATTGACAAAATATTGGGGTTACCCCAACTTTCGCCCGCTTCAGGAGGAAATAGTCGATTCCGTGATGGCGGGCAAGGACACGCTCGCCCTGTTGCCCACGGGCGGCGGCAAGAGCATCTGTTTCCAGGTGCCGGCGATGGCAATGGAGGGCTTGTGCCTCGTCATCACACCGCTCATTGCACTGATGAAAGACCAAGTGGCGCACCTTGTGGAGAAGGGCATTCCCGCAGCGGCCATCTATTCGGGGATGCACCCCGACGAACTCGATCTGGCTTATAATCAGGCGATTTATGGACGGCTGAAGTTTCTTTATGTCTCGCCGGAACGCCTGCAAACAGACACCTTCATCGAGGCCTTGAAACGAATGAAAGTCTGCCTTTTGGCCGTCGATGAGTCGCACTGCATCTCGCAGTGGGGCTATGATTTCCGCCCACCGTACCTGAAAATTGCCGACATCAGGCCGTACATGCCCAAGACGCCCGTTTTGGCTTTGACCGCCACGGCCACGGCGAAGGTGGTGGACGACATCCAGTTGCGTCTTGGCTTCAAGCAGAAGAATGTCTTCCAAAGCAGCTTTGAGCGCAAAAATGTGACTTATAACGTATTTCGAGAGGCCGACAAATACGGTGTGTTGCGCAGAAAGCTGGAAGCCATGACGGAAGGCAGCGCCATCGTGTATGTGCGCAACCGCAAGCGGACACAGGTCATCGCGGACTGGCTTAACTCGGTGGGCATTTCCGCGACGTTCTATCACGCGGGTTTGGACAGCAAGACACGCGATGAGCGCCAAGACCTTTGGATGAGGGGCAAGGTGAGGGTCATCGCGGCGACCAATGCCTTCGGCATGGGAATCGACAAGCCTGATGTGCGCCTTGTCATCCACATGGACCTGCCCGACAGCTTGGAGGCTTATTTCCAAGAAGCGGGCCGCGCAGGTCGCGACCTGAAACCTTCTGAAGCATTCTTGCTCGTCTCGCCTGCCGATATCAAGAAACTGCAAGATGACTTGGCACAATCTTTTCCCGAACTCGACCGGATTAAATTGATTTACAACGCCTTGGGAAACTATTTCAACATACCCGTTGGGGCAGGGGAGAACATTTCTTATCCTTTGGTAATCAGCGATTTCGCCAACCGATATGGTTTTTCGGTCATTGAGGTTTTCCACACGTTGAAAATTCTTGAAAAAGAGGGTTTCTTGCTGCTTTCCGACAGCTTCGACGAGCCTTCTAAGGTGATGATAAAGGCCGCAAGAGACGACATTTATGGCTTTCAGGTTAATAATCCGCAATACAGTGAGTTGATTAAGTGCATGTTGCGCACTTTGCCTGGCGTGATGACAGATTTCGTGAAAATCAACGAAGATGTGTTGGCGAAAAAAATCGGTATGTCGGAGGAAAAAGTTGTTGAGCAACTGAAAAAGTTAGAGGCCTATAATTTCCTTTCATACGCCCCGCGCAACGACAAGCCTCAAGTGCTTTTCTTGTCTGAATTTGTTGACACAAAGCATTTTAACCTCTCTAAGGAGAACTATCACGACCGCAAGCGGGAAGCCGAAGCGCGTGTCAAGGCGGTGGTGGATTTCGTGAATAACGACGAGGAGTGTCGCAGTGTGCAGTTGTTGCGTTATTTCAATGAGAAAACAAGGAAATCTTGTGGACGTTGCGACGTATGCCTGAGGAATGGCTCGAATCCTGTTGATTATCATTCGATTGAGGATAGATTGGTGAGTTTTGTGAGTGAGTCGCCCAAGCCAATGGGAGAGGTGATAAGGCAATGTGGGGCGCAAGGCGATGAGCAGGTGTTGGATGCGATACGGTTCCTTGTCGACAACGGGGTTTTGGCTTTGGACTCCGACGGCATGGTGTGTCAGGGCAACAAAAAAGGCCGTCGTTAACGACAGCCTTCTTATCTTTCAGCAAAACTCTTTATTTCAGGAGGTTGCTTGCGGGTTTGAACTTCGCAACCTTCTTGGCGGCAATCTTAATGGTCTTGCCTGTTCTGGGGTTGCGGCCCGTTCTCTCAGGACGGTTGGCAATGGAAAGGGTGCCGAATCCCACGAGGGCGATTTTACCGTCTTTTTTCAGTTCTTCCTTGGCGGCCTCGATGGCGGCGTCAATGGCTTTTCTTGCGTCAACTTTTGTCATGCCGGCTTTCTTGGCAACGGCATCGATTAATTCAACTTTATTCATTTTGTTAGTATTAGGGTTAGACATTTGACTCGCAAAAGTAATGTATTTTTTAAATACGCAAGCGTTTTTTTTTCAAAAAGCAATATTTTTTTTCAAAAAACTTCATTTTTTTGTAAAAAGTGGCCTTTTTGCCGCCAAATCAGGCCGTTCTCCAATCTCCTGACAGGGGAGTGCCTCGTAAAAAGTCGGCTACGGACATGTTTTTTTTCCCGGCTTGTTGTATTCTTGTCAGCAGGATGAAACCGTCTTTTGCAGCGATTTTCAGGAATTTTTTATTGTCTGTCACCACTGTGCCTGTAATGAGCCCGTGTTGGCACAACTCGATTTCCGAGCTGAAGACTTTCATTTCGATGGTCTCGCTTTCGGAGCAAAGCCGCGTGTGTGCCGCTGGGTAGGGTGAGAGGCCGCGGATATGGTTGAAGAGGGTCTTGCAATCTTGGCTCCAGTCAATTTGGCAGAACTCCTTGGTGATTTTCGGAGCGGCTTTCAGTTCCGTTCCTTCATGCAGCTCGTCTTGCTTCAGGGGCTTCACTTCTCCGCTTTCGATTTCCCGTATGGTTTCCACTACGACCTTGTTGCCCAAAGCCATCAGCTCGTCGTGGAGCTCGCCGGCGGTTTCATCGGGGCGGATGGCCACTTTCTCACGCCTGATGACGGCGCCTTTGTCGATTTCTTCGTTGAGGAAGAAGGTCGTCAGTCCAGTCTCAGTTTCCCCATTGATGATAGCGAAGTTGATGGGTGCCGCGCCACGGTATTGCGGGAGCAACGAGGCGTGGAGGTTGAACGTGCCAAGTTCAGGCATCTGCCAAACCACGGCTGGCAACATCCTGAAAGCCACCACGATAAACAGGTTGGCTTGAAATGAGGCCAACTGCTCCAAGAAGCTCGGGTCCTTGAGTTTTTCGGGCTGGAGTAGGGGCAGGTTGTGTTCAAGTGCGGATTTCTTGACTTCGGAGAATTGTATTTTCTTACCGCGACCCGCAGGCTTGTCAGGCATGGTGACCACGGCGGCCACTTCGTAGCCGGCGGATAGGATGGCCTCGAGTTGCGAGGCGGCGAATTCAGGGGTGCCGAAATAGATGATTCTGGTTTTCATGCAACAAGGACAAAAAAAACTGGCTCCGAAGAGCCAGACACTAATTTAAAAACAATTTCTTATGAAAAAACAATCTCTTTCTTACTTGAGTTTCTCTTCCATGTTGGCAATGTTCTTGCTGATTTCAAAAGCTTCATTGCTCAACGGGAAGTCTTTCTTGAGTCTCTTGTAGGCTTCCAAAGCCTTGCTATAGTTGCCCATGATCTCGTAGGTGTTGCCTTCCTTCATCAGGAAAATCGGGCTGGTGAAGTCGTTGGGGTTTTTCGCGGCGGCCTTGCCGTAGTAGGTGGCGGCGTTCTGCATGTCGTCAAGCTCCATGTAGCAGTCGCCGATGGCACCCAAAGCCATGGGAGCCAGCACTTGGTCGTTGCTGGTGTATTTCTTCAGATACTCGATGGCATCCTTGTAATTGCCTTGCTTCATGTAGGAGATGCCAGCATAGTAAGCGGCCAGTTTGCCGGTCTTCGTGCCGCCGTAGCTGCTGATGATGTCGAGGAATCCGACATTGTTGCCGTCGCCGTTCAAAGCGTTGTCATACTGCTCTTTGTTGAAGTAGTCTTGGGCCTTGTAGATCAAGTTGCTGGCGGTCTGGTTGCGCTTTTGCTTATATTTGGTCACGCCAAAAATGCCAAAAGCGATGACAAGCAGAGTGATGAGGATAATCCACAGCGTCTTCTGGTTGTTTTCAATCCAAAGTTCGGTTTTGCTTAAAGCTTCTTCTACGTTTTCGAGTCTTTCGTCTCCTTGTTTTGTGTCTTGTTTTGCCATATCAATTCAAAATTTTGAGTTGCAAAAGTACGCTTTTTCGAGATATGAACCGCCATTTTTTTCATTTTTTGGGTTATATTTTTGCTTATGAATTGTAATGTGTTGATTTTTAGTGTTATGCGTAATAATTATTTTTGTCTTTTTTTGGCATAAGGCGAAATTTGTGTATCTTTGCGCCATCGAAAAATGCAGAATTATGAACGCACGTGACAAAGCGTTGCTTGGTTTTTTGAGCCAGTTCATCACCGATGAGCGCAAACAGCGTTTCGAGGAGGTGCTTCACTACCGCACGCGCCAAGTGACGGTGGTCTTGGAGGACATTTTCCAGCCTCACAACGCCAGCGCCGTCCTTCGCAGCTGCGACTTGCGCGGCATTCAGGATATTCACATTGTGGAGAACAACAACCAGTATGACGTGAATCCCGATGTGGTGTTGGGCAGCACGAAATGGCTCAACCTGTACCATTATAATAAGGTGGAGTTCAACACGCCAGAGGCGTATGAGAAGCTGCACAATCAAGGTTATCAGATTGTTGCGACCTGTCCACATCGCGACGACTTCACGCCCGAGGCCTTGCCTTTGGACAAGCCGGTCGCTTTGGTGTTCGGCACGGAGAAGCTCGGCCTTTCCGACTATGCCGTCGAGCACGCCGACATGCATGTGCGCATTCCCATGTTCGGTTTCACGGAGAGCTACAACATCAGCGTTTCGGCAGCCTTACTGATTTACACCTTGACCAACCGCCTCCACGCATCGGACGAAATTGACTGGCATTTGACAGAGGAAGAGAAGGACGAGTTGCGCTTGGAATGGACACGCCGCACGCTGAGCCGCATCCGACAGTATGAGCGGAAATTTAAGGAGTTGCATCCGGAGTTTGGCGACGATTAGTTCAAGTTTTGTGCTAAGGTTTCTTTCGCAACTTGCTTTTGGGAGAGGACAATGCGCTGAAAAATCGTTACATGATGATTAATCCTCCTGAGGAATGGAAAATGCTAGAAATGGGACAAGTACCCGACAAGTATCCGACAACCTACCCGACAAGTTCAGCACTAAGAATCAGTATATCATTAGTTTATTGACGGTTGTCGGGTTGAAGGAAATGTCGATAAAGGAAATGCTGGAACAACTTGGCTTGAAGAATAGAGAAAGTTTTATGGACGTATATCTCAATCCTGCATTAAAAGAAAAGTATGTCCGTATGCTCTACCCCGACAAGCCTCATCACCCAAGGCAAAAGTATCTGCTTACAGCAAAAGGCACTTTGTTGTATAACGAAACCTACTGAAATGGAAGCACGATTGAAATAGTAGAATCCGTAAAAAGTCAGAAATGTAATTGTTTTCTTGCTTGGGTTAATTGTTTTCACGAATCCCACCATTTAGTATAAATATTGGGAACATATTCCAAAAAAATGCAAAAAAACAAAAGTTTTCGGATTTCATTCCAAAAAAGTAGTATTTTTGCGTTGCAAAAGATAATAAAGTTGATAAATGGAAACCATAAAACGCAAACGGTATATAGAGAGACTAAAAACCTTGAGAGACAAGAAAATCATCAAGGTCATCACAGGTGTGCGACGTTGTGGGAAAAGCACCCTGATGGCACTATTTCAGCAGGAATTGATGCTCTCTGGAGTGCAAAAAGGACAAATCATCAACATCAATTTTGAAGATTACGATTTTGTGGAGTTGAGAGATGCGAAGGTACTGTATGAATACATCAGCCAACGTCTTTCGAAAGGCACCTGCAATTATGTTTTTCTCGATGAGATTCAACATGTAGAGAATTATGCCGATGTGGTGGATGCACTTTTCGTAAAGGGGAACATAGACCTATACATCACAGGGTCAAATGCTTACTTGCTGTCAAGCGAGATAGCTACGCTGCTTTCTGGACGTTATGTTGAGATCCAACTTCTGCCGCTATCGTTCAAAGAATACGTCTCTGCGACTGGCGATACGAACAATTTGGAAAGGAAATATGCCGATTACATCGCTTTCTCTTCTTTTCCGTATGCGATGGCCTTCGAACGTAACGAGCAACTGACAGATGATTACCTCAGAGGCGTATACAGTACCATTGTGCTGAAGGATGTGATGCAACGCAATAGGATAAGTGATGCCGTGATGCTTGAGAATGTAATGGCTTTTCTTGCCGACAACATAGGGAACACCTTGTCGGTGAAAAAGATTGCCGACACGCTTACCTCTTCGGGGCGGAAAGTGGATGTGAAAACCATCGAGAAGTATCTGTTTGCGCTGTGCCAAAGTTTCATCCTTTATCCTGCCAAACGATACAACATCAAGGGTCGCCAATTGTTGAAAACAATGGAGAAATACTATCTGGTGGATGTGGCGCTACGCAATACGCTTCTCGGTTCAAAAAACACAGATTTTGGGCGTGTGCTTGAAAATGTGGTGTATCTGGAATTGATGAGACGAAATCATCGTGTGTATGTGGGGAAGACGGATGCTTTGGAAGTCGATTTTGTTACGGTAAACATGCAGGAAGTTGCTTATTACCAAGTGGCGGCAACAGTACTTGACAAGGTCACGCTCGAAAGGGAACTACAGCCGTTGCAGGCTATCAAAGATAATTATCCGAAAACAATCCTTACATTGGATGCCATGCCTGTAATATTTCATAATGGTATTAAACAACAAAATGTATTAGACTGGTTGTTAGAAGAATAGGGCCAGTTCTATCTATTTCTTCCCCCGATTCTCAATCCACACCCAAAGCCGCCACATCAGCCAGCCCCAAGCAAAGAAAAACACATAAAATATCCATTTTGGGATGTTGTTTTGATAGACGCCTTCGCGGTCGATTTCTGAGTATTGCTCCGTGGGGATGTCTGCGTAGAAATAGGCGCCCGCACCAAAATCGTAGTCTTCGACGAGACCGAGCTGGTTGGCCATGATCCAGCCGGCCAAAAACAAAGTGATTACCACCATGACGATGGTAATCACTTTGAATATTTTGTGGTTTTTGTTCATTACTTGAACATGTCGAGGTTCGGAATCTCGAAGAATTTTCCAGAAAGAAGGAACCACACGGCAAACAGCGTGAGAAGGATGTTAAATACCTGACCCACAATGTAAAGCCAGAGCACCTTGCCGCCTTGCATCTGCTTGAAGAGGCTCTTGAAGTTGGTGTCGAGGCCAATGCTGGTGAAGGCCAGCACGAAAGCCCAGTTCTTGTATTGGTCGAGGACGCCGTTGATGTTCTTCACGGTAGCGCCGTCGGTAAGCGGCAGGACGATGAAGGAGGCGACCAAAGAGGCCACGAAGAAACCGATGATGAACTTCGGGAAACGGTTCCAGATTTCGCCGGCACCGACTTTTTGGTTCGGGTCTTTGTCGACTTTGGTGGCAAAGAAGATGGCCACGAAGAAGGCGATGAAACCGATGAGAATGTTCTGGATGGACTTCACGAGGACGGCAGCCTGCTCAGCCTCTTCGCCGAGGGCGTTACCGGCCAGCACCACAGCACCCGTCGAGTCGACAGTGCCGCCGATGAGGGCACCACCCATGAGTTGGCTCATGCCGCAGGCGCGGATGATCATGGGCTCGAACACCATCATCAAAATGGTGAAAATGATGGAGATGGAGATAGCCAGCGAGAGGTCTTCCTTTTTGGCCTTGGCCGCTGCACCCGTGGCGATGGCGGCACTGGTACCGCACACCGAAGTGGCGGCGGATAAGGTCATGACCAATGGTTTGTTGTCAATCTTCAGGACTTTGGTTCCAAACCACCACATGAAGATGATGACGATGGGGGTGACAATCCAAGCGATGCCTAGACCATAAGGGCCGAACTTGGCGATGTTGGAGAACAGCACCGAGAAGCCCATGATGACCAGACCCGTCTTGATGTAGAACTCCGTGCGGATGGCGGGTTTCAGCCAGTCGGGCGTGCCTACGGTGTTGGAAATCAACAAGCCGATGAGCAAGGCCCAGAAAGCCCATTCGAGGTACATCTTGAGGGTGAACTCGGCGCTAATCATTCTCACAATGATGCAGATGAGGAACAGCACGACGAAGGCAGGGATGAACTTGCCGATTTTTTCGCCTTGCAGTTTGATGCCTATACCGAATAGGATGCCCGTCACCAAAAAAGTGCGGAGCAGTTTAATCCAAAAGAGGCCTTTGAATTGAGTGAATTGAGCCGCTAAAGAACCCTTTTCATCTATGTGCCAGGTGCCGAACTTGGCGGCGGAGAAATCAAATGAACCTGTTAAGATAGCGACGCAGGCGATGGCGATGACGATGAAGCCGATCCAAACGGCGAGCCAGTCTTCTTTTTTCCAGAGATTGGAGATGTTGTTGTTTGCCATGATGTGTATGTTTTGACTTCGAGACTTCGGGACACGAGACTTCGAGACCATTTGTCCCGCAGTCTCGTAGTCCCGCAGTCAAATTAGAATTTATAGCTTAAGATTGCCACCACGCGGTGTGAATAGTTCTTGTTGTAGTAACCGTCAACTTTTTTGTAGCCATCAACTAAAGAATAGTCAAGCTTGAAATTCACGCTTTTGATGGGCCAATAGTTGATGCCGACAGTGTAATAACTCGTTGGGGCAGAAACATTAGGAAGATAATAAACAACATGGTCAGCAGTTTGGATTCCCCAAACGCCGGATTGCTGTTCGAAATGTTCATACCTAAGCACAGGCATCAGTTTTTGTTCCTTGCCTTCCTTGCCGAATTGGAAATTGTAGCCAGCCTCGGCATAGTAACCCATACTGTTGAATTCTTTGGGTGCTTCTTCGCCTTCAAAACCTTGGTAGCCCGTTGTGCCGCTTAGGTATTCACCACGAATCACAAGTTTACCGTCATTGTATTGCAAACCAGCGGCCCAGCGATTGCGGATGCCGTTGTAATCCTCGTCTTTGTAATACTTGCCGAAGTAGCACGAACCGCTGAGGGTCAGGGCTTTCACCCAAGGATGGATGTCCAAACGACCCACAATGTCCTTGTGGTTATTGTTGTCGAGGCCTTTCTCGTTCTTTTTGAAATTGACAGGTCCATTGCCGTTGAACACGCCGATACTGTAGTCGATGAGGCCGAATTTCTGCCCGTTTTGCAGCTCGACAGGGAATAGGCTGCCCGTGGCCATGATACCGATGTCACGACCGAGACCGCCGACACCGCAAACATCGTCGTATCCGACGAGGTGTTGGATGACTTCGCCATAATCGAAGATTTCGAGGTTGAGGGGATTGATGGGGCTTTCGATGGAGAACGGGAGTTTGAACTGGCCAGCTTGGATGGCGAATTCGTTGCAGACTTTGTACTTCAGGTACGCGTCAACGAGGAAGGGAGAGTTGACGAAGTCGCCTTGGATCTTGTAAGTCAAGCCTTTGACGAGAGCACCATCGATCGACATACGCACGCGGCGCATCCTGAATGAGTTGCTAACGAGCTCGCCATCGGCGTTCAAAATGGCTTGATACTGACCCTGGACGAAGCCCGAAATCTTGGGCATACGGTCCACCTTTTCCGTGAGGCCGTCCACTTTTTGTTCAATGTCTTGTGCGTTGATGCACAGCGGAATAGCTAACAAAAGCATTCCAACGAAAATGCGAAAATTGTGTTTCATTTTTGTAAAATTTTAGTCGTTTTCAATTTCAAAAGTTGCGGCAAAAATAGTAAAAATACTTATAGTAAATATACTTACTAATTATTTTCTGAAAAAAATCATTGCCAGCGAAGCGTAGCAATCCAAAAAACAACGGTATGAATTGTTTCACTCCGTTCGCAATGACTAGCGAATCAGCGCAGGGGATGGTGCTGGGTCATTTCCTCAAAGGTAATCTTGAACCACTCGGTGTAAAGCTCGGGATGCGCTTCTATGTCCTTTGACAAATCACTGAAGCTCATGTATTTCCATGATTCCACTTCCTCACGGTTGATTTGTGGGAGGTCGTCGCTTTGGCCAATCCAAACGTGGTCAAACTCATGCTCGGTGAGGCCTTGCCCGACGGGAGCCTTATATATAAAGGTGTAAACCTCGTGCATCTCACAGGTCATGCCCATTTCTTCCCAAAGGCGGCGCGAAGTGGCTTCTTCCAACGTCTCGCCATCGCGGGGATGGCTGCAGCAGGTGTTGGTCCAGAGGCCAGGGGAGTGGTACTTCGAGAGGGCGCGCTGCTGTAACAACAATTCACCTTTCGAATTAAATATAAAAACAGAGAAGGCACGATGCAGGTGCGGTGTCACATGTGCGGCCTGTTTTTCCATTAGGCCGATGGGATTATCGTTTTCGTCAACAAGGATTACATATTCCATATTGCTCATCATTTAACTACGAATTGAACGAATTATACGAATGAATTTGGCAACTAAAGTTGCAAATTTGTACGAATTTTGGCTTTCGCCATGACGTTTGGATAGCGTTTGAAGAAAAGACTCTCTTCGTTGAAATTCAATAAGATTCCTAATTTGAATCCTGTTGCTCGAAGGTAATTGATGATTTGGGCTTCATGTTCTGGCAAAATTGCAGAAACGGATTTCAGCTCAACAATGATTTTATCATAACACACAAAGTCTGCCACAAAGTAATGCTCCATAGGAACATCTTTATATTGAATTTGGATTTTGGTATGTGAGGTAAAAGGAACGTTCCGTTTGCTCAATTCTATTTCCAACGCCTCTTGATACACAGATTCCAAAAAACCTTGTCCCAACGTCTTATGAACTTCCATAGCAGCACCGATGATTTCGTATGCCTCATGTGGAAAAATCATTTTTTCTTGTTCTTTCTCCATCAATAAAATTCGTGTTCAATTCGTATAAATTTAAGACGTTTGCGTCTTCAAATTCAATAAATTCGTTTCATTCGTGCAATTCGTAGTTCCTTTTACACATTGAATCTAATATTCAGAATATCACCATCCTGCACAACGTATGTCTTGCCCTCCACGCGGAACTTGCCAGCTTCCTTCACGGCAGCTTCCGAGCCATATTTTAGGAAGTCCTCAGTGCTCATCACCTCGGCGCGAATGAAGCCACGTTGTAGGTCGCTGTGGATGGCGCCGGCGGCGATAGGGGCGGTGTCGCCTACGTGGATGGTCCAAGCCCTTGTTTCGTCGGGACCGGTGGTGAAGAAAGAATGCAGGTTCAAAGTATGATAGGCAGTGCGCACAAGCTTGTTCACGCCAGGCTCAGTCAGGCCTGCGTCTTCCATGAAGAGTTGGCGGTCGTCTGCATCGAGTTCGGCGATTTCGGCCTCCAGCTTGCCGGCAATGATAAGCATGTCCTGGCCGTCCTTCAAGGCGGCTTTCACGGCATCGGAATATTTGTTGCCTGTGGTGGCGGAGGCATCGTCCACATTGCAAACATAAAGCATGGGCTTGGCAGTCAGCAGTTGTATGTCCTGCACAAAGTGCTTGTCTTCCTCGGCCACTTTCGCGTCGCGGGCGTTGCCAAAGTTCTCCAGAGTCTCCTTGTAAACCGTCAGCACGTCGAAGGCTTTCTTGAAATCTTTCTCGCCGTTTTTCAGCATTTTCTGGGTACGTTCCAGCTTGCGGGTGACCAAGTCCAAGTCGCGCACTTGAAGCTCAAAGTCAACGAGTTCCATGTCGCGAACAGGGTCAATGCTGCCCTCGCTATGGGGCACGTTGGGGTCGTCGAAGCAACGCAACACATGGATGAGGGCATCCATGGTCTGCACCTCGGCGAGGAGTTTGTTACCTACACCTTGACCACCTTTGCTCAGTCCAGGCAAGTCAACGATTTCGACCGTGGCGGGCACGATGCGCTTCGAATGGGAGATGTTGTCGATGAGCTTGAGGCGATCGTCCCTCACCTCGCACATGCCGATGTTCGATTTTGAGGCAAAGCCGATTTCCGCCTTAGTGTTTGAAATACAATTGAATATGGTCGTCTTTCCAACGCTTGAAAGACCGATGATTCCGCAATTGAGTGCCATAATGATGAGGTTTAAATTTGTTGCAAAAATAGGAAAATTTATTGTCTATCGCCCGCATTCCAGTCGATTTGCTTGTATTCGGGGTTGTAGTTCAGTTCGGAATGGATTTGCTTTTCCATATTGGTGAGCGCAGCTTCCTGGCTTTGTTGGCGCGAGTTCAGCTGCTGTCTGCGGATGTATTTCATGCCGATTTTCCAAAGGGCGATGTCGCCGGCGAGGAAAATGGCGTAGAGGATGCCGCCTATAACTGGGCTGACGATGTCGCTTGCCATCAGCAACCAGTCGAACAGGCCGTGGGCAAGCATGGCCAAAAGCAGGCCTGTGATGAGATATGTGCCGCGTTTCTCGGGCTTGAACTTGGCCAAGGAGAGGAAATAGCCCATTACCACGCCGAAGAGGAAATGTGCCGGAACCGAGAGCAAGGCCCTGACGATGCTCGTCCCGATGCCGCTACCGAAGGATTCGGAAGCTGCGCTGAAAACGTACATGATATTCTCCACACAGGCGAAACCCAAGCCGATGAACGAGGCATAGACGATGCCATCCATGTATTCGTCGAAGTCTTTGTTGCGCCAAATTAAAATCATGAAAATGAGGAATTTGGAAAGCTCTTCAGGGATGCCAGCCTCCCAGAAGGCGAGATAAAACACGGATTCAGAATAGAAAACGTGGTTGATGAGGCTTACGATGAGCATGTCCAGGATAATGGAAAGCATGCCGCCGATGAAGGCCTTGGCCAAGGTCTTGACGGGCTCTTTTTCGTATTTGTCCTGCTGGTAAATGAATGCCATCAGGAGGATGACGGGCAGGACGGACAGGCTGAGTAAGAGGATGTTCATGGGTCGAAATAATTCTTTTCTGCAAAAATAGGGATTTTGTCCGTGAAAAAAGCCTATTTTTGCACAAAAATTTCGTTTATGCAAGAAATGATCCTCATCCTCGATTTCGGCTCGCAAGTGACCCAACTCATTGGGCGCCGTCTCCGCGAGCTGAATGTCTATTGCGAAATCCATCCTTATAATAAGATTCCAGCCCTCACACCGAACGTTAAAGGCGTGATTCTCAGCGGAAGTCCGTTCTCGGTGCGCGATGAAAAGGCTCCGTTTGTCAACCTTGACCACATCAAGGGGAAGCTGCCTTTGCTTGGCATTTGCTATGGTGCGCAGTTCATCTCGCAGCATTTTGGCGGCGAGGTCAACGGCAGCATCGCCCGCGAATACGGCCGCGCCATGCTGACGGTGGTGGACGAGCAATCACCGTTGTTTAAAGGTGTGAGCAAGTCGAGCCAAGTGTGGATGAGCCATGGCGACACCATTGCGAAACTGCCTGAGGGAGCGAGAGTTATCGCCTCGACTGACGATGTGGAGAACGCCGCCTACAAGATTGACGGCGAGGAGACATACGCGGTGCAGTTTCACCCCGAGGTATTCCATACCACGGAAGGCCCGAAGATGCTGGCCAACTTCGCGCTCGGTATTTGTGGCTGTAAGGGCGACTGGACGCCGGACTCGTTCATCGACAACACAGTGGCGAGCCTGAAACAGCAATTGGGCGATGACAAGGTCATCCTTGGCCTTTCGGGCGGCGTGGACAGCACCGTGGCCGCTGTGTTGCTCAACAAGGCGATTGGAAGGAATCTGACTTGCATTTTCGTCGATAACGGCCTTTTGCGCAAGAACGAATTTGAGGAGGTGCTCGACTCCTATAAAGAAATGGGCCTCAACGTGATAGGCGTGCATTCCGGGCATCTGTTCCTCGAAAAGCTGAAGGGCGTCACCGATCCTGAAGCGAAGAGAAAAGCCATCGGCTCGACCTTCATCGATGTGTTCGACGCTGAGGCACAGAAGATTGAAGGAGCGCGTTGGCTGGCCCAAGGCACCATCTATCCCGATGTGATCGAGAGCGTGAGCGTGAACGGGCCGAGCTGCAAGATCAAGTCACACCACAACGTGGGCGGCTTGCCAGAGAAGATGAACCTCAAAATCGTGGAACCGCTACGTTCCCTCTTCAAGGACGAAGTGCGCCGCGTTGGTCGCGCTTTAGGCATCAAGCGTGAGCTGATTGGCCGCCATCCTTTCCCTGGACCGAGCCTTGGCATCCGCATTTTGGGCGAAGTCACCGAAGAGAAGCTTCGCATCCTCCGCGATGCCGACGACATCTTCATCAAGGGCCTGCGCAACTGGCCTTGCGAGTTGCCGAGCGCCTCGTATCCCAACGAAATGGCTGACAACCTGTATGATAGCATCTGGCAAGCAGGCACGATGTTGCTGCCTGTGAAGTCGGTCGGCGTGATGGGCGACGAGAGAAGCTACGAATATACCATCGCCCTGCGCGCAGTCATCTCCACCGACGGCATGACCGCCGACTGGGTGCATCTGCCTTACGAGTTCATGGCCAAGGTGTCGAACGACATTATTAATAAGGTGAAGGGCGTGAATCGCGTTTGCTATGACATTTCTTCGAAGCCGCCGGCGACGATTGAATGGGAATAGACGAAGAAAACTTGGAAGAGTGTGTCTTTGCCGCGTAATACGTTCGTAACATGCTGAAAATAAATATAGTGCGTTCCAAACGCATGGTTAATAATTTGTCGATATTTTGCCACCATGAGTTGTGACGATGAGATTATCAAACGGAAATTGTATTATGACGGTCTGAAACAGGTCATCGAGCATCCTATTCCTAAAAACCATGCCCAGGATATAGATGATTTGATTCAGGAAGACGATGCCGACACGAAAGAGACAACAACCCTGCGGATGTGGAAAGAGGTGGTTGCCCCAGTGTGCAATGCCATTGTGTTCGTTCACAATAACCGTTTCCTGTTGGACGAAAAGGAAAACATCATCAATGAGGATACCGAAACGCCTTTCATGTCGTCCGATGAAATCTTCAAGACGCTGAAGACCTTGCTCAAGGCGACGGTCATGGAGTTCCTTTCCGTGCTGCAAATCAGTTCGGGCGAAAAGGAGGAACTGCTTGACAGGGTAGAGCATGACGATAAGGACGGTTTCAGGTCGCTGTTGGAGCAGAGCCGATGCGACACCACGGCATTGGCCCAACTTTGCACCTGCTGTTGGGACGACTCTTTCACAGCCGAAAACATAGAGGATTCTGAACTTTCATATCTGCTTGATTACATGGCAAGCAAGTTGAAAAACAGTGGTGAAGCCGATGACAAAACGATGCTTGAAGCCGTGGAGCAATGGCAGCCTTCCTCCGAGTTGATTGATTCCGACGACAGCGACGAGACCCTTAACCAATACATGTCCGACTACCGTCGTTTCATGGAGACCGAATTGAGCGTTGTTCTTCATTACTATTGGGACTTTTATGATGATTTCCTGTTGAAGGAACGCAACCTCATCGAACCCATCCTTGACCATCCTTTGGCTGTGGACTTGGTGAACCGGATTTGGGAAGATTATGAGGCCAATCTTTTAGGCGGTTCCTTCTCTCTGCCCCAAGACTTTTTTCACTCAAAATGCGCCGCCGATGACACAGAGCATTTGTACCTGAAGTTACCGGTCGAGGGCAGGGGAGTGGAGACCTTCACCGAGTTCATCAACTATGTGGCCGAGAAAGGCTACATTGAAAACAGCCCCATCGTAAAAAGCCTCTTCGCCTATCGCCTGAGTGGATACTACAGACCCGAAGGCGACCTGCCGCCCATCGTCTGGAACGGAAGAAACAGCAAGTCTTACGAGCTTATCTATCTCATTCGTTATCTTTGCGACCGTGGCGACTACAAGAAAATGCGCCGTTTCTTCGAAGGCCCCGAATGGGTGAAGGAAAAGGACAGCAGCTATGCCCACTCGGCGGATTCCGAGTTCAGGAGAAAAATGTCGGAGATTTATCCTGGGATTTGTGATTTTAAAAAATGATTGCGCTTCAAGTGCTACTGCAGGCCTCGGCAGCCATGTCATCCCTGCGGAGGCAAGTAGGGAAGCAAGGGATCTATGGCTGACGGAACAGTCAAATAATCTTATTCTCTATTTACCAACTACTTATCCGACAACAAACGACAACAAACGACTATTGTCGACAACAAACGTTTGTTCAACGGCTTAGTCTTGACAGATGGTTTTTCTTTGCGGTAGAAAAACTAAAAGTATTATCGTTATGGAAACACCTGAATTTGTTTCTGGCATCCCAACAGACAAGCATGCCTCTGCACAGAGAAGAATGATTATCAAGACAGAGTACATCAAATTGATGGAGAAACTACAAAACAAGTACGGGAAGAAAGCCGTTTTTAACGAGTTTCTTCAGACCGATGTTTACATCATAATGAGAGAAAGTGAGAAAAAAGCCAGTAATAGTGCGGCTTTCAACTGGCAATCGACATACGCAGTAAAGCACTTGGAGACTATCATCAAAGAGGCAGTCCCCATGGAAGGCAAACCTATTTATACACTTCCAAAACCCACAGGAAAACAAAAGGAATTCAAGTATGTCAATATGGCGACATTGTATTACACTTTTCATTCCACTGAGTATGAACATCTCAATTTCACCATAAAATTGGTGATGGGCATTAAGAGTGACGGCAGGCATGTCCAATACAGTGTCAACAAGATAGAATTAATCTGAAAAAGCACCCTGTAATAAAGTCGTCATTGCTTTCGCAATCGCTTGTACAGGATGCTTTTGTATGTACCGAAAAGCAGTTAATCCGACTTATTTGTTTGCAGATCTGCCCTCAGCTTTTTCTGCCTGCAAAATTACAACAAAATCCAAAACGCTGCCATAAACATTGAAAAAAATTCCCGAAATTAGGAAAAGCCATTTGGTAAACCCCTATTTCCACTATAAGTTTACTACAATCTCCAAATTTTTTATCAGATTATCTTTCTTTTACCAAACTGGTAATAGGCAAGAAAAGCGACGGGAAACATGTTCAGTATTGTGTGAATAAGATAGAGGTATAAAACAAAAAACCAATCGTATCCAGCGATTACCCTAACCGATAGGGAACACATACGATGTGGTTTTCTGCCTGCAAAATTACAACAAAATCCAAAACACCGCCATAAACATTGAAAAATAATTCCCGAAATTAGGGAAAGTTGCATGGCACCCCCCTATTTCCACTATAAGTTTACTATAATCTCCGCCTGCATGGGTGGCTTGCCTATTTTTGCCTCCAAAACTTGAGGGAAAGATGAAACCGAAGAAAAAATATCGACAAACTGAGCATTGGTCTGAAAAATGACTATATTTGCAGCGAGTTGGGGGAGCAATCCCGACTCGGCAAGGAAAGCATTCTGAGTCCTAATCAGTGAAATCGCCAAAATAACACGGAGGACGAAGACCGATGCTCACCTTTTGTTTTTGTTATCAACAAGGTGCCAAACACCAACTTGATATGAAAACATGCGTGGGATATGTTTCTTCGATCCATTCCGTGGAAGGTGTTTGGCGATACCTACTGATTGATGGGTGTGACAGAATCGAGTCTCACGCTTTTCTTGTGCCATAATACGAAACTAAACGCCTGTCTTGGTGGGATTTGCGGGCAACAAGAAAAAGGACTATGTTATACCGAATTACAGTAAAGAACTCCAAACTGACCAGCGGCATCCGTGTGGAGAAAGGGATGTCCATTGATGTGGTAACGAAAAGACTTGCATTACAACTTGGATGAATAATAACACCTTTTACCTATAATAAGTAATTGTTCAAAATTAGTTTACCGATTAATACTATAATAAATCAAACCACGTTAGCTCTATGAATCGCAAAAAGAATAAATATGAGAGTAACGACACGATTAGAGCTAAGCGAATTGCAGC
>Ga0310690_10000890_pt1 | contig 58168 bp, 53 predicted proteins | sample AusTroGonzalo_MG_2_FD_207661 | JGI IMG/M metagenome (GOLD analysis project Ga0310690, IMG submission 207661) | Bovine rumen microbial communities from tropical cattle in Woodstock, Queensland, Australia - Gonzalo_04 (v2) (version 2) | ecosystem: Host-associated > Mammals > Digestive system >... | reverse complement strand
AATCCGGTTTCGGTCGCGCTTCCCGACGGGACCTCCGCCGAGATCACCGCCGCCGATCTGGTGATCCGGCGCGACGAACGCCCCGGACTGGTCGCCGCCAGCGAAAACGGCGTCACCATCGCGCTCGCCACCGAGCTCACTCCCGAACTGATCGCCGAAGGCACGGCGCGCGAATTCGTCAGCAAGGTGCAGAACCTCCGCAAGGAGATGAATTTCGAAGTCGCGGACCGCATCAGCCTCGTCTACGAGGCTCCCGCCGAAGCCGCCGCCGCCTTCGCGCAATTCCGCGACTACATCGCGGCGGAGGTGCTGGCGGAGGAGTTTCTGCCCGGCGCCGGCACGACGGAACTCGACATCAACGGCACCGCCGTCAAAGTCGCGGTGAAGGTCCTCAAATAACACCAGCGAGCAGGAGGAGGAACCCATGGCACTCTGGGGAGGAAGGTTCAGCGCGGAAACCCGCGACGAAGTGACCCGGTACGGGGAGTCGATCTCCTTCGACCGGAGGCTTTTCCATCACGACATCATGGGGAGTCGAGCCCACGTCGCGATGCTTGCGGCGAAGGGGATCATCCCCGCGGCGAGCGCCGAGGCGATCCGGGCGGAACTCGCCGTGATCGAAAAGCGCATCGAAGCGGGTGACTTCGAGTATTCGATCAAGCTCGAAGACATCCACATGCACATCGAGAACGAACTCATCAAGGTCCTCGGCGACGAAGGAGCTCGGGTCCATTCCGGGCGCAGCCGCAACGATCAGATCGCGCTCGACATCCGGCTCTATCTGCGCGACGCGATCGATGCGATCGTCGCTTCGATCCGCGACTTCCAGAAGGCGCTGGTCGGCAAGGCGGCGGAGCATCCGGATCAGATCATGCCCGGCTTCACCCATCTCCAGCACGCGCAGGTGATCCTCTTCGCCCACCATCTGCTCGCCTACGTCGAGATGCTCGACCGCGACGCCGGGCGGCTCATCGACGCGAAGAAGCGTCTCAACGTGATGCCCCTCGGTTCCGGCGCGCTCGCCGGGAGCACGCTCCCGCTCGACCGCGAATTCGTCCGCCGCGAGCTCGATTTCCCGAGCGTCACCCGCAACAGTCTCGACGCGGTCGCCGACCGCGATTTCGCGATCGAAGTCGTCTCGGCGCTGGCGATCTTCGCGGTGCACGCCTCGCGTCTCTCGGAGGATCTGATCCTCTGGTGCAGTCAGGAATTCGATTTCATCGAACTCGACGACGCCTTCTGCACCGGGTCGAGCCTGATGCCCCAGAAGAAGAATCCCGACGTCTGCGAACTCACCCGCGGCAAGACCGCGAGAGTCTGCGGCGACCTCACCGCGCTGCTCGTGCTCTGCAAGGGGCTGCCGATGTCCTACAACCGCGATCTTCAGGAGGACAAGATCCACCTCTTCGACGCGATCGACACCGTCCGCGCGATCCTCTCGGTCTACCCGCCGATGATCGAAACGATGAAGATCAAGCCGGAGCGGATGGAATCCGCCGCATCCGATCCCGCGCTGATGGCGACCGATCTCGCCGAAAAGCTGGTCGAACTCGGCGTGCCCTTCCGCACGGCGCACCGCCGGGTCGGTTCCTTCGTCCGCTACTGCCGGGAGCACGGCAAGGCGCTCGACGAAGTGACTCTCGACGAGATGAGGGAGACGATCCCCGAGGCGACGGAGGAGTTCACCCGGATGTTCGATCCGCACCGCAGCGCCGCGATGCGCCGCCTCATCGGCGGGACCGCGCCCGACGCGGTCGCCGAACAGCTCGCCTTCTGGCGCAGGACCCTCGGCAACTGAATCCGGCGCGGGGGAACTCCGTATCGTGCGCGACCCCTTCAAAGAACTCTGCCGGCTCGCCGGGACCGCGGTCGTCCGTTACCGGATGATCTCCGAGGGGGACCGGGTTCTCGTCGCCCTGTCGGGCGGCAAGGACAGCACCGCGCTGCTGCGGGTGCTGCTCCGGCTGCGTGCCGCCGCGCCGGTCGGCTTCGAGCTGGTCGCCGCCACGGTGGATCCGGGATGGGAGGGCTTCAACGCCGACGCCGCCGCGCGGTTCTGCCGCGAATCCGGGGTCGAACACCGCCGGGTCGCGCTGCCGATCGCGAAGATCCTCGCCGAAAAGCGGGCGGAGGAGTCCCCCTGCGTGCTGTGTTCCCGGCTCCGGCGCGGGATCCTCTACCGTCTCTGCCGCGAACTCGGCTGCGGCAAGCTTGCCCTCGGGCAGCATCTCGACGATCTCGCGGTCTCCTTTCTGATGAGCCTCTGCCGGGGGCAGGGACTTCGCACGATGGCGCCCTTCGTGGCGCCCGCGGCGGGGAGCGGCAATCCGGCGGTGATCCGGCCGCTCGCGCTCGCGCCGGAGGCGCTGATCGCCGAATGCGCCGCCCGCTGGGAACTTCCCCGCGCCGGGGTCTGCCGGTACCGCGAGACCCTCGAGAACGGCGACCGTGCCTACTTCCGCGATCTGCTCGAGAGGCTGGGCGAAAGGATACCGGGGGTACGCGGGAACATACTCCACTCCCTCGGCAAGGTCGAACGGGACCACCTGCTTTAGGGCGGAGGCGGAGGAGAAAAATCCGGGAGTTCCCGCGGGGGGAGGGGAACTATTTCAGCATTTTCGACAGCCGCCCGACGTAATCCCTGGCGAAGCCGGAGATGCGTCCCAGCTCCTTTCCGTCCGCTCCCAGCAGGACGGTCGTCGGAAATCCGCTGACCTCGAACTTTGCCGCAAGGTCCCGGTTCCGCTGTTTCTCTTCCGCGGACATCGCGGATTTGCGGGGAAAGTCGAGGTAGACCAGTTCCAGATTTTTCGACTCGGCGAACTTCCGGAACGCCGGTTTCGACAGCACGTCCCGGTGAAGTTTGACGCACCAGCCGCACCAGTCGGAGCCGGTGAAGAGCACCAGCATCGGACGGTTTTCCTGCCGCGCACGGCTTTGCGCTCCGGCGAAGTCGGCGGTCCAGCCGGAGGGAGTCCCTGCGAAAAGAACGGCGCCGAGGAGCACCAGCATGGCGGTTGCAGCGAATTTGGTCATCTTCATCCTTTCCGCGGCATCCGCAATCGTTCCCGGCGTGTTTTCTCCGCCGGAAATCCTCTGCGGGACCGCTTTTTCCTTGTTGCGTTCGCTTTCCCTTTACGGCGAATCCGCCGTCGAAACACTTTTCCCGGCGTCCGTCAGCGGATCACCCGCTGGAGCCGCCGGACGAAGTCTCCCGGCACTCCGACGATCCGCATGACCTCCTTGCCCTCTTTCTTTCCCTGCCCGCCGAGCACGATGGTGGTGGGGAACTGGGTGACCTTGTACTTCGCCTTGAGCTGGTTGTTCGCCTTGAGTTCCTGAGGCTGAAGTTTGCGCTTCTTGGGGAAGTCGACGTAGAGCTTCGCCGCGCGGGGGGCGATCAGATTCTTGAACATCCCCTTGTCGATCACCGTGGTGCGCAGTTTGATGCTGGCGGGATCGGCGTCGGAACAGGTGAAGAGGATCAGCAGCGGCATCCCGGTGGATTTCGCCTGCGCTTCGGCGGCGGCGAGATCGGTCAGCCAGTCGTTCGGCGTATCGACGGCGAGGATGCGTTTCGGCGGTTCCGGCTTCTTTTTCGGCGGGGCGGCGAACATCGTCAGAGAGCAGAACAGCAGGGCGATGTTCGTGAAGAGCAGTCGCTTGGTCATGTGAGGATATCCTTTTTTTGGTTTATTGGATGGGACGAGCAGTCCCGAAGCCGCAGACCTCGCGCAGGAAGTTCCCGGCGAGATCGACCCATTTCGCCGCTTCGGGGTGGCGGGCGCAGAGCGCGAGCCCGTGGGGACCGCGCGAGAAGACGTGGAGTTCCGCGGGGACTCCCGCCTCCCATGCCGCTTCGGCAAAGGCGAGCGAATTGCGCCGGTGGACCGTGCCGTCGGTCGCGGTATGCCACAGGAAGGAGGGCGGAGTCTTCTCCGTGACCCGGTTCTGGAGTTCGAGGCTCTTCCAGAGCTTCGAAACCTTCTTGCCTTCGCCGAGGAGGTTGCTGCCGCTCCCGGAATGACCGAATCCGAATCCCGAAAGGGAGATCACCGGATATCCGAGGATCAGCGCGTCGGGACGGCTCTCCATTTTGTCGGCGTCGTCGCCCGCGTCGGCGTCGATCTCGTTCCAGATCGTGCCGCAGCATGCCGCGAGGTGTCCGCCCGCAGAGAAGCCGCAGACCGCGAGCCGCGGACCGAGTTTCCACTCGGCGGCGTGCGCGCGGAGCAGACGGATCGCCCGGATCGCATCCTGCTGCGGTTCGGGGTAGCGGCGCGGAGCGACGCGGTAGTGGAGCACCGCCGCCTGAAAGCCCTGCTGATTGAAGGCGTAGGCGATGCGGTCCGCCTCGCGCGGCGAGGTGACGGAGTAACCGCCGCCGGGGAACACCAGCACCGTGTCGGCGGCGAGATTGACATCGAGCGGAAAGAGTTCCAAAGTCGGCTGATGTTCGCCTTCGACTTCGCGGGGCCAGATCCGCAGAGAGGTATCCGGTTTCATGAAAGGAGATCCTTGTTTTTCGGCGGCGGACCGCCGGTTTCGCATTTTCCGGTTATAAAATATATGTCGGCCGGTGGAAAATCAAGCGCCGGAACACTATATTATAAAAAATCGCAACGGCAACCGCGGCGGGGCGGCTCGGTGAAGCAGCCATCCCCTCCGCCTTGCTCGCTTCGGCGGGCAGCCGCCGACGAACAACCCGATCAGGAGCGTCAGGATCATGGATACAACGCCGGAAAAGTCCAGCAGCCGGACCGAAGGAGCGGATTTCATCCGCGCGATCGTCGCCGCCGATGTCGCGGCGGGCAGGAGCAGAGTGGCGACCCGCTTCCCGCCCGAACCCAACGGCTATCTCCACATCGGTCACGCGAAGGCGATCTGCCTCGACTTCGGCATCGCCGCCGAGAACGGCGGCAGCTGCAATCTCCGGATGGACGACACCAATCCGACCAAGGAGGACACCGAATACGTCGATGCGATCATCCGCGACATCCGCTGGCTCGGTTTCGAGCCGAGCCGGGTCCTCTACGCGAGCGACTACTTCGACCGGATGTACGAATGCGCCGAGAAGCTGATCCGCGACGGTCTCGCCTACGTCTGCCGTCTGTCGGCGGAGGAATTCGACCGCGACTACCGCGGCACGCTGACCGCCCCCGGCGTCGAGCCGCCCGGCCGCAGGCAGTCGGTCGAGGAGAACCTCGACCTCTTCCGCCGCATGAAGGCGGGGGAATTCCCCGACGGTGCGATGGTCCTCCGCGCCCGGATCGACATGGCGTCGCCCAACCTCAACATGCGCGATCCGGCGCTCTACCGGATCCGCCGCACCGAGCATTTCCGTCACGGGAACAAGTGGTGCATCTACCCGATGTACGATTTCGCGCATCCGCTCGAAGACGCCTTCGAGGGGATCACCCATTCGCTCTGCACCCTCGAATTCGAGCTTCACCGTCCCCTCTACGACTGGGTCGTCAACGCGGTCGGCTTCGAGCGGAAGCCGCGCCAGATCGAATTTTCGCGCCTCAACCTCACCAACACGGTGATGAGCAAGCGCAAGCTTCTGCAGCTCGTGAAGGAACACTACGTTTCGGGCTGGGACGATCCCCGGATGCCCACCATCTGCGGGATGCGCCGCCGCGGGGTCCCCGCCGCCGCGATCCGGCGGCTCTGCAAGCTCGTCGGCATCACCAAGGTGGACGGCGTCACCGACGCCGCGCTCCTCGAACACTGCATCCGCGAGGCGCTCAACCCGACGGCGCCGCGTTTCATGGCGGTCCAGAAACCGCTCAAGGTCGTCATCACGAACTTCCCCGGGGAGGGGGTCGCGCCGCTCACCGCGGTCAACAATCCCGAGGACCCCGCCGCGGGGACCCGCGAACTCGTCTTCGACCGCGAGCTCTGGATCGAAGCCTCCGACTTCATGGAGGAGCCGCCCAAGGGATACTTCCGTCTCGCGCCGGGCAAGGAGGTCCGGCTGCGTTACGGTTATTACATCAAATGCGACGAGGTCGTGCGCGGCGCTTCGGGAGAAATCGCCGAACTCCGCTGCACCTTCGATCCCGAGACCCGCGGCGGATCCTCGCCCGACGGGCGCAAGGTCAAGGGAACGATCCACTGGATCGCCGCCTCCGCCGCGAAACCGGCGGAATTCCGCCTCTACGACCGGCTCTTCACCGCCGAACAGCCCGGCGAGGGCGGGGCGGATTTCCTCACCCAGCTCAATCCGGAGTCGATGACCGTGCTGCGCGGTTTCGTCGAGCCCGCCGCCGCGGCCGCCGCCGCGGGGGAACCGATGCAGTTCGAGCGCAACGGCTACTACGTCGCGGATCCCGATTCCACGCCGGAGCTGCCGGTCTTCAACCGCACCGTCACCCTCAAGGATTCGTGGAAACCGCAGAACGGAGGAAACGGCAAATGAAAAATCCGCTGAACGCTCTCAAACGCGGGCTGAGGATCCTCGCGATCAGCGTCCGCCGCTATTCCGCCAACGAGCGGAGCAGCCGCGCCGTCGCCCTCACCTACTACACCCTCTTCGCGATCGTGCCGCTGGCGGCGCTGCTCTTCGGCATCGCCAAGGGGTTCGATCTCGACGAGAGGCTCCGCGCCGAACTCTCGACCCGTTTCGCGCACCATCAGGAGATCCTGCAATACGTTTACACCTTCGCCGACACCACGCTGAAGCGGGCGCGGGGCGGCGTCGTCGCGGGCGTCGGCGTGATCGCCCTCATCTGGACCGTCATGGGGCTGGCCGGCAACATCGAACGCGCCTTCAACGCCGTGTGGGGACTGCCCGCCCGCCGCAATCTGCTGCGGCGTTTCAGCGATTGCCTCGCGGTGCTGCTGATCACGCCGATCCTGCTGGTGACGATCTCCGGCGCCGGAGTGGTGCTGCGCGGACTCTTTTCGCGTCTCGCCGACAGCGCCGAAGCGCTGGCGCCGGGGTCAGGGGCGCTCTTTTCGCTCGTCGCGGAGTTCTCTCCGGCGGCGGTCGCGATCCTTTTCTTCTTCGTGATCTACGCGGCGGTCCCGAACACCAAGGTCAAGTGGGGGCCGGCGCTCTTCGCGGGCGTCGTCGCGGGCATCTGCTTCCAGCTGCTCCAGGATTCCTTCCTGCTGCTCCAGAAGTCGATCTACACCTACAACAACATCTACGGCAGTTTCGCCGCGCTGCCCCTCTTCCTGATCTGGCTTCAGTGGTCGTGGAAGATCGCGCTCTTCGGCGCCGAGGTGGGGTTCGTCTCGCAGCACATCGACACCGGACTTTTCGACCGCGGCGGCGAACGCGCTCCCGGACCGAAACTCCGGCTGATCCGCCAGCTGGCGGTCGCGCGTATCGTCTGCGCGAACCTCGAAGCCGGCCGGGGCGAAACCACCGAGGCGGAACTGCTCCGCCGCCTGCCGCTCGCGCCGATCGACCTCGACAACGAAGTGCGGGTCCTGCTCTCCGCCGGAGTGATCCGGCAGGTGCTGCCGCAGGAGAAGCGCGCCGGAAGCGAGGCGGAACGCACCGCGTATCTGCCCGCCCGTTCCACCTCCGACCTGACGCTGGCGAATACCGTCGCCATTCTCGGCGGGGAGGGGATCGCGGAGGAATCCGAACGTTTTCGCGCCGAGGCCGGCGGGATCGCCCGGGCGATCGACGGACTTCTCGACCGCGCCGGAAAGGACGAAGACAATCTGCCGCTTTCCCGCTGCGCCGGGGAGGAGGCTCCGCTCCGGGCGACGCCGGAGGAATGACGGAACAACCATTGCAAGGGAGGCAAACACCATGGTCACGCTCAAGACGAATTTCGGCGACATCACGATCAAACTCTACGGGAAGGAAGCTCCGGTCACGGTGAAGAACTTTCTCGACTATGTGAAGCAGGGCTTCTACCGCGACACGATCTTCCACCGGGTGATCCCCGGCTTCATGATCCAGGGCGGCGGCTTCGACCGCTCCTTCCGTCAGAAGCCGACCGCCGCGCCGATCCGCAACGAGGCGATGAACCAGATGCCGAACCGCCGCGGCACGATCGCGATGGCGCGCACCTCGGTGGTCGATTCGGCGACCAGCCAGTTCTTCATCAACGTCGTGGACAACGATTTCCTGAACTTCCGCGCCCCGACGCCCCAGCATTTCGGCTACTGCGTCTTCGGTGAAGTCGTCTCCGGCATGGAGGCGGTCGACCGCATCGCCGCCGTCAAAACCGCGTCGCGCGGGATGTACGACGACGTGCCGGTCGAAGAGGTGGTGATCCTCGACGCCGTGACCGACGGAGAGTAATTTCGGATTCACCGTCTCCTCCCTCGGCGGACCGGGAGGGGACCAACGGGGAGGCAAGCGCATCCATGGTCAGTTTCATTGTCGGACTCATCATTCTCGCCGTGGGATATCTCTTCTACGGGAAACTCGTCGAATCGGTGCTGGGACCCGATGACCGGGAGACCCCGGCGCGCTTCATGGCGGACGGCGTCGATTACGTCGTGCTGCCGAAGTGGAAGAACATGCTGATCCAGCTCCTCAACATCGCCGGGGTCGGTCCGGTGATCGGAGTGATCCTCGGCATCAAATTCGGCACGATCGTCTTTCTCATCATCCCGATCGGCAACATCATCGGCGGCGCGGTCCACGACTTCGTCGCCGGCATGATGTCGCTCCGTTACGGCGGCGCGAATCTGCCCTTCCTGATCCGGATGGTCGCGGGGAAGGGCTTCGCCCGCTTCTTCACGGTCTTCATGACGATCCTGCTCCTGCTGGTCGTCGCGGTCTTCATCACCACGCCGGCGCAGCTGATCGACGGCGCGTGGCACGGGCACGACATCTTCTGGTTCGCGGTCGTCGCGATCTTCCTCTATTACATCGTTGCGACCCTCTTCCCGGTCGACAAGATCATCGGCAGGGTCTATCCGCTCTTCGGTGCGCTGCTGCTCGCCGGGACTCTGGCGCTCTTCCTGCGGCTCCTCATGCTCGGCTTCCGGCAGCCGGAACTCCTGCTCGAAAGCAAGGGCTTCGCCGCGAATATGTTCACTCCCGGGAAGAACCAGCCGATCATTCCGCTGCTTTTCGTCACCATCGCCTGCGGGATCCTTTCCGGATTCCACGCGACCCAGTCGCCGATCGTCGCCCGCACGATGAAGAGCGAGCGCGAAGCGCGCGTCACCTTCTACGGCATGATGGTCGTCGAGGGCTTCATCGCGATGGTCTGGGCGGCGGCCGGACTCGTGATCTACAACCTCTTCCCCGAACTGATGGCGGCGAAGGCGCCCGCGGTGCTGCTCCGCCTCACCAACTACTTTCTCGGCAGCTGGATCGGTTCCCTCACCGTCATCAGCGTCGTGATCCTCTCGGTCACCAGCGGCGACACCGCGATGCGGAGCCTCCGGCTGAGCCTCGCCGAAGTCTTCCGGATGGATCAGACGTCGATCGGCAACCGCGTGCTGCTCTGCCTGCCGCTGATCGCGCTGGTGAGCATCCTCCTCTGGTGGTCGAACCAGAGCGCCGCGACCTTCAACCAGTGCTGGAACTACTTCGCGTGGGGGAATCAGGTGCTCGCCGCCTGCACCCTCACCGCCGCGACCGCGTGGCTGGTGAGCAAACGCAAATTTTATCTCGTCACGCTGATCCCGGCGCTCTTCATGACCTTCATCGTCGCGACCTACATCTTCTGGATCTCGCCAGCCCACGGCGGTCCGGTCGGCTGCGGCATGGAACTCTCCGACGCCCGCATCGTCGGCGGTTTCGTCGCCGTCGTGCTGGCGATCTGGTCGGTCAAGCGCGGTCTGGAGCTTCATCGCGAACGGGTCCCAGAAATCCGGGAGCGTCAGGAAAAGTGAAGTCTCCGCAAGGTCCGCGCGGCGTGGCGCTGCTCGGAGCGACCGGGTCGATCGGACGCTCCGCGGCGTCGGTGCTCGCCGCCCATCCCGGAATGTTCCGCGCCGTCGTCCTCGCCGCGCACCGCAGCGGCGACGCGCTGGCGGCTGCTGCGGCGCGGCTCCGCCCCGAAGTCACGCTCCTCACTGCCGAAACGGGCGACGAGGCGCTGGTCGAAGCGGTGCTCCGGGAGGACGTCGATATCGTGCTCTGCGCGATGACCGGCGTCGTCGGAGTCGCTCCGGTGATCGCGGCGCTGCGCGCCGGCAAGCGGGTCGCTCTCGCCAGCAAGGAGGTGCTGGTGATGGCGGGCGACATCGTGATGCGCGAGGCGGCGAACTCCCCGGGCGAACTGATCCCGGTCGATTCGGAGCATTCGGCGCTCTGGCAGTGCCTCGCCGGACGTTCCTGCCGCGAAGTGTCGAAGCTCGTCATCACCGCGAGCGGCGGTCCCTTCCGCACCTGGAGCGCCGACCGCATCGCCGCCGCGACTCCGGCGGACGCCCTCGCGCATCCCACCTGGAGCATGGGACCCAAGATCACCGTCGACTCCGCTTCGCTGATGAACAAGGCGCTCGAACTCATCGAGGCGCACCATCTCTTCCAGGTCCCGGAACGGAAACTCGGGGTGCTGGTCAATCCGCAGTCGGCGGTCCATGCGATGATCGAACTCGCCGACGGTACCTTCATGCTCTGCTGTTCCGCGCCCGACATGCGGCTGGCGATCCAGTATGCGATGAGTTATCCGGAGCGTCTCGCGCCGCCGACGCCGCCCTGCGACTTCGCCGAGCTCGGTCATCTCGACTTCGAGGAGCCCGACGCCGCGCGTTTTCCGTCGCTCGGGTTCGCCCGGGAAGCGCTGCGTAGGGGCGGCGCGGTCCCGGCGGTGCTCAACGGGGCGAACGATGTCGCGGTCGCGCGCTTTCTGGCGGGCGAGATCCCCTTCCCGGCGATCTGGAAGAGCGTCGAAGCCGCGCTCGACGCCTGCGGAACGTTGCCCGCGTCGACGCTGGAGGAACTCCGGGATGCCGACGCATGGGCGCGGGAATTCGCCCGCGGACTCGCCTTCTGACGCGCCGGCGGCGCGGAGGGCGGTCTGATGGTTGGGAAAAACGCCGGGAGAGAAGCGAGGTTCGGTTCCCGATGGTCAGGATCGTTTTCGCCGCGGGCACGCTGATCGTCAGCGGCGCTTCGCCGGAAGAACTGCCCGCGGCGGCGGCGGAGTGCTGCCGCGCCGATCCCCGCACCGGCGAACTCCGCGCCCGCGCCTGCGACTACGCGAAGATCGCGCTCGCGCTCCGCGCCGCGGGGATCCCCTGTTCCGACGAGGCGCGCCGGTTCGCGCCGCTGGAGTCGCTGCGTCTCGTCGAACCGCTGGTCCCGCGTCCGCATCAGGCGCGGGCGCTGGCGGCGTGGAAGGCGGCGGGATTCCGCGGCGTGGTCTCGCTGCCGACGGGCAGCGGCAAGACGATCCTCGCGGTGATGGCGATGGAGTATCTGAAGCGGCCCACGCTCGTGCTCGCGCCGACGATCGACCTGATCGCGCAGTGGGCTGAGACGCTGGAACGCTTCTTCGGCATCGAGGTCGGTCTGCTCGGAGGCGGTTCCCACGAAGTGCGCGATCTCACCGTCAGCACCTACGATTCGGCGGTGCTCAACATGGAGTTCATCGGCGACCGTTTCGCCTTTCTGGTCGCCGACGAGTGCCACCACCTGCCGGCGGCGGAGAGCCGTCTCGCGGCGGCGATGGCGATCGCGCCCTACCGGCTCGGACTCTCCGCCACGCCCGAACTGCCCGACGACCGCGCCGCGGTGATGCGCGACCTGCTCGGCGAGACGGTGATCGAAGTGACGATCGACGAACTCGAAGGGAAGACGCTGTCGCCCTATCTTGTCAGGAGCTGCCGCATTCCGCTCGATCCCGCCGAGGAGGAACTTTACCGCCGCCACCGCGCGGTCTACACCGGATTCCTGAAGCGCCACCGCATCAACTTCGCCGATCCTTCCGGATGGGGCCGCTTCCTCGGACTGGCGGCGCGTCTTCCCGAGGGGCGCGAGGTCTTCCACTCCTTTCTGGAGCAGCGGCGGCTGGCGCGCGGCGGCGAGGCGAAAATGCGGAAACTCTGGGAGCTTGCCGCGGAACACGCGGGGGAACGGATCCTCGTCTTCACCGCCGACAACGCGACCGCCTACGAGATCGGGAGACGTTTTCTGTGGCCGGTTCTGACCCATCACACCGGTTCCGCCGAACGCAAGGAGTTTCTCGCCGGGTTCCGGGACGGGAGTTATCCGGTGCTGGTGACCAGCAAGGTGCTCAACGAGGGCGTCGACGTGCCCGCGGCGGCGGTCGGGATCGTCCTCTCCGGTTCGGGGAGCGTGCGCGAACACGTCCAGCGGCTCGGTCGCATCCTGCGTCCCGCGCCCGGCAAGGCGCAGGCGGTCCTCTACGAGATCATCAGCAGCGGGACCTCGGAGGAGAGCGTCAGCACCCGCCGCCGCGGACACCGCGCCTACCGGAGGAAGATCCGATGCTGACCCGCGAACTCCTCTCGTGCCGCCGACGCAACGGACGCTGGCATCCCGATTTCGCCGATCCCGCCGATCCGGCGGCGCTCGACACCGCCGCCCGGCTGCTGGCGATCTACGGCGAAGCCGCCGCCGGCGCGCTGTGCCGCAGCGAGATCGCCGAACTCGCCGCCGGAGTCCCCGCCGGGAGCGGCGCGAAGGCGAAACTGCGCGGCGGACTGCTCAAGATCCTCGACGACAACGGGATCTTCTCGTCGGCGGGCGAGGTCGATTATCCGCTGCGGCGGCGGATGATCTTCCGCGCTGCGGCGGCGGCGCTGACGCATTCGGGCGGAGATCTCGGAGCCTATCGCGCCGAGGTCGCCCGCGAGACCGGATTCGCCGATCTCGACGCGCTCGATCCCTTCGGAGACCTGCCCGAATTCGAGCGGCTCCGGCAGCTCGGGCGGAATTTCGACGCCGAAGGACTGCTCCGGCACTACAACCTCGTGCTGCTCCAAAGTCTGATGCTCTATGCGGAAAATCTTCTCTTCGAGCTTCCCGAACTCGATGCGGCGCATTTGAGACAGCTTCTCCGGCTGATGCGTTTCCACCGGCTGCTGGCGCTCGCCGGGAGGCGGAAGGACGGCGGGGTGCGGCTCGAAGTGAGCGGTCCCTTCGCGCTCTTCGGCGCGACGCGCAAGTACGCTCTTCAGCTGGCGAACTTTCTTCCCGCGGTGCTGACGCTTCCCCGCTGGCGGCTCCGGGCGCGTCTGAAGATCGGCGGCGCCGACGGGGAGCTGCTGCTCGACGAAAGCTGCGGCGTCTCCTCCGGTCGGCGCGGACTCGGGACCTACGTTCCGGAGGAGATCCGGAGTTTCGGACGCGCCTTCCGGGAGCGTGCGCGGGGCGCGTGGGAGGCGGTCGCCGACGCGCCGCTGCTCCCGGCGGGCGGGGATGCGTTCGCCGTGCCCGACTTCTCCTTCCGGCGCGCCGCCGACGGCGAAGTGCGCCATCTGGAGCTTTTTCACCGCTGGCACCGGGGGGAACTCGAAGCGCGGATCGCCTTTCTCGCCGCCCATCCCGGATTCCCGCTGCTGCTGGGCGTCGACCGCGCCCTCGCCGACGGGGCAGAACTCGAAAAGCTCTGCGCCTCCGCGCCGGAAACGGCGGCGCACTGCTTCCTTTTCCGCGACTTCCCCGGCGTCGAGACGGTGCTGAAGAAGCTGGAAACGCCTCTGGCGCGATCCGGCGGGGGCGGAAATCCGAAAAAAGATTGAAAAAACGCATGCCGCCGTGTATATTGAAAGAAGTTCAAAGAAGAAGAAGAGGCTCCACCGTGGCAAAACAGGAAATCAAACTCTCCGCGAACTTCAAACGCGATTACATCGCGGTGTCGGCGATCGTGCTCTTTTTTGCGATCATCGCCGCCGAAGTGGTGCTGGCGATCAGCATCCCCGCCTATCTGAGCCGTGAAAGTTCGATGGCGTTCGAGGTACGCCGTCTCCGGCTGCTCTCCTCCTTCGACGCGGCGCGCCGCGTCGTCTCCCGCAAGATGCCCTCCGATCCGACCGCCGCCGCCGAGATGAAGCTCCTCGGCTGGGAGCTGGACAACCTCGCGATGTATCTGCGCGTCAACCGCACTCTCATCAGCAGCGACGAGGTCGCGGCGCTTCAGAAGGAGGTTTCGGAAATTCAGGCGCTGCTCGAACGTCTGGAGCGGAACCGGCCCTTCTCCAAGGAATACCGGCTCGACGTCGGCATCTATCTCGATCCGCTGGTCCCCGAGGTCCCCGCCGCGAAGGCGGAACAGGCGGAACCGGCATCGAAATCCGCGATGAAATCCGCGGCGGAACCCGCCGTTTCGAAGGAGAAGAAGAAATAATGGCGCGAACCGACTACCGCCCGGTCCTCGGACGATTCCGCTTCGGCAGGGTCGCCGTGATCGGCGACGTGATGCTCGACGTCTATCTGTGGGGCAAGGTCACCCGGATCTCCCCCGAGGCGCCGGTGCCGGTCGTCAGCATCGAACGCCGCACCTCCTGCCTCGGCGGCGCCGCCAACGTGATGCGCAATCTGGCGACCCTCGGCGCCCGGGCGAGCGCCTACGGCGCGGTGGGCGACGATGACGCCGCCGCCGAACTGCGCCGCGCCTTCGGCGACCTCGGGATCGCTTCGGACGGCTTGGTCCGCGACTCCCGCCGCCGCACCACCGAGAAGCGGCGGGTGATCGCCGGCGGTCAGCAGCTGCTCCGCGAGGACTTCGAAGACACCTTCGCGCTCGCCGACGAGCACCGGCGCCGTCTGGTCGATGCGATCGTCGGCGAGATCCGGAGCGGCGCGCTCGACGCGGTGATCTTCGAGGACTACGCCAAGGGGACCCTCGCTCCGTGGATGCTGGAGGAGATCATCGCCGCCGCCCGCGAACAGGGGGTCAGGACCGCGCTCGATCCGAAGCCGGGCAACCTCACTCCGGTCAGGCATCTTACCGTGATGAAACCCAACCGCTCCGAGGCATTCGCCATGGCGGGCGTGCGCGATCCGGGCGGCTCCGGCGATCCGGCATGCGACGCGGCGCTCGCCGAAGTCGCCCGCCGTCTCTTCGACGCATGGGAGCCGGAGTGTCTTCTGATCTCGCTCGCCGCGCAGGGCATGGCGCTCTACCGGCCCGGGGGCGAGGTGAAGATCATTCCGACGACGGCGCGCGAGGTCTTCGACGTTTCGGGCGCTGGCGATACGGTGACGGCGACCTTCACGCTGGCGATGATCTCCGGAGCGGCTCCCGAGGCGGCCGCCGAGATCGCCAATCTCGCCGCCGGAGTGGTCGTCGGCAAAGTCGGCACCGCGCCGATCAACTTCAACGAACTGGAGCGCGTCTGCCGCGCAGGAGAAGAAAAATGAATGGATCCGCAACTTCCCGGCGGCGGGTCGCCGTCGTGATCCCCGCCCGCTACGCGAGCAGCCGCTTTCCCGGCAAACCGCTGGCGATGCTCGCCGGCGAACCGATGATCCGCCACGTTTACCGCAAGGCGGCGGCGAGCTGCGCCGATCTGGTGCTGGTGGCGACCGACGACGAACGGATCCGCGCATGCGTGGAGTCCTTCGGCGGACGGGCGGTGATGACCGCGCCGGAACTTCCCTCCGGCACCGACCGCATCGCCGCCGCGCTCGACGCCTGCGGCGAAACGGTCGATATCGTGATCAACGTGCAGGGCGACGAACCGCTGATCCCGACTTCGGTGATCGACGAACTCATCGCGCTGATGCGGTCGCGTCCCGAATTGGAGATGGCGACCGTCGCGGTCCCCGGCGACCGGGCGTCGATGACCGAAAACAACGTCAAGGCGGTTTTCGGCGCCGACGGCAGGGCGCTTTACTTCAGCCGTTCGATGGTGCCGTTTCTGCGGCAGGGGGGAGTCGATTGCGGCGTCTGGCTCCACTGGGGGATCTACGCCTACCGCGCCGACGTGCTGCGGCGCTTCGTGGCGCTGCCCCCCGGGAAACTCGAAAACGCCGAAAAGCTCGAACAGCTCCGCGCGCTTGAAAACGGCATCTCCATTCAGGTGATGACCTCCGAGATACAGACCATCGGGGTCGATACCCCCGCCGACCTTGCCGCCGCCGAACTCCGGCTGCGCGCGGCGGCGGCCGGTCCCGCAGCAGAAGGAAAGAAGGCAGAATGAATCCCGTCAGGATCAACGACTCCATCGAGATCGGCGGCGGCAGGATGACGCTGATCGGCGGACCCTGCGTCGCGGAATCCGTCGAACTTTGTCTGGAAGTGGGGCGCTTTCTCGCCGGACTCTGCGCCGAACTCGGCATCCAGTACATCTTCAAGGCATCCTACGACAAGGCGAACCGTTCGAGCAACGGCTCCCGCCGCGGTCCCGGCATGGAGAAGGGGCTGGAGATCCTCGGCGAGGTCAAGCGCACGCTGCACCTGCCGGTCATCACCGACGTGCACGAAAGCGCCGAGGTGAAACTTGCCGCCGGAACGGTCGATCTGCTTCAGATCCCCGCCTTCCTCTGCCGCCAGACCGATCTTCTGCACGCCGCGGGTGAAAGCGGACTGCCCGTCAACATCAAGAAGGGGCAGTTCATGGCTCCCGAGGATATGGCGGGCGCGGTCGAAAAGGTCCGGGCGACCGGCAACGACCGGGTGATGCTGACCGAACGCGGAACTTCCTTCGGCTACCACAACCTCGTCGTCGATATGCGGGGTCTGGTGACGATGCGCGGTTTCGGGGTCCCGGTGATCTTCGACGCCACCCATTCGGTGCAGCTTCCCGGCGGACTCGGCAACGCCTCCGGCGGGCGGCGCGAATTCGTGCTGCCGCTCGCCCGCGCGGCGCTGGCGGTCGGGATCGACGCCCTCTTCGCCGAAGTGCATCCGCGCCCCGCCGAAGCGTGGTCCGACGGACCCAATTCCCTCGATTTCGCCGCGGCCCGTCAGCTGCTCATTCAGGGGAAGGCGATCCATGATCTCGCATGAACGCTTTGCCGCGATCCGGGCGATCGTGCTCGACGTCGACGGCGTGCTGACCGACGGCAGAGTCGGTTACGGAGCGGGGGATTTCATCAAATTCTTCCACTACCGCGACGGACACTGGCTCAAGATGGCGCGCCGCGCCGGTCTGATCGTCGGATGCCTCTCGGGGCGGAAATCCGCCGCCAACCGCGCCCGCGCCGCCGAACTGGGATTCGACTTCTGCCGCGAAGACGTCCACGACAAGCTCGCCGGATTCGAGGAGCTGCTTCGTGAATTCGGTCTGAAGGCGGAGGAGTGTCTCTACGTCGGCGACGATCTGATCGACATGCCGGTGATGCGGCGGGCGGGGATCGCCGTCGCCGTCGCCGACGGCGTCGCCGAGCTCGACGAAGTCGCCGACTGGCGGCTTTCGCTGCCCGGCGGTCACGGAGCGATGGTCGAACTGGTCCGCCGCCTGCTGATCGAAAAAGGGCTTTACGAAACTCAACTGGAGCGCTACCGCCGATGAAATCTTCCATCTCCCGCATCAGACTTCTTCTCTGTTTCCTGCTGCTGCCGCTCGTCCTTTCCGCGACGCGTTCCGATCTCGACGATCTGCAGGGACTTTCGGTCGCCAATGCCAAAATACCGATCTACAACAAGACGCGGCTCCAGATGATCTTTTTCGCCGACGGCGCCGAACGCGGCGACAGCGGGATCGTCGGCCGCAACGCGGTGATGGAGATCATCCGGCGCGTCGCCGATCCCGACACCATCGCCGACGGCTGGGGCACGAAGCCCTACTCCCTCTCGGCGACGCTTCCCGAAGTGCTGAACTTCTGGCGCAAGCGCATCCGTTACAGTGAAGGAGTCATTCTCGGCGACCGCTGCACGATCGACCAGAACGGGCGGCGCGCCTCCGGTTCGTCGCCGGTCTTCTTCCGTTCGCCGATGCTCGATCTCAACGGCATCGGCTTCGAGGCGGATTTCGAGCGGCGCACGGTGCTGGTCACCAGCGACGTCCATGTGGTGCTGCGGCACGGCGGCTCCGACCTCCGCAAGATCCTCGGCGGTTCGGGCAAGCTCCCCGCGAAGTACGAAAGGCTTTTCGCCGACAGCGATTCGCTGCTGATCGACATGATGAAGCGCGAGATCGTGCTGATCGGCAACGTCGTCGTCAGGGAGGAGAAGGCGAAGCTCACCTGCGACCGGCTGACGATCTTTCTCACCGGCGACGGCGATCCGGCGGAGAAGATCTCCTCCGAAGACCGCGAACTCGGCGAAGTCTCGCGGATCCTCGCCGCCGGCAACGTGGTGATGATCCAGACCGACGACGCGGGGAAGCCGGCTGCCGCCGGCACCCGGGCGGAGGCGGAACAGATGATCTGCGACATTCCCTCCGACACCATCGAACTTACCGGTGACGAAGAGGCTCCGCGCATCCTTTCGGCGGGCGGCGAAAAGATCTCCGGCGACGTGATCCGCTTCTCCCGCGCCAAGCTGCAGGCGGCGGTCACCGGCGGATGCCGCATCTCCACCGCCGAGGGGGCGAAACTCTCCGCCGACCGCGGCTTCTTCGACGCCAGGAACAACTTCAACGACCTCGTCGGCAACGTCAGGATGGAAAACGGCGGCAACACGCTCGCCTGCCGCCGGATGAGGGTCGTCATGAAGCCCGGCGACCGGAAGGAACCGCTCGCCGCGCCCGAACAGGGATCGACTCAGGCGACGCTCCTCGGAGCGGAACAGTTCGCCGCCGCCGGAAACGGCAGGCGGCTCGACCGCGCCTTCTTCTACGACAACGTCGTACTCGACGACAAGCAGGGGAGGCTCTTCTGCGACGAGATGCATGCGAAGTTCCTCCACGATCAGACGAAGAAGAAGGACGGCGTGCAGCTCGAAAACGCCGAATGCTTCCGCGGGGTCCGCACCGTGAGCAGCAAGCCGGATGCGCGCGGCTCCGTTACCGAATTAAGGTCGGAATACGCGAAACTCAACTACGCGGGCAACACGCTGCGCTTCGAGAAAGACGTGGTGATGATCAACGGCGCTTCGCGCATCTACTGCAAAACGCTCGATCTCTTCCTCGCCGACCGGAGCGCGCCCCCCGCGGCGGAGCCGCAGGGCAAAGCCGCCGCGAAACCGGCGGAGACGAAGGGCGTCGAATCGCCGATCGCCCGTCTCGGCGGTTCCGGCAAGCGGCTCACCAAGGCGGTCGCGCAGGGCGACGTCAAGATGCGCGACGCGCAGGGCGACCTCGATACGGACCGCCTTACGCTCCACTTCGTCGAGGCGAAAGCCGGCGAACCGGCGGAAGGCAGTTTCCAGTCGGGCGGCATGAAGCTCTCGCTCGCGGAGTGCGACGGCAACGTGGTCGCGGTGAACCGTCCGAAGCAGGAGAAAAAGTCCGCCGCCAAGGAAACGGGCAAGCCGGAGGAGGAGGAGAAGAAGCAGCGGACGGATGCCGCCAATCCCTTCGCCGCGTTTGCGGAGCAGGGCGGTCAGCGCACCCTCAAGGCGCAGCGCGGCAGGATCGACTTCCTCGCCAACGTCACCGAATTTCACGATTCGGTTTCCGTGACGACCGAGGAGGCGTGGCTGAAGTGCCGCGACCTCTATCTTTACGGATCCCGCAGCGCGGCGCCCGCCGCCGCGGGGGCACGGAAGACCGAACCGAAGGTCGCCGACGACAATCCCGACGACGATCCCTACGCGACGCTGCCTTCTTCCGCCGGTGCGCCCGCGCGGATCGTCGCCGGCAACGGCATCGAACTTCAGCGGATCCGCTGCGAACACGATGTGGTCCTCTGCCGCCGCGATCCCGCGACGAAGGAGGAGCAGCGCGCCGGCGGGGATCAGGGAGAGTATCTGGTGAGCAGTCAGCAGGCGGTGATCTCCAGCAAGCCGCCCCGGAGATCGTGGCTCCAGTCGCAGGGGATGCGGCAGGAATGTGAAAAGATCATCTGCGATCTCAAGAGCGGGGTCTTCCGTACCGTCAACGTCTTCGAGACGGTACGCGACGGAAAGGGCGCGCCGGGGGCGGGATTCCGCTTCTGAGACGCCGGAGATCGCGGCGGAAAGAGGGCTTTCTCCGAAAAAAAAGGAAGCCGGGACTTGAATATGGCACGCATTCGTGTATAGTAACCGAAAGAGACCGATCATGGATGAATCAGAGAACAGAAATCCGCTGGTAAGCGCCGAAGGTCTGGTGAAGATCTACCACGGGCGCCGCGTCGTGAGCGACGTTTCGATCAATGTCCACGCCGGAGAGGTGGTGGGTCTGCTCGGACCCAACGGGGCGGGCAAAACGACCAGTTTCTACATGGTGATGGGGCTGATCCGTCCCGATGCCGGACACATCGTCTTCCGCGACGTCGACATCACCCACATTCCGATGTACCGCCGCGCCAGGATGGGCATGGGATACCTCGCGCAGGAGCCGTCGATCTTCCGCAAGCTCACCGTCGAGGAGAACATCATGGCGATCCTCGAAACGCTGGCGATCAGCCGCGCCGAACGCAGGCAGCGCTGCGCGCAGCTTCTCGACGAGCTCGACCTCGCCCGGCTCAAGAAACAGAAGGCGATGACGCTCTCCGGCGGCGAACGGCGCCGCCTCGAAATCACCCGGGCGCTCGTCACCAATCCCTCCTTCATCATGCTCGACGAACCCTTCAGCGGGGTCGATCCGCTGGCGGTCTACGACGTGCAGCAGATCATTCTTCAGCTCAAGAAGCGCAACCTCGGCATTCTGATCACCGATCACAACGTGCGCGAAACGCTGACCGTGGTGGACCGCGCCTATCTGATGTGCCAGGGGAAGATCCTCGTCGAAGGTTCCAGCGACTTCCTCATCAACGACGAACGGGCGAGGGAGCTTTATCTGGGACCGCAGTTCTCGATGTAGTTTTTGAAATCGTTCCGTCTCCGGACCGCGGGACCCTCCCGCGCCGGAGGGAGGGCGTGTGAAGTCACAGGAGATGGTATGGGAATACCATCATAAGAAAAAAGGACCTTACGCGCAGGGGTGAGTACGGCGAAGCCGCACGGAATCCCCGGTTTATCCGCCGCAGCCTCGGCGAAGGCGGAAGCGCGGGGTCCCCCGAAAAATGTTCTGAAACCCGAGCGGAAGCGAGGGCGGAAGCCTCAAACGGCGCGCCGGAACATTTTTTGGAGATCAACAGGAGGTGTTGTATGAGCATCAGCGTCACGGGTCGGCAGTTCGAGATCACTCCGGAATTTCGTGCCTCGGTCGAGAAGGCGCTTCGTCCGATCGTCGAGGATCCGGTGATACGGACATCCTCGGTCAACGTGGTCATCGACCGCGAGAAGAGCCGGTTCAAGACGACGCTGGTGATCAACTGCAAGTATCATGTCGTCACCTCCGAAGTCGAGGATTTCGAACCGGGCAAGTCCTTCGACGCCGCGCTGCGGAAGACGGAGGCGCAGCTTGTCGTGCTGCGCGACAAGATCCGTTCGCACCGCGCCGACGGAGTCGCCGCGACCGAGTGCCGCAAGGCGGAGGATGAGGCGCGGAAGGCGTAGTCCGGCGGGGCGGGAAGCTCTTACGGTCTTTCCGGCGGCGGCGGATGCCGCCGCCGGGACTTTCGGCAGGGACGCCGGGCGGCTTTTCGCCGGAAGATAAGGAAGAAGCATCATGGTGATCGCGGTCGCAAGTGAATTCGGCAACGATTTCGACCGTTTCGTCTGCTTTCGGATCGAACGCGGCGAAGTGAAGTCGCGCGAGGTCGCCCGGGTCGCGCCGGGGGGCGCCTCCGGACTGGCGCGGCAGCTGGTCGGTCTGGAGGTCGATCTGCTGATCGCGGGGAAGATCGCGTCGGCGCTGGCACGCGAACTGGAGGAGTCGGGAGTGATGCTGATCCGCAATGTCGAGGGCCGCGCCGACTCGGTGATGGCGGCGTATCTGCGCGGAGAACTCTTCTGAGGCAGCGCCTGCCGCGACCGGGGCGGGGTCATATCCCAAGGGAAGGAAACGCAAGCGATGTCGAAAGGAAAACGGATCTTCGTCGTGCGCGGGATGCGCTGTGCGGGCTGTGCCGCCAATGTCGAAAAAACCGTTTCGAGGCTTCCCGGCGCCAAAGAAGTCTATGTGAACTTCGCCGCCGGTCTCCTCTCGCTTTCGGCCCCCGCCGAAGCGCTCCCCGACCGGGCGGTGATCGCGGCGGTCGGATCGCTCGGCTTCGAGGCGGCGGCGCAGGGAAACGCTCCCGATGCCGCGGAGGAGGATCGGCGTTCCGCGCGCGCGGAGCGCTTCCGGCTCGTCGTTTCGCTGCTCTCCGCCTCGCTGCTCGCGGCGACGGCAGCGCTTCCCGCCGCGAGCGGGAGTGCGCTGCTGCAGATCGCGCTGCTGCTGCCCGCCGTCGCCGCCGGATGGCGTTTCTACCGGAACGGCATTCCGGCGCTTTTCCGCGGGACGCCCGACATGGATACGCTGATCGCGGTCGGCACGCTGGCGGCGGTCGTCTGTTCGTTGTGGCGGGTGTCGTGCGGGATTTTCGCGCCGCTCTACTTCGACACCGCGGCGATGATCCTCGCCTTCATCACGCTCGGGCGCTTTCTGGAGGCGAAGTCGCGCCGCCGCGCCGGGAGCGCGATCCGCGAACTCGCCGCGCTGCGTCCCGAGGAGGCGGTGCGGATCCGGGAGGACGGCTCCTCCGAGAAGATCCCCCTCTCCGAAGTCCGGCCCGGCGACCGTCTCGCGGTAGCTCCGGGCGGCAGGATCCCGGTCGACGGCGTCGTCGTCGCCGGGGAATCCGGGGTCGATGAATCGATGCTGACGGGGGAGCCGCTCCCGCTTGCAAGGACTTCGGGCGACGCCGTGACCGGCGGCTCTCTCGTCGTCGACGGCAGACTGGAGATCCGCGCCGAAGCGGTCGGCGCCGACACGGTGCTGGCGCGGATCCTCGCGCTGGTCGAGGAGGCGCAGGGATCCCGGCCGCCGATCGCCCGTCTCGCCGACCGCGTCGCGGGAGTTTTCGTGTGGGGGGTGCTCGCTGCTGCGGCGGCGACGGCGGCGGCGTGGAGCCTCGCCCGCGGGTCCGGCTCCGAAGCGCTGGAATATTCCCTCTCGGTGCTGGTGATCGCCTGTCCCTGCGCCCTCGGGCTGGCGACGCCGATCGCGCTGGTCGTCGGGATCGGGAACGGCGCGAAACGGGGGATCCTCTTTCGCAACGGCGCGGCGCTGGAACGGCTTGCCGCGGTCCGGCTCTTTCTCTTCGACAAGACCGGTACGCTGACCGCCGGGAGACCCGCGCTTGCCGGAGTCGTTCCCGCCCCCGGCTTCTCCGCGGAGGAACTTCTCGCGTCGGCGGCGGCCGCCGAACGCTTTTCCGAACACCCGGTCGCGGCGGCGATCGTCGCCGCGGCGGAGGAGAAGGGGCTCGCACTCCCCGAAGCATCGGAATTCAGGGCGCGCCCCGGATTCGGGGTTTCCGCCCGGATCGGCGGCGCATCGTGGCGCTTCGGATCGTTCCGTTTTCTGCGCGAATCCGGGATCGACACCGCCGGCGGCGCTTCCCCGGAGAACGAAGGCGCCGTGGTCGCGGCGGCGCGCGAAACGGCGTTCGCGGGATTCCTCTCCTTCGCCGATGAGCTGCGTCCCGGAGCCGCCGAGGCGATCGGGGAACTCCATCGGCTCGGTCTCCGCTGCGAAATGCTGACCGGCGACCGCCGTTCCGCCGCCGAAGCGGTCGCCCGGGCGGCGAATCTCGACGGATTTTCCGCCGGGCTGCTCCCCGACGAGAAGGCGGCGGCGGTCGCGGAACACTGCCGGAAACAGCCGACCGCGATGGTCGGCGACGGCATCAACGACGCGCCCGCGCTCGCCCGCGCCGACGTCGGCATCGCGATCGGCGCGGGAACGGCGGCGGCGATGGAAGCCGCCGACGTGGTGCTGGTCGCCGACGATCCCGGCGCTGCCGCCGCCGCGGTCCGGCTGAGCCGCCGGACCATGAGGATCATCCGCGAAAACCTCTTCTGGGCGTTTTTCTACAATCTGCTGGGGATCCCCCTTGCCGCGGGGGTCTTCGTCGCGCTTTTCGGAGGACCGCGTCTCGCCCCGATGTGGGGGGCGGCGGCGATGGCGGCAAGTTCGCTCACGGTCGTTCTCAACGCCTTGCGGCTGAAGCGTCCGTGCTGATGCAAAAACAGGAGATTTCCGCCACCATGCTGCCGACGATCCCTCCCTGTACGGAGAAGCTCCGGCGCCGCGCCGCCGCGGTGCTGGCGATCATGTATCTTTCCGCCTATCTGCTGCCGCTCGGGGTGCGGCCGCTGATCCGTCCCGACGAATTCCGCTATGCGGAGATCCCCCGCGAAATGATCGCCTCGGGAAACTGGTGGTCGCCGCGTTTCGTCGGGTTCCGCTACTACGAGAAGCCGGTCCTCGGCTACCAGCTGACCGCGCTCTCGATCCGCTGCTTCGGCGAAAACGCCTTCGCGGTGCGGCTGCCCTCGGCGCTCGCCGCCGGAGCGACCGCGCTGCTGCTCTGGCAGCTGCTCTCGGCGATGGCGGCAGGCTGGCTCGCCCCTCTGGGAACGGCGATCTTTCTCGGTTTCGGGATCGTCTACGGCATCGGCACCTTCGCGGTGCTGGACTTCCCCCTCTGCGCCGCGGTGACCGCCTCGTGGTGCGCCTTCTTCTTCGCGTGGCGGAGCGAAAGGGCTCCGGCGCGTCTGGGGTGGCTCGCCGCCGCCGGAGCCGCCGCCGGATTGGGGTTCCTGCAGAAGGGATTCGTCGCCTTCGCACTGCCGGCGCTGGCGGCGGGCGCGTTCCTGATCTGGCGGAAGGAGTGGAAGAACCTGCTGCTGCTGCCCTGGATCCCGCTGGCGGCGGCGCTCGCGGTCGCGCTGCCGGGAGCGTGGATGCTCCATCGCGGCGAACCCGATTTCTGGCGCTACTTCATCGTGGTGGAACACTTCGACCGTTTCACGTCATCGACCGGCGACCGCCATCCGCAGCCCTTCTGGTACTTCCTTCCGGTGCTGGCGGGCGGGATGCTGCCGTCGGGATTCCTCGCCGCCGCGGCGTGGTGCGGCTGGCGCGGAACGCTGTTCCGCCGTCCCGGAGCGCAATACCTCCTCTGCGCCTTTGCGCTGCCCTTTCTCTTCTTCTCGGCGTCGAGCTGCAAACTCGGCACCTACATCCTGCCCTGTTTCGCGCCGCTCGCCGGTCTGATCGCGTGGGGGATCCTCGAAGGGGCGGCGGAGCGGCCGCTTCGCGTCGAAGCGATCCTCGACCGTCTGTTTCTGTGGTTCGGGCGGTTCTGCGTCGCGGCGGGGGGGATCCTCGCGCTCGCCTGTCCCGTCTCGACGCGCTTTTTCCGCGATCTCGCGTTTCTGCCGTGGGCGCAGGGCGCGGCGCTGGCGCTCTGCTTCTGGGGAGCGCTGCTGGTGCGGAGCCGCCGCCGTCCGCTTCCCCTGCGGAGCGCGCTCTTTTTGCTGGGAGTCTTCCCGGTGCTGTGGTTCGTGCCCGGGGCGGTCCCTGCGAAACTGTGGCGCGACCGGGCGTCGACGGCGTTCCGCGAGTTCGTGATCGCTCCCGGCGATCTGGTGCTGGTCGACCGCACCGCGGCGGGGATGTGCGCGTGGCAGCTGCGCCGCGCCGATCTGGTGCTGGTCGGCAAGAGCGGCGAATTCACCTACGGGGTGAAGAACGATCCGGCGTCGTCGGAGCGTTATCTCGCCGACGAGAAGGAGATCCCGCGTCTGCTCGCGGAACGGGCTCCCGCCGGATGCGTTTATCTTGTGGTCCGCGATCTGCGGCGCCGTCCGCTTCCGCCCGGAGTCGCAGCGCTTGTGCCACGCTCCCGCAATGCCTTCGGCATCACCTGCATGAGGTTGAAATGATCCTTTCCGCCGACTCCGGACTTCCCTTCTCCGACGACCGCCGGAATCTTCTGGCGCTGTCGCTGATCTGCGCGGCGCTTTTTCTGGCGCCGCTTCCCTTCCTCGAACTTGCCGGAGGCGACGAGACCCGGGTCGCCGGGATCGCCGCCGAAGCGGCGGTCTCCGGCGATCTGCTGACGCCGAAACTCAACGGGAAACCCTTTCTCGAATATCCGCCGCTCTGCTATGTGCTGGAGGCGGCGGGCTGCCGTCTTTTCGGCTTCACCTCCTTCGCGGTGAAACTGCCCGCGGCGCTGGCGGCGTTTGCGGGAGTTCTGATGCTTTACGCGATGATGCGGAGCCTCCGGAGAGCGAAATGGGAATCCTTCGGCGCCGCCTTCATGCTGGCGACGGGAACGCAGTATCTCGCCAATGCGACCAACTGCCGCGTCGACATGGTGCTTGCCGCCTTCTGCATCCTCGCGTGGTGGGGATTCGTGGTGATGGAGTTCTCGGGCGGCGGAGCGGCGAAGCGTCTCGGCGGCATGGCGCTGTTCTCCGCCGGGATCGCCGGAGGAGTGCTCACCAAAAATCTGCCCGGCGCGGCGATCCCGCTGTCGGGAGCCGGATGCGCGCTGCTTTTCGCCGATCTCGCGAAGAAGCGCTTCTCCTTCGCCGCCTACTGCCGCGTCGCGGCGGCGGCGGCGTGCGGTCTCGCCCCCTACGCGCTCTACCTCCGGAGCCTTGCCGTCGCCGACGGCGCGACTGCGGTAGAAACCATGCTGATCCACAACAACTTCGGGCGTTTTTCCGGAGTCCACCGCGATCACAGCGCTCCGTGGTGGTACTATCTCTGTCATCTGCCCGAACAGTTTCACCCCTACCTGGTGCTGCTCTTCGCCGGATTCTGGCTTCGGTGCCGCGAACTTTTCCGCCGCCGTTCCGAGCGGAGCATTTTGCTGCTCTCGCTGATCGCGGTCCCCTTCGCGATGCTTTCGGCCGCGAGCGGCAAGCGTCAGATCTATCTGCTGCCGCTCGCGGCTCCGGCGGCGCTGATCGCGGCGTCGGCGCTGCCGTGGTGCGTCCGGTTCTGCCGGCGCTTCCGCCGGGGCGCCGCGGTGCTGGAGTGCTGCCGCCGCCGCCGCCGTCTCCTGCTCGGGGCGGCGGTGCTGCTCGCTGCGCTGGTTTCGGGGGCGGTCGCCGGATATGTTTCGCACCGCGACAGCTTCGCGCCGGTCTTCGCCGAGGCGGAGCGTCTCCGCAGCGGGATTCCCGGCGGCAGGCTGGTGCTGATCCGACCGAGCGAAAGGCTCGCGGGCGCGGCGTTCTTCTACCGCCGCGCGGTCACTCCGGAGCTCGCCGACTGGAAGATGCTGAAGCGGAACGATGTCGCGTTGTCGCCGCTGCGGGCGAAGAACCCGCTGCCTCCGCTCCCGGCGGGATTCGCCGCCCGGCGTTTCCCGAAGGCGGATCTCGTTCTGGTCGCCGCGCTTCCCTTCGAGGCGGAGCGGCTCAGCGGGGCGCGGACGAAGTGAGTTCTGCTCCGGTCACCGTGTCGATGATCCGGAATTCCTCGTAGTGCAGCAGCGGATCGGCGCGGAAGCTCAGCGTGTTGCTGTATTTCGCCTCCAGTTCGTCGAGCAGCTCCGAATCCTCGTTGCGGAGCCGCGCCAGCACCTCCGGATGCATGAAGACGCGTACCGGTATGTCGTGGTAGCGGCGGTCGCGCATCACCGAGGCGAGCGCACGCTGAATCTCCGCGCTCATCGTCAGCGCCGATTTGACCAGTCCGGTCCCGCGGCAGTAGGGGCAGGGGTTGTAGACCTGATCCTGAATGCTCTCGTGTTCGCGCTGGCGGGTCATCTCCATCAGTCCGAGGCGCGAGAGGGGCAGCACCTTGGTTTTGGCGCGGTCGTCCTTGACCAGTTTTTTCATCGTGCGGTAGACCTCCTCGCGGTCGCGCGCGCTGCGCATGTCGATGAAGTCGAGCACGACCAGTCCGCCGATGTTGCGGAGCCGCAGCTGCCGGGCGATCTCGGCGGCAGCCTCCAGATTGGTCTTGAGGATGAATTCCGGCTGATCGGCGCCCTTGCGTCCGTGACCGGAGTTGACGTCGATCGCGATCAGCGCCTCGGTCTCGTCGATCACGATCGCGCCGCCGCCGGGGAGCTTCACTTCGCGCTGGAAGACCTCCTTGAGCTGGCGGTTGATCTTGTAGAAATCGTAGACCGGCTGCGCGCCGTTGTAGAGGCGGACCTTGCTCGCCATGCGCGATCCTCCGAGGCGGCGCAATCCGGCGGCGATCTCCTGCCGCGCCTCCTTGTCGTCGACGACGATGCCGTCGATGTCGTCGGTCATGAAGTCGCGCACGGTCCGTTCGATCAGGTTCGGTTCGGTGAAGAGGAGCGCGGGCGCGCTGCTGCGTTCCGCCGCCTCCTCGATGCCCCGCCAGTCCTCGAGGAGGATCCCGAGGTCGTTCTTGAAGAAGGTCGAACGCCGTCCTTCGCCGACGGTGCGGCAGATCATGCCCATCCCCTCGGGGATCTCGAGGGAGGAGAGGATCTTCCGGAGCCGGTCGCGTTCCTGCGCACCCTCGATGCGGGTCGAGAGCCCGATGTGATCGCAGTAGGGCATCAGCACGAGGTAGCGCCCCGGGATCGAAATGTCGGTGCTGACCCGCGCTCCCTTGGTGCCGATCGGTCCCTTGACGACCTGCACGAGGATCTCCATGCCCGGCTTGAAGATCTCCGGGATGTCGGCGACGGTGATCTTTTTGCCGCCCGCATGCGCTTCGGCGCTGGTCTTGGCGGACTTCTCCTGACGCTTGCAGCGGCGGATCTGGATGTTTTCTCCGGGCGCGGTCTCTTCGGCGGCGCCCTCTTCTCCCTCCTCGTGCTTCGCCCGGTAGCCGGGGAGCATTTCGTGGTAGTGGAGAAAGGCTTTTTTGGCGGCGCCGATGTCGATGAATGCCGCCTGCAGCATCGGATCGAGGTTGGAGATGCGTCCGAGGTAGATGTCACCGACCTTGGGCGCGTTGTCGTTGCGTTCGATCTGATACTCTTCGAGGCGGCCGTCGCGGAGCAGCGCGAAACGCCGTTCGAGCTTCTCGCAGTTGAGAACGATCTCGCGCACCTCCTTTTTGGTCTTGACTTCGGCGGGAAGTTCCTCCGCGACCGGCGGCGGTTCGGCGACCTGCGGAACCGCGTTCCCGGAGGAGGGTTCCTGATTTTTTTTCTTTCCTCTCGGCATGATGATGGACCTTTGCAGAAAAATGGATTACATCTCCGCCGTTTCCGGCGGAGCGGTGACGAAACGGAGGGACTCCCCGCGGAGTCCGTTGAGGAAGGCGGCACCGCTCATCGGTTTGCCGCCGGCGGGTTGAAGTTCGAGGATCTCCAGCGCGGAATCCCCGCCGCAGCCGATCACGAGCTGCCGCCTGGAGGTCCCGAAGAGTTCTCCCGGGCGCGCCCCCGGCGCGGCGAGGATCCGGGCCGCCCGGAAGGTCGCCGCGCCCTTTCCCTTCGGAGATTCCCAGCAGCTCCACGCCCCCGGCCACGGCGCATAGGCGCGGATCATCGCTTCGATCTCGGCGGCGGAGCGATCCCACTCCACGGCGCCGTCGCTCTTGCGGATCTTGCCGCAGCGGGTCGCTCCGGCGTCGTTCTGCGGCACCGGGAGAAGTTTTCCGGCGGCGATCTCCGCAAGAACTCCGGCAAGGTGGACTGCGGCGAGTTCGCCGAGGGCGTCCTCCAGACGCGAAGCGGTTTCCGTGCCGTCGAGCGGAAGCTCGAAGACGCGGTAGACCGGACCGGTGTCGAGCCCGCGCTCCATCCGCATGAAGGCGACTCCGGTCGCCGGATCGCGGTTCAATATCGCCTGTACGATCGGCGACGCCCCCCGGTAACGCGGCAGCAGCGAGGCGTGGAGATTGACGCAGCCGAAACGCGGCAACGCGAGGATGCGCTCCCGGAGCAGCTGCCCGAAGGAGACGACGAGAAGCATTTCCGCCCCCGAACCGCGGAGCGCGTCGAGAAATTCGGGCGCGTTGACGTCGGCGACCCGAAGCACTTCGATCCCGAGCGCGGCGGCGGCTTCGGCGAAAGGCGTGGGCCTGAGCTGCCGTTTGCGTCCGGCGGGCTGGTCGGGCTGGGTCGCCGCCAGCACGATCTCGAGTTCCGGCGCGGCGGCGGCGGCGCGAAGCACCGGCGCGGAGATCGCTCCGGAACCGAGAAATGCGATTTTCAGCGGGGCTGTCATCGGGGAACTTGCAAAAACGTCGTTTCGGGTGTATGCTTATCACGGAAGGAGGGCCCGCCGCGCCGGAAAGACGCGGTTTCGCACCGCCGCTCCGATGTTCCGGATTTAATATAACCTGTTGTCATGGAAATTGCGAGAAATGACGGTAAATAAGATGGAGAAAATCGCGCTGCTCCTCGGCGGCAACATCGGCGACACCGCGAAGTTCTTCGATTTCGCGCTCGCCGGACTTGCCGCGGGCGGCGTGGAGGATTTGCGCCGGAGCCGGATCTTCCGCACCGCGCCGGTCGACTGCGTGCCGGGGACCCCCGACTTTCTGAACTGCGCCGCGACCGGCTTCTTCGGCGGTTCTCCGTCGGAACTGCTCGCGCTCACGCAGCGTCTCGAACGCGAAGCGGGGCGTCCGGCGGAGCATTCGAGCCGCGAGGCGCGGGTGCTCGACATCGACATCATTCTTTTCGGCGCGCGGGTGATCGCCGAAGAGAAGCTTGCCGTTCCCCATCCCCGGGCGCGGCTCCGGCGCTTCGTGCTGGAGCCGCTCGCCGGGATCGCCCCCGAAATGCGCTTTCCCGATACCGGAGAGAGCGTCGCCGAAGCGCTCGCCCGCCTCGCGGAACCGTGAAGAAATGCCTTCCCGCCGCCGGGGTCACGGAGCGCTCCGCCGGAGCGGCAGAAAGAAGGGCATCCCGTCCGGCGCCCGCATCACCTCGCCTTCGACGCCGAAGAGGTCGGCGATCCGGCGGGGGGTGACCGCTTCGGCGGCGGGACCCGCGAAGCGGAGCGTTCCGTCGCGCAGCCCCGCGATCCGGTCGGAACAGCGGAGCGCCAGATTGAGGTCGTGGAGCACCATGACCGCGGTGAGTCCGGTTTCGCGGTTCAGACGCCGCACCAGCGAGATGAATTCCAACTGTCCGCCGGGATCGAAGCCCGCCGTCGGCTCATCCATCAGCAGCGTCTCCGGCTCCTGCGCGAGCGCGAGCGCGAGAAAGGCGCGCTGACGTTCCCCTCCCGAAAGTTCGGTGAGGCGGCGGCCCGCCAGCCCGGAACAGCCGGCAAGATGCATCGCACGCTCCGCCGCCTCCTCGTCCTCCCGCCGCGACGCGCGGCACGGATAACGCCCGCAGAGGACCATCTCGCGCACCGTGAACGCCGCGGGCAGCGGCCGCTGCTGGGGCATGTAGGCGACGCGGCGCGCGAAGGCGCGCGGCGAATAGCGGCGAAGATCGCGTCCGTCGAGAAAACATCCGCCGGAGGAGGGGACCAGCTGCCGAGCCAGACAACGCAGCAGCGTGCTCTTGCCGCTGCCGTTGGCGCCGCAGACCGTCGTGACCGAGCCTTCGGGAAAGTCGAGGTCGATCCCGTGAAGCACTTCGCGCGTCCCGTAGGAGAAACGCAGGGCGCGGGCTCCGAATTCCGTCATGATCCGCCTCCCCTCCGCCGCAGCAGCCAGAGAAAGAAGAGCGGCCCGAGCAGCGCCAGCGCGACTCCGGCAGGGAGTTCCTCGGGCGGCCGGAGGCTCCTCCCGAAGGCGTCGGCAAGCACGACCAGCATGGCGCCGAGTGCCAGCGAAGCCGGGATCAGACGCCGGTGGAGCGCTCCCGTCAGCAGACGGGCGGTGTGCGGAGCGATCAATCCGACGAAGCCGAGCAGTCCTGCGGCGCTGACCGCTCCCGCCGCCAGCAGCGCCGCCAGCGCCAGCAGCGCCGTCCGGGTCGCTTCGACCCGGAGTCCGAGCGAAGCGGCGCTCTCGTCGCCGAGTACGAGCAGATCGAGGCGGCGGGCGAAAAAGGGCGTCACCGCCAGCGCCGCCAGCAGATAGGGAACGCAGATCCGAACTTCGCGCCATCCTCTGCCGGCGAGGGAGCCGAGCGAGAAATCCAGCACGCCCGCCACTTTTTCGGAGTTGAGGATCAGCATGGTCCCCGACAGCGCCGAAAGCAGCGCCGAAAGCGCGACGCCCGCCAGGATCAGCCGCTCCGGGGAGACTCCGTTGCGCCACGCCGCGAGATAGATCAGCAGCGCCGCCGCCAGCGCCCCCGCGAAGGAGGCGGCGGGGAGCCACGCCGGCGCCTCGGGGAGCAGCAGCAGGAGCGCGAGACCCGCCGCTCCCCCTCCCGCCGAGACGCCGAGGATCCCCGGCGAGGCGAGATCGTTGCGCAGCACGCTTTGCAGGATTGTGCCCGCTCCGGCGAGCGCGGCGCCCGCAAAGGCGCCGAGGACCACCCGCGGCAGCCGGATCCCGTGAAGGATCGCCGACTCCGTGGAGCCGTCGGGACTCCACAGGAGACGGAGCGGGATCGGCACCGCTCCGCAGGAGAGGGCGAAGAGCAGCACCCCCGGCAGCAGCATCCAGAGCAGGAGCACCGTCAGCTTCTGCCGGAGCGCGTTGTTTTCCGCGGCGGATCGTCGTTTCGGTTTCATGCAAAAAAACGGGGCGCGGACGGACCGCCCGCACCCCATGCCGAAGAAATTTCTCCCTCCGGTCCGCGAAGGACCGGAGCAAGATCCTTACTTGTCGTAGGCGTGACCCGCCGAGCCGAGGACCTCGATGTTCTTGCGCTTGTAGAGATCCTTGAGCATGTCGCGGGCGGGACCGAGGTAGAGCCGGGGATCGAAGACCTCGGGCTGCTCGGTGAGCACCTTGCGAACCGCGGCGGTCATCGCGAGACGCCCGTCGGAGTCGATGTTGATCTTGCAGACCGCGGACTTCGCCGCTTCGCGCAGCTGATCCTCGCCGATGCCGATCGCATCCTTGAGCTTGCCGCCGTTCTCGTTGATGATCTTGACGAGGTCCTGCGGCACGCTGGAGGAGCCGTGGAGGACGATCGGGAAGCCGGGGATCCGCTTTTCGATCTCGTGGAGAATGTCTATGCGGATCCGCGGATTGTCGCCGGGCTTGAACTTGTAGGCGCCGTGGCTGGTGCCGATCGCGATCGCCAGCGAGTCGACACCGGTGCGCTTCACGAACTCCTCGACTTCTTCCGGACGGGTGTAGGTGTGCTTTTCCGCCTTGACGTCGTCTTCGATGCCGGCGAGCACGCCGAGTTCGCCTTCGACGGTCACATCGTACTTGTGAGCGTATTCGACGACCTCGCGGGTCTTCTCGATGTTCTCCTCGAAGGAGTACTTGGAACCGTCGATCATCACCGAGCTGAAACCGTACTCGATGCAGCTCTTGCAGGTCTCGAAATCCGGACCGTGATCGAGGTGCAGCACGATCGGAATGCCCTTGCCGCCGGTCAGTTCCTTGGCGTACTCGACCGCGCCCTGCGCCATGTAGCGGAGCAGAGTCTGGTTCGCGTACTTGCGGGCGCCCTTGGAGATCTGAAGGATCACCGGAGACTCGGTCTCACAGCACGCCTGCAGGATCGCCTGAAGCTGCTCCATGTTGTTGAAGTTGTACGCGGGGAGCGCGTAGCCGCCGGAGACCGCGCGCCGGAAAAGTTCGCGCGAGTTGACCAGACCCAGGTTCTTGAAACTGACCATTGTCATCTCTCCCAATGTATGGTTGTGTGTGACGTTGAATTCATCAACTCCGGTTAATATACCGCTTTCCCGCCGACAATTCAAGCATCGTTCGGGGAAAAAGAAGAGTTCCGCGGCGCGATTCTCCGCAAAATCCGGACCGACCGGCGGAGGGACCCCGCCAAAACTTCCGGCGCGTCCTTGGCCTGCGCCCCTAATTGCGGATCTCTCCGTAGGGCTGCATCGACCATGAACTCGGCGTGTTCTGGGGGATCGGACTGTAACCGGCGCGTTCGCGGGCGGTGCATCCTGCCAGCAGCGCCGCCAGCAGCGCCGCCGGGATCCATATACGGCAAAAGACCGATCCGCGCATCGGAGATCGCCGACCGGTCTTTTTCATTTGCATACGCTTCCCGGGAGAAGTCAGAAGAACCGGGCCTGAAGCGTCTGGAAAAGGTTGTATTCCTTCATTTCCAGAAGCTGGAAGACCAGCGCCGCCGCCACCGCAAGCGTGGTGAGCACGATCATCACCGTGAAGAATTTGGATTTGAACATGGCGTTCTGTTCTCCCTGTTCCGCGTGCTTCCGCGCTTATTTCGCGCTTTCGATGTAGACGATGTCGCCGACCTTGATCTTCTTCGCGGCGGAGGCGGGAAGATCCGCGGTCGAGCATTCGGTGCCGACCTTGTCGAGCTCGATCCGGGCGATGAATTCGGCGTTGCCCGCGCTCAGATCGCCGCGCGCCACGACCAGCTCGTCCTTCGGAGCGATCCGCGGATCGACTTCGAGGAACTTGTCGCCGATCGGCTGCTTCACCCGCGACGAGGTGCCGAGATCGACCGCGAGATAGCCGTAGTCGGTATCGACCTTGACCACATGACCCAGAACCTTCGCGCGCGCTTCCTTGGAGCCGTCGAGCCAGGGCATCGGCAGATCGGGCCCGATGAGGTTGAGCGCCTTCTTGTAGCCGTTGATCTGGCGGTCGCGGAGCGCGAGCTTCTGCTCCGCCGCAGTCAGATTCTTTTTGCTGGCGGCGAGGCTCGCGGTCAGCTGCCGGTTCTGCGACTGCGCCTTGCCGAGCTCGCCCTGAAGCCGGACCCGCTCCGAACGGAGTTTGCTGACCGCCTGCGTGACCCGGCGGGTCGCGTCGCGGTAGTTGCCGGTGAAGTTGAGCGAGCTGCCGGAGATGCCGCTCTGCGAAGCGACCGCGCGCAGCTGGGATTCGTAATGGCTGCGGCGTTCGCGGGCGGCGCGGACCGCCTGCACCGCACCGTCGAGCGCGCTCCTGTCGCCGCGTTCCAGTTTGTCGCGGCTGACGGGACCCGCCTTCAGATCGCCGCTGACGAAATTGCTGATGTTGGCGTTGGTCCGGTCGCGGTTCGAGATGGCGGTGTTGACGCCGAGGACGATCGCGTTCTTGCTGTTGTTGTAGGTCGCCAGATTGCGGAGCGCGTTCTCGGAGGGATTCTGCTTGATCGTGCGCCCGATGCGCAGCAGCGCGTCGGCGAGGGCGTCGCGTTCGGCGATGATCTTTCTGCTCTGATCGGCGAACTTCGCCAGCAGCGCGTCGAGTCCGGCGTAGTTTTCGTGGGCGAGGGCGGAGGGCGTGAGTTCGTCGGCGATCTTGGTGCCGCTGTTCTTATCCAGCTCCTTGCTTGACGAGTTGATGGCGACCGCCATCTTCCCCCAGCCGGAGACAAGTTCGCTGCGCTTCTCGAAGAGGAAGTAGGAGAAGACCGCACTCGCCAGCGCCATGAGCAAAACCAGAATACTCAAGATGATGTTGACCGCTTTCATGTAACGACACGCCTCTGCTATGATGATTGATGAAAAAACAATTTCACAGACCCGCCATTTCGGACGACCGCGGACCCCGTCCCGGCGGGGGACGAAAACCGCACATCCAAAATGTGCCGCGTTAAACTATAGCACCGAAAAATCCATTGTCCAATGAAATCCGCGTTTTTTCCGCAAAAAAATGCAAAAAAAACGCGATTTTCCCGATTTTTGCCTCCGATCCCGCCCTCCCGCCGGAATTTTTCTCCGTGCGTCGGGACCGCTTCCCGTCACAGCCCGGTCGGCAGATCGGCGAACTCCGCCGGGATCCCCAGTTCGGCGGCGAAGCGCTCCATCAGCGCCCGCGGTCCCGCGGTTTCGCTCGCGTAGTGGCCGACGGCGAGCACGGCGAGACCGCTCTCGACGGCGGGATGGTACATCACATGTTCGAGTTCTCCGGTGACCAGGAGATCGGCGCCCGCCGCCGCCGCCAGTTCCACCGCCTCCAATCCGCCGCCGCCCGAAACGACCGCGATCCGGCGGAGCTGCCGATCCTCCGCGCCGAGGAGGCGCGCCCGGCACGAAAGCTCCCGTTCGAGGCGTTCCCGCACCGCGCCGACGCTGCAAAGCGCGCCTGCCGTGCCGATCCTGCCGACCGGCTTGCCGCGGCAGACGAAGAATGGTTCCGGATCGTTCAGTTCGAGGATCCCGGCGAGCCGCGCGTTGTTGCCGAAGCGCTCCGCCGCATCGAGCGGCAGATGGGCGGCGTAGAGGCTGATCCCCGCCCGGAAGCACCTTCCGAAGCGGCGTGCGGCGATACCGGCGAGGCGGCGCGGGCCGCCGCCCCAAGAGAGTCCGTGGTGGACGAAGATGAAATCGGCGTTCCGTTCCGCGGCGAAGGAGATCAGCGCTTCGCAGGCATCGACGCCGAAAACCGCGCGGGTGACTTCGGCGGATGCCTCGATCTGGAGGCCGTTGTTCGAGCAATCGTCGGGAAACTCCGACAATTCGAGTTCGCGGTCAAGCCAGCCGACGACGTCTTCGAGTTTCATCTTTTCCTGCGCTCCCGGGGTTCCCTGCCGGACGATCCTTTCCGTGACACAAAAAATCCGTTCCGGACGAACGGAACGGACTTTGCACCAAAAATATGGTGAGCTGACCGGGGCTCGAACCCGGGACCACCGCCTTAAAAGGGCGATGCTCTACCGACTGAGCTATCAGCCCGCCGTCAATTTCAGTAACCATAATATAGCATGCCTTCCGGTGCAAGTCAAGAGGCGCCGCGGCAAAGAATGCGCCGTCTTCAGTCCCGCCGGAAAAGGGTCTTCAGCTGGGAGAACCAGCCGTTCCGCTCTTTCCGCTTCGGCGGATGCCATGCCGGAGGCACGAGGTCGTCGAGGAGCCGCGCCGGATTCTTCTCGAAAAGCAGGAGCGCGGCGCTTTCTCCGTAGAGCCGCGCCACATGTTCCCGGGCTTCGTCGAGCCGCCAGCGGCGCGTCCCTTCCGCGCGGTGGGCGTCGCTGGCGACGAGGCTGCACAAGCCCGCGTCGAGGCAACGGCGCGCCATGTCTCGCACCGGGGCGGGCGCGTCGGGGAGCAGGCTCGGCGCGTTGAGCTGCATCACCGCGTCGGCGTCGGCGAGGCGGCGGAGCAGCGGCAGCTGGGAGGGTGAGAACAGCACTTCAGGATGAACGATCACCGCCCGGATCCCGCGCGCCGACAGTTCCGAAACCTGCTGGGGCGCCTGAAAGAGCGTCCGGGCGGTCCGGAGATCGATCAGCATGTAGCGGCTCCGCTCCCCGACGGTGAAGGGACGGACGCCGCCGCCGCCGCCGAAGCCGGAGAATCCGTCGTATTCGACGCCGGGATGGAGCGCGATGCCGAGTTCGGCGGCGCGCCGCGAGAGCCGTCCGACGACGCCGGGGAGCGCCGCCTCGTCCGGACCCGCGTGGATCACCGCGTTGATGTAGGTCGTTCCGGCCGCCGCGGCGCGTTCGAGGATCCGGAGCGATTCCTCTTCGGCGCCGGGACCGTCGCTCAGCCCGAAGGGAAGGTGGCAGTGAAGGTCGATCAACGCGCGTTCTCCTCCGTGAGGCGGCAGGCGAAGGAGAGTTCTCCTCCGGCGCGGCGTCCCGCGACGAGCCAGACGCCGGATCCGCGCTCTTCACCCGAGACGGCGAGCGTCTCCGGCGCGCGGACCGCCGAATGAAAGGCGATCTCGATCTCGCGGATCCCGTTCGGGCGGTCGAGGCGGCAGTCGAGCCAGTCCTGCGCGATGCCGACGTATCCGGCGTTGTTGAGGTGTCCGTTGACATCCTCCATCGAATAGCGGACCGGCACGATCTCCGGAGCCTCCGCTTCGGCGGCGACGGGGATTTTTGCTCCGAATTCGAAGTAGACGGGGCGTTCCGTGTTGTTCGGGATTCCCGGCACCACCGCCTCGGTCCGCTGGGGACGTCCGCTTGCCGTCGACAGGATCATCCACTGGCTCGACGCGCGGGCGACTTCGGCGCCGTTCCCGTCGGTGAAGGAGAAGTGGCGCAGCGCGTAAAGACGGCGGAAGACCCCGGGCCAGGTGGCGAGCTTCAGCGTTTCGCCGATCCGGGCGCGGCGCAGCACTTCGAGATGAAGCGACGAGAGCACCCAGAAGCATCCGCGGTCCGCCAGCGCGGAGTATCCCGCGCCGAGGATCGTCGCGTGTTCCGCCGCCGCCTCCTGCATGAAGTCGAACCAGCTCTGGGTCTTGACGAATCCGTTGCGGTCGACTTCGCGGTAACGCAGCTTGAAATCCTCGGTGTAAACGCACTCCGCCATGATGAGGAACTCCTATCTCCGTGATATTTCACTTCCTGCCGCGGCTCAATATACCGCCGGGAAGCGGGATTTTCAAGAAATGGGGAACTGCCCGCGCGGGCGCGGGGTTGCTATTTCGGCGCGGCGGGTGTAAATTATCACCGGACAGAAGAAAACAATTTTTGCAACGGATCGCCGGGTCAATAATGAGTCTGATACTGGGAATCGAAAGCAGCTGCGACGAGACCGCCGCCGCCGTCGTCCGCAACGGAAGCGAGGTGCTGTCGAGCGAAGTGGCGAGCCAGATCGCCGCCCACGCCCCCCACGGCGGCGTGGTTCCGGAGCTGGCGGCGCGGGAACATCTCAAGGCGCTCGAGCCCGTCGTCGGCGCCGCGTTGCGGCAGGCGGGAGTGACGATGGAGCGGATCGACGCCGTCGCCGTCACGCAGGGACCGGGACTGATCCCCGCGCTGCTGGTCGGTCTGAGTTATGCCAAGGGGCTCGCCTCCGGCCACCGCAAGGCGCTCATCGGCGTCAATCATGTGCTGGCGCACATTTACGGCGCGTTCCTCGCCGGAGGGGAGGAGCTGCTCCGCCGCCGGGAGAGCTATCCGCTGCTCGCGCTGGTCGTTTCGGGCGGACACACCTTTCTGCTGCTCGTCTCCGCCGACGGTTCCGCCCGCCAGCTCGGATGCACCCTCGACGACGCCGCCGGAGAAGCGCTCGACAAGGGGGCGAAACTCCTCGGCCTCGGATACCCCGGCGGACCGGTGATCCAGCGGACCGCCGAGGGAGGGGATCCCGACCGCTTCCGCTTCCCCCGCCCGCTGACCGGCGCGGCGGGCAAGGCGCTCGCCCCCGAACTGCGTTACAGCTTCAGTTTCAGCGGCATCAAGACCGCGCTGCTCTACCATGTCCGCAAATACGCCGGGGAGGGGGGAGTCATCCGCGAGCCGCAGCTGCTGCGCGACACCGCCGCCTCGTACCAGCGGGCGGTGGTCGAAACGCTGGTGCGGAAGGCGGTCTCCGCCGCCCGCGATTTTCAGGCGCGGACCCTCGTGCTCGCGGGCGGCGTCGCCTGCAACGCGACGCTGCGCGAACTCATGGCGGCGAAAACGCCCGCGGGGGTGCGGCTCCTTGCCGCGCCGCCGCGTTTCTGCACCGACAACGCGGCGATGGTCGCCGGGATCGCCCACAGTCATCTGCTCCGGGGGGAAACGGTGAGATCCGACTGCGACTCCTTCGCCCGGCTGCCGGAGATCCTCGCCGTGCCCTTCGCGGGGAACTTTCCGCCGTCCGAACCCTCCGCCACTTCACGCTGAAAGGAACTTCTCATCATGCCCGGTCTGATCTTCTTCGATCTCGACGGAACCCTGATCGACTCCCGCCTCGACATCGCGGGAGCGGTGAACCATATCCGCGCCTCGATGGGGCTGGAACCCGCCTCGGGAGAGCGCATCGTCACCTTCACTTCGCCCGGAGTCATCCATCTGGTGCGCCGCGCGGTCTCCGACGCGGAGGTCGATCCAGACGCCGCGCTCCAGCGCATGAAACGCTTCTACGCCGATCATCTCGCCTCGACGATCCGCATCTATCCCGGCGTGAAGGAGGGGCTCGAAGAACTTCACCGGAGCGGCGTGAAGCTTGCGGTGGTCACCAACCGCGACACCGCGGGCGCTCAGGAGATCCTGCGGAAATTCGGCATCGCGGAATTCATCGACAGCGTCGTCGGCGGCGACTGCGACTATCCGCTGAAACCGGCTCCCGACGCGCTGCTGGCGGTTCAGAACGCCTTTTCGCAGCCGAAGGAGCGCTGCTGGCTCTTCGGCAACCGCGAATCCGATCTCGAAGCGGCGCGCCGCGCCGGGTTCCGGAGGGTCTTTTCCCGTTACGGGGGCGGCGATCCCGGCAGGGAGACGTCCGATTTCGAAGTCGGCTCCTTCGCGGAGTTCGTGACGGCGATCCGGGGCTTCTGAGCGCACCGCACGCGCGGTAACGACAACACGGAACAAGGGAGTCCCCGCCGATGCTGACCCGCCGCCGGATCCTCGGGATCACCGCCCTCGCCGCGCTGGCGGCGCGGCTTCTCTTTTTCCTCGAATGGCTCGACAGCCCCTACCGCTGCTTCCACCGCGTGCCGGGTCTCGACATGGAAACGCTGCTCCGGATGAGCGAATGGGGAGGCGGCGCGGGATTCCCCCCGATCTTCACCTTTCACCGGGTGCTGATCCACCTGATCTGGCGCTTTCACGGCTTCCGCCATTCGGTCGAAGCGCTCTTCCTGATCCAAAGTCTGCTCGGCGTCGGCAGCGCGCTCCTCGTCGCCGATCTCGCGCTGCTCCTCTACCGGAGACGCCGCGCCGCTCTCGCCGTCGGCGTGCTCGCCGCGTGCTACGCGCCCTTCCTGCTCTACGAATCCGCGGTTTTGCAGGAGAGTTCCACGCTCTTCCTCATCCTCGCCGCCTTCTGGATGCTGATCGCGGCGCGCCGCCGCGCCTTCGCCCCGCTCCGCGCCTTCGCCGCCGGAACTTTGCTCGCCTTCGCTTCGCTCGGCCGCCCCGTCGCGCTCGGTTTCGCCCTCGTCTCGCTGCCGTGGAGCGCGGTATGGCTCCGGCGTCGGAGCCTGCCGCTTCGCCGGCTCGCGCCGCTCGCGGCGGGGATCGCGCTGGTTCTGGGCGGCGCGGCGCTTTTCAACGGCGTCGCCGGCGGCGATCCCGATCCGTTTTTCAAGGTGACCCGCTACGCGCTCTCCGCCGCCGGAGGCAACGACGCCGCCTCCGCCGGAGCCTCCGCCGGAGAACCGGCTCCGCTGCCCGTGCTGGCGGAACGGATCCTCAAGGGGATCGTCTTCTCCTTCTCCCCCGCGGAGTTCCCGGAGAACCTCAACTGCCGCTACCTCTGCGGCAAGATCCCCCTCCTGAAATGGCTGCCCGGCCCCTTCGCTCTCTTCCCCTTCGCGCTTCTCGGAATGTTTCTGATCTTCTCCTCGGGAGCGTGGCGGAGCCGCCCGGGCTGGCTTCTGCTCCCGCTGCTCTCGCTGATCGTCCCGCTCGCGGTGCGCGGTCCGATCGACCGCTACCGATTGATCCTGATCCCCTACCTGATGCTCGCCGTGCCGATGATTTTCGCGCTGAAGCGGCGCCGCGAATTCCAGCTCGCCGCCGGAGCCCTCTTCGCGGCGGTGTGCGTCGCCGCCGCTCCGCGCCTGCCGCTCCGCGCCGCCGACGACTTCACCTGGGCGCTCGCACTCGAGGCGAAAAACGGAGGCAGACCCGACGCGGAGTCGATGCGCCATATCGCCGCGGCATGGCGGAAAGCGCCCGGCGAGGTGAAATACCCCGTCTCGCTCGCCCTCCGGCACCGGAGCAGGGGCGAGAGAACAAGCGCCGAAGCCGTGCTGCGCTTCGCGGCGGCACGCGACGGACGGAATGCGCCGGTCTGCAGCTACTACCTCGGAGTGCTGCGCTTCGAAACGGGAGACGCGACGGGGGCGGAACGCTTTCTGGCGGCAGCCGATCCGGAGGCCCTCCCCGGAGAACTCCGCTTCAAAAGCTTCTTCATGAGAAGCGAATGCGCGGCGCGCCGCGGCGACGCCCCGACCGCGGCGGAATTCGCCCGCCGGGCACTCTCCCTCCGCGACGGTTCCCCCGCAATGCGCGAATTTCTCCGGCGCCGACTGCCTGCTTCCGCCGCAAATTGAGAAGCGCGCTTCGCGTGCGCGGACGCGGTGACCGCACACGTTGATAAGGGGGAACTCCGTACACATCCGTACTCCTTCGTACCCGTCGTTCGGAGGAAGCCGGACCGGCTCAGCCCCGACGGGCGAGGAAGGCGCGGTGAAGCTCCTTGTCGCCGTAGGGATCGGGGGCGCCGGGCAGAAGTTCCCGCTCCGCATAGTTGGAGCGCACCCCGAGAACCCGGATCCGGCGGGTCGCTTCGTCGGCGGCAAAGCGCACCTTCCATGTGCGGCAGCCGATCGTGCGGCAGCCGTCCGGATCCGCCGAGAGGCGCTTGCGTTCCGGCGACAGCGGGTCGATGCCGAGCTGGATGCGGCAGAATCCGGCGAGATCGAGTCCCGAGGCGGCGGCGATGAAGTCGAAATCCGCCAGCGCTTCCGCCGTGAACTCCACCTGCCACTCCTCGGGGGAAACGCTTTCGAGCCAGCCGGTCCGCGCTTCGGGAAAGGCGTCGGCGCGCGGAATGTAGGGCTTGACGTCGAAGACGGGGGTGCGGTCGAGCAGGTCGCTGCCGCGCACATGGAGGTGCAGTCCGTCGATTTTTTCGACTTCGACGCAGCTCAGACCGAGGCGGTTCGGCCGGTGGGGAGAGCGGGTGGCGAAGACGCCGATCCGCCGTCCCGCCGGAGCGACCGGCGGACGCACCTTCGGCCGCCACGTCGCGTTGAGGTGGAATTCGAAGATCACCCAGATCCGGTCGAATCCGGCGAGATCCCGCAGCGCCTCCTCGAAATTGCGGCAGGGCAGAAATTCGATCACGCCGGAATTCTCCGCGAAGACCCCCTGCCGGGGGGCTTCGTAGCGGTAGGTCTGCCGGCAGCGGTAAACGGCGATCGGTTCAAAAACGCTCATGACGCCTCCGGGGACGGGCGTTCCTTGCCCGTGCTGCCCCGTGCGTACTATACCGCCGGAAGCGCGGTTTTGCAAGGGGGGAACGCGCGAAAGGATCCTCCCCGGAGCCGGAGCCGGCGCCTGTGCGGAATTATTCTTCTTTCCGCCGGGCGCAGAGCAGGAGCTGCGCGGTGTTCCACGCGGTTTCGGCGGTCGAGCGGACGATCGCGGCGACCGCGAGGTAGAGAAGACCGCCGATGAAGAGCGTGACCGCCGGGACCATCATGAAGGGATCGCGGTATATCGCCGCGGAGACCAGCATGATGAATCCGGCGATGGTTCCGATCCAGCCGAAGATGTTGAAGGCGAAGACGATTCCCGTGGCGCGGGACGAACCGGAGACGGGGACGGCGAGGGGACGGCATTCGGGGGTTTCCTGCATGATCTTTTCCTTTCTTACGGAGTTCCCGATTAGCCCCGGTTCCCGCGTGGAGACGGATTCCTCCCGATTTCCCCCTCGCTTCATCAATATAATGCGGCGGCGCGAAATCTCAAGCATTGTTTTTTTCGGAGAAGCGGTTGACTTTTTTCATTGATATGATATATTTATCTTATAAAAATGGAATAATTGTTCACATTGTGAACGATCTGCGGAAGGAGGCGGCGGTGATCAAAGTATTGGAGAAATCCTTCGGGATCCTGGAGGCGGTCGCGCTTCGCGCCCCGCTCCCCTCGACGCCGCTCGAACTCGCCGCGCGGCTCGGGATCAACCGCGCCACCTGTTCCCGGCTGCTCCGCGAGCTTTGCGACGCCGGTTATCTGCAGGATCTGCCGCGCCGCCGCGGATATCTCCCCGCGCCGCGTCTTCTGACGCTCGGCAACGCGGCGGGGATCCGGGACCGCCTGCTCGATTTCGCCCGTCCGGTCGCCGACCGGTGCGCCGCCGAACTCCGCAATTCGGTCGTGCTCGCCGTGCTCCATCGCGGCAGACGTTATGTGCTTCACCTGCGCAACTGCAATCCCTCGGTGAAGATCGCGCTCGACCGGCTCGCCTTCGACGATGTCTTCGAGACGGCGACCGGGGCGGTGCTCGCGGCGGAGCTGCCGGAGGAGGAGGCGCTGGCGCTCTTCCGCGCCTCGGCGCCGCCGCGGTCGGTCTGCGCGGTGCGGAGCGAGGCGGAACTGCTCGAACTGCTCGCGGCGATCCGGCGGGAGAAATTTTTCGCCGCGCCGAAACCAGAAGCGTTTCAGTGGATCTACGCCGCGCCGATCTTCGAGAACGGGGTCTGTTCGGCGGCGCTGGGGGTGAGCATTCCCGAGCGCGAACACAGCGCATCCTTTCACCGGCGCATCTGCGAAGTGCTCCGGCGCGCCGTCCGCGAGATCGGCGCGGCTGTCTCGCCGGTCTCGGCGGTGGGATGAGCAAGGGCGCCTCGAAAGATCCGGGGGACCGGCAGAATATGGATTTCGCCGGCGGCGGATGCCGCGCGCCGGAGCAGCAACCGAAAGAGAGGGTGACACTATGAGAATCACGGCAATCAAAACCTTCATCTGCAATGCGTTCCGCACGAATTTCGTCTTCGTCAAAGTCGAAACCGACTCCGGGGTCCACGGCTGGGGGGAGGCGACGCTGGAATACAGGGAGAAAACGATCCAGTCGGCGATCCACGATCTCGAGAGCTACCTGATCGGCAAGGATCCCCACAACGTCGAAGCCTTCCGCCACGACTGCTACCGCGACGCCTACTGGCGCGGCGGTCCGGTGCTGATGAGCGCCCTCGCCGGAGTCGAAATGGCGCTTTGGGACATCAAGGGCAAGGACCTCGGCGTGCCGGTCTGGCAGCTGCTCGGCGGCAAGGTGCGCGACGCGGTCCCGGTCTACGTCAACGGCTGGTTCGCGCCCGCGAAGACGCCGGAGGAGTTCGCCGAGAAGGCGGCGGAGGTCCGCCGCAACCGTTATCCCGGCTGCAAATGGGATCCCTTCGGCAAAGCGTGGATGCAGCTCGGCAAGGCGGAACTCAACCAGGCGATGAAGTGCGTCGAACTGGTCGCCGAGGCGGCGGGCGAAGAGGTCCAGCTGCTGATCGAGGGGCACGGCCGCTTCGACATTCCCACCGCGGTGAAGATCGGCAGAAGGCTGGAGGAGTTCGACGTCTTCTGGTTCGAGGAGCCGATCCCCCCCGACGACAAGGAGGGGATGCGCGAGGTCAAGGAGCGGATCCGGGTGTCCCTCGCCGCGGGCGAACGGCTCTACAACCGCTACGAATACCGCCGGTTCTTCGATCTCAACTGTACCGACTACATCCAGCCCGACATCTCCCACGCGGGCGGACTGCTGGAAATGCGGATGCTCGGCGCCGAAGCGGAGGCGCGCCACATCGGTTTCTGCCCGCACAATCCCTCCGGTCCGGTGGCGAACGCGGCGACGCTGCAGCTCGCCGCCTGCGTGCCGAACTTCGTGATGCTCGAAATGATGATGACCGACGTTCCGTGGCGGGCGGAGATCTGCGACGAAAAACTCACGCTCCGCAACGGCGCGATGGAGATCCCGGATCGTCCCGGACTGGGCATCGAGCTCGACGAGAAGGAGCTGCTCAGGCATCCCTATATCCGCACCGAGCTGCGCCATTACCGGGGGGACCTCACCGCCATCCGTCCGCCGGACGCGGTCCGCTACTACGAACTCGTCAACGACTGAACCGCGCGGAAGCTCCCCGCCCGGTTGACAAAACGCGGGAGCGATGCTAAATTACACCAATAAGGAAAACAAGCCTGCAAACCGATGAGGAATCCGATCATGGATTTTACCGCCAAACTCTCCGCCGTCAGGATCGTCCCCGTGCTGGTCGCCGAAAATGCCGGGACCGGCATCGCCGTCTGCGACCGCCTCTGCGCGGGAGGTCTGCCCGCCGCCGAGATCACGTTCCGCACCGCCGCCGCCGAAGAGGTGATCCGCGAAGCGGCGCGCCGCCATCCCGAAATGCTGATCGGCGCGGGGACCGTGCTCAACATCGCCGACCTCCGCCGCGCGATCGACGCGGGAGCCTCCTTCGCCGTGGCTCCGGGGTGCAACCCGAAGGTCGTCGCCGAGGCGCGGCGTCTCGGATTCCCCTTCATTCCGGGGATCTGCACTCCGAGCGAGATCGAATGCGCGCTCGATCTCGGCGTCACGACGGTGAAGTTCTTCCCCGCCGAGGCGTCGGGCGGCGTCGCGATGCTGAAGTCGCTCGCCGCTCCCTACCGGCACCTCGGGATCCGCTTCATGCCGACCGGCGGGATCAAGCCGGAGAACGCCGAGAGCTACCTCAAGGTCCCCGAAGTCGCCGCGATCGGCGGCACCTGGCTCAACGCGGGCGATCCCGAGACGATCCGGCAGGCGGCGGAGATCGCCGCCCGCTGCCGGGCGTGAATCAGTCGCGCCGCAGCCGGTAGGGGATCGAATTGAGGAAGACCCTGCCGTAACTCTTGGAGACCACCCGGCGGTCGAGGATCACGATCGAACCGCGGTCGGCGCGGTTTCGGATCAGGCGTCCGATCCCCTGCCGGAATTTCAGCACCGCCTCCGGGAGCGAGTACCCCGAAAAGGAACTCGCTCCCGTTTTGCGTATCTCCTCTTCGCGCGCGGCGGTGAGCGGATGGCGCGGATTCGGAAAGGGCAGCTTGGTGACGATCACCTGCGACAGCGCCTCGCCGGGCACATCGACGCCGGTCCAGAAGCTGTCCGCGCCGAAGAGCACCGCTTTGCCGTCCTCCCGGAACTCCCGGAGCATCTGGGTGCGGTTCATCTCCTCCCCCTGCACGAGAAGCTGCCTTCCCCGCAGCGCGAAACGCTCGCGGAGCTTGGCGGCGCAGAAGCGCAGCGACTGGTAATTGGTGAAAAGGACGAACGTGCCTCCTTCGACCTCCTCGACCCGCCGGAAGATCTCGTCGGCGAGGGCGGGATCGAATTCGTCGGAGGAGGGATCCGGCATCGCCGCGGGGAGCCGGAGTTCCGCCTGATCCGGCGAGAAGGGGGAGTCGAGCAGCAGCGTCGCGCCACCGGTGAATCCGGTGCGTCCGGTGTAGTAGTCGAAGCGTCGTCCGACGGTCAGCGTGGCGCTGCAGAGATGCACCGGGAAGTCCTGGTCGAAAAGCGTCTTGCGGAGCAGTTCCGCGACGTTGAGCGGCGCGGCGTGGAGCGAGATCCCGCCCCGGGCGTCGCTTTCGGCGTAGTAGACCGCTTCGGGAATTTCGCGGCGGTCGAAGGCGACGATCGAATCGGCGAGGGCGCGGCAGCGGTCGCGGTGCGACTCCAGCTCGACGCGGAAGGCGTCGTCGGATTCCCCTTCGATTGCGCGTTCGAGATGGTCGGCAAGCTGCAGCAGCTTGGCGGAAAGGCGGTCGGGGAAGTGAAGTTCCTCCCCGAGACGGGCGGCGCTTTCGCGGCGTTCGGCGAGAAAGTTCTCGTAGGGCGTGAAGAACCCGTACGCCTCGTCGCGGACATCGGCGGCGATCGCGCGGATCCCGGCGATCTCATTGCCCGGACGCATCAGCAGCCCCCGTGCGCTGTCCGGATTGTAAAGCCGGTTGAGTTCGCCGACGACCGACTGGCGGGAAAGGTGAAGTCCGAGGTGTTCGGCGGCGTTGTTTTCGAGGGTGTGCGCCTCGTCGACCAGCACCGCTCCGTAGTTGGGGAGCAGCGTTCCGGCGGAGAGGTCCCCGCAGCGCATCGCCAGATCGGTGAAGAAGAGCGCGTGGTTGGCGACGATGATATCCGCCTCCTCCCATTTGCGCCGCGCCTGATAGTAGAAGCAGCTGCGGTAAAACTGGCACTTCGGACCCGCGCAGGCGCCGCTTTCGCTGCATACCAGACTCCACGTCGCGGGGTCGAGCCTGAAGTCGATCGCGTCGCGCGAACCGCTGTTCCCGAGTTCGATCCATCCGGCGAGCCGGTCGATGTCGAGCGCGAGCGAGGGGGCGGGCAGGAGCGCGTCGCGTTCGGCGCCGGTGAGCAGCGCGAAGCGGCGGCGGCAGAGGTAGTTGCGCCGTCCTTTGGCGAGCGCCGCCTTGAAGTCGATGCCGAGCACTTCGCGCAGCAGCGGGATGTCGTGCCCGATCAGCTGCTCCTGAAGATGGATCGTCTCGGTGGTGACCACCGCCGGACGTCCGCCGTAACGGGCGCGCAGGATCAGCGGCACGAGGTAGGCGAAACTCTTGCCGACGCCGGTCGGCGCTTCGACGCAGAGGTTTTCGCCGTTGACGAGCGCGGAGGCGATCGCCTCCGCCATCCGCTGCTGCTGGGGACGGAATTCGTAAAGTCTCCCGGCGCGGTCGGCGGCGGCGCGGAGCGCGCCGTCGGGGGCGAAGACCGCGGTGCATTCGACGGGATATTCCGGTGCGAATCCGGCTTCCGGCGCGTCGTCTTCGCCGCGATCGCCGTTCCCGCCGTCGTCGGAGAAGCGGTATTCCACCTCGAAGTCGGCGGGGTCGAAGGCGATGTCGGCATCGTCGCCTCCGGCGCGCGTCGCTTCGGGCGGCGGATCGAAAGGGGTTCCGGCGAGCTTGATCATGACCGCGTCGCCCTCCGCCGGATCGCGGCGGTGAATTCCGCGATCCGCGTTTCCGGAAGCGTATAGGCTTCGGCGACGGAACGGAAGATCCGTTCTGCATACCGCTCCGGAGCCTCGGAGAAATCGGCGGCGCGCCGGGTGTATTCCCCCGAAACCCCGGCGACGCGGGCGGCGAGGGGCGCGGCGGCGCCGTCGGCGAAGGCGGTCCGTTCGAGCGGAGCGAGGGAGAAGCGCAGCGTGAAAAGTTCCCCGTCGAAGCCGAGCGCGCGCAGGTATCCGCCGAGGAAGGCGGCGCCGTCGGCGCAGAGGCGGAGGAATCGTCCGGCGTCGAGTCTTCCCTCCGGACCGGCGGGCAGTCCGACGTAGTGGAACGCTCCCGAACGGAAGAGCTGAAACATCCGGGGCGCGTGGTCGTCGAGGCGGCGGAGCGCGCGGTTGGCGCGGTGGCACTTCGCCGTTTCGCCGGGCGCGATGAATTCCGGCGGCTCCGCGCCGGCGAACGCGAGCGCCTTTTCGGCGGCTTCGGCGAGCCGGTCGTGGGTGAAGCGGGCGTCGCCGGCCGCGCCGGGCGCGAGGGAGAGCTGAAAGATCGCCGCCTCGCCGGAGGGGACCCGGCGGCGTTTGAAGTAAAGGAGGCTGTCGCTGAAGATATCCTCCTCTTCGTCGGCGGCGATCACGCGGCGGATCTCGCGGCGTTCTCCCTCGGTGCGTCCGTCGTAGAGGATGCCGCGCAGCACGGCGGCGAGCATTTCGCGCTGGTTGCGGAGCGAGCGGGCGACGAGCGTGTGAAGTTCGCTCGCGCGGCGGGCGGGGCGGCTCGCCGCGTCGGGGGTGCGGATGTAGAAGACTCCGGTCTGGAGTTCTCCGTCGAAGCTGGTGCTGCAGACGTGGGGGAGTCCGGAGAAGGGGCGCACGGTGAAGATCGCGTAGCGCTTGCCGAGGACCACGGGGCGCTCCAGCGTGAAGTCGATCGGCGGTTCGACGCAGCGGTTGACGAAGGAGCCGACGGCGCTGGGATCGAAGGAGCGGCACTCTTCCTCGGTAAGTCCGGTGCGGAGCGAGGGGACTCCCGAGGCGTCCTCGCCGACGCCGATCACGAGGAAGCCGCCCTCGGTGTTGGCGAAGGCGGTGAGGTGGCGGACGATCTTCGCCCGTCCCGCCGCGCTCATGGCGTTCCACGACTGCGCCGCCTTGTAGTCGAGACGGTCGGATTCGACGCCGCGGCAGACGATCTCCTCCCAGTCGTATGGTTCCCGGTCACTCATTTTCGCGGCGGACGGCCTCCGGATCGTAGAGGAAATGCTGGCAGTTGTCGCAGAAGATCACTTCGCCTTTCCGCAGCAGATTGACGCTCTGCGGGATCACCTTCAGGTGGCAGTTGGAGCAGCTTTCGCCGCTGTCGAGCCGGGCGACGGGGGCGCCGCCGCCGCGTCCGCCGAGGAGCCGGTTGTACTGGCGGAGCACGTCGGCGTCGACGCCCCGCATGCAGGCGGCGCGCTTCTCCTCCAGGAGCGCGATCTCCTTTTTGACCTCGCCGGAAAAGGCGTAAAGTTCGTCGAATTCGCTTTTGAGCGCGCGGATCGCGGCGTCGTTTTCGGTTTTGACGCGTCGGGCGGCGGCGCGGAGTTCCTCCGCTTCGTCGAGGAGCGCGATGATCTTCTCCTCGCATTCGCCGACGTGTCTGCGGTTGTTTTCGATCGACGCAAGCATCGCCTGATATTCGTTGTTCTTCTTGACCAGCGCGGTCTGCTGCTGGAGTTTGCGGTTTTCCTCCTCGCAGGCGGCGATCGCGGCTTCGTGCCCGGCGATCGTCGCCTCCGCCTTCCGGAGCGCCTCGGCGGCGGCGGCGGTTTCGGCGCGGAGCGCGTCGCGTCTGGCGATCAGACCGTTCATCTCCTTCGGGAGCAGCGAAAGGCGGGTTTCGAGGTCGCGCTTCCGCAGATCGACCTCCTGAAGTTTCAAGAGAGCGTTGAGCCAGACCTGCGCCATGATGTTTTCCTTTCCGGATCCTTGTTCGACTGATATCGCGGCGGTTACTTTACCATCACATGGGCGGATTTTCCACCCGTCCGGAGGGGATTTCTTGAAAAAAAACGCGGTTTGTGTCATATTATACGCCGTCGGGCGGCGGCGCCGCCCCTCCGGCGGGAACCGAATGATGGTCCGGTTCGCCTCCGCCGCGAACGCCAAACATCCTTGATTGAGGCATGAAATGGTCAAAAACATCCTCTGCATCGGCGCCGGCTACGTCGGCGGTCCCACCATGGCGGTCATCGCCGACCGCTGCCCCGACATCCGGGTCACGGTGGTCGACATCAACGAAAAACGCATCGCGGAGTGGAACTCCGACCGGCTGCCGATCTACGAGCCGGGTCTGGAGGAGGTCGTCCGCCGGTGCCGCGGGCGCAATCTCTTTTACTCCGCCGACATCCCCCGCGGCATCCGCGAGGCGGATGTCATCTTCGTCAGCGTCAACACCCCCACCAAGACCTTCGGCGCCGGAGCGGGGAAGGCTGCCGATCTGCAGTACCTCGAAAAGACCGCCCGGAGCATCGTGGAATACGCCGAGGGCGACAAGATCGTGGTGGAGAAAAGCACCCTTCCGGTCCGCACCGCCGAAGCGCTGAGCCGGGTGCTCCACGCCAACGCCAAGGGGCTGAAGTTCCAGATCATCTCCAATCCGGAGTTTCTCGCCGAGGGGACGGCGATCGCCGACCTGAACGATCCCGACCGTGTGCTGATCGGCGGCATGGAGACTCCCGAAGGACGCGCCGCGCTGGAGGAGATCGTCTCCGTCTACGCGCGCTGGGTGCCGCGCGAACGGATCATCACCACCAATTTGTGGTCGAGCGAACTTACGAAGCTGGTTTCCAACGCGCTCCTCGCTCAGCGGGTCTCGTCGATCAATAGCATTTCGGCGCTCTGCGAACGCACCGGCGCGAACGTCCACGAAGTCGCCCGCGCCGCGGGCCGCGACAGCCGGATCGGAGCGAAATTCCTGAAGCCGGGGGTCGGTTTCGGCGGTTCCTGCTTCAAGAAGGACATCCTCAACCTCGTCTACCTCTGCGAACACTACGGGCTGCCCGAAGTCGCGGAGTATTGGCTCGACGTCGTGAAGATGAACGAGTTTCAGGCGGCGCGTTTCGTCGGCAACATGGTCGATGCGATGTTCAACACCGTCGCCGGCAAGCGGGTCGCGATCCTCGGCTTCGCCTTCAAGGCCGACACCGGCGACACCCGCGAATCCCCGGCGATCGACGTCTGCCGCCGTCTGCTCGCGGAACACGCCGAATTGGCGATCTTCGATCCGAAGGCGCTCGACAACGCCAAGCGGGATCTCGCCGACGCCCCCGCGGGCGCGGTGAAGTTCTGCGCATCGGCCGCCGAAGCCGCCGAGGGAGCCCATGCGATCGCGCTCCTCACCGACTGGAAGGAGTTCCGGGAGCTGGATTTCGAGGAGATCTACCGCTCCATGCAGAAACCCGCCTTCCTCTTCGACGGGCGCGATCTCCTGGACCACCGGCGGCTCTTCGAGCTGGGCTTCAACGTCTATCCGATCGGCTGCGGCGCGCTCACTCACTTCGGCGAGGCGTGACGGAACGATGGGAGCCAGCGCCTGCCGCCGAAGCGCGATCGGAGTTCTCCGGGTTTCCGTGGAACGCGGTGCGGTGACCGCCTGCGCTCTCGTTTCGGGGGAGGAACGCCCGGCAGGGGAGCTCTCCGCCGCCGGAAGTTCCGCCGACGCGCTCCTGCTCGACCGGGCATTCCGCGAGATCGGCGAATATCTCGCGGGCAGGCGGCGGAGTTTCACGCTGCCCCTCGCGCCCGCCGGGACCCCCTTCCAGAAGGAGGTCTGGCGCGTGATGACGCTGATCCCCTTCGGACGGACCCTCTCCTACGGCGAAGTGGCGCGCCGCTGCGGCAGGCCCGGCGCGGCGCGGGCGGTCGGCGGCGCCTGCCGCAGCAATCCCATTCTGCTGTTTCAGCCGTGCCACCGGGTGGTCGCGGCGGCCTCTCCGGGCGGTTTCGGCGGGGGGCTGCCGCTCAAACTGCGTCTCTTGAAGCTGGAAGGAGTTCCGTCATGGAGGAAAAGGGGGGAAAGATGATCCACTTCGACCACGCCGCGGCGACCGTGCCGCTCCCCGAGGCGGCGGAGTTCTACGCCGAACGGCTGAAACGCGACCACTTCAATCAGGAGGCGGCGCACCGCGAAGGCTTCCGGCTGCGCGGCGAAATCGAAAAAGCCGCGGAACGGCTGAGCGAGGCGCTTTTTCCCGGAGTCCCGGCGCGGGCGGTGATCTGGGGGAATTCCGCGACCGAACTCTTCAATCTGATCGCCGACTCCCCCGTCTTCCGCGACCGCCGGATCGCCGCCGGAAAACTCGAACACCCCGCGCTCGCCGCCGCGATCCGCCGTTCCGCCGCCGCGATCCATCCGGTCGCCAACGACCGCTGCGGCAGGATGCTGCCGCGCTCCGCCGCTCCCGGCGAGGTCGGTACGGCGGTCTGTCACGCGGTGCAGAGCGAACTCGGCGTGCGCCAGTCGCCGGCGGAATTTTTCGCCGCCTTCCCCGGCGCGGTGAAGGTGCTCGACGCGGTGCAGCAGGCGGGCAAACTCCCGCTGGCGGCGGTCGCCGACCTCACCGTGATCTCCGGGGTGAAGTTCGGTTCGCCGGTCGGAGCCGCGCTTCTCGTGGATCCGGAGTGGAGCGGCGCGGAACGGTTTCTCGCCTTCGCCCGCGACTACCGCCACCGCGACTACCGGATGGGACGCGTCTCCTTCGCTTCGGCGGCGACGCTCGCCTTCGCCGCCGGACTCCGCGCCCGCCGTCTCGCCGCCGATCTCGACCGGATCTCGGAACTCAACCGGCGGCTTCGCGCCGGAGCGCTCCGTCTCGGGTTGGAACCGACCGTTCCCGGGGATTCCGCCTCGCCCTACATCCTTCATCTCTCGCTCCGGCGCGAACCGGGCGCGGTGATCGTGAGGATGCTTTCCGAAGCGGGGATCCTCGCCGCGAGCGGGAGCGCCTGCGCCGCCGAAAGTCCCGATCCCTCTCCGGCGCTGCGGGCGATCGGCAGGAGCCGCGAAGCCGCCTACCGGGGGCTGCGGCTGAGCTTCGGCTTCGACACTTCCGCCGCCGATGCGGATTTTCTTCTGACAACCCTGGAAAAGGTGTTGAAAAACTTTTGATCCGGTGGTATCTTCTACCGCAGAACCGCAGAGAGAAAGATCATCCAACCATTTCGGAGTTTCCGACCATGAAGACCGCTTCCGCCGTATTCCGCCGTCTGCTTCCGCTGCTCGCCTTGCTCGTTTTGCCCTCGGTCCGCGCCGCCGCCGCTCCGGCGCAGCCGATCGTCGTCGCGAAACGGATCGCCGACAATCCGACGATCCATTTTACGGGCGTGCCCGGAAATGCCGAACTTTCGCGCGAGATCGACGGTTTTCTTGCCGTCTGCGGCTGGTTCGACCGCGCCGCGGAGGCGGGGAAGGCGGATTATCTTCTCGCCGGTTCCGTCGCCGACGGCTCCGTCGTCTTCGATCTTTCGATCGGGGGTGCGCCGGTCGCCCGATGGCGTTTCCGCGCCGGAGCCGATCCGCGCGCTCTCGCCAAATCGGCGGTCGATGCGGTGATCGAGAAGAGCTTCCGGGAGCTGAAGGTGCGCGGCTTCTGCCACACCCGGATCGCCTTCTGCGCCGAGACTTCGCCCGGGATCCGCAACATCTACATCTGCGACATCGACGGCAACGACGTGAAGCAGCTGACCCGGTTCCGCTCCACCTGCGTCGAGCCCGCGTGGACTCCGGGAGGGCGTTCCGTGTGCTACTCCAAGTACGGGAACTCGTCGATCAGCGTCGTCGAAACGCTGATCGCTCCTCCGCACCGGAGCCGGATACTTAGCTCCTTCAACGGCATCAACACCGGCGCGGCGGTCAGTCCCGACGGCGGGAAGATGGCGGTGATCCTGAGTTTCGATCACATGGTGGATCTTTATGTGCGCGATCTTGCGACCCGGCGGCTCCGCCGTCTCACCCGCGGGATCGCCGTCGAGGCCTCGCCCTGCTGGAGTCCCGACGGCAGGGAGATCGCCTATGTGAGCGACGAGAGCGGATCGCCGCGGATCCATATCGTCGGCGCCGACGGCGGCGCGCGGCGGCGGCTCCCGACCATCGGCGCCGACGCGGTGACTCCCGACTGGTCGGGTGACGGACAGATCGTCTTCGCCTCGCGGGTCGGCGGCTCCTACACCCTCGGGGTGCACGATCTCAAAAGCGGCAGGACCCGCCGCGTCACCGAGGCTCCCGGCAACTGGGAATCTCCTTCGTGGGCGCCCGACAACCGGCAGGTGGTCTGCCGCCGCACCGAAGGCGGACGCTCCTCCCTCTGCGTGGTCGATACCCGTACCGGGCGCGTGCGCCAGCTGCTGGCGACCCGCTGGAACCTCTCCACTCCGGCGTGGTCGCCGGGGCGTCCGGCGGCGGCGGGCAGGTGAGGAAAGGACGCGAGGATGACCGCCGCCGAACGTTTTGAAAAACTGCCGATGTTCGACATCCGCGTCGGTTTGGAGCGCACGGAAAAACTCGCCGCCGCCGTCGGGAATCCCGAACGCGGACTGCGCTTTCTGCACCTCGCCGGGACCAACGGCAAGGGATCGACCGGGGCGATGCTCGAATGCGCGCTGCGCCGCAGCGGGTTCCGCACCGGGTTTTACACTTCGCCCCACCTCGTCGATCTGCGCGAACGCTTCCGCATCGACGGGCGGGCGGTGAGCGCCGCCGAACTCGATGCCGCCGCCGACGAACTCGCGGAGGCGGGCAGGGAGATCGGCGCCTCGTACTTCGAGTTCGCCACGGTCCTCGCCCTGCTGCTCTTCGCGCGGGCGAAGACCGACGTCGTCGTGTGGGAGACCGGCATGGGGGGGCGGCTCGACGCCACCAACATCGTCACTCCCGCCGCCTCGATCATCACCAACATCGCCTTCGACCACCGGAAGTATCTCGGCAACACCATCGCCTCGATCGCGGGGGAGAAGGCGGGGATCGTGAAGCCGGGAGTCCCGCTTTTCACCGGGATCGTGCCGGAGGAGGCGGAGGAGGTCTTCCGCCGCCGCGCCGCCGAAATCGGAGCACCGCGCTTTCCCGTTCCCCGCGCGGAAGCTCCGCTTGAGCGGTTCGCCGAAGTCGACGGAAGGCTCTGCCAGTGCTTCGCATACGGGGATCTGCCCGTGGCGCTCCCGCTGCTCGGCGGGATGCAGCGGCGCAACTTTCTCGTCGCCGCCGAGGTCCTGAAATACTTCGCACCGCGCTGGGGATTCGACTTCCGCCGGGCGGTCGGGGAACTTCGCGCCGTCCGCTGGCCCGCGCGGTTCCAGCGGATCGGGGAGCGCCTCTTCGTCGACGGCGGACACAATCCCGACGGCATCGCCGCGCTCCGCGCCGCCCTGGCGGAAGTCCTGCCGGGGAAGAAGCTCGCGGTCGTCTACGGCGCCTTCGCCGACAAGGAGGCGGAGCCGTCGCTTGCCGCGCTCGCCGGGATCGCCTCGGTCTTCTTCTTCGCGCCGTTTGCCGCGCCGGGACGCGCCGCGCGCACGGCGGAAGAGCTCGCCGCGATCATCGCGCCGTCGGGCGTTCCGTGGCGCGCGGCATCCGGGGCGGTTGACGCGGTCCGGCGGGCGCTCGCCGAGACCGACGGCGCGGTGCTGGTGGCGGGTTCGCTTTATATGGCGGGCGAAGTGCTCGCCGAGTTCGCGCCCGAAAGCGTCTTCGATCTCGTGTAGAACGGGAGAAGAGACCGGCGCGCGTCAGAAGCCGAATTCCGGCTGGATGATGCCGAAATCTTCTTCGTCTTCGTCCTTTTTCTCTTCCGGCGGCTTCGGCGGCTTCGGAGCGTTCCGGCGCGGCTTTCTGACCGGTTCGCCGTCGTCGTCGAGAACGAAGTCCGAAGTTTCCTCGCCGGTTCCGTCTTCCTCCTCGGGAGTCTCCGTTTCCGCCGCTTCCGGTTCGGGAACGGGTTCGGTTTTTTCGACTTCCTCCTCGGGAGTCTCCGTTTCCGCCGCTTCCGGTTCGGGAACGGGTTCCGGTTCGTTTCCCGGTTCGTCCGCAGGCGTTTCCGGCGCCGTTTCTTCTTCGGTGAGCGGCTCTTCCTCGTGCGCGGGTCCTTCGGGTTCGGTTTCGATTTCCGGTTCGTCCGCAGGCGTTTCCGGCGCCGTTTCTTCTTCGGTGAGCGGCTCTTCCTCGTGCGCGACGGCTTCTTCCGCTTCCGCCGGGACCGGTTCGGGAACCGGTTCCGGTTCTTCGACCTCCGCCTCGGTTTCGGGCGCCGGTTTCGGTTTCGGCGCGGACTTCGGTTTCGGCGCGGTCGCGGGCGCAGGGACGGGAGCGGCTTCCGGGACCGCCGCCTCTTCGGAGGCGGCGTTCTCCTCCCCGTCGGCGTTCTCCTCCTCGTTCTGCGCGGCATAAGCGGCAAGTTCCTCCGGCGTCAGCCAGCGGGAATGGGTGAACCGGCTCTGTTTCGAGGTCAGCAGCATGCCGCGCGCCTTCGGCGAGCGCAAGGGAAGTTCCATCAGATTGAGTTCCGAATTCTTTTCGCGTCCCTTGCCGTCGGTTTCGGAGACGGTGTAGATCGCGTCGGGACGCGGGGTGAGCAGTTCGAGCTGACACCCCTCCGGCGCCCAGCGGTACTCCTTTTCCAGAATGAATCCGCCGATCGACGAACGCTTGCCGTAGTATTTGCCGCTCTTCTTTTCGCGGTAGATCACCCCGAAGACCGTTCCCTCCTCGTAGCGGCGGAAGTCGTAGAGCTTGTCGACGAAGAGTTTCTCGGGCGGCAGCGGGATCAGCCGGTAAACCCCCTTCTTCGTCGTGCAGAGGAAGCGGTCGAATTCGTTGCAGACCACGACGTCGTCGCTCTTGACCGAGGTGCCGACGTAACCGTTGCGGCGGTCCCAGCCGATCTTGATGTTGTTGAGCGCGGCGCTCTTGCGGTCGATCTTGCCGATCTGTTCGATCTCGGTGCGGCGGGGAAAGTTCGCGCCGTATTTTTCCTTGAGTCCCGCGAGGTATTCGACGGTGTCCTCGACGAGGTGGGCGAGGCGGCGTTTGACCTCCCGGATCCGCGCTTCGATCTCGCGGATCTCGCGCTGGTTCTTTTCGATGTCGAAGCGGGCGATGCGCCGCACGGGGAGGGCGAGCAGCCGGTCGACGTCCTCCTTCGTGACGTCGCGCCGGAGCTGGTCGCGGAAGGGGGCGAGTCCCTCGAAGACCTCCTTGTAAGTGCTCTCCTGATCGGGGCACTCCTCGATCCGCTTGTAGATGCGGTTCTCGAAGAAGAGCTGGGCGAGGGTCTTCGCGTGGCGCGATTCGTTGAGCCGTTCGAGTTCGATCTCGAATTCCCTGCGCCGGTAGCCGAGCAGCTTCTGCACGTTGCGCTTCAGCACCTCGGTGACGCTCATCTGCACCGGACGGTGTTCGCAGAGGACCGTGAGTTTCGGCGAGATCGACACCGAACAGTCGGTGTACATGTAGAGTCCCTTGAGGGTCTTTTCCGGATCGTAGCCGCGGGTCGGGGTGATCCGGATCTCCACCCGGTCGGTGGTGAAGTCGCTGATCGAACTCACCCGGATCTTGTTCTTGTCGGCGGCCTTTTCGATCGAGGCGATCAGCGACGCGGTGGTGCAGCTCGCCGGGATCTCCCGGATCACCAGATCGCGGCCGTCGATCTCGATCTTCGCCCGCAGCACGATGCGACCGTTGCCGTCGTCGTATTCGCGGACATCCATCACGCCGCCCTGCTGGAAATCGGGGTAGAGGTGGAACTCCTCCCCCTTGAGTTCGGCGATCTCGGCGTCGATGAGTTCGTTGAAGTTGTGGGGGAGCACCATCGTGGACATGCCGACCGCGATGCCGTCGCTGCCGAGCATCAGCAGGCTCGGGACCTTCGCGGGCAGCACCACCGGCTCTTCCGCGCGGCCGTCGTAGCTGGGCACGAATTCGGTGATGTCGTTGTTGAACATCGTCTCGACCGCGAGGCGCGAGAGCGAACACTCGGTATAACGGTCGGCGGCGGCGGGGGTCCCGGTGACGATG
>Ga0310690_10000889_pt1 | contig 58185 bp, 40 predicted proteins | sample AusTroGonzalo_MG_2_FD_207661 | JGI IMG/M metagenome (GOLD analysis project Ga0310690, IMG submission 207661) | Bovine rumen microbial communities from tropical cattle in Woodstock, Queensland, Australia - Gonzalo_04 (v2) (version 2) | ecosystem: Host-associated > Mammals > Digestive system >... | reverse complement strand
CCCGCACTGAAGGAACAGTTCGGTTTCAAATCCGTAATGCGTGTTCCCCGCATCACCAAGATCTGCCTCAACCAGGGTTTGGGCAAGTTCGGCATCGCTGACAAGAAACTCATCGATGCAGGTGTGCAGGAAATGACCATGATCGCCGGTCAGAAGGCCGTTGCGACCAAATCCAAGAAGGACATTTCCAACTTCAAATTGAGAAAAGGTATGCCGATCGGTGTCCGCGTGACCCTCCACGGCGACCGTATGTATGAATTCTTAGACAGATTGGTTTCTGTATCTATTCCTCGTATCCGCGACTTCAGAGGCATCAGCGACAAGGGTTTCGACGGCAGAGGAAACTACACGTTGGGTGTTCCGGAGCAGATCATCTTCCCGGAAATTGACATTGACAAGGTGGCCAAAATCAACGGTATGGACATCACATTCGTGACCACCGCCCAGAACGACAAGGAATGCCTTGCCTTATTGAAAGAATTTGGCTTACCATTTAAAAATCAGAAATAATTATGGCTAAAGAATCCTTAAAAGCAAGAGAAATAAAAAGAGCAAAATTAGTTGCTAAATATAGTGCGAAACGCGCAGAACTCAAGAAGATCATGAAGGGCGACGACTATGACGCAAAACGCGCCGCTGACATCGCTCTCCAGAAATTACCCCCCAACTCCAATCCTATCCGTATGCACAACCGCTGCAAGCTGACCGGTCGTCCGAAAGGCTATATCCGTCAGTTCGGTCTCTCCCGTATCAATTTCCGGGAAATGGCTATGGCTGGTTTGTTGCCAGGTGTTAAAAAAGCTAGTTGGTAAAATTAAATTAGAAGTTTACGATTATGAATACCGATCCAATATCAGATTATTTGACTCGTTTGAGAAACGCGATCCGCGCTAATCACAAGGTGGTGGAAATCCCCGCCTCCAACGAGAAAAGAGCTATCACCAAGATTCTCTTTGAAAAAGGCTATATTCTTAATTACAAGTTTGTCGATGACGTACACCCGAAGATGATTAAGATCGCTTTGAAGTACCACCCGACAACCAAACAATCCGCCATCACGACGCTGCAACGCGTGAGCCGTCCGGGTCTGCGTAAGTACTCCGGCGTGGAAGAACTTCCTTCCGTTCTCAATGGCCTCGGCATCGCCATCATCTCCACCTCCCGTGGCATGATGACCGACAAGGAAGCCAAAGCACAGAACGTCGGCGGTGAAGTCATTTGTTACATTAGTTAATAGGAGGAATTGATATGTCAAGAATAGGTAAATTGCAAATCGCTATCCCTAGCGGAGTAGAAATCAAAAGAGACGAGAAGTCCAATGTCGTGACCGTGAAAGGTCCCAAGGGCGAACTCCAACAATATGTCGATCCTCGTATTGAAATGAACATCGAAGACGGTCACCTTCATCTGACCCGTCCTACCGACAGCAAACGCGACAAATCCATGCACGGCCTCTACAGAGCACTGATCAACAACATGGTGACGGGCGTTTCTGAAGGCTTCCAGATCAAAATGGAAGTGATCGGCGTCGGTTACAAGGCAGAAGCCAAGGGTGCTCACCAGCTGGATATGGGCCTCGGCTACTCTCACAACATCTTGTTCGATTTTCCGGAGGAGATTTCCGTGGAAACCATCAACGAGAAAGGTAAGAGCCCCATCATCATCCTGAAGAGCATTGACAAACAATTGCTCGGTCAGGTGGCCAACAAGATCCGCTCCTACAGAAAACCTGAACCTTACAAAGGAAAAGGTATCCGCTTCGAGGGCGAGTATGTTAGAAAGAAAGCTGGTAAATCAGCAGAAAAATAATCGTGTAAATTTGTTATTATGGCTTACAATAGAAAAGAATATAGAAGAAAAAGGATTAAAAACCGCATCCGTAAGATTGTCAGCGGTACTCCTGCCCGCCCCAGACTGTCCGTGTTCAGAAGCAACCGTGACATCTATGTGCAGTTGATCGACGATGTGGCTGGCGTGACGCTGGCTTCTGCATCCTCCAAGCTGCCCGCTATCGCTGAGCAGAAGGTGACCAAATGCGAAAAATCCGCTCTCGTAGGCAAGGAAATCGCACAACGCGCCATCGCCGCCGGTATCAATGAGGTTGTTTTCGACCGTAATGGTTATTTGTATCATGGTAGAATCAAATCTTTGGCCGAAGCAGCCAGAGAAGGTGGTCTCAAATTTTAAACATCAAGACTTATGGCTAACGTAAATATTAAGAAAGTGAAAGCTACTGACATCGAACTCAAAGAGAGAATGGTGGCAGTGAACAGAGTTACGAAAGTTACCAAGGGTGGTCGAATCTTCAGCTTCGCAGCCATCATGGTAGTCGGTAATGAAAACGGTATCGTGGGCTATGGCCTTGGTAAAGCAAGGGAAGTCTCGACCGCCATTTCCAAAGGTACGGAAGATGCAAAGAAAAACCTCATCCAAGTGCCCATCCTGAAGGGTACGATTCCTCACGCACAGGAAGGCAAGTACAGTGGTGCAACCGTGTTTATGAAACCCGCTGCTCCTGGTACCGGTGTTATCGCTGGTGGTGCTATGCGTGCCGTGCTCGAGAGCGTTGGCGTGAAGAACGTGTTGGCTAAGTCCAAAGGTTCCTCCAACCCGCACAGCGTGGTGAAGGCTACCATCGATGCCCTCTCCAAGATGCGCGATGCTTACACCGTGGCACAAGTGCGCGGCGTGGACCTCGACAAGGTCTTCAGAGGCTAGTTTTCTGAGAATAATCTACATTTTTTTATAGAGGCGACTGATTTTTTTACCAGTCGCCTCTTTTTGTATATATTTTTTTGTATTTTGCAGAATCGTTACGTATTTTGCTAATATTTTAATATATAGATATTTAAGCTATTTTTATTAATAAAAAATTCAAAATTATGAGAAAAATTTACTTTTTTATCTTGATGCTTGCCATGATGGCAACCTTCAACGGCTTCGCGCAGACCAACCTGCTCAACGAGGGTTTTGAGGGCACTGCATTTCCGCCAGCTGGCTGGACGACCAATGCTTCTTCCGAATGGACAACAAATGATTACTATTTCCATGGAGGAGCAAATTCTGCCTATGTTAATTATAATTATAGTGGGCATAATAGCTATCTCATTACGCCACAACTTTCGCTTGATGGCAATTACACCCTGCATTTTTTCTATGGTGGCACTTGGGTGGCTGATGCCGATTTGACCACTTTTACGGTGGAAATCTCTACTACTGGTACTGGAACCAGCGATTTCACTGTGCTGGAAACCCTGGATTTTACTCTTTCTAACTATGAATTTGACGAGGCAGAAATTGACCTTTCCACGTACAATGGCGAGGATGTCTATATTGCTTTCCATGTGGAAGATCAATATGGTACGGGCGTCATCTTGGATGATATTACAGTGGAACCTGCTTTGCCGTGCCCGAAACCTACTGCCTTTACCGTCTCCATTGTTTCCCTTACGGAAGTGACGCTTTCGTGGAACGGAACTGCTGACGACTATAATGTTGAATATGGCGAACACGGTTTTACCCTTGGAGACGGGAATTCTTTGTCCGTAAGTGATGAGACTACCGTTACAATTGACGATCTTACAGAAGGTGTTGTGTACGATTACTATGTGCAGGCAGATTGCGGAGATGATGGTACCAGTATTTGGGTCGGTCCTATTACTTTGAACACCAGTACATACACAATGGCCGTGACCGGATCCGACACGCTGACCACTTGTGGCATGGTGATTTACGATGACGGTGGACCTAATGGAGATTACTCATTGAATTGTGAGAGTGTCTTGGTTATTTATCCTTCAAATGAAGATGCTATGGTAGCTATTACTGGCACAGTGGATGTAGAAAACGGCTATGACTATCTTTATATCTATGATGGCGCAGGTACTACGGGTACGCCGATGTTGACATATACTGGAGTATCAGCTGTTAATGCCATTTCCACCACTGGCCCACTGACTATTGAATTATCTTCCGATTATCTTATCTGCCACTCTGGTTTTGAATTGAATGTATCGTGTGTCACTTGTTTTGCACCTGACAGTATCATGGCCAATGACATTACTACCACTTCCGCTACACTCACTTGGATAGGTGCAGACGAAGATGGCGATTATCAAGTTACGGTCATCGGTCCTTCCGATACTACCGTTTACGAAGTGTCCGCACAGACTTTGGATTTGACCGATTTGACACCGGCTTCTTTCTATACTGTTTATATCCAAACCGTATGTGATGATGGAAGCTTGTCACTGCCTTCATCCAACTATGTCTTTAATTCAGGCTGTGATGCTATTGATGTTACGGAAGATACACCTTGGACTGAAGACTTTGAGAGTTATGCAGGTAGTGGTGAGCAACCATTTGTGTGTTGGGCTACACCTGTAACAGACGCTACCTATAATGGTCCGTTTGTGTATTGTGGAAATAGAGCCTCTTGTCACTCTGGTGTTAATTCTGCAGAGCTTAAGGGCTCGACAAATGTGCTGGTGCTTCCTGATTTTTCAAATGATATCAATACATTGAGACTCTCCTTCTGGGCTACTGCCACGAGTACATCAGTAGGCACCTTGGAGGTTGGCGTGGTGACCAATCCCATGGATGCTTCCACTTTCCAGTTGGTAGCCACTACTCCAAGACCTGGTCCTCGCGGATCCTACGGTACTACCGTCGATGGATGGGGCAACTTTATGGGACCCTTTGATTTTAGCGGTGTACAGGTAACAGAAGGCCGCATTGCCCTTCGTTATACGAGCACGAGTGCATACGAATCCTGGAACTTGGACGACTTCACCGTTTCCCTTATTCCGGATTGTGCTGCCCCAGCAGCTACCAGCGTGACGGCTACCAATGTTGTAGGTCATTCTGCAACCATTTCTTGGACAGATAACGATGAAAACCACACCAATTGGATGGTCTATTACAAGCCAGCTTCTGGCGGTGATGACGATTGGCAGACCCAAAGTGCTAATGCTACCTCTGTAGAACTCACGGATTTGGATCCAGAGACGATGTATCAAGTGTATGTGGTAACCGTTTGTGGTGGCAACGAAGGTGCCGATTCCACTCTGACGATAACATTTACTACTACTGTGGCCTGCCCGGCTCCTTATGATTTTTCAACAGTTGATCTTACAGCCGAAAGTGCCACTGTTTCTTGGGTGGGTGGTTCAGAAAGCTATACTGTGGAGTATGACACCACAGGATTTACCCTTGGCACTGGCACCGTTTCAGTGGTTGCAGCTTCTTCCATTGAACTGAATAATTTGGAAGCAAATACTTCCTATACTTTATATGTATATGGTGATTGCGGTAGTGAAGATGGACTCTCCGACACGGCTGTCTTTACGTTCACTACACCGTGTGTGGCAATTGAAGAATTGCCATATTATGAAAATTTCAACAGTTATACTGCTGAAACTTCTACATATTCCTCAAGTTATCCCAATGTCGAAATGCCATCTTGTTGGTCTTTCCTCAACAGAAGTACATCAAGCAGTTATTATCCTCAGGCATTCCTTACTAGCTATAGCGATTATGTGGTTTCTGGCAATAGCTTGTTCTTTAAATCGAATATGAATACGCCACTTTACGCTATTCTTCCGTCGTTTACAGAACCATTACAAAACCTGCAGATTACATTCTCCTATCGCAATGAGGGTGAGTCTGAATATAATGGTACGCTTTCATTAGGCTATATGACAGATGTTACCAGTGCAAACAGCTTTGTGGAGCTCGCTAGCTACCCGCAAATCACTGCCATGACGGAGGTGACCAAAGTGTTGAATGTTATTCCGGAAAATATTACTAATGCTAATATCGCATTCAAATATACGGGAGGGAATTCTAGCAATTATTATTTAAGTATAGATGATGTGGTTGTTGAGGAAATAGCTACCTGTCAGAAACCTGCCTCATTAACAGTTACAGGAACAACATCCACAACAGTGAGCTTATCATGGCCCGCTACCGTAGAGGGTGTGGAATATGAGATAGTTTACGGCGCACCAAACTTCGATCCAAGCAATGCAGGTGATATCATTACCTCCATAAATGATACTACGTACGAGGTTGGATCTTTGACTTCAGGGACTGCCTATGAGTTCTATGTGCGTACCAACTGCGGCAGTGAAGTCAGCGGATGGCGCGGACCTGTCAGAGGAGTACCTGGTAGCTACAATATGCATGTGACAGGTTGGGATACCCTTTATACCTGTGGTACTGTTATCTATGATGATGGGGGCGCGGATAATTCCTACTCCAATAATTGCAATAGCTATCTGGTTATCTATCCTGAGGAGGAAGGCAGTTTTGTGCAGATTACTGGAACTTTCTTGTCCGAAAGTCCTACATGGGATTATCTGGCTTTTTATGATGGTGTGGGCACTGAACACCTCATTCTTCAATCGAATCAGACATACGGTCAGTTGTATACCATTCCTACAATAACATCCACATACGGTCCTATTACCGTTTATTTCAAGTCTGATGGATCTGGACAATACGCTGGTTTCGAATTGTTTACATCTTGTGTTACCTGCGTATCTCCAACATTCACAGCAGTTGCTTCATCCAGTTCAGAGGTGCTCGTTACTACAACTTCTCCAGTTGATTCATGGGATCTTTTATATGGTGAGCATGGTTTCCAATTGTCTGATGGCACGCTTGTTGAAGATATCACCGGATCTACACATACCGTTACTAATCTTAATGCTTCCACTCAATATGATTTCTATGTCCGTGCCAATTGCGGTGATGAAGAAGGCGACTGGAATGGCCCGATAACGGTTACACCAGGTGCTACCAATCTCCCGGTCAGTGGAGAACTCACCATTAATTCTTGTGGCACAACCCTTTATGACGACGGTGGCCCAGACGGTGATTATTCATCAGGTTGCGATGTTACCGTTGTGGTGAATCCTGATCAACCTGGCATGATGGTGCATATTACGGGTACATTCAGTATGGAAGAGGGATATGACTATATTCAGATTTATGATGGAGCCGGCACCAGTGGCACATTGCTCTTCGACAGCGAAGATGATTATACCTTGGATGTAACCTCCACTACAGGCCCGTTGACACTCTATTTCTATTCAGATAGCGGTGTACAAGAAGAGGGATTTGAACTCCAGGTTACTTGTGTTGAAGGCAGCATCACGCCGACATGCAATGCTCCGACGAACTTGCACACCACGTCAGTGGGCGTCAATGAAGCCGTGCTTGCATGGGATCAGACCGGCGAAGTGGTTAACTGGACGGTTGACTATAAGGTTCACAGTGCCGCTACCTGGACGAGTGTGAACAACGTGACCGCACAAAGTTACTCACTGACGAACTTGTCAGCTGAGACAGAATATGACGTTCGCGTGGCAGCTGTCTGTGGCGAGAACACAATGAGTGAGTACACGCCCATCTATACATTCACCACACAACCTGATGGTGTGAACGAATATCTGATGAACACAGCCATCTATCCGAATCCGACGACAGGACAATTCACAATTGAGAATTCAGAATTGAGAATTGAGAATGTTGAGGTTTATGATGTGTATGGCAAGCTGATCAAGATGGTCAAGGTGGAAGACTACAAAGCCGTTGTTGACCTGACCGCAAACGCTTCAGGCATCTACTTCGCACGCATCTATACCGACAAGGGTATGGTGACCAAGCAGATTGTGAAGAAGTAATGTATAGACGATTATCGATGATCGATTAGCGATTATCGATAAAACCAAGTCAAGGGATTCTCTTTTTGGGGAATCCCTTTTTTGTTGAAGTGGCGAATGAATGTTGATGAGATAAATGTTTTTTGAGGCGAATGATTATTTTTGAGGCGAATGATTATTCTTGAGGCGAATGATTATTCTTGAGGCGAATGATTATTCGCCTCTACTAGAATCCCCGGGTGGTTCTGGATGCGCTCGAAACCACGCTGCTCCGGGAGCGCACGCTGCCGTTGCTGGGCACGCTTCGTGCGGGTGCAGGTGTGGTGCTCCGGCTACCAGTGCTGGACGATGGCTTTGCCGTTGTGGCCGGTTTACTGCCTCCGGAGGACGGCTTGGCTGGCCCTGTCGCTTTGGGCGTACCAGAAGGCCTGGCGGCTGACGGCTGCGCGGGCGCTGGCTTCGTCGCAGGTGCCGGATAGCCGCCCCCACTTCCGGACCCGCTGCTGGCCTTGTAGTTCGTGGTGCTGCCCACTCGGCTGATGCGCGAGGAAATGTTGTGCCCGCCCGTGGTTACCATGTCGTTGTATGTAACAATGACTGACGGCGTTTTCAGATAGCGCCCGCCGCTCTTGCTCAGGTTGCCCACAAAGTAGTCCTTTACTTGCGCTAAGTCCACGCCGATGAGCTTGAGGTTGTTCTTGCCGATGGTGCGCAGCAGGTCGTTGACCTTTCGCGCCTGCAACATCCTCCGGTAGCTCTCCTGGCTGTTGATTGTCGTTCCGCGCGGGTATGCCAAATAACGTACCAACTTGCCGTAATCCTCTTCCGATAAGCCCTTCAGCATGCTTTTTACCCCCTGCATTTCGTTGACCAGCATCTGTTTCTGCCGCTGGTTGACATCCTGATAAATATCGCGGCGGTTTTCTTCTGTGTAGGTGAAGTTGTAGCGGTTCTCATTGTCCGACATCTGCTTGTTGACCTGCTTTTGCCCGTATGCAGTGAAATGGATGCGGGCCAGTGTGTCGGCAAACTGCTCGATTCTGGTATTGTCCATGTTTTTGAATATGTCCAGCAGATTACGGCAGGGCTTGGCCAAAAGATAGGGTTTGTTCCCTGGGAAAGCCGCGTGCAGCAGCTTGCCCTTGTAGTGGATGCCATTGTCCATGAACAGTTGGTAGAGTGCAGTATATTGCACCACGCGGGCGATGTCGGTGTTGCCGCAATGGGCGAAGTAGTTGCCCGCCTGCCACTCATAACGGCTGCCGATGCTCTGGTGCGACTCCTGTGAGTTGAAGTAGGAGACAGGCAGCGCGCCCGTGCGGTTCAGCGTGTAGATGGTGTGCTCTGGCAGGTCTATGGCGTACATGGTGTTGGCGGTGTTCCAGTTATAGACCAGCTGGTTGATGCCGAGTTTCTGGAACAGCGGTTTGTCAAAAGGAAAGTAGCCTGGGGAAGGGTAGTGATAGCATGCTTCCTGGATAGTGCCGCTCTCCGACCAATCTTTGAGCAACACGTCCGTAATGGTGAGCAGGTGACCCAATTCCGTATTTTCCAGTTCGCGGCTGAGGTAGGTTGGACACCAGTCGCGGCCGTCGGCCATCTTGCCGGCCATGCAGTCGTTGATGTCGAGGCTCTGCGACAGCTCCTTGGCGCTGATGCTGGCAATGAGCAGCACGGTTTCCACGCGCAACGGAGGCAGCACCTCCAGCGGGGCTTCGCGCTCGCGCCCGATGATGACCAGCGTGCTGCTGTCGCGCAGTGCGCCCAGAATCAAATCTGCGTCTAAGGCGAATTGGCGGATATCACGCACTTGGTTGATGAGGTCGCTGTTGCGCCGGATGCTCCAGGCCACTAATCCAGGCGCTTTGCTGAAAAAGACCCCCTTGCGTTTCTGCTTGAACATCTTGTTGATGGTCAAGGTCTTGGAGGTGTCTTTATCGTCAATGAACTCCTCTGCTGCTTGGAAAAACCAGTCGTCAAACTCAGCCAAGGAGATTTGATAGTCGAGGTTCTTCTGGGTGAAATAGCCGCGCTTCTTATCGGAGGTTAAGTCCAAAGTGTTGGGCTTGTAATCAGAAAGATAAAGCTGTTCCGACAGCTTGGCGGTCAGGTTGTTGAGGTTTTCGGTAGTGGCGTTGCCCAGCAGGATGAGCAGGTCGGTGATGCGGCCATCGTAGCCGATTTTGAAGTGCTTTTGCACCGTTTCGTGCGTGAATCTGGCGCAAATTTTCTCGATGCTGTCAGGCTCCAAGAATGGGGCCGGCTCCGCGATGAGGATGATACGGCTGCTGTCTGGAAATGTGGCTGTTCCGATGGTCTGGTAGTGCATCCGGAAATGCTTACGGAACGTGTTGTACAGAGAGTCGGCTTGCTGGAAGGCCATCGTGTTTTCCATATTCACATGCTGGTCAGGGATGTACTCTTTCTTCGCCAGCGCGGCAGTGTGCTTCTTGATGCTTTCCACCACCTGCGTGCGCCTGCCGAATGTAAAGAGGCAAACGGCCAGTGCTATAAGCGCACCGGCCACCACCAATGTGATATTTCTTCCACGAGATGTCATAATAATGAAACCAGACGGCAAAAATACGTTTTTTCTTTGTTATCTTTTTTATATATCCCCGCACTTCCGTGCGGGGCCACCAATGTTGGACATCTCCGATGCCCATAAAGAATCCCTATCATTTCTAATTCCCCATTCCTCATTGCACATTCACCCCATGTACCTCCTTCTCCCCTTTCACCCCATTTACCCTTTAATTCTCTAAACACTACACTCTCAACTCTAAACTCTTTTTTGTATCTTTGCACCCAATAATATAAATCTTACTGCTATGAATCTGGAACAAAGAATTAACGACGATATCAAGGCTGCCATGTTGGCCAAGGAAAAAGATAAACTCAATGCTTTGAGAGCCATTAAGTCCGCTATTTTGTTGGCCAAAACCCAAAAGGGTGCCGCCGATGAAATTAGCGAAGAGGGTGAAATCAAGATTTTGAAACAGCTGGTGAAGCAACGTCAGGATTCTGCAGAGATGTACAAGCAGCAGAATCGCGAAGACCTCTATCAGGAGGAGAAGTTCCAGCTGGATATCATCTCTACCTATCTGCCGCAAATGATGTCCGCTGAAGAGGTGGAGGCTGCGCTTAAGCAGATTATTGCCGACAACGGTTTCAGCGGCATGAAAGACATGGGCAAAGTGATGGGCCAGGCCACCAAGGCGTTTGCCGGCAAGGCTGACAACAAGATGGTCTCCGACATCGTGAAACGCTTGCTCTCATAGTTATGAAATACTACATCATTGCCGGCGAGGCGTCGGGCGACTTGCATGCGTCCAATCTGATGAAGGCTTTGAAGGAACGCGACCCGCAGGCGGATTTCCGCTGCTGGGGCGGCGACCTCATGGAACAAGCCGGCGGCGACGTTGTAAAACACTACAAGGAGCTCGCCTTCATGGGTTTCTGGGAGGTTTTCACTCACCTGAATACCATATTCCGCAACATGCGCATCTGTCAGGTGGACATGCTTCTTTATGAACCGGACGTGGTGATTCTGGTGGACTATCCGGGCTTCAACCTGCGCATGGCGAAATTTGCCAAGGAGCAAGGCTTCAAAGTTGTCTATTACATCTCTCCGCAGATTTGGGCGTGGAAGAAGGGCAGAATCAAGAAGATTCGGAAATATGTGGATGAAATGATGGTGATTTTGCCTTTTGAGAAGGATTTCTATGCCAAAAACGGTATGGATGTTCACTATGTGGGCCACCCGTTGCTGGATGCCGTGAGCAAGGATTTGCACGATAGCCCGGAGGTGCTTGGCTTTCGCCAACAGCACGGTTTGGATGAGCGTGAGATCATTGCCCTATTGCCCGGCAGCCGCAAGCAGGAAATCAAGGCCATACTTCCGCAGATGCTAAAGATGGTTCCTTTGTTCCCCCAGTATCAGTTTGTGGTATCCGTGGTGGATTGGCAGTCCAGGAGTTTATACGAGAAGATTATCAGGAAGAGTCCGGTTAAGATGGTAGGTGGCAGCGCATATCCTTTGCTGGCCAATGCCAAGGCTGCAGTGGTGGCATCCGGTACGGCAACGCTGGAGGCGGCCATGATCGGTACCCCGCAGGTGGTTTGCTATGCGGGTAGTGAGCTTTCATATTTTATTGCAAGACAATTGATTACTGGTATTCATTTTATCTCCCTGCCTAATTTGATCATGGACAAGCAAGTGGTGACAGAACTCATTCAGCACGACTTCAATACATTCCATCTTAAGAAGGAATTGGAGAAGATAACCGAAGACGTGGCCTGTATAGACTCCATGAAAGAGGATTACCGGAAGTTGTATGCCCTGCTTGGCGATGGTTCTGCTTCAGCCAAGGCTGCCGAGGTGGTAGTGGAGGCTATGAAGAGATGAAAAAATCATTATTTTTGCAACATAATAGAAACACATTCGTTATATATTTACATAAATTTCTAAGATGAAAAAGATTGTCTTCTTATACGTTTTCGTGCTGGCTGGCTTTATGACTTTTGCCGCATCAGATAATAGTGTTGTTTCGGCGTCCCCTAACGAAGTGGGCGTGACGGTCGGTGATACTGTGCCATTCTATGTGCCCAATGCTTTCACCCCGAATTGTGACGGTATCAATGAGTACTTCATGTTGAAGTATGAATTGACACCAGAGGAGACGTTTTCCACTTTCTTCATGATGATTTGCGACCGATACGGGAACGTGTTGTTCAAAACCTACAATCCAACTGCATATTGGGACGGTAAGGACAAAAACGGCACGCTGTGCCCGGCGGGAGTCTATACGTACGTGATTAAGTACAAGCTCAGAAACCGGAACAAGGCAGCAGAGACAGTGAGCAAAGATGCCTTGGAGGTGAGAACTGGTAATGTAGTGCTGATTCGTTAATTTTTGCACAATGAAAAGATTATTTTTCTTTTTGGCTTTAAGTGCCTTCCTGGGCTTGGGCATATCTTTTGCCCAACAACCGATCATCATGGGCAATGGCCCATCACTGCAAAGTGTGTACGAAGAAGCCGTTTATTTTTATGATCCGGGTTATACAGGAAATTTTGGGCTCGGAATACGGGATACGCTTACAATACGAAACGGGTTGAGTGAACCGGGTCAGTTATGGATGATTTTTGATGATTTTGCCATGGGCTATGGTGACAGCTTGTTTGTTTTTGATGGACAGGAATGTACGGAGAGCAATCTTGTAGGAGCATACAATTCGGTTTCGTCCCCTGAGGATATCACATCGACAACAGGTTTTTTAACTTTTGTTTTCCATTCCGACAGTATCGACGATTACGGTCTTTTGAAGTCGGGATGGGTGGCGCGTGCCTATGTGGAGGTTACATCGCCGACGACACTATGGCTTAACTTGGATGATGGTCATGGTGTTGAGACCAACTCGTGTAATGTGAAATTCTTTGATTCCGGCGGCCCCAATGGGAATATCAATGCAACGGGAACATACCATTGTAATTTTTCCTCGCCTAATTCGCATGTCAAGATGGAGTTTGTGTCATTTAATGTCGCTGGCGTGATGAAGATTTACGATGGAAAATATGGGCAGCCTGGTACGCGATTGATAGGACAGTTCCACTCAACTACGGTGGATCCTACTCTTGGCAACAAGCCTCCTGTCTTTTTCTCGTCCGGACACACCTTGAGTGTAGAGTATGTCCCCGGAAGTGGGGATGCCAGCAAACCGGGTTGGGATGCGACCATTACCTGCGTGCCGGAGCTGTTTGAGAGCCCCGACGGATCTGCCTGTCCTGAGGTGGTTATTCAGGATGAAAATGGAGACGACTTTCCATCTTTGCCAGATTCGATTATCCATACTTGCGGCGTGCCGATTATCATGTCTGCCAAAGTGACAGCTACGGGAAGATACACCAATGACTATACGGTGCGACAAATCCCGTTTAATTTGCATCCGTATGAATTTAATGCGGGTACACAAGTAAGCGCTTCATATGATGACAAATGGTTGGCATCAGTGGAGTTGCCATTTCAATTTTCCTTTTTCGGGAAAAATTATTCCATAGTTTACCCGGGTACAAATGGTATTATATCGTTTACTCCCCGTACAGCTTTGACGGGTTGCGTTTACAAATACTCGCCACCTGCAGCAACACCACCATATTCCACGCCCACTGCGTCGGGAGGAACACCAGATGCAAACACTCCCCATTGCTATAAGAATTCCATTTACGGCGTCTTTGAAGATATTGATATCAGTACGGGTACTGGTTGGGTGTATAGAGATGTTTTGGGAAGTTATCCTTGCCGTACATTTGTGTTTAACTTTAATGAGATTCCTGAATTTGGTAATAATTCCAATAAATGTACGTACCAGATGGTGCTGTATGAAGGTACGAACATTATTGACATTTTTGTCAAGAAAAGACAATGCTGTGCCAGTACTAATGGACCTAGCAACAATAACGAAGGAATTATTGGCCTCCAGAACAGCACTTCTTCGCAAATATTAATTGCTCCTGGCAGGGACATGACAAGTTGGTCTGTTCAGCAGAATCAGAGCGAAGCTTGGCGTTTCACCCCCATCACCCCGATGGACGAAGATGCCACCATCGAATGGTTCGAGAACACTGTCTCTGATTCCACGTCCATAGGTCACTCGAAAAAACTGGCAGTGGATCCGCAGCAAACCACAGATTACATTATCAAATACCACTTCACCAATGCAGGTAATAACTCGTTCGACTTGTATGATACGGTTCATGTGAGTGTGGAAGTGCCTGATTTAGCCTTGGATACATTTACCGTGTGCCCAGGGAAAACGGTTACGCTTAAGCCTGTTTTCGGAGATACAACAGATATCCATCCACAAGACTATTATTGGAGCACCACCGACACGAGTGACACTTTGAGCTTGGTGGCTCGCTCAACCCAAGAATATGAATTGAAGGTTATTTTTGACAACAACTGCCAACGTACTGCAAAGACTGTCGTCAATGTGGACACCATGGCCGTTCCTGTTATTACGGGCGATACCGTGATTTGTCTCGGCGATATGGCGCGTTTGGTAGCAGCAGTGGACTCACCCTCCTATATTCTGCGTTGGGCCAATGGGCTCGAGAGCGATGTGCTGGTAGTGCGTCCTGCGGCAACCGCTGATTATGTGGTCAAGGCCGTGCATCCTGATGATGAGGAATGCTTCACCATGGACACTATCACGGTGAAGGTGAACCCGCTTCCGGAACTTTCATTTACCTATTCTCCCGAGGAAGTGGTTATTGAACATGGTGTAGGAACCCTTACGTGCCATACCGACTGCGATCCTGATTATGACATCGTGTGGAATTTCAACGACCGGTACAATCCAGAAAATAACATTGTGGAGAACCAGCACACTGTTTCCCATGATTTTGTCCATGTGGGCTCCTACGACATTACCCTTGCTGGCACCAATGAGTTTGAATGCCGTGACTCCGTGACTGAGCATGTTCGCGTGTATGTGCCAGTTTCCTTCGTGATGCCGAACGCTTTTACCCCCAATGATGACGGCCTTAATGATGTTTTCAAACCCGTTTATGAGGGTGTTGAAATGGCTAAATACCTGATGCTCATTTACGATCGGGCTGGCAGACTTATGTTCAAGTCCTCTAATCCCGCCGAAGGCTGGGATGGCCGCGACCCGAATGGCATAGAGATGCCATCGGGAGTGTATGTGTACTACATCCACCATTGGACACAGATGGATGACTTGCGTGGCAATGGTCAACCGGCTGTAACGGGTACATTCACGCTTATCCGATAATGTCAGCATTATTCAAGCATATTGTGCACTTTTCCTTTATAGGCATCCTGCTTTTTGGGATGCCTGTTTTGGCATTCTCCCAAACGGAATCCACCACTGAAGCTCAAACCACAGAGACAATCAGCCAACTTGATACACTGCCTCCGTTGGCTTCCGGTTACCAGTGGCTTTCTTACCGTGGCAAGGCCGACATTGTGGACACAGGCGGCACGCGCACTTGCAATATCTTCATGGTGAACCGCGTGGACAGCATTATCTATCTGAATGTCAGCGCATACGGCATTGAAGTGATGCGTGCAGTGTTCACCCCGGACAGTGTGAAATATGTAAACAAACTGACCTATCAGTACTATTGCGGCACCTACGCGCCGCTTAGGCTGTTGCTGAAAATGCCCGTGGATTTTGCCTTTGTGCAGGATGTGCTCAACGGGCATGGGGATGAGCGGTTGGAACACTCGCGCTTTGCCTGCGAGTACCACGACTATGCAGCTGTGGATTCCACGCAATCGTTTTTCACGGAGTTGGTGCTCAAGGATTTGCATCAGTTGACGGAAATCCGGGCTCATCTCAAGGTTATCCGGTTCAATGTGCCGGGTCCGACAGGCATCCGTATTCCCGAAAAATTCAAAGAGTTGAAGCTATAAGTCATGATGCAGGCGCAGCAGGTGAAGACATGGTGTTGTGAGGCAGGCTTCTCGTGTGCGGGCGTGGCGCGTGCGCACGTGCTGCGCGATGCCGAGGAACAGTTCAAAGCCGCCATAGGGGAGGGGAGACATGCTGACATGCACTTCTTGGAAAGGGATGTCGATAAGCGCTTTAACCCAGAAGATCTGCTTCTGGGTTGCCGCAGTGTCATTGTGGGCGCCCTCGACTACCGCATTGCCGAGCAGCCTGCCAGCGACAAATACCGGATGGCGCGCTACACCTGGATTGAGGATTACCACCAGTTGGTGAAACGCATGTTGCAAACAGTGGTTGAAAAAATGACAGAAGTTGACCCTTCGGTGCAATGCCGTATCACGGTAGATAGTTCCTGCATTTCGGAGAAAAACTGGGCAGTGGAGGCCGGCGTGGGCTGCTATGGCAAAAACGGGCTGGTTCACAACGACGAGGGTTCCTATTTTGTGTTCGGCACCATACTGACAACTTGCGAGTTTGATGTGTACGATTCTCCGAAAAAGTCCGACTGCGGCGACTGTATGTTGTGTGTGAACAGCTGTCCGGCGCATGCCTTATCGCCTTACAAGGTGGATGCGAACAAGTGCTTTGCCTATCAGACGGTGGAGAACAAAACCCCTGATAATTCGGTACTTGCGGAGGCTCCGTTGGTGTTTGGCTGCGACCGTTGCCAGGAGGTTTGTCCGAAAAACAAAAAAAATATCGGCTCACGTCCGAATGTATTGAAAAGTTCATTATTTTTGCAGCTCCAAAATGAGGAGATGGAAAACCTCTCTCCGGAGGATTTCAAGACCTACTTTGGAGACACTGCGATGGCACGAAGGAAGTATGAACGATTTAGCCGTGCCATATCTGCTAAAAAGTCTAAAAATTCAGAATAAGGAATCGTGGATTTGAAAGACAACAACAGCTTAATCAACTACGCCGCAAAGGTGTTGCAGGAGGAGGCCGATGCCGTACAGAAGCTCCAACAGTATCTTTCGGATGATTTTGCGAAAAGTGTGGAAACGATTCTGCATTCAAAAGGCCGGGTCATCGTAACCGGAATCGGGAAGAGCGCGATTATAGGACAGAAGATTGTCGCCACGCTCAACTCCACGGGAACACCGGCGGTCTTCATGCACGCGGCGGACGCCATTCATGGGGATTTGGGCATGATTCAGCCCGACGATGTGGTTCTTTGCATATCCAAGAGCGGCAACACACCTGAAATTTCATTGTTGACGCCCTTTCTGAAGAAAAATGGCAACATCCTGATTGCAATGGTCGGCAATACGGAGTCGCATCTGGCTCACGAAGCGCATTACGTGCTCAACTGCACGGTGGAACGCGAAGCGAGCCCCAACAACCTGGCCCCCACCTGCAGCTCCACGGCGCAGCTGGCCCTGGGCGACGCCCTTGCCTCCACCCTGATCAAACTGCGCGGCTTCACTTCCGAAGACTTTGCACAGCTCCACCCGGGTGGCATTTTGGGGAAACGCCTCTATATGAAAGTCAAGGACTTGTACAAGTTCAACGACGTTCCGATGGTGGCCCCCACAGACCCGATGCAGACGGTGATTCTGGAAATCTCCGGCAAGTGCCTCGGCGTCACGGCCGTGGTTGAGGATGAGAAGGTGGTGGGCGCCATCACCGACGGCGATCTCCGGCGAATGCTGGAACGCAATCCCGACTACAGCCAGCTTACTGCACAGGATGTGATGACCAAACAACCGAAATCGGTCCACGAAGACACCCTCGTCGTGGACGCGCTAGAACTGATGAAGAGCAAGAACATCACGAACCTCTTCGTCTTGGACAGCGGAGACCGGTATCTCGGAGTGATTCATCTCCACGATATCATCAAAGAGGGTATTTACTAACTGCCCGGATGGCGGAAGTGGTAGACGCGCACGTTTCAGGTGCGTGTGCCGAAAGGCGTGCAGGTTCAAGTCCTGTTCCGGGCACCAAAAAAATGTAGGGGCGAATAATTATTCGCCCCTACTACATTTTTTTATCTTTGCACTTCAAATGCGATTACAATGAAACTCTTCATCGTTCCTACCCCTATTGGCAACCTGGAGGACATCACCCTCCGGGCGCTCAATGTGCTGCGCTCCGTGGACCTGATTCTTTGCGAGGATACCCGCACCACCGCCAAATTGCTGAAACACTATGAGATAGAAAAACGCTGCATGGCGTACCACATCTTCAACGAGCACGCACAGATGGCGCGGTTTCTTGCCGAAATCAAAACCCATGAGCAGGTGGCCCTCGTGAGCGATGCCGGCACTCCTGGCATCTCCGACCCAGGCTTCCTCCTCGTGCGCGAGTGCGTGGCCAACGACATCGAGGTGGAGTGCCTGCCCGGCGCCACCGCCTTCGTGCCGGCGCTCGTGCAGTCGGGACTCCCGTGCAGCAGCTTCTACTTCTACGGCTTCCTCCCGCACAAGAAGGGCAAGGAAACCCTCCTCAAGCGCGTGGCCGAGATGGAAGAGACGGTCATCTTTTACGAATCTCCTCATCGTCTGCTCAAATCTTTGGAAAAAATGTTGGAGATTATGGGTCCCGATCGGAAAGTTTCCGTTTCCAAAGAGATTTCCAAAATCTACGCCCAAACTTTCCGCGGTACCCTCGAAGAAGCCGTCGCACACTTCTCCCAATCCGAAGTCAAAGGGGAGTTCGTGATTATAATTGAGGGAATTGAGAATTGAGAATTCAAGGTTCAAAGTTCAAAAACTTAATCTCCTATTCACCACCTTATCTTCTAATCTCCCAATCTCCTAATCTTCTAATCTTCTAATCTTCTCCTTTAATCTCTTTCACCCCTTTTACCTCATTTACCTAATTTTTATTATCTTTGCACGTTTTAAATTATAAATTCTATGAGTCAGATTATTAAAGTTTTAGGAAGAGAAATTTTGGATTCCCGTGGTAATCCCACCGTGGAAGTTGATGTATATACCGCTGCCGGCGCTATGGGCCGCGCTGCTGTTCCCTCCGGCGCATCTACTGGTGTGCATGAGGCTGTGGAATTGAGAGATGGTCAGGAAGACCGTTTCATGGGCAAGGGCGTGATGAAAGCCGTGCAAAATGTGAACAATGTGCTGGCTGAACAGATTGAGGGAATGGATGTTAGCGATCAAGCTGAAATTGATGCCCGCATGATTGAAATCGACGGCACTGAGAACAAAGGCAAGATGGGCGCCAATGCTATTTTGGGCGTGTCTCTCGCTGCTGCCAAGGCTGCCGCACAGGAAACCGGCCAAGACCTCTATCGTTACGTGGGTGGCTGTAATGCCAATGTGCTTCCCGTACCGATGATGAATATCCTCAACGGTGGTTCACATGCCGACAACCGCGTTGACTTCCAGGAGTTTATGGTGATGCCTATCGGTGCGCCTACTTTCCGCGAGGCTGTGCGTATGGGTTCTGAGATTTTCCATAACCTCAAAAAAGTGCTCAAATCAAAAGGTTATTCCACCAATGTGGGCGACGAGGGCGGCTTCGCACCCGACCTGAAATCCAACGAGGAGGCTGTGGAGGTTATACTGAAAGCCATTGAGAATGCCGGCTACAAACCTTACGATGAGGTTTGCATCGCTCTGGATCCTGCCGCTTCCGAATTCTTTGATGTGGAAAAGAATGTCTATAGACTGAAATGGTCCACCAACGAGGAGTTTACCCCTGCACAGATGGTGGATTACTGGAAAAACTGGACTAAGAAATACCCCATCATTTCTATTGAGGACGGTATGGCCGAGGATGACTGGGATGGCTGGAAACTGCTTACCAAAGCTATCGGCGGCAAAGTCCAGTTGGTGGGTGACGATTTGTTCGTGACCAATTCCAACCGCTTGGCCATGGGCCTTGAGAAGGGTGTAGCCAATTCTATCTTAGTGAAAGTAAATCAGATAGGTACACTTACCGAGACTATCGAAGCGGTAACCTTGGCACAGCGCAACCGCTATACGGCTGTGATGTCGCACCGCTCTGGCGAGACGGAAGATACGACCATCGCCGACTTGGCCGTGGCATTGGGCACTGGCCAAATCAAGACAGGCTCCGCTAGCCGCACCGACCGTATCTGCAAGTACAACCAGCTGATGCGTATCGAGGAAATGCTGGGCAGCCAAGCCTACTTCCCGGGCAAAGATTTTCCATACAGAGGATAATTTTTTGAACCGATGATCGTTTATCGATTATAGGTTATCAATAATCATACATCTCTAATCTATAATCTCTAATCGTTATATCATGGAACCTGTAAAAATTCTTTTCGCTGAAGACGATGTTAATCTGGGCAAGGTGCTCACTACCTACCTGACAGGCAAGGGCTATCAAATTCATCATGCCACCAATGGCGAGATTGCCTTCGAGATGTTCTGCAAAGGCGATTTTGACATCTGTATCATCGATGTGATGATGCCGCTGATGGATGGTTTTACGCTGGCTCAGGAAATCCGTAAACAGGACAAAAAAATTCCAATCATCTTCTTGACAGCCAAGAATTTGCAGGAGGATATGATTAAGGGACTTTCCATAGGTGGCGACGATTACATCACCAAGCCATTCTCCATTGACGTGTTGGTGGCTCGTATTCAGGCACTGTTGCGCCGAACCACTAGCCAGGAACCCGAGGAGGTAATCGTCCAACTGGGCAGCATCCAGTTTGATAAGAAACGCCAGCTGCTGATTATAGATGGTGAAGAGCGTAAGATTACGACTCGCGAAGCTGAGCTCTTGCAGATGCTCTTGGAGAAGAAAAACGACGTGTTGGAGCGTGGCTATGCGCTGAAGAAGATCTGGGGCGACGATAGCTATTATAACGCCCGTAACATGGATGTGTATATCACAAAGTTGAGAAAATACTTCAAGAGTGAACCCAGCATCCAGATCATCAACGTGCATGGAATTGGGTTCAAGTTTGTGATGTAATCCTATTTGGTGCTTTTCAAAGGCAGATAAACCACAAATGTGCTGCCTTTACCCTCTTCACTTTGAACTTCAATATGGCCGTGGTGTAGGGATACGATTTTCTTCACGTACCCTAATCCAAGGCCATATCCTTTTACGTTGTGCACGTTGCCCTTGGGTACGCGGTAAAAGTTGTCAAAAATGCTGCCCAACGCTTTCTTGGGGATACCGATGCCCTTGTCGGTGACGGAAAGCATGAAATATTTCTTGTCGGACTGCGTGTTGATGAGGATCTCCGGTTTTGAAGTAGAGTATTTAATGCCGTTTTCCACCAAGTTGATGATGACATTGGCCAAGTGGTGGCGGTCACCGAAAATCTTGTAGGTGTCGGCGTTCAAAGCCAAATTCAGCGTGCCATTGGTAGAGCTGATCTGCAACGCCACACTGTCGGTCACCTTGTGGATGAGCTCGTGCATATCCAACAATTCGATATTCATCTTCACTTGTCCCTTCTTGAGTTGCGCAATCTGGAGGATGTTGTTGACCATGTCCTTCAGACGGTCGTTTTCATCACGGATGATGCTGATATAGGCTTCTCTCATGGAGGCGTCACTATGCAGATTGGGGTCTGACAGGGCCTCGCAGGCCAGCGAGATGGTGGAAATGGGCGTTTTGAACTCGTGCGTCATGTTGTTGACGAACTCGTTGGTGACTTCTGACACCTTTTTCTGGCGATATAGGGAGTAAAGTGCCACAAAAGAGATGGTGAAGCATACAATCAGCAGGCAGATAATCAACCCGACAATGGTACTCATGCGCTGTAAAAAGATGCCGCGCTCAGCGGGAAAGTACAGGATAAGGTAGTTGGGTGAGGTGACTTTCTCGTTGTATTTCAGTCTGAATACATATTCGCTTTGCAGCATGGTTTCCTCATCGGTGAATTCTGGCATCACGACGAAGTCGGTGGTGAATGCGTTGTAAATAGCGAAATCGAAGCGTGCGTCAATGTTCTCGTCAGCCAGACATGACTTGATCAAATGGTACAGATACTCTGGACTGAGCAATTGGATGGTGCTACTGTCCATCTGTACAAGGTTGACATCCATGTTGGCAACCATGGAAGAGACGTTGCCTTTGGCGTTTTTCGGCGACCACGGATCGTTGTTCAAGGGGAACATTTTGCGGTACGCATCGCTGAAATAGGTGGTGTCGTCCTCTATGATGCGAGAATTGTTCTCTTTGACGAAAATGACGGTCTGGATGATGCCGATGGGCTGGTAGGAGATGGAGTCCAGAAGGAAACGCCGTGCCCTTTGCTCGGAGACCACCGCCGTAGTGTCAGGCAACTGACTGTTCACGCTGTCCAGTTGGTCTTCCGGCAAAGTGTCGTTCTTGATAAGCGCATCAATACGGCTCACCATCTCATCGCCAGCGGTCAGCACCTCGTTGACAAAGATGCTGCGTTGCACCTTCTCCGCCTCTGTGTAAAGCTTGAAGATGGAGAGAATCAGCAGGATTGAGGTGATACCTACAATGAAGAACAGCGTTACGATGATTCTTTTTTTCATAACTCATTGCAAACCTGACGGACAATGTTGCAGATTTCTTCTTCCGGAAATTCGCGGATAACCCCGTTGGATTCAAATTGTTCCACGATGGCGTGGGTCTCGTCAATGTCGTGTTTGGCGATGTCATAGACCTCCTGCCAGGTGCGTTGTTTGCGGGCCACACCGTCGGCCATAGCTTGCATGGCCACGTCGGCGGCCACGGTGGGGAAGAGGTCGCTGTCCATCATAGTGGGCATGATGCGCTCGGCGGTAATGCCTTGGTTCTCTGCGTATTTTGCGATGGAGTGTGCGGCGCAAATCGCCATGCTGTCGGTGATCTTGCTGGCCGATACCAGCAGTGTACCCTTCAAAATGGCGGGGAAGCAGACAGAGTTGTTGACTTGGTTGGGGAAGTCGCCGCGTCCGGTGGCCACGATGTATGCACCAGCTTCCTTGGCCTTGTAGGGATAGATTTCCGGCACGGGGTTGGCGCAGGCAAACACGATGGCCTTGTCGGCCATCAGCTGGATCCACTCAGGTTTGATGGTGTTGGGGCCTGGTTTGGAGAGCGCGATGAGCACATCGGCATCCTTGAAAGCCTCTTCGTGCGTTTCGATGCAGTTGGGGTTGGTGGTTTCGCACAACTCCCACTTGCGGTAAAAGCGTTTGTCGTCGCGGTATTGCGTGCGGTTTTTGTGCAGCGTGCCTTTGGTGTCGAAGATGATGAAGTTCTCCGGCTTCACGCCATCGGTAATCATCAGACGTGCGATGGTGGTGTTGGCGGCACCGGCGCCGTAAAGCACCACTTTGATGTCTTCCATCTTCTTGTTCACAATCTTCAGCGCGTTGATGAGACCTGCCAAGGTTACGCAGGCGGTGCCTTGCGCGTCGTCGTGCCAGACGGGGATGACGCACTCTTCGCGCAGTGTGTCCAGCACGCGGTAGCAGTTGGGTTGCGAGATGTCTTCCAGATTGATGGCGCCGAAGCTGTGTTGCACCATCTTCACAAAGTCGATGAGCTTGTCGGCCTGGTGTTCACCGTTTTCATCGCGGCTGTCAATGCACAAGGGCACGGAATCCACGCCGCCCAAGTATTTCATCAGCATGGCCTTGCCTTCCATCACGCCCAGTCCGCCGGGAGGGGTACAGTCGCCGTCGCCCAGCACGCGCGTGCTGTCGCTCACCACCGCCACCAGATTGGAGCGGTTGCTGAGGTAGAACGACTGGTCGTTGTCGTCGCGGATGGTGGTAGAAACGGCGGAGACGCCAGGCGTGTACCACACGTTGAACCAGTTGAACCCGTAGATGGGTGCCTTGGGCAACGTCTGCATCTTGCCGCTGTAGAATTTATGTGCGGCGATGGACATCTTCTTGTAAAACAGGGTTTTGGCTTTGGCTTTCTGCTCTTCTGTAAAATCGGCAGGGAAGAGATCTTCGATATGGTCTAAAGACAGGGTGTCGGTCATATAGCGATGTTTTAAAAATGCGGGCAAAAGTATAAAAAAATCATCGACCCACCATCCGGTTTACCCGTCTGATAGCCAATTTCCAGATGAAGATGAAGAAGATGAAGAATCCGAGGTTGAGAAGGGCGGCGATGGCGGTGTCAGTGTTTTGGATGAGGTTGGCATACATCAGGATGAAATCGTATATGCCGTGCAAGATGGCAGGGCATAGTAATGCGAGAAGTAGGTACCATGTTTTCTTTTCCGGCCTAAACTTGGCGAAGGCGAAGAAATAGCCCATAATGATGGCGAAGAAGAAGTGTGCGGGCACAGCGAAAAGTGCACGGCTCACAGCCACGCCCAAGCCTCCTTGCATGACATACATGATGTTTTCCAATCCTGCAAATCCCAGTCCCACGAAGGCAGCGTATTCAATGCCGTCATAATACTCGTCAAAATAGCGGCTGTTCCAGATGAAGAGATATAGAAAAAGCAATTTGCAAAATTCTTCTGGCAGTCCCGCCAGGAAGAATGCTTGGTAGAATGCCTGCCCGTGAGCGCCAGGGAAAGGCTGCAGATCCGATACGCCAAACACAGACAGCAAAAGCACATCCAAGAGGCCAGCCAGAATGCCGCCTAGAAAAGCTTTCATGAGCTGTCCGAAAGGCTCTTTCTGAAACTGGTCTTTCGCATAGATGTATAACATCAGGAAAACGACCGGCGCAAGCGAAGCTATCAAAATAATCCCCATATATCAACAATAATCTATTATCAATTATTTCTACCGAGCTCTTGCCCCTAACGGGGCTGCTCAAGGAAAACTCTTATCTCTCATCTCTCATCATACCTCCATCCACTCATCAAAATCCTTCTCACTCACCAATCCCAGCTCCAGTGCGGACTCTCTTAATGTAAGTCCCTCTTTCAGCGCGTGTTGCGCGATTTTGGCGGCGTTGTAGTAGCCGATGTGTGGGTTGAGCTTGGTGACGAGCATCAGCGAGTTGTTTAAATGCATGGCGATGCGCTCACGGTTGGCCACCACGCCTTGAAGACAGTGGTCATTGAAGGAGTTGATGACATCGGCCAGCAAACGGGACGATTGCAGGAGATTGCGCCCGATAAGCGGCATGAACACGTTGAGTTGCAAGTGTCCCTGCATAGCACCGGTGGTGATGGCCACGTCATTGCCGATGACTTGGCAGCACACTTGCGACAGGGCTTCGCACTGCGTAGGGTTCACCTTGCCGGGCATGATGGAGGAACCCGGCTCGTTGGCGGGCAGTATTACCTCACCTAGTCCGCAGCGCGGACCGGAGTTCAGCAACCGGAAGTCGTTGGCGATTTTCATCAGCGAGACGGCCAGGCGTTTCAAACTGCCCGACATCTCTGCCATGGAGTCGTGTGTGGCCATGGCTTCGAACTTGTTCGGCGTGTTGGTGAAGCTCAGCCCGGTGAACTTGTTGATGTATTGCAACGCCAGTTTGTCGTATCCTTCTGGCGTGTTGATGCCATTACCCACGGCTGTGCCGCCGATAGGGAGCTCCATGAGATGCTTCAGGCTGCCATGGATTGCGTCCAGACTGTGTTCCAGTTGCGAGAGATGGCCCGACAATTCTTGTCCCAGAGTCAAGGGGGTGGCGTCCATCATGTGCGTGCGCCCAATTTTCTTGATGTCGGCAAACTCTTCAATCTTGACGCGGTAAGTGGCCATCAGTCGTTCAATGGCCGGGATGGTGAACTCCAACAGCATCTTGGTGGCTGCAATCCTCATGCCCGTCGGGAAGATGTCATTGGTGGACTGTGATTTGTTCACGTCGTCGTTGGGCGACAGATAGAGTGGGGAGTCGTCCAATTTGCCCCCGTACATCAACTGCCCGAGGTGCGCGATTACCTCATTGACATTCATGTTTGTCTGGGTGCCAGAGCCGGTTTGCCAGATGTGTAGCGGGAATTGCTCGTCCCATTTGCCTGCCAATATCTCGTCACATGCCTGGACGATGAGGTTGCGTTTGTCTTCCGGAAGCACGCTGAGGTCGCAGTTGGCGCATGCCGCCGCTTTCTTGGCTGTCACGATGCCGTATATGATTTCAATGGGCATCCGTTTCTTGCCGATGACGAAATTCTCCATGGCGCGCTGCGTCTGCGCTCCCCATAATTTGTCGCTCTCCACCCTCATCTCTCCGAGAGTGTCTTTTTCAATTCTGTATGTCATTTTTAGTATGTTGTTGTCGTTTTACCTCATTCACCTCTTTCACCCCATGCACCCCATACACCTAATCATAGAACCTCCACGTGATGCCCAACTCCAGATTCCGTCCTTGCATCGGATAGAACGGTGTGGTCATGTAATTGAATCCGAATACGCCCGCCAGCAGGTTGCCGCCCCTGACGTAGAAGGCGATACGCTCCACACGCAGGGTGAGGTTCAGGTCAAAATACAGGTAATTGCCCACCTGCTCGTTGTCTTCGTGATAGAACTGGTGCATCAGCGGGTTGTAGGCATCGCCGTAATACAAGGTGTTGTACATCAAATCGCCACCCAGCTGGATGTGCAATCTGTTCCTGAAAATCTTGAACTGGTAAGCGACATAGAGTTTGCCGGCAAAGAGCGGCACGGAAATACAGGATTGGGTTGAGTGCTGTACGGCCACGTTGAGGTCCATGTAGAAACCCTTGACCCGTAGCGGGGCGAACAGGTTGAGTTGGACGAGGTTGACGCCCTTGTCGCAGACTTGGGGTTCGCATTTGCTGTTCAAATATACATAGTTGTTCAACATGAAGTAGTTGAAGCTGACTTTGTAGTCGAAAATGGTATAGAAGGCGTTTAGCTTGAGGATGTTCTGCTTTTTCCATGTGTTGGTCCACATGTTATGGTTGCCAACATAGTGGGTCAGAATGAAATCCGGGGATCTGCGGTAGAAATTGGCCTCAAAACCGATATAATGGCGGTGTTTCCGGTTTATGGCGAAAGTGGCGGTGCCGCCTGCGTGGGCATCATTCTTGATGTATTTGAGGAATGAATAGGAGATGTTGCCATAGATGTCCCAAACCTTGAAAAGCCGGATGGAGGTGCGGGCGAACAGTGTGAAACTGTTGGCTGTGTATCGGGGCATGCGGGCGCGCACAAACTCGTGCTGGATGCCGCCAGCGAAGCGGAAAAAGTAGCCACTCTCGCTTTGCCGCATGGTGGGACTGTAGTTGGACCATTGCAGCGTGTTGGCAATTCCATAATAATTGATGGAATCCCTTGTCGTGTCGGTGCTGATAAAGTACCGGTTCTGGTAAAAATCGTTGTTGAGGTTGTAGTCGGAGAAATTGCAGTTCATTTTCTTGAACTGGAACGAATGGGTGATGGTACCGTAATAGCGGTTTTTCTTGTCACGAAGGTTGACATACTGTTGGAAAAGAACATCATGAGTGTTGATGAGAGAGCTGGCATTGCTGAACATGACGTTGAAGTTGCTCAGTGAGGTAGTTAGATTCGCATCTTGGCGGTCACGGTCAATGAAGGAGTGCAAGTCGCTCAACCCGCCGTTCTCCTCTTGCTTGAGATGGTTGAGGATGTACGAGATGGATAACCCGTAGATGCTGTCCTTTGTGTGATAATGCAACTGCCAGTCGGTGTTCAGCATATTGACTTTCTGATGCAGGAAATAGCCTTTGTTGGCCAATCCTGTCAGGTTGAAGGCAAATTCAAAATTCTTGATTTTCTGTGCGTGGGTGGCGAAGATGGCGTGCTCGGCAGTAACTCCGTAATTGTACGAAATAACAGTGTAGCAAGGTTGTACGTTGTAACGTCTGAGATCTTTCTGCTGTTTGAAAAAGAGTTCGAAAGGCAGCTTGATCATAGTGAAGCCCATCTCCCGCTCATAGTCGAAAACGACAGACTTGTGCGCTTGTCCGTTGATGCCGAGCGTCTGATACAGGTTCTGAGGTTCCAGGAATGGGGAAAAATCGGAGGTGTGGAAGATGGAGGTATCTACCAGATGATATTGTAATGGTTTGAAGGTTACAGTGGGGAAGTCGGCGGTATATACGGGCATGTAGGCGGGCGACAGGGCCATCGCGGAGTCAATGGTCCGCGTTTTCTTTTCGGTTTCTTGGGCGTAAATGTGTCCGAAACCGCTGAAAATTAACAATATGACACACATCGGGAACAGTATTCTCCGCCATAGTAAAGTTGTATGCATGTCCAGTTTTTTCATAGCGCAAAAATACAAAAAAATACACACCCCTTTCACCTCCTTCACCCCATTTACCTCTCTACTGCCATTCTGTCAGTAAAATGATTTTGGCAACATTATTGATTAAATGTGTTGTCTTAATAGAAAGGAAAAAACACTATGAACCCGAATAATTTAACGATTAAAACCCAGGAAGTGATTTCTAATGCGCAGATGATTGCTATGCGCAATCAGAACCAGCAGATAGAGACGCTTCATTTGTTGAAGTCCATGTTAGACGTGGACGATAATGTGATACCCTTCCTGTTGAAGAAGCAGGATTGTAACCCTAAGACCATTGCCACTGTTGTGGACCGTGAGATTGCCCGCTTGCCAAAGGTTTCCGGAGGCGATTTTTATCTGGCGGGCAGTGCGCAAACCGCCATGCAGAAGGCCATCATCTTCTGTCAGGACTCCGGCGATGAATTCGTTTCCTTGGAACATTTGCTGTATGGCATCTTCATGTCTAATGACAAGTGCTCCCAGATATTGAAGGATGCCGGCATGACGGAGAAAGGGCTGAAGAGCGCCATCACGGAGCTGCATCAGGGCAGCAAGGTGACGAGTGCCTCCAACGAGGAAACGTACAATGCGCTGAACAAATACGCCAAGAATTTGAACGACATGGCCCGCCAGGGCAAACTCGATCCGGTGATTGGCCGTGACGAGGAGATTCGGCGAGTGTTGCAAATCTTGTCCAGAAGAACCAAAAACAACCCGATTCTGATTGGTGAAGCCGGTGTGGGTAAGACTGCTATTGCCGAGGGCCTGGCCCAACGTTTGGTAAGCGGTGATATTCCGGAAAATCTGAAAACCAAGAAGTTGTATTCGCTGGATATGGGCGCGCTGATTGCCGGTGCCAAGTACAAAGGCGAGTTTGAAGAGCGTTTGAAGGGCGTGGTCAACGAAGTGATCCAATCCAACGGCGAGATCATCCTATTCATCGATGAAATCCACACGCTCGTGGGTGCGGGCGCGTCGGGCGACGGAGCCATGGATGCTGCCAACATCTTGAAACCGGCACTGGCCCGTGGTGAGCTTCGTTCCATCGGTGCCACCACCCTGGACGAATACCAGAAATACTTCGAGAAAGACAAGGCACTCGAGCGTCGTTTCCAGCCCGTCAAGATTGAAGAACCAGACAAGTATTCTGCTATCTCCATTTTGCGTGGATTGAAAGAACGTTACGAAAATCACCACAAGGTGAAGATTCTGGACGAGGCCATCATTGCCGCCGTGGAGCTGTCGCAACGCTATATCGGCGACCGTTACCTCCCCGACAAAGCCATCGACCTGATTGACGAGGCTGCTGCAAAGTTGAAACTGGAGATTAACTCTGTGCCGGAAGAACTGGACGAAGTGGAACACAAAATCAGCCAGCTGGAAATTGAGCGCGAGGCCATCAAGCGCGAAAATGCAACTGAAAAAGTGGAGGAGTTGAGCAAGAAAATTGCTGAATTGCAGGAAAAACGCAATGAAATCTCCACCAAATGGCGCAGCGAGAAGGATATTATGGACAAAATCCAGCACTGTAAGGACGAAATCGAAACTTATAAACTGGAGGCTGCCAATGAAGAGCGCCAGGGCAACTACGGTCGTGTGGCCGAATTGCGCTACGGTCTCATCAAGAGCGACGAAGACCAAATTGTGAAGTTGCAGAAGGAACTCGAGACCTTGCAGGGCGACGATGCCATGATTGACGAAAAGGTTAGCGCCGACGATATTGCCGAGGTGGTGGCCCGTTGGACCGGAATTCCCGTTACCAAGATGATGCAGAGCGAGAAATCCAAGTTGCTGCATTTGGAAGAAGAACTTCATAAGCGCGTGGTGGGCCAAGATGAGGCTATTTGCGCTGTGGCAGACGCTATCCGCCGGAGTCGTGCTGGGTTGCAGGACGCCAGACGCCCTATAGGATCGTTTATCTTCATGGGCACCACGGGTGTGGGTAAAACCGAGCTGGCTAAGGCTTTGGCAGAATATCTGTTCAATACGGAAGACGCCATGATTCGTTTCGACATGAGCGAATTCCAGGAATCCTACTCTGTGTCCCGTCTCATTGGTTCGCCCCCAGGCTACGTGGGCTATGATGAGGGTGGCCAGCTGACGGAGAAAGTGCGTCGCAAACCCTATTCCGTGATCTTGTTTGACGAGATTGAAAAAGCGCATCCGGACGTGTTCAACGTGCTGTTGCAGGTCTTGGACGACGGAAGACTGACGGACAACAAGGGTAGGGTGGCCGACTTCAAGAATACCATTATCATCATGACCTCCAACTTAGGTTCCAATATCATCCAGGAGAACTATGCCGACAGAGCCAATTTCTCCGATATGGAAGTCTTTGAACGCACCAAGGCTGAGGTGACCGACTTGCTCAAGAAGACGCTGAAACCTGAGTTTTTGAATCGTATTGACGAGATTGTGATGTTCCAGCCGCTTTCCAAACGCGAGATACGTTCCATCATCGACCTGCAAATCAGTCAGCTTGAGAAGTTGCTGGATCCGCGAAACATCAAGCTGGAATTCAGCAGATACGCGCTCGATTTGTTGCTGCAGCTTGGATACGATCCCGTGTATGGCGCGCGTCCGCTCAAGCGAGTCATCCAGAAGCGGATTCTGAACGAGCTTTCCAAGATCATCCTCGCGGAGGACATCGACCGCGATTGCACCATCATGGTGGATTCGGTGGAGGACGGCAAGTTCGTGTTCTATAAGAAATAAATGTAACATCCTATGTTGATAACAAAGGCGGCGGAGCTTGACTCCTGCCGCCTTTTTTGTTATCTTTGCGGACTGAAATTTTGAAGAATGACCGACAACTATCTCTTATTAGGAGCAAAGAAACGGCTGATTGAGGAGCTTCGTCAGAAGGGCATCACGGACGAGAATGTGCTAAAGGCCTTTGACAAGGTGGAACGGCACCGCTTTGTGGAGTCGTTTCTGTGGGACAAGGCTTACGAAAACAAAGCTTTGAAGCTGATGAATGGGCAAACCATCTCGCACCCCTACACAGTGGCGTTTCAGTCACAGCTACTGCTGGTACAGCCAGGCGACAAGGTTCTGGAGATTGGCACGGGCTCGGGCTTTCAGGCAGCGATACTCAGCGCCATGGGCGCGCGCGTGTTCTCCGTCGAGCGCCAGCAGCAACTGCACCTGAGTGCCAAGCGCCTGCTCGAGAAACTGGACGACCGCATCGTGCTCTACTACGGCGACGGCTTCCAGGGCTATCCGAAATTCGCCCCGTACTCCAAAATCATCGTCACGTGCGGTGCTCCGGAGGTCCCTGCGGCCCTTCTGCAGCAATTGGCCGTGGGCGGCATCATGGTCATCCCCGTGGGCGACGAGTCGCATACCATGAAGCGCATCGTCAAAGTCGATGACAATCAATATGACGAGGAAACCTTCGGCGACTTCCTCTTCGTCCCCATGCTCAAAGAACGGGTTAACGTGAGGTGAAAGGGGTGAATGAGGGGACAGGAAACAGGGTTCAGTATTCAGTTAAGAAACTAAGAAATTAAGATAGTCCATTTTCAATTCTCAATTCTCAATTCTCAATTCTCAATTATCTCTAAACTCTAAACTTTAAACTCTAAACTATCATCATGACATCCGCATTAATCTTCGCCGCCGGCTTGGGCACAAGACTTTATCCGCTTACCGCCAACCGCCCCAAAGCGCTGGTTTGCTATGAGGGAAAGACCTTGTTGGAGCATGTGCTCGACAAGATCATCGCCGCCGGTATTCATGATATTGTGGTCAATGTGCACCACTTCCCAGACCAGATCATAGACTTTCTGAAGGCACATCCCAAGGACGCTCGCGTGCGCGTGTCGGACGAGCGCGCGTATCTGCGCGATACGGCAGGTGGCCTCAAGTTCGCCGCACCGCTTTTCGCTAACAGCGACCACGTGCTGCTGCACAATGTGGATATCCTCTCCAATATCGACCTGGCAAAGTTGGTGGAACACCATGTTGCCTCCGGCGCAGATGCCACGCTTGCGGTGCGTGACCGCAGCACCGCACGTTATCTGCTCTTCGATCCTGAGGACCTGTCACTGTGCGGCTGGCGGAATGTACAAACGGGCGAGGAAATCCTGCCCCGGAATATTCCCGATGCCATCCCCTTGGCATTCAGTGGAATTCATGTGGTGAATCAGAAAGTTATGAACAATTTGCCTACTGTGGAGAAGAGTTCCATCGTGCCTTTTTATGTTCATAAGGCCGGAGAATTGCACATTCAAGGCTATTGGCATCAGAAAGATGATTGGATGGATGTCGGAAAGTATAAAGACTTTTGTAATATATTGAAATAAAATCAGTTAAATCTATTCATATCCCGTTAAAACAGTCTTTGTTTTACACTATTTTTTTTAAAAATCAAGGGTGTCAAGGCAGTTTTTTTAACTTTTTTTTGTTCATTTTTGCAGTCTGGAAAAACGAATGAGAGGATATTGTTAATAACCTCTTTTATAGTGAAATAAAATAGATTGCTTGCGTATGGATAAGATTACCCGGGATTATGTTCAGATTTGGCAGAATTGCCTGCACACTATAGCTGATATTGTAGGAGAAGAAGCATACGAAACATGGTTTGCCCCTATCGTGCCTGTTTCTTTGGAAGATAACACTTTGGTGCTGCAGCTGCCGAGTCACCTCTATTATGAATTTTTGGAGGAACACTATGTGAAAGTGTTGAAGAGTGTGATTCGTAAAGAACTTGGACAGTCGGGTAAACTCAAGTACCGCATCCTGATGGAGAAGCAAGAGGATCCGCACAAGGCGAAGACCATCACGTTGCCTTCCCACCATCGTCCTGCGGTAAGCAATCCTCCTACGTTGGCTCCCATTGATGTCTATAACACTTCCAATAAGGAAATCCCGGATCCTTTCGTTTTGCCTGGCATCCAGAAGCATAAAATCCCGTCCAATCTTATCGATACGCTGACTTTTGATAACTATGTGGAGGGCGATTGCAACCGTCTGGCCCGCTCGGCTGGTTGGGCTATTGCGCAAGCCCCGGGGCAGACTTCCTTCAACCCCCTGTTTATTTATTCGGATGTGGGTTTGGGAAAGACGCACCTCGTGAACGCTATCGGTATCCAGACCAAGATCAATTTCCCGGACAAAACAGTGGTGTATGTCAGCTCGGATACCTTCTATCAACAATATATTGAAGCCATCAAGAACAAAAATGTGCCCGATTTTATCTGGTTTTACCAGTCGGTGGACATGCTGATTATTGATGATATTCAGTTTATCTCCGGCGGCAAGGCCAAGACGCAGGAGGCCTTCTTCCATATTTTCAACTCATTGCACCAAAAAGGCAAGCAGATTATCATCACCTCAGACAAGTCGCCGGTGGAGATTTCTGGTTTCGAGCCTCGTCTGCTGAACCGCTTCAAATGGGGCTTGACGGCTGACCTGCAAGTGCCGGACTTGGAGACGCGTATCGCCATCATCAACAAGAAATTGGAGAACAACGGCATCAGCTTCCCGAAAGAGGTTGTGGACTATTTGGCGTTGTGCATCACGTCCAACACCCGCGAGCTGGAAGGCGCCATGATCGCCATTCTGGCGCAGGCTTCCCTGAACCACAAGGCCATCACCGTTGAACTGGCCAAGGAGATGGTGGACAAGTACGTGAAAACCAACGCGAAGGAGATTTCTATCGAGTATATTCAGAAGATTATCTGCGACTACTTCAAGATTTCCACTGACGCCATCAATGCCAAGACGCGTAAGCGCGAGATTGTGCAGGCCCGTCAGCTGAGCATGTATTTTGCCCGCAAGTACACGAAATTGCCGCTTTCCATCATCGGCGCGTACTGTGGCAACAAAGACCACGCAACCGTTCTGCATGCTTGCCGTACAGTCAACAATCTGTACGAAACAGACAAGAAAATGAAGCTTTACGTGGATGATATTGACATAAAAATGAAGTTGTAATTTTTTTCATTTTTTTCGCTTGCATATCTAAATATTATTACTTATCTTTGCCGCTGGCAAAAAAAGTTCTATTATGAAAAAACGGTGGATATGCAACGAACTCCCTGATAATGCGGCTGTAGAAAGGCTTGCATCGCGCTTGTCCATAGAAAAACCGCTTGCGGCGTTGCTGATTCAAAGAGGCATCAACACGCCCGAGGCGGCCGAGGATTTCTTTAATCCTGACATCAGCAGACTGCACAACCCTTTCTTGATGAAGGACATGGACAAGGCGGTCAAACGTCTGTCCGACGCTATCATCGATAATCAGAAAATCCTCGTTTACGGTGACTACGACGTGGACGGGACCTCCGCCGTTGCCCTGTTGTACTCCTTCCTTTGCGAAATCATCGGATCCGAATCCAAGAACCTAGTGGAGTATTATGTGCCCGACCGTTATTCCGAAGGCTACGGCATCTCTGAACAGGGCGTGGAATACTGCCGTGACAATAATGTGAACTTGCTGATATCCCTCGACTGCGGCATCAAAGCCAATGACAAAGTGGAACTTGCCAACAAATACGGTATCGATGTCATCGTGTGCGACCACCATCTGGAAGGCGATGAACTGCCTCCAGCGGTTGCCATCCTTGACCCCAAACGTAAAGATTGCCCCTATCCCTATAAAGAACTTTCTGGTTGCGGCGTGGGCTTCAAACTGATTCAGGGCTATTGCCAGAAATTCAAATTGCCTGATCAGCTGTGGCTCTCCCGTATGGATTTGGTGGCTATCAGTATCGCCTCCGACATCGTGGCTATTACGGGTGAGAACAGAATTCTGGCCCATTTCGGCCTCGAGATTATCAATAAATTCCCTCGGGTGGGTATAAAATCCATCTTGGATCAGGCAGGTATCAAACTGCATTATCCCTTCAAGGAGGAAACCATTTTCTCCCGCGTTATCTCCATTTCCGATCTTGTTTTCTATGTGGGACCGCGTATCAACGCTGCTGGCAGAATGAAGAGTGGCCGTGAGTCGGTCAGACTTTTCATCAGCGAAGACGAGTATAAGTCTGTGGATATCGGCAAGCGTATCAATACCCTCAATGAGGAACGTAAGGAACAAGACCGAAACGCTACGGAAGAAGCTATCCATACGATTCGAACATCGCATGAATACATCAATCGGAAGAGTATCGTTATTTACAATCCCAACTGGTTCAAGGGTATCATCGGTATTGTGGCATCCCGTTTGGTGGAGGTCTTCTATAAACCGACTATCGTCTTGACCAAGTCTTCCGATGGCCTCATTACTGGCTCCGCCCGTTCGGTTAAGGAATTCAATATCTACGATGGCATTGACTATTGTTCAGACTTGTTGGAGCACTTCGGAGGACACAAGTTTGCTGCAGGTCTTTCTATGAAAGAGGAGAATTTGGAGGAGTTTATAGAGAAATTTGAGCAATATGTGAGCGATAATCTGGAAGAATCCTCTTTTGTTCCGGAAATCTCCGTGGATATGCCATTGGATTTGTCAGAAATCACGCACAGCTTCCTCAATAACTTGAAACGTTTTGCCCCGTTCGGTCCGGGCAACATGGAACCGATTTTCCAGTCCAACAACGTGGTGGACGAAGGTGTGGCTCGCATCGTCGGCGACAAGCATCTCAAAGCACGGGTGCAGTATCCTGACAGAGTTGTCAAACCTATCGATGTGATTGCTTTCAACCAAAAGGATAAGCTGGAGATGATCAAGGACAACAAGACGTTCGATGTCCTGTATCATGTGGAGGAGAATGTGTGGAACAATGTGGTGAATATCCAGCTCAACGTGAAGGATATCCGCCCGAGCAACGGCAACGAGCAATAAGGCTACGGCAGTAGCAAATCTTCAATTTTTACTTTAGGGACGTAATGGGTGCCGTCTTGACGATAGTACCTGTGGTCGTCGTTTTCTCCGATTTCGGTGAGGCGGATGCTTTCACTGCCTTTTCCGATAGCCAGGATGAGCAGGGGTTCGTAGGGAAGCTGGAATGCTTCCGTGATACGCTCTTTGTTGAAAGCGCCGATGATGATGCCGTTGTATCCGAGCTCCACGGCTTTCAACAGCATGCTTTGGACCGCAATGCCGGCATCAATGTCCACCAGTTTGTTCTCGGCTATGGTGCTGCATACGATGATGAAGGCTTCAGGTTCCGTGCCCTGGAGTGGCAGGTGTAGCTTCGGCAGCGCGCCGCCCAACTTGATGTTGGCTAAAACCACGTCCGCACCGCTGTCGCGCGTCACCAGCTTGAATCGCAAAACCTGCTGGTTGCGTGCCGATGGAATCTTGTTGTTGACCCCGACAATGCTCTTCAGTGCTTCCAAGCTCACCACCCGTTGCTTGTCGTAGCCCCGGTAGCTGCGATTTTTCAGCAGCAGCGTGTCCAACGACTGCCCGACAGTTTTGATGACGGTCTTTTTCTTGCCGTTATGAAATTCATCAAGCTTTTTTTCCAAAAAATTATCCGCCATGAGAATAGGGTGAAAGGGTGAAAAGGGTACAAGGGGTGAAAGGAGTATAAGAGTAAAAGAGAGGAAGAGTAGAAGAGTAGAATGTAAAGTCAATTATACGGCCAACGGCCAATTAGTACGTGGTGTAGGACAGCTCCAGTCTGAGCCGTTTGTCGTCGGTGAGTTGAGGACCGCCGAACATGAGACGATTGGCGCGCACGCCGGAACCTTTGACCACCAGGTTGATGGAGTTGGAGAGGTCGGCGTTCTGCAGGATGAGGTTCTGCACGTATTTGGTGACACGGAACCGGTATTCATGCTTTTGGGAATCGTATGTGCCACCGAAATAAGATGAGCTGGTATAATATTCATCATCAGGAAGATACATAATGCTTCCCGAATTGGCGTTGATGCCTTGGATAGAGAGGGATGCGGGATGTATCAGATATTGCTCGTTGGGGGAGACATCCGTGATGACCAGTTCAGCCTTGTTGATGACCACACGGTTGTTCAGTCGGGAGAAAGCCTGCTGAAGATGCGGGAATGTGAGGCGTGTCTTGACGCCGCCAGAGGCTTGGACGAACAGGATTTCTTCCCCGATAGCGTGTTGCCCGTTCAGTACTTGCTGGACGAAATCAGGATAGCTGGAGCTTTGGTAGTTGTGGGAGAAGTGGGTGAAACGTGCACAATCGCTGTTGCAAGCGAAATCATATTTCAAGTGTGAACTGGACTCGTTATGATAATATAAAGAAATGCAGGACAGCGCACTGGTCATATTGGTGATGAGCATGTAGCCGGTGGAGCCTGTATGGGATATGGTTTCGATGCAGAGTCCTTTGAAGAATTGCTGGAAACTGCTGTTACTGAGCATGTGAGCTTGGTTGTTGAGCAGATACTGTCCAAAAGCCTGTGACAGCCGGATGCGAAGGTGTGGATTGTACGAGTTGGTGTCCACAACGACATTCGTTTTGGGCTGGATAGTGTAGCTGGTCAAACTGTAGTTCAGCGGAGTGGCATCGTGGTTGAGTGTGCTGAAGTGGTAATATTTCTCATCGGATGACATGTCTTCTGTCAGCCTGTACACGCGGATGCCGACGCGGGAGTTGGTGTCGCCGTAGTAAGACGACAGTTGGAGGGTCAGCACTACGGAATCCACCACAGGGTTGGTGCCGAAATTGACGGCAGAGCCGCTCAGGGCGAATTGTGCGTAAGTGGCGGCCTTGCTGTCTCCGAAGACGGGGTCGTGGAGTTCACCGACGAGGTTGGAAGAGAGCTTGCTTGTCAAGATGGTGTCTTCCAGGCAGGAGTATGCGACAATGGTCGTGGTGTCGTTGAAATCCGTGCCCACTTCGTCAATCAGGCCTAACCCGATAGATGATACATCGTGTTGGCACGCAGAGAAGCAGCCGATAATGGCGGCAAGTAGAATGGAAAGGAAATACTTTTTCATCGCAGTTTATTCCGTTTCAGAAGACTCAAGCAGAATTTGGTCGTAGAACTCGTCGTACATGTCCACGTAGTTGTCGTCATCGGGGTGTTGCAGAACGGGCTTGCCGGATTGTTCCACGTAGGTGATGATTTTTTTCTTGGTGTCTATTGTGAGGGCGACAGCGTCGGCGTAATCTACTGCCAGTTGGATGATCTGGTCGTAGCCGGGCGCTCTGAAATGGGTCAGACACTTGCTCGGAATGCCGGTCAGGCGCAGTTTCTTTGCAAAGTTGGGGGAGAATTTCTCCTTGAAAGCGTCGGGCATGATGGAATAGACGATCTTGGTGCCTTGGAACAAGGGGTTGTCCTTGTAGAGTGTCTTGATGAACAGGGGCACCAGTGCGGAAATCCAGCCGCTGCAGTGGATGATGTCAGGTTCCCAGCCCAGTTTGCGGACGGTTTCCACCACACCTTTGGCGTAGAAAATGGCCCGTGAGTCGTTGTCGGGGTAGAAGTTGCCCTCTTCGTCGTAATAAGGGGTCTTTCTTTTGAAAAAGTCTTCACTGTCTATGAAGTAAATCTGCATGCGGACATTCTGCAGGGAGGCCACTTTGATGATCAGCGGATGGTCGGTGTCCTCGATGATGATGTTCTGTCCCGACAGCCGTATCACCTCGTGAAGCATGTGCCGGTGCTCATTGACACACCCGAACTTGGGCATGAACGTGCGGATTTCGTTCTCGCGCTCCTGGATGCCCTGGGGGAGATAACGACAAATGTTGGAGATGTACCCTTCAGGGAAGTAAGGGTATATCTCAGGGGTGATGAATAGGACTTTCTTCTGCGCCATTTTATATATAAATTTTCAAGGTTGCAAATATACGATATTTTTTTGAAAAAAAATATTTTTTTTGAAAAATGATTTGCCGTATGAAAAAAAGTGTATTTTTGCCGCCGCAAACGAGCCCAGGTGGTGGAATTGGTAGACACGCTACTTTGAGGGGGTAGTGGGAGTACTCCCGTGCAAGTTCGACTCTTGTCCTGGGCACGCAATGAAAAGCACCCGAATCGGGTGCTTTTTTTTGTCCGCAACTGAAACATTTTGTACTTTTGCCCCTCGTAATGATATCGGATATGGAATCGGAAGTGGTTAAACCTGAACGTCTTGAACCCTTGTGGAATGCCAATTATATCAAGGTTTGGATTGCCAACTTCATGATTTTCTTTTCCTTCATGTTGCTGACGCCATTGCTCCCTCTTTACTTGAAGGATACTTTCGCGGCTGACAAGCAGATGATAGGTGTTGTGTTGTCGGGTTATACGCTTTTCGCGTTGCTTATCCGTCCGTTTAGCGGTTTTTTTGTGGACAGTTTTCCCAGAAAGATGGTCTTGCTCGTGTGCTATGGTTTGTTCAGCATCCTGTTCGGAGGTTACCTGCTGGCGGGCTCACTCTTGTTGTTTGCCATTGTACGCACGCTGCATGGCGCACCTTTCGGAGCGTCCACTGTGTCCAACAGCACAGTGGCTATTGATGTGCTGCATCCCTCAAGAAGAGCGGAAGGGATTGGCTATTACGGACTTAGTAATAATATTGCCTCTGCCATTGCCCCGGCTTTGGCCATTTATATCCTGCAGCTTACCCGCAATTACGACGTGTTGTTCTGGTTGGCTTTTCTTACATCGGCAATAGGCTTTGCCGTCAATGCATCGCTGAAGTTGGAATCGCGCGAGCTTGTCAAGGGAAAACCGAAGATTTCATTGGATCGTTTTTTCCTGTTGAAAGGGTGGAGCGAGGCACTGACAATGGTCTGCTTTGCCTTTTCATATGGTGTGTTGGCTACGTATGTGGCTATCTACGGAAAAGAAGAACTTGGAATAAGCGGCGGCTCTGCCCTGTTTTTTATGCTACTGTCACTGGGGCTGATCCTGTCCCGTCTGGTGGGAGGCCGCTCTCTTCGCCAAGGTAAGATAACGCAAAATGCCGCCGTCGGTGTCTCTATTTCTGTTTTCGGTTATCTTCTGTTTGCACTGTTGCACAATCCGATTGGATATTACGGTGCCGCGTTGGTCATCGGTCTGGGTAACGGCCACATGTGGCCCGCCTACCAGAACATGTTCATCAACCTGGCCCCACACACCCAGCGCGGCACGGCCAACTCTTCAGTGCTTATCAGCTGGGATGTGGGTATGGGATTGGGAATATTGGTTGGTGGAGTTCTGTCTGAACATTTCGGCTATCACAGCGCCTTCTGGGCAGCATGGCTGGTTAATGTGTGTGGCGTGGCAGGATTCTTCGGATACGTGCGTAACAGCTTTTTGAAGAATAAGTTGCGATAACCATCCGACTTTTTATTGTCTTATTTGCAATTGATAAACAAAAAATGTATATTTGCATTTTCAATTTGTGATTATGACCATAAAAGAAGTCTCTACTCCGCAAGAAATCAAGATGTTTGTACAATTTCCAAAACAGTTGTACAAGGACTGTCCATATTTTGTGCCGGCATTGGAAAAAGGGGAGATGAAAATCATGACCCAGCATCCGGCTCTGGCGTTTTGCGATGCCAAATTCTGGCTGGCGTTACGCGACGGCAAGGTAGTGGGGCGCATCGGCGGTGTCATTAACCGGAAGTGCAACGAACAGAAAGGGCAGAAGCGTGTGCGTTTCGGCTGGTTTGATGTGATTGACGACCTTGAGGTGGCTCGCGCGCTGCTTGACACGGTGGAAGAGTGGGGTAGGGCTCAAGGCATGGACACGATTTCCGGTCCCTCCCGCTATTCCAACATGGAGAAGCAGGCTATGCTGGTGGATGGTTTTGAAGCTATGCCCTCCATCTGCGCAGATTACAATTATCCATACTATCCGAAACTCGTGGAACAGCTGGGCTTTGAAAAAGAGGTGGACTATGTCCAGTATAAGGTGCCTGTGAACGAGGTTCCGGAGCGCATCAAGAAACTCTCAGCCCTGATGGCGGAAAAATATCACGTCCACTTGCGCTATTTCAAGAATAAGAAGGAACTGAAGGATTCCGGAATGGAGTTTTTCCAGGCTCTTAATCAGAGTTACGCGAATATCTATAATTTTATCCCTTTGACGGACGAGGAGATAAAATGGGCGGTGGATGAGAATTTCCAAGTGGCCAATGTGCAGTTGTCTTCCATGCTGGAGGATGAACACGGCAAGCTGGTCGGTTTCGCGTTCTGTCTGCCCTCGTTGAGTGAGGCTTATCGCAAAGCCAACGGCAGCCTCTTTCCGTTCGGCTGGATACACATCCTGCGGGCATTGAAGCACAACCAATATGTGGATATGTTCCTCACGGGTGTGTTGCCGGAATACCACAACAGCGGTATTCATGCCATCTACCACCAGCAATTGCATGAGGCGTTCTTGGCCAACGGCTACAAATTCGCTTTTTCTTCACAGCAGCTGGAGCATAATACGGCGTCCCGCATCTGGCCGAGATATGGCGCAGAGCTGATGGCCCGGAGAAGATGCTACAAAAAAGTTATGGGCAATGAGTAGCGATTCGTTACGTTATGCTTTGGTGACGGGTGCGAGCCGTGGCTTGGGCAAGGATATTGTCCTGGAGCTCGCCCGCCGCGGCATACCTACAATACTGGTGGGTACCAACGAGCGTGTGCGTGCGGTATGCGACGAGATTGTGACCACCTTTCACGTGCGCTCCGAGTGCTATATCACCGACTTGACCAAGCGTGAGAATGTATTGAAGATGGCGGAGGCCATCAATTGCCAGTTTGAGGTTTTCATGCTAGTCAACAATGCCGGGGTGGGTGGCACGCATGGCTTTGAAGATGCCAGTGTCGAGTATTTGGAAAACATCATCGATCTGAATGTCCGCTGCACCGCATTACTCACGCACCAGCTACTACCAAATCTCAAACGGCAGCCCAAAAGCTACATTCTGAATGTGGGCAGCATGGCCGCGCACACGCCCACGGGTTTCAAGACTGTCTATCCCGCCAGTAAGAGCTTTGTTCTTTCCTTCTCGTTGGGCTTGCGCGAAGAACTCAAAGGTACGCCAGTGTCAGTGAGCGTGGCTTCCCCGGGCGCGATGGCCACAAATCCGGAGGTGACAGAGCGTATCTTGAAACAAGGCTTTTTCGGGAAATTCACACTCAAGTCCACCGAAGCCATTGCGCGCAAATGCGTACGACAGACATTACGGAGGAAACGCATGATTGTCATCAATCCGTTTAGCTATTTCCTTTCTTCTCTGATACCCAATGCGTTGAAAACACCAATCCTGTCCAAAATCGTGCGACGGGAAATCCAAAAATAGAATCGTTTTTATTAATTATCCTAAAAAATTAATCATTATGTTAACAAGAAAAGAACTTAGAGCTGCGGCTCGCAATGAACTCTCCGGTTTCTGGACCATGCCGGTGTTGGCTACACTGGTGTATTTTTTGATTTCATCCTTTTGCGGAGTGCCTAACGCGCTCAATGCAGCATTTCCACATTCTTCTGCTGCAATCGCTTTTTCGAGTACAAGTATGTTGATTTCCCTATTTGTATTGATTCCGCTGGCGTATGGTTTTACGCTCTGCTTCCTGCAATTTATTCGTGGAAGCAAAGAGGATACAGTGGAACGCATGTTTGACGGGTTCAAAACTTATGGACGCGCTATAGGTGTGCAACTCCTCACGGCCATCTTTATATTATTGTGGGCGGTGCTGTTGATAATCCCTGGAATTATCAAGTCTTTTGCTTATGCTATGACGATCTATATTTCCAAGGATCATCCTGAACTCTCTGCCAATGAGTGTATTGAGAGAAGTATGGATATGATGAAGGGGCACAAATGGGAACTCTTCATGCTTTATCTTAGTTTCATCGGCTGGTTCATCCTGTGCTTGTTTACGATGGGTATAGGTTTCTTGTGGCTGATTCCATACGTAAATGTTACGGTGTCAAAGTTTTATGAGGAACTGAAAGCACAGGAGGAAGCGGAAATGGCGGCGATGATAGATTAGAGATTAGAGATTAGAGATTAGAGATTAGAGAGGATTGCTACCATCCGTTCTAGCCAAACACGATCCGTTTCGTCGAAGGTGTTGTAGTGCTCGCTGTCGATGTCGAGCACGGCGATGATTTTGCCGTCGCGTTGACACAAATATAAGATATACTAAGTCCCATCCTGAGATGTTACATACAGTTTGTCTGGTTTAACATTTGAATAGTGTTTTATTACACCTGTTGATTCCTTCACTTCCCACTTGTCCTTCCCATTTGGGTCAAAGACTTTTACTGGATTGTCGCTACAATAAACATAGATTGATTTGTGAGTATATTTGTTACTCATCGGATCGACATTCAGCCAGATGCTCAAATCGCTGCTGTAATACCTTGAACCAAACCGACGAATGAGCGAATGCCAAGCCAAACTCGTTTAGCATTGGCTGAGCGAAGCGAGGTAACAGAATAGCCGATTTCTGAGTCCTTCTCTTTTGTGGAGAAGGTGAAGCTTGCTGAAAACAAGGTTTTTATGGGGTAATATGTTGATACTGGGGTGTTCATACGCCGTGAAATTACAAAATAATTGAACATGGCACAGATCCTTGCTGTTGTATAGTGTAGGTGTTGAGTGTGACGGAGCTTGAAATGTGCCACCGCAAAAAAGACGTGCGAGCAAAAAAATGCCAAGATGAAAATACTGAAGGCTGTTAATGTGACTTTGTTATCCCTCCTATATCCTTGATTATAACACTTATAAAAGGACAGTTTAATGATTTTAACGAATCCATTTGCTTATACACATCAGGGTCGATAACATCTTTTGCGCGAACATACTCATAATCGTATGATATTAAATGAAATACCACTTTATCTTGTTTGGCCGGCGGATCGTTTTCTGTAAAAACATGGAGAACATTGTCATTATCGCAAAAAATATGAATAGTGCAAGTGTTGGATGCAAGCATATAGTCCTTTTGAGGATAACATAATTTCCGATATTTATACGGCATAATATAGCATCCGTTGTCTGTTTTCCAAAATGTAAAACACCTATTTCCTATTTTAAGGTAATCACGCATCTCAAAATCAGCAAACCAGAGCACTGAAACAATCGATAAAATGATTATTGTAGTAAAAAAGCATCCTTTTGCACAGCCCTTTGTTATCATAGCTTTATCTTTTTAAATGAGGTACTAATGGTCCTAACTGCATTCGAAAAGTTTTGTCCGTCTTATGTTGCTTCTCGCCAGCATTGAATCCCAATCTTTGGGCACTTTGAGACACATTACTTTCTGGATTCCAGTTTCCTTTAATTACATTTTTTATACCTGTTTGATATCCGTCAAATCCCAAGCGAGTTACAGTCCAGCTTAATCCTTTTCGACCGGACACATAACCTGCTGCATAATTTCCTATATCTCTAGCAGAAGCATAAACGGTCTTGCCATCAATATTAACTGGCATACCTCTATTTACATTTTTATCATCAGCACCACCCTGAACCTTGAAATCATACTTTTCGTCACCATGCGTTGCATGGAACATATAGGAGAATAATCCAGGATTGTCAGATTTCACACCATTTAAAAAATCTTGTCCAGAGTTGTCAGTCGGATCAATAACCGCACCTTTAACAACATTGCCTTCTTCATTAAAAAAAGAGTAATCAGTCATTGTTTGTCCTAAAACGTCTCCTGTGCGTTTTCCATCTTTCACAATATAGATGTTCCTATCCTTGTTTAATGAACCGCCAACTACCGTGTATGATCCATCATCATTAGCAGTCACTTCAATCTCTTCCCCGTTCGGATCCACCAACTTAATGGGGTTGTTCGCACAATAAGTATAGGGTGAAAGTGAAGGATACTTGTCACTCATCGGATCGACGCTCAGCCAGATGCTTAGGTCGGAGCTGTAATACCTTGAGCCAAAGTAAGAATAGCCGGTTTCAACATCCTTCTCTTTTGCGGAGAAGGTGAAACTTGCTGAAAACGAGGTTTTTATGGGGCGATATGTCAATACTGGGGTGTTCATTTCGCCGCGAAATTACAAAATAATTGAACATGGCACAATTCTCTTGCTGGTGACATTGATTGTGCAGTAAGGGACACATCAAATATTATCCCTCACTGGTATGGAAAAAATATTTGAGCTGATGAAAAGTAAGAAAAACATCAATTATTGATAAACTCTACATATTTGCGCAATATCATCTTTACACACTGATGTAGACAGGAACTATTTTTTCATCTCATTGACTGATCTCACTCTTTTTGTACATACAGAATCATCTTTCCAAATAATTTCAGTTCGGGTATAACATGAAAATTGTTGAAGAAAAAGTATTGCCTGCTCATTGCCCTGATTGGCAGCTTTATACGCATATCTAAAACATTTTTTCATTGATTTTTTGCACCCTTCACCGTTAAGATAATACGAGATAAGCATCACCATGGCTGCCGTGTCCCCTTGATCTGCCGCTTTTTTTATATAAACGAAAGATTTATGTTTAGATGCTGGTATCCCATATCCATGGTAATAGCAGATACCCATTTTCCGTAACGATGCTATATTACCTAAGGATGCTGCTTTATTATATAGATAAAAAGCTTTGTCATAAGATTGTGTTCGGGCCTCACTTCCGTAAAAATATTCTTCTGCCTCCAAATATATCCAGTATGCTTGACCCGTACACGTCACGGAAAGTCCTATTATTATTAGTAAAATAAGCTGTTTTTTCATCATAGGATTCAATATGTTTTCTTTTTGCAAACTTCAAAAGGCGTCCATTGAAAAGAATTTGGCATATATGGTTTCCCTTTTCGATTGAGCATTGGAACAAAATATGTAGAATTATCGGGATTCCTAAAAGTATAACCTGTTCGGTAAGGCAACCCCATCTCTTTTCGCATACAGTTTTCTCTATAAACAGCTCTCCATTCCGAACGACTTCCTTTGTTTGGACATAAATCCCTCAATCCTTTTGTGTTTTTTGCGTTGTCATAAACATGTGAGAATTCGTGCCCCAAATCGGCAGTGCTGTTTTTTTGTTCTCCAGCAGTTGTTTCAATATTAGTTCCTTCGGAATTCCAACGAATGGTCTGACTAACAAACTCGCCTGATTCGGAATCTAAAGTTAGGTTATCACAAGTACTTTTGGAACCACTTTCGATTATCACGTCTTTATTATCAGAATCTTCAAAAAAGCCAATCAATCTGTTCCCGGTTTTTGTCCCTTTTAGTTTATCAATAGCATTTCCCGCTTTTGATAAAAAAGAGCCAGATTCAGGTGTATATATATTCCCTTCTTTTGTATAAAAATTACCATTGTTGTATTTGTATCTAACACCATCGTCTCCAACAATCCAAATCTCCTCCCCATTCGGATCCACTAACTTTATCGGGTTGTTCGCGCAATACGCATACGGGCTCAAATTCGGATATTTGTCACTCATCGGATCGACGCTCAGCCAGATGCTTAGGTCGGAGCTGTAATATCTTGAGCCAAAGTAAGAAAAGCCGGTTTCGGCATCTTTCTCTTTTGCGGAGAAGGTGAAACGGGCGGCATAATCGGTTATCCGCTGGTTCACGAAGTCCTCGCCCCAAGGCATATAATGCAAATGTTGCACGGCAGAACCGTCAGTGTAGGTTATCCAAGAGGAAGAGCCTAAGTGGTCAGGATGATACCAATAGCATTCCTTTTCCTCTTCCCTTATATCCTTCCATTCGTAAAGGAAATTCAGCAAAGATTCCTGCACTTCAGCCTGTGCATCAAGGCATTCCATCACGTCATCGAAAAGCTTCATGGAACGTTCCTTGTGCGCAACAAACATTTCAGGATTGTCATTTCGGTCCAAGTATTTCAATCCGCCCCCGCCTATTCTGCTGGCAATCCGCTCATTCTCCGCATAATAATGCTTGGTATATCCTTTGGGGTTGGTTACCAGATACGGTGAGGCATATAGGGTTGGCCTCTTCATGTAATAGTAGTAACGCCACTCACCATTTCGGTTCTGCCGGGCAAAATCACCGGTCAGTTTATATATCCTGTCACCGTTTGCATCGTACTGGTAGTATGACAGGAAACTATCGTCCTTAACACCCAACAGCCTGTTCTGCTCGTCCCAGCAGAGATAACGATCAAGCTCACCTGAAATCTTGTGGACTGTCATATTTCCCTTAACATCCCAGTTAAACACATGGTCCGGTCCATCTATTATGTGGGACAGTGTGTTAGGTTGCGATGTGTTGTAATGATAATCTTTGCTATAGGCAACCAGTGTGAGGGCATTTGTCCACGGAGACTCTTCAAGCACATCAGCGGTCATGATTTTCTTGGATATCCGCCCATTGGACATATATCCCATAGTCAGTTCATAGCCCATAGGATGGCTCCCGTACCATGAACCATTGGAGTAATTCAACCTGTACAAGTCATCGTATTGATACTCGTTAATGTAAGTGCCTCCCAAGCCGTTGGAGAGCATTCCGGCATTGTTGGCAATCATGGTTATGTTGCTCACCGAATCGTATCTGTAGTCAATGTCCTGCATGGGTTCATTTGCAGAAGTCACCGAATAAAGGTTTCTGAGTCGTTGCAGGGTGTCATACTTGTAGAACGTCTTCGTCCCGTTCCCGTAGTACATCGCAGCTTTCAGTTCAAACTCGTTGTAACGGACGCTGTCGAGATATTTGTACGGGAAACCATTCTTGACACCCGTTATGCTGTTGAGCATACCGCCGCTGTTATAGCCATAACAAACTATTTCGCCATCGGGATAAACCATGCTGTCAATACGGTTCCAACTGTCGTAAACGAATCTCATATCAAATGTGTAGGGCTGGTTTTCATACGGCAGCGTAAATGTCCGTGTGTTTTCTGTCACCTCTCCCAATTTGCCGTAAGAAAATGTCTGCCAGCCGGATGCGTCCTCCTGCGATATAACCTTGCCTACTGCATTTATGACGGCATCGGCAGAGATTCCGTAATTGTAATGCACATTGTATTCGGGATAATGGGAACATATGATGTCTGCAAGCTGGTTGTAGTAGTATATATAGTCAATCATTTCTCCCATCTCGTTTGTATGCCTTGTCAGATTCCCGGCCGGATCGTACTCATAGTAGTCGTTCCCTGCATCCGGATGTTTGCGGTGAATCATCTGCCCGAACATGTCGTAGTCGTAAAAGGTCTCGAATCCGTCCGGGTCGGTGCTTTTCTTCAGCTGCCCCAAGCAGTCATAATCGAAAAATGTTGTCGTACCGTATGGGGCCACTTGCATGAGCTGCTGGCCGAGCGTGCCTTTCAGCACCTGCACGCTGTTGTTCAGAGCATCCGTGGTGATTGTGGAAAACACTGTCTTGCCGCCTATGTTGTCAAAGCCATATTTCATCCTGGTCACCTCATGGGTGGGAAGCTCCACACGAATCTGTCTGTCCAAAATATCATATTTGATGGAGGTTATTGTGGCAGGGGCAAAGTATGGATTGTACAAGGCGTATAGTGCAGTGTCCTCAACAAAAGGATGGTATTGCTCCACCGTCCTGCCGAAGCAGTCGTATGTGACACGTCCAGTCACCAGGCTCACCTCTTGCCCGTCAATCTCCGCATCTTTCTTTGTCTGTAGCAGACGGCCTAATCCATCTGTAATAACTGTGGTGGCGATGTCATCGGTGGGATGCTGCGGGTCGTAATGGAATGTGCGGGCATAGCTTTGTGTTGTACTGGTGCCAAAAATATTGATGTTGCCGTAATTTTTGGGATAGTATTCCATCCTGATGGTGTAAGGCACATTCGAGTCAATCTCGTATGGGGCAAGAACAACTATTGTACGACCCAGATAATCGTACACATACCGCATCTCGTTACCGTTAATATCCACCGTCTTTGTCGGCTTGCCGAACTTATAGTCATATTGGGCAGTGGATACAAACCCTAAAGAATGGTTTTCCACCCGGACTGGATAGGTATGGACAATGCTGTCGTATCCGTATCTGAAATCCAGACGCTGGTTGGCCGCATTTTCTGGAAAGATGGCCTGGGTGAGGTTGCCGAGGTTGTCATATTTATAATCAAATTGCGCGCTTTGGCTGTTGTTGTATCGTACAAGCTGTTGTAGCTTACCAGTGGAATAGTAAGAGGCCGTTCGCTTCTGCACGGTGTAACCAGCGTGGTTGCTGACAATTATCTGCACAGGCAATGCGGTCATGTTGAGAGGCATTCCCACTGCATAGTCTATCTTTGCCCTGAACCATTCATCAAAATGAGTGGTGTCGCCACAGTGTGTGTATTCCGTTACATTCCGCCATCTGTCGTACAGTCTCATCACCACAGAAGTGATCTGCGGTGATGAAAGTCCCTCATACCAGTTGGTGATAACGGACTCCTTGGTCACATAGACATCACTGCGGGCACAGCCGCCATCGGCGACAACGCTGTCGGCAAAGTCGCGTAAGACGACATCGTACAGATGCTCCACGTATGGGGTGCCTGCAGTATCAAACACGCAGTCGCGGGTCTTACGACCGCGTTTGGCGAAATCATGGTTGTTGTATTCTTCCACAGTGTATCGGTAGAGCGTATCTCCCCCTTCCGTGTTGTATTGTCGCGTGGTTACGGTTCCGTATCCATAGTCCATGCGCTCGTACCGATCATGGTGAGGGTCGGCATAGACGAATTTTGTATGGGAGACAGACCCGGCCAAGGGAGAGTTCGGATCCTCCATGGCCAAGGTGTCAAGATTCCAGGATCGTTGGGGCTTTTCATAGCATGGCTGCGAGAGGGCATAGTCCAGTTCTATAGTGCTACCAGTGAAGTTGGTTACCTTTTTCAAAAGGTTGGTCTTTCCAGCCTGGTTGTACCGCACCGTCATGTTGTTTTCTGACGAGGATGTCACGTAATCCACATAGCCGTCCCCGTTTATATCGGTAAGTTGAACGCTGTCTTTGCTAAAACTCTTTCCATAAGGGGAACCTGAAATGCCCACACAGACTTTCAATATGCTCCAGAATGTAAATCCGAGTGTCACAGACAGGTCCACGGATTCACTATACGACTTACCATGGCTGATTTGCTGGATGGTCGTGACAGTATCCCAGCCGGACCACCGGCCGGCACCTTTGTTGTACTTGACCCGTATGCCTGTCGAAATTTTCTCCAGTAAATCAGGAAGTCCGTCCCCGTTGAAGTCGGTCAGCATCTTATCGGTTTGATTGCGGGAAAGGTTTACCCCGACACCACCGCCGATACTTGCTTGTCCGATGTTGAAGTTCCCTCCGATGCTCATTCCAAAGTTTTTGCTGTTGCCCTCTCTCACAACTCTCATGTCCCAATTCTCGAAGGGATTGAACCCGTACCCTGTATTGAGGGCGACACCTCCGACAGCATTCACCTTGTCAGGCAGTCCGTCACCGTTCACATCCATCCAAGTGAATGCGGTGTTATCGCTTCCCCCGCCGAGACTGGCTCCAACATTGCCAGATCCATTGAAGCTGATTTTGGCACCCTTGGGATTGTTGGAGGCGTTTCTGGAGGGTGTAGAATAACTCCCCCCGAAGTTTGCCCCTTTGGAGATCGTGTTCGAAGACGACACAACCTGCACATGCGAATCGAGACTGCTCAATGGGCCAATGCCTCCCCATGGTTGCGAATACTGAACATAAACTTGGCCAATGATGTCGGGATACCGATCACCGTTGAGGTCCATGTAGTCTGTCAGGATGGTGTTTTCACCCCTTGAATGAGAAACCCCTATGGAAATAGGCACAACAGGAATGGAAAGACTCAAAGAGTGGTTCTTCAGTTTTGTCATGTTCTGTTTCCTGACAGTTTTCACTTCAAAGCCTTGAGGAACCACAGGCACGGGATGGTCATATTCCACGATGTCTGCAGTGATGCTGTCTGTCACGTATTCTGGCATTCTGGTGTTGGACATGGTGTCACGGACAATATAGTTTATATTTCCGTATCCGACCCACGCTCCGTGCCGGCTGTCGGGCTGCATCTCCACCCAGCCTGTACTTTGGCTTAGCGGATTGTACCCTCCTGCTGATGAGAATGCCTGCGTCATCGTGGACTGCTCTTGAGGACAATTGGTATTCTGACTCGGTTGGAACGCGCGTATAGAGGCTGTGTCGGATTCTGCTTGTGTCTGGTCTGCAGGATGAGTTCGCAAATCCACCACAAGACGGGACAGTTTTATGACAGAGTCCTTGATAGCAATCCCGCCGACAGTGTCGTTGTTGTTATAGGCAAACTGTCCCCAGCCCCTGTACAAGGGCCCGAAAAGCCAATGGTAAACCGTGTCAATGGGGGTTTGTTTATAATTGTTTACAATAGCTTGTACCGGCGGGTAATAGTGAATGGTGTCTGTCACAGGATTACCGTTGATGGTGTCGGGAAACATGTATTGGATATGCGGCCGTACGTCGAAAGAACCGTAATTGGTCGCCACCAAGATTAATCTGATAAAATCATTCTCTTTCAAGGAATCACTCATGTTGATGGTTAGGCTTTGGTTTCCTCGTAAATCATATGTGAGTGGCGTCAAACCTGTGTCTTTGCATAATACGACTGTAAGAACTGCAGTGTCAGGAAGAAGTGAACGGGGCAAGCATTCAATTGTCATGGTGTACCGGGAACTATTTTTGTGCGCCTGGAAAAACATTTTTCCACTTACAAGATAGTCCTGCTCCGAATTATAATGATATGCATCCAACTGAACAACCGAATCGTTTTCAAAGCTCGTGTAGGTAATATCCTGTTCCCATTTCACCTTGTCAAAGGATCTGTTTTCACCCGAAATGAGTCTGAACATTACGATGTCATTTTCTTCAACAGTTACCCCTGTAATAGTGGTATCATGTATTACATGTATGCTGTCTGGGATGGTATCCCGTACAAGGATTTCCGGGGTCGTGAGACTGTAAAGACGATATTGTCCGTCAACACGAACGCCCCGGCACACTTGGATAGCATACTGCACACCGTCACATTGCTTCGATTGCGCATGGCTTCTGGAACTATCACTGAGCAGAGTGATACCTGACGATATGCTGACCGTGCCGTTATGCTGCGCAACCCATACCTTCACAGTTTCCAAATCAGGATCAAAAGATTTAGGAGTACAACGAATTACTTTTCGATAAACATCCATATATCCGTTGGAGTATTGATATGTATTGCCTGAGGAATCGTATGGGGAATAATTGAACACGCATTCGTACTCCCCCATATTCATGAGACTGTCCGCAAATACAATAATGCGGTCATTGTCGAGCGAATCCTTAACTTGGTATGTTTTCACGAATTCCCAGTCCGTCATGCAGGCTATGCTGTCATTGACAGACCCATCGAAAATAATGCCCCCGCACTCCCCTGGTATCGTCACAATGGAATCCTCTGGGACCGCCCCACCTTGAGAACTGACCATGGAATAATAATTCCGGAATTTGACAGTGTCATTTGTTGTGACATTAAAGTACACCCCATCGTCGGTCACAATGTCCGGAAGTCCATCGCCGTTGACATCCGAAAAATACACGGAAGTAGTTGAAGTGGTCTTGGGCCAGCTTCCACTATACGAGCATCCTGCAGAGGCCTGTAAGCCCCAGGTGGTGGTGCTTCCTGTTTCAGTCAGAAAGTCTGTGACACCGACGACAGGCACTGCAGGGCCGTAATGGAAAGACGTTTCACTATCAGCAATCTGTTTTCTGCAATAAAGTTTTTTTTCTGATTTGAACAGCTTGTCTGCAAGCCCATCGCCATTGAGGTCCACCAATGTGAGAATACCCTCGCTCTTGGAGCGGCTGTAATTGAAATTGCCGCCCACGCTAAAGGAAGTCAATGGGACCACGGGACCTATGCCGATGGTTGCAGTTCCACCGACATTCCAGCTTTTGCCTTTGGTGGCGCCCAAAGCAGTTGCACTGCCCTCATTACCCACATTAAACGCATTGGTAATGAAAAAACTATGAAGATCATCGTTGCTGCTGCTAAGGTTTATGGATGTTGGTGGACCGAACAGAGCATTCCCTGAAGGAGCATCAAAGTAGTCGAAATGGGTACGAGTCCCGGAGAATCCCAGCTGGTCCAACCTGGAAAGTTCAGTACCGCAACCGGAGAAACCCTTAATACTGTCTATACGTACCACATCTGTCAGACGAGTTTTGTATTGAGATTCACGTTTGTTTTCAGTATAGATCATATAGCGTCTGAACACCTCATCATCAAAAGATATCTCAATGTTACAAAGCTCTTCAGCTGTAACTTCCTTAAAACCCCTGTTGAAAGAGACTGTCACGTCATCCCTTCCCCCTTTTCTGACAAAATGGATCTTATAACGCGAAGGGGCGTCTTCATGATAGGTATAACAGATACTGTCTATGTATATCTGCTTCCCCATGACGCTGGCGTTGTTAACACCCGGATGCTGTATCACAGAATAACAATATCTTACACTGTTGCCCGAAGGATCCACACTTTCTGCCAGGGCCCAGTGGGCGATGGCACCGGATGAGTTTCCAGCACCAGTGCGCAGCACACAGCTGTTGTTCACGCCATTGTCCAAAGCATACTTGCCGTAGTAGTCCGTCACGCCGTTCTTGTGCGTCACCGTCCACCAGTAGCTGTCGGGGCCGCCTCCGTGGCGCACGATGCTGTCGTAGGCCTCGTTCTTGCGCGGATAGAACTGCTCGTGGCCGTCATGGTCAAGGACATTCCTGTTTGTCCAGTGATTGGTGCGGTGCGGCATGTCACGGAACCTGCCCGCCACGCTGTCGTAAGAAACCAGCTGTTCGCCCTCATAGACATACACATCGCTTTCCAAATCGCTGTCGTATCTCGGCACGCCCCAGCGTGTCTCCACTGTGATGGAGGGGATGGAGATGTCCCAGCCCACACCGAGCCAGCCGTTGCCGCCGCTGCTGCTGTAGGTCAGCGCCAGATTGGGCTGCATGCCCTGCCGTCCGGTAGGAATCTCGATAGGATAGCTCAGGTTAGCCGTTCCCATGTTGTTTGCGGTCGGCGGCTGCATCAGTGTCAGTCCCTCCATCGGGTCGGCAGCCTTCAGCTCCTTGATGCTCGTGGGCGTATAGGCAGAGGTCTCCGGCATCTCCGGGGTTTTCAGCACCGCGTTGATGAAGTCCAGCGGTGAATCACCGCCGCCATCGCCCTGCGAGGCAAACGACATCATGCCCTGTGCTTGCGCAAGAGCTTCCTGAGGATTGGCCATATTGTTCTGCGTGTGGGGCAGCCCTTTCTCCCACGGCCTGAACCGTGAGCAGACCAGCAGTTCCGCTCCGTTCACCGAGTCGCGCTGGATGGCCACCCATCTTCGATACTGCCTGTCATAGACATAAGTCTGTATGTCATCCTCGGTGAAGCCCTGCGGCAGCAATGATGGGTCATAGGGCACGGCAATAGTGAACTCTCCCGGACGGGGATTCACACGGTAGCCTGCCGTCTGACCGTTCCCGTCAAACCTGCCCGTCACGTTCACCATGCCCGCATCCAGAGGCGGAAGCTGCGAAGGCGTGAGCTCCGCCATCGCGCCGGATGAAAGCGTCAAAGGCGGCGCGTTCAATTCGGAATATGGAATGGGAAATGGATAATGGTTTCCCGTTCCGGTTTCTTCTTCCGGAATAGAGATGCAGTGCTTGACTGCGTTGACTTTCTGCAATTTAGCTGCCGGTTCGTTCAAGCTGTCGTTCAAAACGTTGAGTCCCGAATTGTAGCTATATGCCCTATAGGAACGGGTGGACACACCTTCTTTTGCCGTGTCGATGGAGAACAGCATGGCAAGCAACGCCGCAAGGACGGATAATATGGCCAGTAGATATTGTCTCATAGATATTTTATTTCTTTATTTCTTAATTCCTTAGTCCCTTGATTTCACAACTGTCGTCTGTCAGTTCACCACCATCTTGAGCGTCTTGCGCTCAGTGCCGGAGGCAATGTCGATCAGGTAGTTCCCGGCGGTCTGCACTTTGCCTGCAAAACGGTAACTGCTCTGCCCCTTGCCGTCCATTTTCAACAGCACCTTGCCATCTGCATCATACACAGTGACAAACACATCCTGTGCTTCGGGGTATATTATCTCCACAGTGAAGTTCCCGTGGTTAGGGTTGGGGTGCAGTTTGTAATGGGCGAATTGCAATGGTAAACTTTCAATTTGTGATTTGGAATGGGTAATGGACAATGATTCCTTATTGAAACCGTTTGCCTGATAGAATTTTCCGCCCTTTTCTAATTTTTCATTCCCCATTTCCCATTCCCCATTGGACTCTCCGCTTGCCGCCAGCGCCTTCGGCGTGTTGGTGTCCGGCATCGCCACGGCGAAGCAGAAGAAGTCACGGCCGTTGAGGTCGGTATCCCAGTATATGCCGTCGTACAGGCAGCGCCCTGCGGTGTCCGTGCCTGAACACGGCACCAGTTCCATTTCCCCTGCGGGGAACTCGCCCGTGCCGCTGCGGTCGATCAAAAGGACAGGCGCGACGCTGTCCCGCACTGCCGCCGTGTCCAGCAGGATGAACGTGCCGTAGATGCTTGCGTCGCCCGTCACCTGCGCCATGCTTCGCCCGATAACCTCGAAAGTCTCACCGCTCTGCGTGTAGAGTTCATGAACTGATGACATGTCTCCATTCATGCCGAACAGGATGAAATCGCCATCTGCGATGGCAGAGGCGTTGTCCTCGTTGGTGTTCGCCAACTGTCCCATGCCGAAAACCGCTTGCCCGTCGGCGAAGTATGTCTGCTTCTGGTACAGTCCCGTGGAGTCGTCCCGGCCCAGGCCCGAGATGGAGGTGCAGTAATCGGGATGATTGGTATAGTCCCATATCACGTTCCTGCGGCTGTCAAGGTAGTCCGTCTGCGAGAGGGTCACGCCGTACTTCACGGCCAGGTAGCTGATCCACTGTATGACGGAGGTGTCGCCGATGCGGTGGTCGAAGTACAGGGCTTCAGCGATGCGTCCGTTCAGCTTCAGGGAATCCGCCGCGCAGAGGGTCAGCACGGGGGCGCACACATCGGGAGTCCTCCACGACTGCGAGAGGTAGTTGACGACGGGCTTCAGGCGGTTGGCGGTGTCGTAGGTAATCTGCCCGTTGTCGTTCAGGATGCGCCGGGTGGTCTGCCCGATGCGCGTGGCCGAGTCAACCTGCACCTGCCACAGCGCGTTCTCGCCGACAGTGTCGTATGTCTCATAGACCACGATCACATCGGATTGCTTCGTATCATTGATTCCCAGAGGCAAAGTGAAAATCTCACCGTTCACCTCGAAGCACTTGTTGAAGTTCATGCGGGAGAATGCGGCTGGCATGGAGCCAGCGGACGGTGTTGCATTCAGCCCGTTGCCGGACACGTCAACCCACGATGACGCATTCAACACTGCGCTATCGGCACGAAGCCAAACGGCCGGGTGGACAATCTGCGCCTTGAGCTGGCAGGAAAGAGCGACTACGGCAAAAAGGATCAGGGCTTTCTTCATGGTGGAATATAATTTCTTGGATGATTGCAAAGATAGCATTTTTTTTATCCGATTGCAATTTTTTCTTCAGAAGCGCACTTTGTTGGCTGCCAGTATTTTTTTCGCGTCCGTCACGTGCGTGTAGCGGTCGGTCATGGAGATCGAGTGGTGCCCCGCGAGATCCTTGACGTACTTCGGCGGCATCCCGGACTCGAGCATCTCGGTGATGCCCGTGTCCTTGAGGGAGTAGAAGTGGAATGTGGAGGGCAGGGACAGGCATTCCAGCATCCGGTGCCAGGCCTCGAACAGGTTCCTGGTGGTGTAGGACTTCGGGCCAGGCTTGAAATGCCTGGAGAATATGAAAGTATGGGGAGAGAGCGGTTCCGTCCGGAGTTTCCTGAAGTGCCCGAGCACATCGTCGGACAGGGCGATGATGCGCTCCTCGTGGTTCTTCGACACATTTGGCGGTATCCTGAGCATCCCTTCGTCGAAGTCTATGTCCCGCAGCTGGAGCATGAGTATCTCCTTTGGGCGGACCAGGTGCTTGAAGCAGAGCTGCATAATGGCTATGTATTCCGTCATGCCCCTTTTCAGGAAATAGTTGAGTATCCTCTTGCGTTCGTGTTTGGGGATGGTCGTCCTGTGCTTTTTTTCTTTCCTCTTGCCCTTGAACGGCTCGAAGGGGTTGGAGGGCATGAGGCCGTCGCCGACAAAGGACCGGAACATGCTTTTCAGGAACTGGAGCATGTTGTTGTAGGCGTACGCGCTTCTTCCTCCGGCAGCGTATTCCGCCAGCAGTTCGGATGCCTGTTTGCCCGTGAAGTAGGCGCAAAGCCAGTCGGACAGGCCTTTCTTTTCGCACCATGCGAGGAAGAAGGCGAGCTTCGACTTGTAGCCCCTCGTCGAGTCCTTCCGGAGGGTGTCCTGTTTTTTACGGTAGAAGTCTTCGGCGGCCTGCTTCACGGTTTGCGGTCTTCTGCCAGACTCCTCTTCCCCCGTCAGGGGGTTCCAGCCAGCATAGAGCCGTCTGTTGGTCTCCGCGCACAGCAGGCGCGCATAGCGCAAACGCTCGCGGCGGTTCCGGATGCGGTTGCAGCGGATTCTTCTCCGCTTGAGTTTTCCGCTGACAGGGTCAAGAACATGGTAGCTCACATAGACCTCCTTGTTGGAGGACACTTGTGCCGGGATGAAGTCGATGAACGGTGTTGGCATGATTGTGAATTGAAAAGGTTATGAATGCTGTTTTGCAAGCATCATGCTTGCTGGAATAAAAGTGGTTATAATCATATTTCGGTTTAAAACACATTATGGATGAATCCTTCACGAAGCCCTCCGGTGCACTGCCGTGGTGCGGAACTGGCGCAGTGGCACAAGGCCGAATGCGGCTGTGATTGCGGGGTTCAGAAAATACATAGTGCAACATCGCGGCGCAAATATGGCCATTTTATGCTTTTGTGAAATTTTCTTATTTTTGCCACGGTTTGTTGTAGCGTATGAATCAGTCTGTTACATATTATAAAACATTTCTGTCCGACCCGCTTGCGGAGATTTTCACCTTCTCCGCAAAAGAGAAGGATGTTGAAACCGGCTATTCTTACTTTGGCTCAAGGTATTACAGCTCCGACCTAAGCATCTGGCTGAGCGTCGA